>JAANMW010000358.1_pt1 | contig 52470 bp, 50 predicted proteins | sample 7279671 | NCBI WGS metagenome assembly JAANMW01 (sample SAMN14094541, study PRJNA606508) | bioreactor metagenome | isolation source: A lab-scale SPAN reactor treating ammonium-rich wastewater day 247 | place: Ireland: Galway | collected 2017-09-19 | reverse complement strand
TTGGTATCAATACCTTTTTTCCAGGCTTTATAGAGGCTTTCCGGAATCATGGGTTTGAAATGTTCAAAAGCCCAGACCGACAGATTTTTAAGATTCCTGAAAAAAGGATTCATTTCTTTACTGAGAAAATATTCGATGCAGGCGTTGTTGTAGCGGATAAATTCTTCCTTCAGTGTTTTGCGGAAACCTTCGGTTTTCATTTTTTCAAAAAAGATTTGTACCATAGGTCCGGTTTCTCCGGCAGTACCACTATCGATCAGAAAGATGGCGCCTTTTTTTCCTTCTTCACTTTGGGGAATCGCTACTTTGTCAACATTCTCTTTATTTTCAATCAGAATCGGAAGATTCATGTAACAGATGAGTGGATCAATTCCCGAACTGGTGCCGTGAAAATAACTCTCCAGCAAACCAAACACTTTTTTCAGCGCTTTCAGGTCGTCTTTGGAAATGGTTTCAGCATCGTATTTTTTCAAGGAATATTTCTCAAAAACTGCGGCCACCAAAGCACCGGAACTTCCGATACCGTATCCCTGTGGTATATTGCTGTCAAAAAACAATCCGGAATTGATGTCTTTGATGAAATTTTCAGTATCCACTTCAAAACCGGCAGGCAAAGTCAGAACCTTCAGATATTCTGCATAATTCCTGAGATGTTCGTTAGATTTTTTCTCGAAATCTGACTGAAGTTCTGAAAATTTAAGCGTTCCTTTATAAAAACTGAAAGGCAGCGTGAGTCCTCTGGAATCTTCAATGATTCCGTACTCGCCGAACAGCAGGATTTTTGCGTAAAATAAAGGATTGGTCATCGTTGGTTTTTAAAACACTGATATACAGTGGCAAATATACAAAATATTTTTAACAGATTACAAAATCTGCAATTTTCAGGCCGTTTTATTCTTAATTTTCAAAAAAGAAAAACCTGACTCTACAGTTTGAAGAGAGTCAGGTTGATGATTTTTAATGATTGCTGACCAACTTTTCAATTTTATCCAAAGCAATCTGAATTTCTTCCTGCGACACATTCAGATGTGGGCGAAAACGAAGCGATTGGTCGCCACACGGCAGAATGATGAGATGATCTTCATACAACATTTCACGCATCCGGTCGCGTTGTGCTCCGTCCGGTAAATCAAAAGCACACATCAGGCCTCTTCCTCTCGGATTGGAAATAACGTCAGGATATTTTTTTGCTAATTGCTGAAGCCCGTTCAACAGATAACTACCGACGGTTTCTGCGTTCTGACAAAGATTTTCTTTTTCAATCACTTCCAGAATCAGTTTAAACCTCATCATATCAATGAAATTTCCTCCGAAAGTGGAATTAATTCTGGAGCTTTCACGGAATACATTATTCGGGATCTCGTCAAACTTCTCTTTGTTGGCAAGGACTCCGCACACCTGAGTTTTCTTTCCGAAAGCAATGATGTCCGGCTTTGCTGTAAAATGTTCAAAAGCCCACATTTTCCCTGTGATTCCGATGCCGGTTTGCACTTCGTCAAAAATCAGCAATACTTCATTCTGATCACAGAGATCGCGCAATCCGCGGAAAAATTCATCCCGAAAATGATGATCGCCACCTTCTGCCTGAATCGGCTCAATGATGATGCACGCCACTCTGTTCGGGCTGGAAAGGATGGCCTCCTCAATATTCAGCAATGCTAACTGCTCATTCTTAATGGTTTCTTCCAGATTTTCTTCTGTAATCGGGAACGTAAGATGCGGATTGATGATTCTTGGCCATTCGAATTTCGGGAAATACTGATATTTTCTTGGATCGGACGTATTGGTAAGGCTCAAAGTATATCCGCTTCTGCCATGAAAAGCCTGGCGGAAATGAATACAGATATCGCCTTCTACGTTGATATCTTTCTCAAAGTTTTTACGGGTTTTCCAGTCAAAACATGCTTTCATCGCATTTTCTACAGCTAGCGTTCCTCCGGAAATAAAAAACGCATACTGAAGATGTGCCGGGATAGCTACCCTTTCAAAAACCTCCATAAATTCTGCATATTCTTCAGAGTATACATCGGCAAGCGTTGGTTTGTTAATGGCCATTTTCCCAAGCCAGTTTTGATGTTGTACGAGATACGGATGATTGTATCCGATGGAAGCGGAGCCGAACATGGAAAACATATCCAGATAATTTTTCCCAGTGAGAGAATCATGAATCCATGATCCCTGCGATTTTTCAAGATCCATTACGAAATCGAATCCGTCGGCAAGAATATGACGGGAAAGGGTTTGTTTTACTTTGTTGATTACTTCGGGTTGCGAAGCAGTTGTGTTGTTCATACTATTATTTTTGGATTTAATTCTTTTTAATAACGATATTTTATTAATGGGTTTGTCGGTGTCAGGCTGGGCTTTCGGTCGTCGAAGCCTCATTGATATGATTTGTTGTTAGATAACTCAGGTAATAATTCCCATTGGTTATTGATGATCGCTTCTTTCTTTTTCCTGCTCCAGCCTTTTATTTGCTTTTCAGATGAGATGGCCTGTATTGCATCAATAAACTCATGGTTAAATACTAACTCTACAGGTCTTCTTTTATAGGTATAACTGTCAGGTTGTATTCCGCTATTATGTTCATTTATTCTTCTTTCAAGTTCATTTGTAATCCCTGTATAATAGGAATTATCAGAACATTTAACAATATAAACAAAATAGGTTTTCATGTTTTAATGCTTCGACAAGCTCAGCATGACAATTGCTAATACTTTTTTCTGATCATAATGCTTCGACAGGTTCCGCATGACAATGCTTCGACAAGCTCAGCATGACAGTTGCTAATACTTTTTTCTAATCACAATGCTTCGACAGGTTCCCTTCGACAAGCTCAGCACGACCATCGTTTGCCTTCGTGATGTTTCACACCGCATCAATTTCTTTTTTTTCATTACCGCTCAAATCGAACTTAATGCCCTGAGCAAGAGGTAATGTTGTAGAATAATTGATGGTATTGGTTTGTCTTCTCATATAGTATTTCCATACATCGGAGCCTGATTCGCGGCCGCCGCCGGTTTCTTTTTCACCACCAAAAGCACCCCCGATTTCTGCTCCTGAAGTTCCGATGTTCACGTTTGCAATCCCGCAGTCTGAACCAGCATGGGAAAGGAAAAGCTCGGCTTCACGTAGATTCTGAGTCATAATTGCAGAAGACAGCCCTTGCGGAACATCATTTTGCATGGCAATAGCTTCGTCCAACGTGTTATATTTCATGATATATAAAATAGGAGCGAAAGTTTCATGCTGCACTATTTCGTAGGAATTCTCCACTTCAGCAATACATGGTTTTACATAACATCCGGAAGCGTACTGATCGCCGGAAAGCACTTCACCTTCTACGATGAACCTGCCTCCTTCTTTTTTACATTTTTCAATAGAAGCTTCATACTGTTTCACTGCATCGGTATCAATCAGCGGCCCTACGTGATTATTTTCATCCAGCGGATTTCCAATTTTCAACTGGCCGTATGCCTGAACTAGTCGGTTTTTCATTTCATCATAAACGGATTCGTGAATAATAAGCCTTCTGGTAGAAGTACATCTTTGGCCGGCCGTTCCTACTGCGCCGAAAACTGCGCCGATAATGGCCATATCCAAGTCTGCATGTTCAGAAATAATAATGGCGTTATTACCTCCCAATTCCAAAATGGATTTTCCGAAACGTTCTGCAACTTTCGCTCCTACCATTCTGCCCACTTTGGTGGAACCGGTAAAGGAAACCAGCGCAATATTTTTATCGTCCACTATTTTTTGGCCAATGGTGTGATCTGCGACAATCATTCCGGAAATACCTTCAGGCATATCATTTTCTTTTAAAACTTCGGCAATGATGTTCTGACAGGCAATGGCGCATAAACCAACTTTCTCAGACGGTTTCCAAACGGTCACATTTCCACAGATCCATGAAAGCGCGGTGTTCCAGCTCCATACGGCAACAGGAAAATTGAAAGCGGAAATAACACCCACAATACCAAGTGGATGGTACTGCTCATACATCCGATGCGACGGCCTTTCTGAATGCATGGTAAACCCGTGAAGTTGCCTGGAAAGCCCGACAGCGAAATCACAAATGTCTATCATTTCCTGAACTTCACCCAAGCCTTCCTGAAGTGATTTTCCCATTTCATAGGAAACGAGTTTTCCGAGATCGTCTTTTTTTTCTCTTAATTTATTTCCAAATTGCCGCACCAACTCTCCTCTTTTGGGAGCGGGCATCATTCTGAATTCCTGAAAAGCTTTTTTTGATTTTTTGATAATTTGCGCATAATCAGCTTCATTTCCTGACTTTATTTTGGCAATCAGTTTTCCGTCTGTAGGAGAAAAGCTTTCGATAACTGCGCCATTTCCGAAGGAAGTTCCGCCGGCAGATACACCGTAGTTTTCTGAAGTAATACCTAAATTTTTAAGGGATTTTTCGATTCCGAAATCGTTTGTATTCTTTGTCATTTCACATATTTCATTGGTGCTTAAAGGTAGGGAGATTTTACAAAATAGCAAAAAAGTACGTGATTAAAAAAATAAAAATCTTATTGAAAACCTGCAATGAAGAGCCTTCGGGAAGCAGCTTAATGATATAACAATTGCCTGATTTGAACAAAAAAAGCACCACTGATTTAAGCTTGATTTACCTGAAAATCATCTGGCATTGAAACAAATGTTCTTTCCAAAGGAATAGAGAATTTCTCACCGGGGATTCCCGTAATGCAGTAATAGTGGGCAAGAGGTTCCCCAATCTGATCTCGTATTTTTTGTTGAGCCTCGATTTGTTATAGGAAAAATTGCCATCAATATTATCTACCAATTTTTGAATATTTTCCCGTGCGGCTCTTATTTTCATCAACTGATATAAGGAAAAAATTTCCGTCTCATATTCATCTAATTCAGCAAGACGGATCCCTTCCGGATGTGAAAAAAAGAAAACCCAAATCGTTTTCTCTAAGGGTGTTAAACGAAGTTCCAATTCTCCAATCTGAATTTTTCCTTTGTCAGTAATGGTCAGTTTTTTCGGCTTTGCATTTCTGGATAAACCTTGCGAGAATTTTAACTGCGACCTGATTTTCTCAAAATGGCAAGCGACTGCATAATTATTCCGGAAGAAACGCCATTGTCATCCAAACGCTGAAGACAGGAAAGACACAGATCAGCAGTTCTTAATTTCAGGATAATCTGGCTTTTGTTTTCACAGAAATCGTTCATGCATCCAATAGAATCCATATGAAAATTAACTTCCATATTCTCAGAGAGATCAAATTTCATCAAGATTCTCAGGAGATTGGCCACCACTTCATACGCAACCGGAAAACACTCTGAAGCCTTCAGGAAAACATCCCAGTCTGATGATTGAACAAAAGCATTTCTTTGTCCACCAGTATCGAACATACTGAAGTAATTCATCGAATTTCTGCGGTTGGTAATCATAATTACAAAACCTTCCGGAGAGAATCCCTCAGACATTCGTGCTTGCTCACAAAGAAAAAACAACTCCCGCCAACTTATCGGATAACCGCGTGCTTCCTGATAATGCTGAACTTTATCCTCAGATGTTAATAAAAATCTGAAATCAGAACGATAGTGTTGCTGTTTTACCTGCTGGAGTTGCAGGGCATTCCACTTCACGTCCCGCACGCTGAACTCTATAGGTCCCGAAACACTTTTCAGAATTTCTTGTACTTCATTCACCAGTTGTGGATGAACATCAGGGGTGTAAATAAGATGAACTTTCAAGATAGATAAATGTTTTAGGGAATTGTCTACTGAATTTCAAGATTCTGTCGTGATGACCATGTTAATACCATATATACATTGGGAGCCGGTATATCAGAAATAAATCCTTTTTGACTTACATCATTAACCGGGCAAATTCTTTGATTAATCCTAAACATTTATAATAACTTTTATTACGACTCACAACAAAACTAACAAAATATTTAGAGTTTTTAACAAATTATAAACTCTGCTTTTTTTTAAAATAATTCTGTGCGTTTTACTAATTCAATACAAACCGTTCCTGAAACTGCAACACAATTTCAACAAAGGACATCGGCAAACGCATCAGGGTAAATTCCGCTATCTCCTGAGGCATCTCCTGATAATAGGCCATGGCAAAGGCTGCGGATAGCGAAGCTAAAGCTTCAGGACTGACCCCAATTTCAAGTGCATTTCGGATGGCGTGTTCATAAGAATCACTTTCCATAAATGCTTGAAAAGCCAGAGGCGCAATAAACTGAGCATGAAGCGGATGCCTGAAAAATTTTCTTAGTTTTTCAAGAGTCTGCGTATGACGGTATCCGGGAAAGTAATGATCCAGAGTATTCTTGATATCGTTCTTTCTGTAACCACAGATACAAAGATAGAGAGCCGTTGTAATGAAACGGGACGCCTGAAGTGAACCTCCGTCGTTTTTTGTGGCATCCAGAACCGTTTGGGAAATCTCCTGGAGGCTGCAAAAACTATTAGCTAAATAAGGAATGGGGATAAATCGCAACAACACAGGTTTGCTGTATAGATTCATTGCATAAGGATCTCCTCCAATCAGAAAATCTAAAAAAGGAGAAGTGAATTTTTTAGTGGCATAGGTGCCAAAATAGTGGCAAATACGCTTTATAACACATTTTTCAGTGAGCAGAGCATCTGCTACTGCAATGGCAAAAAGAGTCTCATCTGAAAATGTAGCGTCTGGATTTAAAAGATTTTCATCCCCTATTTCATACGGACGGTGTGCATAGGAAGAACCCAATAAATCTCCAGCTATGCAACCCAATAAAATGTTTTTTCTAAAGTGCATCATTATTTTTTTTATCATAAATGCTTAAGCATCAAATGTGCCTCTCTTAGTTTTTGCAAGGTTGCAGACAGCCGGAAGATTTCCTGTCCCAGCCTTCATGAAAATACCTCTAAAATATTTTGCATTATCCTCGAAGAGTTTTATATTTGCACCACTGAAAACGGAACATCTGTTTTTTGGAGAAATGGCACAGTGGTCGATTGCGGTCTCGTCATAAAGGACGAGATTGACCGGTAACAGAACCCGGAGACCGCATTATATAAAGGAGAAATGGCAGAGTGGTCGATTGCGGCAGTCTTGAAAACTGTTGACTGTAACAGGTCCGGGGGTTCGAATCCCTCTTTCTCCGCCACTTTTTAAAGTCCCGCACACGCGGGATTTTTTTGTATTTTTGCAGCATGGAATTGATTCACCGAAATTTACTAATAGGAATCCACGATGCCCTGCAGGAAACCTTTTTTGAGAAAAATAAATATGCAGATAAAGTCATCGAACGCCTGCTGAAAGCCCATAAAAAATGGGGCAGCCAGGACAGAGGCGTGGTTTCTGAAATATTTTACAACATCATCCGGTGGAAAAAGCGCCTGGAATATTACATGGGCGAAGGAGTGAAACCCGGCAATATCTATAAACTCATCCTCGCCTACCTGCTGTGGAGCAAAACAAAATACAAAAAATTTGAAGAATTCGACGGGATCAAAACGGCCGATATGCTGAAAAAATTAGAGAAAACATCCTTCCCTTCCAAGTCCATTCAGCATTCTATACCTGAATGGCTGGCAGAGACCATGGAAAAGGAACTGGGTCCGGACTGGGAGAAAGAAATGGTTGCCCTAAACGAACAGGCTCCCACAGTACTTCGGGCGAATACCCTGAAAACCTCTGTTCACGAACTAGTCAATGAACTGCGCGAAGAGCAGGTAGAAAGTTTTCCTCTGAAAAAATATCCTGATGCTGTACAACTGGAAGAGAAAAAGAATATTTTTCAGACCTCAGCATTCAAAGACGGACTTTTTGAAGTGCAGGATGCCAGTTCCCAGAAAATCGGAGAAATGCTGGATGTCCAGGACGGAATGCGCGTGGTGGATGCCTGTGCAGGAGCCGGAGGAAAGACCCTTCATCTGGCTGCATTAATGAAAAATAAAGGACAGATCATTGCGCTGGACATCTACAACTGGAAACTGGCCGAGCTGAAGCGCCGGGCCAAAAGAGCCGGAGCACACAATATTGAAACCCGCGTTATAGAAGACAATAAAGTCATCAAAAGACTGCACGGCAAAGCCGATCGTGTGTTGATAGACGCTCCCTGCTCTGGACTGGGCGTTCTGAAAAGAAATCCGGACAGCAAATGGAAAATCGATCAGGATTTCATCGACAGAATAAAAAATGAACAACAGCAGATTCTTCAGGATTATTCAAAAATGCTGAAAATAGGAGGCAAAATGGTGTACGCCACCTGCTCCGTGCTTCCTTCAGAAAATAATGAACAGGTAGCCTCTTTTCTGAAAAACAATCCGGAATACACCCTTATCCGTGAAGAAAACATCATGCCTAGCGAAGGCTACGACGGGTTTTATATGGCGTTGATACAAAGAATGGAATAACGGGTCGCTGCAATTTAAGTTGTAATTAGGAAATACGGATTCTTGTAAGTAAAGCATATTTTTCGTCAGGAGATACGTTTCAATGAATAATAATTTCAATTTTAACATTTCGCTTTTAAAAATATCCAATAAATAACTATATTTGAACAATGATAAAATATTCATAAAAAATGAAAAGAAACCTATCTCTACTTATTGCTGTACTATTCGCCTTTAATTTTTCTTTTGCACAGAAAAATAAGTTTGAAAATGTAATGAATTCCAGAAAACTGGGTGTTTCTTATAAAAATGTAAAATCTAAGGATAAAGAAGATTTCTATCAGCAATATTACTGGCTCACTAAAATGGAACAACTGAAAGCGTATCCGCATCTGGATGGCATCAAGCCGAAGGTGCTGTATTCTTTTGTTAAAGAAATTACGCCACAGATTCCTACAAAAACCTTATCAGAGGAAAATAAAAAATTCAGATCCGAAGCCGAACTGTCGCTGGATCAGTATCTTAAAAACAAAGACTGGAATAATCCTATCATGGCCCTCAACCTAGAAACCTATGTGGATCCCCAGAATGAAAAGTATTTCGCCGTCATCAAACCGGAAAGAATAGTAACCCTGCTGCCGAAGAGGCTTTATTCGTTCACATCAGAAAACGTGAAAACTGCGGAACAGAAAATCTATTACTTGTGGATTAATGAAAGAGATCATAAAATTGTAAGCATTATTCCCGACGAAAAGAAGAATCCTGATTTCTACAGACTGCTTCACGAGATTTTGCCGGAATACAAGTTCCCGAATTATGTGCCTGAAGAGGCCAGAATGGGCGACAGAAAAGTGAAGAGTGATGCCGATTATATTTATATCCGAGCATTTCAGATAGGTTCCGATAATATCGAATACAAAACCTTAGATTTCGAAAACTTCATCTTTGTGAGGTACAAAAAAGACGGCGGTCCGTGGACGGACGTGGAACACCGACCAAGAAAATATTAATTTCAAAACCTGCTTCTGGCAGGTTTTTTTCTGCTTATTAATATCTCTTTATTTTCCGTTCATGAAATGCGTACAGATACAGATCAGATAAACGACAAAATCAAAAAAAATCTTCCGATCATCATGGCAACATCTATTTTCATGCAGATGTTGGATTCCACGATTCTGAATACCGCTCTCCCATCTATTGCAGAAAGCTTGAACGAATCTCCGTTGGACATGCAGAACGCCATCATAAGCTATGTGCTCACCTTGGCTCTGTTCATGCCGGCCAGCGGATTTTTGGCGGACAAATTCGGAACCAGAAAAACTTTCATTCTTTCGCTGGTCCTTTTCAGTCTGGGTTCCGTGTTCTGCTCCCTTTCACAGGATCTTACACAACTGGTCGTTTCCAGAGTCATTCAGGGACTTGGCGGTGCGCTGATGACACCAGTCGGCAAACTGGCCATGATCAAAACCTATAAAAAAAAGGAATTGGTAAAAGCCCTGAACTACGCCATTATTCCTGCTCTTATCGGGCCTGTTCTCGGGCCTTTGGTGGGCGGTTATCTCGTAGATTACCTGTCCTGGCATTGGATTTTTATCATCAATATTCCTTTTGGAATTGCCGGAATTATTTTGGGAATGAAATACATGCCGGACTATCATTCGGGAGAAACACATTTTGATCTTAAAGGATTTCTCATTTTCGCCGCAGCATCGCTTCTGCTTTCGATTTCCCTCGAATTGTTTGGAAATACGCAGAATATCACTCCTATTCTGATGATTTTTATTCTGGGTTTTTTGCTCTTTTATTTTTATTACCGTCATGCTAAAAAAGCTTCTAATCCCTTGTTTCCGCTGAATCTTTTTCAGGTGCGCACCTTCCGGGTAGGCATTGTGGGAAACATGGTGACCCGTCTTGGCATCAGTTCCGTTCCACTCCTGTTACCGTTGATGATACAGATAGCCTACGGTGGATCTGCTGTTATTTCAGGGTGGATTATCGCACCGATGGCTTTAACCGCCATGTTTGGAAAGAATTATGTGATCCGGATTCTGAACAGATTTGGTTATCGGAAAACCCTGTATTACAACACTATTATTTTGGGCTTTCTCATTATATTCCTGGCCGTACCGGGAATTGCGGATTCTCTCTATTGGTTTGTGCCTATTATCGCATTAATGGGATTTTTCAATTCCATTCAGTTTACCGCCATGAACACTATTTCCATTGCAGACCTCAGAAGTTTTCATACCAGCAGCGGAAATTCACTTTTGTCCGTCAATCAGCAGCTTGCGGTAGGATTCGGAATTTCGCTAGGTTTATTAATTCTTAACATCTTCGAAACACAGACCAATCTGATCTCCGGTGAAATCCACAATGCCTTCCGATATACTTTTCTCACCATCGGATTGCTGACGATATTGTCCAGTAATGTATTTAAAAGGCTTCATTTCGCTGACGGAAATAATATGAAAACTGTAGAGTAAATCATACGCCGGTAACTAAATTTTCATAACTTTATACGTAATATAGCACTGCTGTTATTCTTAATATCTATAACAGTTTAGTTCCTATTAGCAAAAATCTGAATAATTTAGCTTCACCAATTTAACAAAATATGACTATGGACAAGAAAAAACTGACACGGCAAACCGGTGCTCCTGTACCTGACAATCAAAATGCAATGACCGCCGGACCGCGAGGTCCCTTGTTGATGCAGGATTTTTGGTTTCTGGAAAAAATGGCTAACTTCGACAGAGAAGTTATCCCAGAAAGAAGAATGCACGCCAAAGGTTCCGGTGCTTTTGGGACGTTTACCGTTACCCACGACATTACCCCTTTCACGAAAGCCCATATTTTCAGTGAAATCGGGAAGAAGACAGAAATGTTTGCCCGTTTCTCTACAGTTGCCGGCGAAAGAGGGGCTGCCGACGCTGAGCGTGATATCAGAGGTTTTGCTCTTAAATTTTATACCAATGAAGGCATTTGGGATCTGGTAGGAAACAATACTCCGGTTTTCTTCTTCCGCGATCCCATGAAATTTCCAGACTTAAATCACGCTGTAAAACGCGATCCCAAAACCAATATGAGAAGTGCCAACAACAATTGGGATTTCTGGACTTTGCTGCCCGAAGCATTACATCAGGTCACCATTGTGATGAGCGACCGCGGAATTCCAAACGGATACCGGCACATGCACGGTTTCGGAAGTCATACCTACAGTTTTATTAACAGGGATAATGTGCGGCATTGGGTGAAGTTTCATTTCCGCACACAACAGGGAATAGAAAACCTGAGCAACGAAGAGGCAACTTCTATTATCGGGCACGACAGAGAATCTGCACAGCGAGACCTTTTCGACGCCATTGAAAGAGGCGATTTCCCAAAGTGGAAACTGTACGTTCAGATTATGACAGAAGAGCAGGCTAAAACGTACCGCTTTCATCCTTTTGATCTTACCAAAGTTTGGTCGAAAAAAGACTTTCCGCTGATTCCGGTGGGTGAATTTGAACTGAACAAAAACCCTGAAAATTACCATGCTGATGTGGAACAAGCAGCTTTTAATCCCACCAATATTGTTCCCGGCATCGGCTTCTCGCCGGATAAGATGCTTCAGGGTCGTCTTTTTTCCTATGGTGATGCTCAGCGTTACCGTTTGGGCGTGAATCATTTCCAGATTCCCGTAAACAAGCCGAGATGTCCGTATCATGCGTTCCACAGGGATGGTGCGATGCGGGTAGATGGAAATTATGGCGATACTTTACATTATAATCCGAACAGTTACGGAGAATGGCAGGAACAGCCGGAAACAAAAGAACCGCCTCTGGAACTGGAAGGAACTGCGTATGCACATAATTTCCGTGATGATGACGAAGATTATTATACCCAGCCGGGCGATCTTTTCAGAATCATAAAAGCCGACGGCAAAGCGGAAATTCTTTTCAGCAATACCGCAGCGGAAGTGGGTGCGGCAGAAAAATTCATCCAGATCCGGCATATCAGAAACTGCTACAAGGCAGATGCTGAATATGGCGAAGGTGTGGCGAGAGCACTCGGGATGACGATGGAAGAAGTGAAAAGTTTTGATATGAGTCCGTACGACAGATGGGCACCGAAACCGACTCACGGTTAATTTATTTCATTACTAATACATACAAAACCCCGGAATATTCGGGGTTTTTTGTTATGGTTCCGGAAGAATTCGGATGTGATCATACTTTTGAAATCCGTTGAGAAAATCTTTGATCAGCATTCTTTTCTTTCCTTCCAGCTGTACTTCTTCGGGATAATAAATGCCATCTTGGGTATAAATCTTAAAAGTAGATTTGTCTACTTCCACAGTTGCCGGAGCATGTGAATGAGAAAAAAGTTCTTTTCTTCCGGAATAAATTTTAAGTTGTTTTTCCTCTTCCCCAATCTTCAAAGTGGTAAAAGCACAGGGATAAGGAGACATACCTCGGATGAAATTATAAACCCGATCCGTTTCCTGATCCCAGTTGATTTTGGTGTCTTCCTTAAATATTTTAAATGCGTTTTTAGGCTGCTCAACTTCAGGTTGTGGTTTCGGCGTCAGCGTATCTTCGGAAAGTCCGTCAAGGGTTTTTATGACCAGAGCAGCACCTACTTCCATCATTCTATCGTGAAGAGAACCGGCATTTTCATCAGGAAAAACAGAAACTTTTTCCTGAAGGAGGATATTTCCTTCGTCAATCTTTTCATTGATAAAAAAAGTAGTGAGTCCTGTAGTTTCTTCCCCGTTAATCACTGCATAATTAATAGGTGCAGCACCACGGTAATCCGGAAGCAAGGAAGCGTGAAGATTAAACGTTCCCAGCGCAGGAATTTCAAAAAGTATTTTGGGCATCATCCGAAAGGCTACGACGACGAACACGTCTGCATTCAGCGATTTCATCTGTTGCAGAAATTCCGGATCTCTTAATTTTTCAGGCTGAAAAACAGGCAATTGTTGTTGTTCCGCAAAAACTTTCACCGGCGACTGATGAATTTTCTGTCCTCTACCGCTTGCTTTGTCAGGCACTGTAACCACACCTGCGATCTTATGTGGGGAATTTTGAATCGCTTCCAGGGATGTTTTTGCAAATTCAGGAGTTCCGAAAAATACGATATTTAATGGCTTCATGATGCAAAGATAACATCATTTTAAGAATTTCTAAGCCAAAGTATAGGTTCTGAAATTCAGCATTTTTATTTTTCCTACATCCAAAAGAAGAATAATATGTTCAAGGATTTTTTCTTTTTTACAATAAGCCAGTTGCATAAAAATTTCATCCGCAGTGGCAGGCTGTGCCGTCAGAATTTTTATAATTTCTTCACTTATACTTGTTGAAGAACGGCTTTTCTTGGTTTCACATACATCACAGGTTCCGCAGTTTCCGGTATTTTTTTCGCCAAAATAAGTGAGAATCATTTTCATTCTGCAATGGTCTTTATTCGCAGCAAAAAATTTCATTTCTTCCCATTTCCTGATTTTATTTTTTTGAATCCGCTCAAAAAGATGCCAATATTTGCCGTCAAACGACCGGTCGTCCCGAGGTTTAATAAAGGTAATGCTCGATAGCGCACCGTCGATGTATTCCAGATGCCCCGCTTCGCGAAGTTCACGAATTCTTTCTTTAATCAACGGCATTTCAGCTCCTATTTTACCGCTCAGATTTTGTTCACTGAACATCACTTTATGCGTTGAAATCCCTGGAATACTGCGCAGTAATAGTTCGATAAAATAAGCGTCTTTCTTCGGAAGAAGCTCTATTTCATGAGGCTCAAGTTTGAGTTCAAGAGAAGAAAGGCTTTTATGATTATTCAAAAAAATAAGTTCCTGATTGTGAAGAAAATTCAGCACATTTTTGATCTTTGCTGCCGAACATTTCGTCGTATTCTGAAGGTGATGCAGAAAGAGTTGATGCGCTCTTTCCGGCCTTTCGCTGTCTGCAATCTGAAAAATGGAATAAAGGTGTGAAATGATTTTCAAAAATTCTTTTTTATCGGGAATTTGATTTTTCAGAATTTGATCGAACTGAAGGAATTCCTGCTCATTCCAGATCATGAAAGCGAAACTTTCCTTACCATCGCGGCCGGCTCTACCGATTTCCTGATAATAATTTTCCAAACTGGCAGGAGCAGAAAAATGGATGATAAAACGGACATTTTCTTTGTCAATTCCCATCCCGAAAGCATTAGTAGAAACCAACACTTCGTTTTCACCGGCAGTCCAGCGCTGCTGTTTCTGATGTTTTTCCTGGGCAGACAAACCTGCATGGAAAAAATCTACCCTGCTCTTATCACGGTTCTTTAGAAATTGGGTAAGCTCCTCAGCCTCTTTTCTGGTTTTGGTATAAATGATCCCTGAACCCCGGTGATAGCGCAGAAGATCATAAACCCATTGGTATTTATCAGAAATGGTTTCAGAGAAGATTCTGATGTTATCTCGCTGAAAACTTTTTTTAAAAACAGCGGGAGCTTTCAGTTCCAGTTTCGCTATAATTTCACTGAGCACTTTTGGGGTGGCGGTAGCGGTAAGCGCAAGGCAGGCAAGTTCGGGATGATCGTTCCGAAATGTTTTAATGTTCTGATATCCGGGCCTGAAATCCTGGCCCCATTCTGAGATACAGTGTGCCTCATCCACAGCGATAAAAGAAAGTTGAATATCCAGAAGATGTTCCAGAAAAGCCGGATTGGCAAGCCGCTCCGGAGAGACATACAAGAGTTTTGTAATCCCTTCTCGGCAACGAGAGTATATTTCTTCAGCTTCCGCTTCATCGAGTTCTGCAGAAAGGTATTCCGCTTCTATATTTCTGAATTTCAACTGCATCACTTGGTCTTTCATTAAAGCAATCAGTGGCGATACCACCATACAGGTACCCTCCATCATCAACGCCGGAAGCTGATAACACAAAGATTTTCCGCCACCGGTAGGCAACAGCGCAAGAGTATCTTTTCCTGAAGCGATACTGTCTGTGATTTCGTCCTGTAAATCCCGAAAATGTTGGTAGCCCCAAAAATGTTGGAGCGTTTCATTTTTTAATTTCTTGAACTCTTGCAGCGTAATCATGAAGTAAAAATACAAGAAAACAAAAAGCTGCGCAAATATGCGCAGCCTCTCATATCAAAAGATAAATTTTGATTATTTTGCTTCGAAGTAGACTCTTCTGTTCGCTCTGTTTTTCCATTCAGGGCATTTTGTAGCCGGATCACACTCAGGATATTTAAGGTCTTTTTCACCTCTTCCCACAGCTTCCAGTTTCCCTGAACTTACTCCCTGTTGTACCAAATAATTTTTTACATTATTTGCTCTTCTTTCAGAAAGTCTTTGGTTATAAGCATCTGAAGCTCTTGTATCTGTAGCACCCACTACTCTGTATGCTCCTGTGGAAGAGTTGATGTAGTTTACTGCATTATTCAGGATGGGTGTGTTGGAAGGCAAAATTCTATCAGAATCAAGGTCAAATTCGATTCCTTCCAAAGTTCTTGTGTTGTCAGTAATAATTCCTCCTGTAGAAGGCATCGTTGTAGGACATCCGTCATTTTCAACAGGTCCGGGAACGGTTACACACTTGTCATAAAGGTCAATCACTCCATCCAAATCAGTATCTAAAGCGACTCCAGCTCCGTCAACTCTTGCTCCTGCAGGTGTATCAAGCTGTCTGTCCCAATCGTCACAAACGCCGTCATTGTCGTTGTCTCCGGATTTGCAAACTTCAATATCCTGGTTTCTTTGCTCCAGTACATCCAGTTTATAATAAACTTCCTGTAACGGATCATGCCAGAAAAGGTGTGACTGATGTTTTCCTAGGTTGAAAGTAAGACCTAAAGTCGTATTGAAGAAATTGTCAGAAGTTCTTGCTGTGGTTGGCAATCCGTCGAAAGTATCATCTCCTGTAATAACGTACATTACTCTACCTTCAAGGTCGATAGTATTGTTAATTTTATATTTTAAACCGGCACCACCCTGTCCGAACCAGGCAAAACCGGGATTGAAAGCTTTTGCTTCGTACGCCAATCTTTGTCCGGCCATATCTTCAACATACGCTCTGTATGCTAAAGTACCGATACCGGCATACCCGTGCAATGCCCATCTGTAAGGTGATTTGTTATCTACTCTTCTCAAAAGATTCGAGAAATTAATATCTCCCAAAATTGAGATGGCGTCGTACTGTGTTCTGGCTCCTATAGGCATTGTTGGAGAAGCATCATCATTTTTCGTATTGAAGAATCCTTGTCTGGTTTCCCCTCTGTCATACTGCAATTTCAGGCCGAACGCATGAGTAATAGCCTTATCAACACTGATGTAAGCAGAGTATCCGAACACATCTTTACCCATACCGTCACCATCCTTGATGGAGGTAAGAGTAGCGGTTTGCATTAAAGGAATTCCAGCTCCTACAGAGATAGACCAGTCGTTGAATCTCTTTGATTCCTGAGTGAATGGGTAAACGTTAGCAGAACCGGAAGAGTACGTATTAGGGTACTGATCCGAATAAACCGCAACTGAATCTTGTGCAAAGAAAGCAGCCGGCATTGCCAGTGCTAACGCAGCGATTGTTGAACTTAGTTTCATAATTTAATTATTTAAAGTTTATAAATGATCTTTTAATTCGGCTTATATTGAGGGTAAAACCTGTATGTTTTTTTAGAAACACCTGTGCCAGTACAAATACTGTACCTTAGGTCAATTTGCCGAATATTTTTTTTATTTTGAAAAAAAAACTGAAAAACATATAACAACTTCTGCTCCCCGACGTTAAAATTCGAATACTACTCAAACATTTGATTCAATTCAGAAATCAGCACCTGTGAAAACGCTCTTTCAAAAAAGTGTTTCTGATGTGGAATCTGAAGCATCTCAGAATGAAAGACTAAGCTACGAAATTTTACAATATCAATATCAATAATTCGGTCTTCATATTTTCCGGCTGCCAAACTGTCACTGGTTCTTCCCATTTCAGCTTCTATTTTTTTGATGAGTTCGAGCAATTTCACAGGAGATAATACCGTATTCACGTACACTGCTACATTGCAGAATTCATGAGAACTTGAAAATTCTACAGGCGCAGAAAAATGAAATCCCGTCTTCTTTATGATTTGGCATCCGGAGTCTTCAAGTCGCTTCAGCGCACAATTCAAATTCTTTTCAGTATCTCCCAGATTACTTCCGAGTAACAAAAGGGCATTATGCTGCGACATATAGTAAAATTTAGATTCAGCTATGAAAAGTTTCTTTAAAAGTGTATTAGCAAATATAGTGGCTATATTCATTATCGGGGTTATCTTCTTCGTGTTTTTTGTTTTCATGATTGCCATGAGTGCTGCGATGGGAGACCAAAAAGTAAATGTGAAAAGTGATTCCATCCTTACTTTAGACTATAAAACCAATATTATCGACAGCCCGACTGAAGATCAGCAGGGAATTTTTGATTTTAACAATAAAAACCAAAATATTCTGGTGTATGATTTCGTGGAAGCGATTCAGAATGCCAAAAATGATGTTAAAATAAAAGGGATCAGCATAGAAACCGATTTCATAAGTGCGGGTTTCACCCAACTGGATGCAGTGAGAGCAGCTCTCGAAGATTTCAAAAAATCCGGAAAATTCGTTTACGCATATGGAAATATGGTATCGCAGCCTGCTTATTATTTAGGATCTGTTGCGGATCAGTATTACCTTCATCCATCGGGCGGTATTGAACTGAAAGGAATGGCCACAGAAGTTATTTATTGGAAAAGTTTCGCTGAAAAATACGGAATTGGCCTCGAGGTTATTCGTCATGGAAAATATAAAGCAGCCGTTGAGCCTTACCTGAGAGACGATATGTCCAAAGAAAACCGCGAACAACTTTCTACACTCTTGAGTGATATTTGGAGTACCGTGTCCACTAAAATTGCCGCTTCAAGAAAAATAGAACCTGCCGTTTTTAAAACTGCGGTAGACAGCCTGTATGGAATTATCCCGGAATTGAGCGTACAACATAAACTCGCCGACAAACTGATTCAAAAAAGTGAGTATGACCAGCTTCTGAAACAAAAGCTTAAAGTAAAAAAAGAGAAAGACCTGAACAGAATCTCGGTTTCGAAATACATTGCTGCCAACAGCGACCGTAAATCTTCGGGAAAGGACGGACAGGTGGCTGTGTTATACGCTTCCGGACAGATATTTAACGGAGAAGGCTATCAGAATATTTACGCTAAAAATTTCGTAGAAGAAATTCAGAAAATTGCTGATAACGATAAAATAAAAGCAGTAGTATTCCGGATCAATTCTCCCGGAGGAAGCGCAAACGCTTCCGACGAGATCCTGTTTGAACTGCAGGAACTGAAAAAGAAAAAACCTTTGGTCGTTTCTTTTGGTGATTATGCTGCTTCAGGCGGGTATTATATGGCGATGGCCGCTGATAAAATTTATTCTGAACCCAATACGATTACCGGTTCCATTGGTGTTTTCGGAATGATCACTTATTTTAAAGACCTGGCCAACCGCAACGGAATCAACTCCTATGATGTGACCACTAATTCCAATTCCAACTACTACTCTATTATTAACGGAGTTTCACCGTCAGCAGTGGATATGTTTACCAAAAGTGTAGAAGGAACGTATAAAAGGTTTGTGTATTTTGTTACTCAAAATCGCAAAAAGTCCTTTGAACAGATTGATGAAGTTGGTGGAGGAAGAGTATGGAGTGGAACCCGGGCGAAGCAGATTGGCCTTGTGGACGAACTGGGAAGCCTGCATGATGCGGTGAATTTTGCTGCACAGAAAGCCAAGCTAAAGGAATACAAAGTATCGGCGTATCCTAAAAAACTCACTCAGTTTGAGCAGATTTTCAAAGATTTTGAAGAAGATAAAATCTCTGCGAGATACTTGCGCAAAAAAATGGGTGATGAACAGTATAAAATTTTTGAACAGGTAACCAACCCTAAACTTCAGTCTGGTGTTATGATGGGAATGCCTTACACGATCACCCTAAAATAAAAAGAACATTCTTCAACCTTCATATTAACAGAAATCCCCCGCTGAGTTGTTCAGCGGGGGATTTTGTTGTTTTAATGTGTAGTTCTGTTAGCCTTTTCTGGTAGCCATTCCGTACAGCCAGAGAACAACTAACGCTCCTACAACTGCAAGAAGGATGCTTTTAAAGTCAAATTCATCGACTGTCCCCCAGCCAAGAAGTGTTCCGATCCAGCCTCCAACAAACGCACCTACAATTCCTAGAATAATGGTCATCAGCCATCCCATATTTTGGTTACCCGGCATAATGAGTTTTGCCAGTGCACCGGCGATAAGGCCGAAAATAATCCATGCTAAAATGCTCATAGTTTAAAATTTTAATTGTTAATAATTGATGATTTGCATTTTGCACAGCGAAAGTTGTACCCTTTGCGAGACCAAAATTCATCTCATTAAAATTTTATAACATTTAGCCTGAATTCTAAAATCACCTCTTTTTGAAGAAGGAATCTACAAATACTTCTCCGTTAAAGAGCTGCAAATCCTGCATTTTTTCGCCAACACCGATGTACTTCACCGGTATCTGAAACTGATCTGAAATACCGATGACCACGCCGCCTTTTGCTGTGCCGTCCAGCTTGGTTACAGCCAGCGCATTCACTTCCGTAGCCGCTGTAAACTGTTTGGCTTGTTCGAAAGCATTCTGTCCTGTAGAGCCATCCAGCACCAGAAGGATTTCGTGAGGCGCATCCGGAATGACCTTTTGCATCACTCTTTTTATTTTTGTCAGCTCATTCATCAGGTTTACTTTATTATGCAACCTACCGGCAGTATCAATAATGGCGACATCCGCATGCTGAGCCAACGCACTTTGCACGGTATCGAAGGCAACGGAAGCCGGATCCGAACCCATTCCCTGCTTCACGATAGGCACTCCTACCCTTTCACTCCAGATCACCAGTTGATCCACGGCAGCAGCGCGAAAAGTATCCGCAGCACCCAACACAACACTTTTTCCTTCAGATTTGAATTGATGCGCCAGCTTTCCAATGGTGGTGGTTTTTCCCACACCATTGACGCCGACCACCATGATCACATACGGCTTTTTTGAAGTATCGATGTTTCCGGTTCCGGCATGGGGATTTTCCAGAAGTAATCCGGTGATTTCTTCGCGAAGGATGGTATCGAGCTCATCGGTGCCCACATATTTATCGCGGGCCACTCTTTCTTCGATCCTGTCAATAATTTTGATGGTGGTGGCAGCACCCACATCGGAAGCGATCAGGATTTCTTCCAGGTCATCCAGCACTTCTTCATCTACCTTGTTTTTCCCAACAACGGCTTTTGATATTTTCTCAAAAAAACCCTTACTGGATTTTTCCAGGCCTTGGTCTAAAGTTTCTTTCTCCTGTTTGTTGAATATTTTTTTGAACCAGCTCATCCCTTGTCTTTAGTTAATAATGTCGGTATTTATTAGTTGTTACGCCGTACAAAGATAAATAAAAAACTACCCAAAAAATTTGAGTAGTTTCATATTGTTATGTAGAAGTAGATTATTTCTTCAGGAAAGCATCCACTTCGTCAGCATTCATTACTTTTTCATCGAAAAAATAAGCTCCCGTTTTTGGGGATTTTACCATTTTCACGACTTTAGTCATCTTCTTAGATGTACCGTCTTTCAGGGTTGCTACTACTTTTTTTGCCATTGTAAATATCTTTAAAGAGGGTTACTTAATTTCTTTGTGAACCGTGTATTTCTTCAAAACCGGATTGAATTTTTTCAGCTCCAGTCTTTCAGTGGTGTTCTTTTTATTTTTCGTAGTGATATAACGGCTCATGCCGGCTACACCGCTTTCTTTATGCTCTGTACATTCCAGGATTACCTGTACTCTGTTTCCTTTTTTTGCCATGATCTGATTGGTTATTTAATGAATCCGTTTCTTTTCGCTCTTTCCACTGCTTCTTCGATCCCCACTTTGTTGATTACTCTCAATCCATGAGCAGAAACCTTCAGTGTGATGTTCTTTTCAGTTTCCGGAAGGAAAAATTTCTTTTCTAATAAGTTAATTTCAAAACGTCTTTTCGTTTTGTTATTAGCGTGGGAAACGTTGTTACCAACCATTGCACGCTTTCCTGTTATTTGGCAAATTCTTGACATATCTCGATGTTCTTTTTTACTACTAATATTTGAGTGTGCAAAATTATAAAGAATTTTCCAGTCTTACAAATGTTTTCTCTTTTATTTTGAAAAAGTTACCTGCCTACGGGACGGCGCTTTGGGGTTCTCTTTTGGATCTGTTTGATCAAGGTATAAAAAATTAAAAAACCGAGGACAAAGATAGAGATTCTTGAGAGCAAGTCCCCTACCTGTGTATAAAGAGTCTGGCCTTCGTACAACTGTATTTTTGCAAACAAAGCTGTTTCATCTCCGTATAAAGTATCTGCCTCTATCTCGCCTTTCGCATTAATATGAGCGGATATTCCACTGTTCGCTGCCCGAGCAATTTCCCTTCTCGTTTCTATAGCGCGAAGTCTCGCATACGACAGCAATTGCTTATGTCCCTGAGTAACACCCCACCAACTGTCATTGGTCATGATCGCAAGAAAATTAGCACCTTTTTTCACATATTCCGTGGTGAATTCTCCATAAATACTTTCATAACAGATAATGGGAGCCATTTTTCCATTATTAAACGGATTGCTGAATACTTTTCTTTCTTCATCGCTTCCTAAAGACGCAATAGTACCGCCCAGATTCAGCATCGCATCACCTAAAACAGGTTTTAAAATAGTAATGTAAGGGAAAATCTCTACGCCAGGAACCAGCTTTCCTTTGTGATAGGCCTCCACTTCATGTCCCGGAATAATTTGAACCCCCGTGTTATAACCTTCTACCCAACCCTGAGAAACGGGATAGGCATTATCTGGCGCTTCACTTTCACTCGTGAACAGCGTATGCGACGAGATTCCCGTTGCAAATATAGCACCCGGCTTTGTAGCTAAAAATGACTTGACACCATTCAGAATCATGCTTTCTTCAAATCCGGATTCCGAAATGGAACCTCTTCCTGGCAACGATGTTTCCGGGCCGATATAATAATCAATATCTCCTTTTTTAAAGTCTTTCGGTGAATGTTGTTCTGCCAGAGTCAGGAGTTCCTGCAATACCTGAATACTGTCTTTCTCGTATTTTTCGGTATAAGGATCCAACTCCGGTTGCAACAGCAATACATTGACTTGGCCTGAAGGCTTTTCGTTGAAGTTTTCGTATTTCCACAAAGAAATGAGCATCGGCAGAGAAATTCCCAGAACCAGAATAATGGAATTGAGGATCAGCGGTTTTCTCTTTCTTCCGGCTTCCCAAATGCGCAGTGTGTAGAATGCATACACATTCACGAGCAATATCCAGAAACTGCCGCCGGTTGCGCCCAAAGTATCATACCATTGGATAAGCACCGGATATTCCGAAAAGACATTCCCGAGGTTCAGCCACGGCCAGGTGAGTTCCCAGCCGAGATGAAATTTCTCGAAAGCCATCCAAATGGCAACAAAAAAAGCAAGCCCCCAATACGTTCCCTGAATTTTTTTGTACCAGTGATACAGCATAAAAATGGTACTGTACAGCAACGAATTCACCAGCACCGGAAACACCACTGCCATCAGCGCCGGGCTTCCGTCAGGATTCTGAGAACCGTACAACCAACCCGTGGTGACAATGTTCCAGATGATGAAGGTAAGATAGGAAAGCCCGAAAATCAAGCCGCTTTTCCGGCGGATATGAGAGAATTTTGTAATTTCATGTTCCGCCATGAGCAGCGGTACCAACGCAAAAAAAATGAAGAACGGTAAGCCGTAGGTTGGCCAGGAAATACTTAGCAGAACAGCACTGATAAGGCACAGAAAAAGGTATTTCATTTCGGAATTTTAAGCAACAAATTTACTATTATTAATTCATTTCGGTTCTTCTTCAGTTCTGCAGTTTTTCTTTTGCCTCAAATAATTCTATCTTTGTAAAAAGAATGAACATGAGCGAAACTGTGCTTTGCCCGAAATGTACTTCGGAATTTACGTATGAGCAGGATGGCCTGCAGGTATGTTCCCAATGTTTCTATGAATGGAATCTTTCGGAAACGCCATCAGAAGATAAAATCCTGGACAGCAACGGAAATGAACTTCAGAATGGAGACAGCGTTGTAGTGATCAAAGATCTACCGGTGAAAGGGGCTCCGAAACCGGTGAAAGCGGGCACAAAAGTGAAAAATATCAGGCTAAGGCCGGACAGCGATCATAATATTGACTGCAAAATTGACGGATTCGGCTCGATGGCGCTGAAATCGGAATTTGTGAAAAAGGCATAAAAAAAGGAAATAATTGGACAGGGTTCCGATTCTAAGACTTTCATTGCGCAATGCTAATTTCCAGTCCCAAGGCAGAAAGAGAATTAACCAAAAATTTCCTTATTCGTTTGGAACTGCTAAATTACACATTATTTTCAATATATCATGGTTATCATCACATAACTTACTAACATACTAACAATAACGAAATGCCGTTCCGTACGTTTCAGCAGGCCAGGAAGAGTAAAATTACTTTTGGAAAAATCCTGATAACCCTCGTGATCCTTGATATTCTGGCGATCATCACCCTACTTATTCTGGCTTTTCTGCCTCAATATTACAGAATGAAGGATGATTTTCTCTACCAGACGTTCACCCTGAATCTGGTTTTGGTGGCTCTTCTCATCATTTCCGCAATATATTACATCGGCTTTCGGGGAAAGAAAAAAGAAAAGGTTTCGGGCTTGCTGGAACTGAAAGAAAATGAAATCGTCCTGAACGGAACCTCTATTCCTTTGGCTGATATTCAAAAAGTCAGAATCATCGGTAATGACATTAAAGGAGAATTTCGCGGCTTTGTTTCAAAAGGCTCTCAAAATCAGATCATCATCACCAAAACCAACAGTGAAGAACTGAGTTCTTTTTTTGAACAAACCATAGAAAACCCGCTTCGCAACTCAAAAAAAATATTGGATCTTTATCACGACAAGGGCATTCTGTCCGAATCTAACTTTACCAATATTATGAACAATACCAATTATTTCTGATTCAGCGCATCAGCAGCCTCGCGGATAATTTCGTATGATTTCTTCCGGGCTTCATGATCAAAAATATGCGAAGCCACCATCAGTTCGTCTACCTGAAACCGTTCCTGAAAGTCAGTCATCTGCTGCTGTACGGAACCTTTACTCCCTTTAAAACTGTATTTCAATTTCTGTAATAAATGGGCTTTTTCGGCCGGATTCCAGATTGCATCCATATCGTCAACAGGCGGAGAATAAGGTTCTCTGACATTACGGATCAGATTTAAAAAGGTAGTATACAGCGTTGAAGAAATCCTTTCAGCTTCCTCGTCCGTATCCGCTGCCATACCGTTTACACAGGCAATGGTATAAGGTTTTGGGAATTTCTCACTCGGCTGATAATGTTCGTGATAAATCTTAAAGGCGGATTCCATCATTTCCGGAGCAAAATGGGCCGCAAAGGCGTACGGCAAACCGAGATCCGCAGCCAGCCAGGCACTGTCGGTGGACGATCCTAAAATATAAATCGGAATATCACAGCCCTCACCCGGAATAGCGCGTACCAGAGCGTCGCTGTTTTTAGATGAAAAATATCTTTGAAGTTCTACAATCTGCCGGGGAAACTGTTCATTGATGGTCATTGGATTTCTGCCTAACGCTTTCGCAGTATAACCATCGGTTCCCGGAGCACGGCCTACTCCCAAATCGATTCTGCCGGGATAGAGCGTTTCCAAAGTCCCAAATTGTTCGGCAATCACCAGCGAACTGTGATTGGGAAGCATGACACCGCCCGATCCTACCCGGATCTTTTGAGTTCCGGAGGCGATATAACCTATCAGTACCGAGGTGGCCGAACTGGCAATTCCTTCGAAATTATGATGTTCTGCCAGCCAATATCTTGTGTAGCCCAGATTCTCTACAAACTGCGCCAGATCCATACTTTCATGCAAAGCCTGCTGTATAGTGCTTCCCTGCTTCACAGGTGCGAGATCCAAAACGGAAAGTTCAAAATTCTTCATGTTCGCAAATTACAAAACATAAAGAACCTTTCCCCAATCTTTCCATTTAAAATAAAAATAACACTGTTCAGGAAAAACTATTTCGGTGAATCACCCTATCGAGGAACCCACTACTAGAGAACAAACCTTCTGTCAAGCTGAACCCGCCGAAGCCTTCTGTCTTATTAGCAAATCTGCTCCTTTCTACAATTAACGAGAATGGTTACCCTTTCTGATCAAAAAAAGACCACAGCAGCCGAATTTCATTATACTCAAAATCAGCCGGAAGCTGCTTCTTCCAATCGGTTAAATTCTCGAATCTTTCCTTTTGAAAAAGCTGTTCAAATACTTCTATTTTCTCTTTGGGCAAAATTCTTAAAAGATCATCCCTGTTCAAAATTCCGGTTTCTGCGAATTTCGAAAGATGCCCCATCACGGTAGCCGGCAAAACGCCGCGCTCTTTGGCAATTTCAGATACGGAACCTCCTTTTTCAAAAAGCTGCCACGTAAGGATGTGCGCCGGTATTTTCGCTACTTTTGTGGATATAGTTTTTATTTCTTTCCCGGCGTACAACGGGGTATCAAACAAGCGCAGCGTTTGTATATTTTGAAGATAATCGTGGACATCATCCAGAAAAACACGCGCATCTTCATTGTACGCTTTCAGTCCGGTAACACCTTTGGTTTCGGCATAAAAGTCCTTGAAAGGTTCAAAAATATTTTCATGAACGGCCTTGAAAAAAAATGCTGCGGCGCCTTTGCATTTACTTTCTATCTCTGCCCATTCGGTCTTCGTGTCCAGAAAACTTTTCGTCATCGAAAGAAGAACTCTCGAGAATTTCTCATATACCCCCGACAGGTTTTGAACATCTTTGTTGATGTGAACATACAGCTCCTTCGCCTTTTTATGATCCAGTTTTTTACTTTCGGAGGCAGATTTGTACCAATTTCCCAGTTCGGGCAACATCCACCGGCAATCGATGCGCTGCAGAATTTTTCCGATGCTGTAATCGAACTTCTCCGCACCCAGAATCTGTTCAATTTTGTCATTAGCCAACGTGGCATTTTGAAATCCGGAAACCCTGTGGTCATTAAAAATAATTTCCGGCGTAATCCTGGATTTTAAAACAATCCCTTCCAGGGTTCTGCAGCGGGAAAGCGCTACATACACCTGTCCGGAGGCAAAAGAATTTCCGGCATCGATAATCACCCGGTCAAAAGTAAGTCCCTGACTTTTATGAATGGTCACCGCCCACGCAAGTCGAATAGGATACTGTTCAAAACTGCCCAGAACGTTTTCCTGTATGTTTTTATTTGCGTCCAGCGCATATACTTTCTGTTCCCAGATTTCTTTTTTCAGTTTATATTCCTCATCATCTCCTTCCATCTGCACATAAATCTCGTCTTCATCCAGACGCACGACTTCTGCCAGTTTGCCGTTGAAATAACGCTTTTCGCTGGAAGCATCGTTGCGGATAAACATGATTTGTGTCCCTGCTTTCAATTCCAGGCTCACTTCGTTGGGATATGAACTTTCTTTAAAATCACCAACAATTTTTGCGTCATAAAAATGAGAATTCCCCGGCAAAGCCCGCAGTTTTTTCTGATTAATAGCATCGGCAATCCGGTTATGGGAAGTCAGATAAATATATGCTTCCTCTTCAGGTTCAAAATCCGGATCGTAGCGTTCATTTAAAGCACCCAAATCAATGTCCTTGCTGTTTCCTTCGCGAATAGCATTCAGAATAGTAAGGAAATCCTCATCTTTCTGACGATAAACTTTTGTCAGTTCAATGGTCACCAGACTGACATCCTGCAAGGCTTTGGCACTGAAAAAAAAGGGCGATTCATAATATTGCTGAAGAAAATTCTCGTCCCGAACCACGGGAGGAAGTTGATACAGATCACCGATAAAAAGCATCTGCACTCCGCCAAATCTCTGTTGATTTCTGCGAATGTGCCGGAGCGAAAAATCCATCATATCCAGTACATCTGCCCGCAGCATGGACACCTCATCAATAATGATAATTTCCACCTCGCGCAACAGTTTTATTTTTTCTTTCCTGTATCTGAAATGCTGCATCAGATCGGCAATATTGTTCGCCAGGCTGCCGTCAATTCTCTCGGTTGTGGGGATGAAAGTGCGCAATGGCAGCCCGAACATGGAATGAATGGTAACACCGCCTGCATTGATGGCTGCAATTCCCGTGGGGGCTACAACGATGTGTTTTTTTTGGGTTTCACTGACGAAACGGTTCAGAAAAGTCGTTTTTCCGGTACCTGCCTTCCCTGTAAGAAAAATACTGCGGCTGGTATGCTCTACCAACTCAAAAAGCGGCTCATTCATTTTGTAAAAATACTTAAAATAACAACGGGCTTATCATAAAGGCAGAATTTTTGCAGAAGGAAATTACTTCTATTTTTAACCAAATGTTTCTTTCATGAAAAAAGTTTTGTTGCTGATGATCGGCTTTTTGACACTCTCCTCTTGTAAAACCAAACACGTGGATCCTGAAAAGCTTCCCAAAGATATTGCACTAAAACCTGAGCGTGAGAATGGGAATCTGGAGCAGGAACTGGCTTTGGAAGCAGAACGTTTGCGAAGCCTTCTCACCACCATCGATTCATTGGCCAATTCCAGAAATTGTACCGATGCAGAGGAATGGCGCATTTCACCGTTAGGCTCCAAACCTTGCGGCGGACCCGCTTCTTACATCGCTTATCATAAAGAAAATGAAGAAGAAATCATTCCCAAAATTCAGGAATTCACCAAACGACAGGCTGATTACAACCGGAAAAGAAATCTGTTTTCTGATTGTGCTATCGAGCCCCAACCCTCCGGATTGCGTTGTGAATCAGGAAAAGCTGTATTGATAAAAGACGGTTCGACTTTGCAGATAGACTAACCGGGTTTTTCAGATTCCTGATACCACGAAGAATATTTTACATAATTCTGTGCAATACGCTGCACTTCTCCTTCCAGAAGTTCAGAAGAAATATCCTTGATTTTTCTGGCCGGAATTCCTCCCCAGACCTCGCCGGATTTGATATGCGTTCCCTGCGTCACTACTGCGCCAGCTCCTACAATGGAGTTGCTTTCTACTACACAGTCGTCCATCACAATGGCGCCCATCCCAATCAGAACATTATCATAAAGCGTACAGCCGTGGACAATGGCGTTGTGGCCAATAGAAACATTATTTCCAATCTGCAGTGGATATTTCTCATAGGTGCAGTGCAGCATCGCATTATCCTGAACATTTACCCTGTCGCCCATTCTGATGAAATGCACATCGCCGCGGATCACCGCATTATACCAAATACTGCACTCTTTTCCCATTACCACATCCCCGATGATCGTGGCCGTTTCTGCCAGAAAAGTGCCTTCTCCAATGCTGGGCATTTTACCCAAAAGTTCTTTTACGATTGCCATAATTTTTAAAATCTTAATCCGGATCTCACTTCATAATCCTGAAATAGAAAATATCTAACTCCATAACTTCGGCTTCTGATATCTTATCCGTATTTTTGCAGTTCAAATGTAATAAAAAATGAGACAAGTCACGATAGAACCTACCGCCAACGAAAAAGTAATGAAATTCGTTGCCGAATATACCTTGGTTCCCGGATCATTGGAATTCGACCGATCTTCGGATGTTGCAGATATTCCGCTGGCACAGGAACTTTTCAAATATCCTTTTGTAGATAAAATCTTCATCACCGCCAATTTTATCGCTGTAGCCAAGCAGGACAGCGTGGAATGGGAGCATATTGCCGAAAGCCTGAGAGAAGTCATTCAGGATCAGCTGCTGGAACATCCCAGAATCTATAAAGAGAAAAAGCGAGAACTGTTCCCGATTTACGCAGAAATGACCCCGAATCCTGCTGTGATGAAGTTCGTATCGCAGCGGTACATTGTTGAAGGATTTCTGGAAATAAAATCAAAAGAGCAAGCGGCTCAGATTCCTCTGGCTCAGGCACTTTTTGATGAGTTTACCTTTGTAAAAGAAGTTTTCATTTCTGATAATTTTGTAGCGGTGACCAAGGATCATTCGGTGGAGTGGCATGAGGTGATGGTTCCTGTAAGAAGTTTCATCGCAGACTTCCTTCAGGCTGGAAATAAGGTTTCCCTCATCGCTCCTCAGAAGCACGAAAGTCCGGTGGAGCAGCTCATCAACAGAGACTATACCGAAAGCGAACAGAAAATTTCAGAGATTCTGACCGAATACGTGTCGCCGGCGGTAGAAAATGATGGAGGTAAAATTTCTCTTTTGGAATATAATGCAGAAACCAAAACCGCCAAAATGCTTCTTCAGGGCGCTTGTTCCGGTTGCCCAAGTTCCACTGCCACGTTAAAAGGAGGTATTGAAAACATCCTGAAACAGTTTCTACCCGATATGGTAGAAAAAGTAGAAGCAGTGAACGGCTAATCCGTAAATCTAAAAATTTAAAAAAAAAGGCTTTGCAAACGAATAATACGGCTGAATTTCAGAAACCGAAAAAAGGAATTCTTTTGGTGAATCTCGGATCTCCAAAATCCACCAATGTAGAAGATGTGAAAGAATATCTGGATGAATTCCTGATGGACGAAAAAGTGATCGACTACCGCTGGATGTTCCGGGCATTGCTGATTCGTGGTATTATCCTCAGAAAAAGACCGGCCAAATCTGCAGAAGCTTACCGTACCGTGTGGACGGATGAAGGGTCGCCGCTCATCGTCATTACCGAGAAAATAAAGGAGAAACTTCAGAAAATAGTGGATGTTCCCGTCGAAATCGGAATGCGGTATGCCGAGCCGTCCATCAAAACAGGAATCGAAAAACTGGTCGCACAGGGAGTAACAGAAATTGTGCTTTTTCCACTATATCCGCAATATGCCATGAGCACCACAGAAACCGTGGTAGAAAAAGCAGAGGAAGTGAGAAAAGAACATTTTCCGGGCATCAGAATCAATTACGTTCAGCCTTTCTACAACCGCGAAAACTATATCAGCTGCCTCGCAGAAAGCATCCGTGAAAAACTACCCGCGCAGTTTGATGCGCTGCAGTTCTCCTATCACGGAGTTCCGGAACGCCATATTTTCAAAACCGATCCTACCAATACCTGTAACCTGAACGACTGTTGCTCGCGCGACAGCAATCCGAGTCATACATTCTGCTACCGCCACCAGTGTTATAAAACTACGGAACTGGTGCTGGAAAAACTGAACATTCCAAGAGAGAAAGCCATCGTGACTTTTCAGTCCCGCCTCGGAAATGACAAATGGATTGAACCGTACACCGATGAAACGTTGGAAAACCTTCCTGCAAAAGGCATTAAAAACCTCGCCATCGTTTGTCCGGCTTTCGTTTCCGATTGTCTGGAAACCCTGGAAGAAATCGCCATGGAAGGCAAAGAGGAATTTCTGCACGCCGGCGGCGAACAGTTTCATTACATCCCCTGCCTCAACGATGAAGACCGGTGGATTCAGGTCGTGAAAAACCTATGTGAAGAAAAATTAAACGAGTTTTATCTGGTTTAACGGACAGATTTCTTAGCCGGTCTTAACTTAAAGAGTGAGAAGGCTTCGTCAAGCTCAGCCTGACATAGAATACACACCTCGGTAAACAGAAAATTTCAAAAACAGCTCATAAGATGGGGTAAAGTTTGAAAACCGTTAACCATGTAAGGACCCGTTTTGTTTCGGATATTTCAGATGTCTGTCATCTCATTCTTTTTCTATCCAATAAATAGATCTGTAACTTTGTTCCCTTTGGTCTAGCCCCCTACCGCACCGGCGTCCTGAACTCCCCATACCCAATCAGGCCGTCATAATTTCTGCCGAAAGGACGGTAATATAGGAATGCCTGATACAGGTTTTCCGTTTGCCAGAAATTCCCGTTCACTTCGCCCAGATTAACATTTCCAGCGGAATCTTTTGTGCCGATGATATAGTTGTAAAAGCCCTGTTTCAGATAGATTCTGGCGATGTACTGTTTCCTGTCCTCATCATAATGCATTTGGCTTTCTGCGGTAGGCAAATATTGGTTAAAACCGCCTAAAATATACAGTTCGCGGTCTGTTTTTTCTGAATCCAGAATAAAATGAACCCAGGAATAATCCGCCTCCCGGTCTGCATTTCTTTCAATTCCGAGATCACTTCTTCTGAAGTAGAAAGCCCCGTTCACATCCGGCTGATATTGATAGTTCAGCGGAAAAGCCCAGACAGGATGAAGGTAGGTGTAGTTTTTATTGTCGATAATTTCACCGCCGGCCACCATATCAAATCCCTGAATAATGTTCTTATTGTCAAAATAAAAAAATTCATTGTTGCCCGGAAATGCGAGATCCAGTTGCTGAAAAAGCATCCTGCTTCCCAGCGTGGACGTCGGCCGCATATTATTGAGCGACAGGTTCCAGTTGTTGTTCTGCATCACGTTCAGCGATATCGAACTGGCATTGGAAATCAGGCTTTGCTGCGTGGCTACAGCCTGCACTTCCACCCGTTGGTTCACCTCCGGGTGCCGCGCATCGGCATGCCGGGAGATATTCACCCCCAGTTGTACGCCGTCTTCCACCACACAGAATCTTCTGGTAAAAAGCGGCTGTTCCGGCCGGTCTTTATAAACGATAATCTCAAAATTCCCTGAAATTTTAGGCTGTATCTTCTCGTTCGGAAACGACAAAGTATAATGAGTGTAAGGCTGCAAAGTATTAAACGAATACTGAAACTGATCCAGAAGCGCCGTCATGCTTCCGGTGGCATATTCGGTAAAAAACAATCCGTCTTCCTGCCAGTTGCGATCGTAATGCTTAATGGTATAACGGTAAATATCCGACCGGTTCGAGAGGTCGTCGAACCGCAGAATAAGCTGCTGCCCGAAACTGATCACCGGCGTCTGGTCGTTGGTCTGCGGATTATGCAGCTGAATACCTCTAATATCCTGCGCCACCACGAACGCACTGAAAAACAATAATAGAAAGGTTAGTCTTTTCATCTTCACGAAGATAGCGATTTTCACGAGAATGAGAAATAAAATCTCCCTCGGAATCCGTATATTTGTTAAAAACCAGTCAATGCTTTCGATACAGTCTTTTACTTTCAACCCTTTTTCAGAAAACACCTATGTGGTGTACAACGAGCACCGCAACGGATATATTATCGATCCCGGAAATATGCAGGATTCGGAGACCCGCACCCTGGAAAGTTTTATTTCGGACAACCAATTAAACATTCGGAATATTCTCCTCACCCATGCGCATATCGATCATGTTTTAGGCTTGCAATGGGCGTTTGACCAATATCAGGTTCCTGTGCTGCTTCATGAAATAGAAAAAGAAATTCTGGACCGCAATCCGATGTCGGCACAGAGATTTGGCTTTTCCATGCCGCCTTTCCAAGGAGATATTGAATTTATTTCTGAACATCAGATTCTGAAACTGGATGACGATGAGCTCATCGTGTATCACGTTCCGGGACACTCGCCCGGGCATGTGGCCTTTCATTGCAAAGCTCAGAAAATGATCATTTCCGGCGACGTTCTTTTTCAGGGAAGTATCGGCAGAACAGATCTCTACAAAGGAAATCACGAACAGCTGCTCACCAGTATTCGTGAAAAATTATTGATTCTGGACGACGATACCGAAGTGATTAGCGGACACGGAAATCCTACCACGATCGGTTTTGAAAAGAATTTCAATCCGTTTTTTTCCAAAAAAAGAGGAAAATCAATTCCTCTTTTTTTAACTTTAAATGTTCCGATTTTATTCTTTCCACTTGATGTTGCATCCCATGCTGGGTTTCTGGAGCTCTTCCTGCGGTTCGCCGGCCAGAAGGTTTTCAAAAGCAACAATCAGATCTTCGCCGGTAATTTCTTTGGTGTTTCCGGGCCGCGAATCGTCCATCTGTCCGCGGTAGACGAGGTCTAATTTTTCGTCGAAGAAATAAAAATCGGGAGTGCAGGCAGCATCATACGCTCTGGCAATGCTCTGGCTCTCATCATACAGATACGGAAAATCGAATTTCCTTTCTATCTGAAATTCGATCATTTTCTCCGGTGAATCGGCCGGATATTTCTCCACATCATTGGCATTAATGGCAATAAATTCAATGCCTCTTTCCTGATAATCCTCGTACAGTTCGGTAAGGGTATCGATCACGTGCAGCACAAACGGACAGTGATTGCACATGAAAATAACCAGCGTGCCTTTCTCGCCTTTCAGGTCGTGCAACGTCTGTACTTCGCTGTTGGCAGCCGGATTGGGGAGTTCAAAATAAGGAGCTTTCGTGCCCAGCGGAAGCATATTCGAAGGGGTATTGGCCATGATAGTATAAATTTAAATATTATTAAAAAGTAAAAGAACGTACTCTTTTTACCCTGCAATTTTCTCCAACAAAGATAAGGCTTCTTCCTGAGAATGTTCAAAACTCACCCAATGGATATTGTCCTCCTTACGGTACCACGTCAGCTGTCGTTTCGCAAAACGTCTCGAGTTTTTCTTAATTTCTGAAACCGCCGTTTCCAGATCCCATTCTCCGGAAAAATACTTGAAAAGCTCTGTGTATCCTACGGTTTTTAAGGGAACCAGATCCTGAAAAGGTAATAAAGATCGGGCTTCTTCCGCCAGGCCGGATTCCATCATCACCTCCACTCTTCTGTTGATCCTGTCGTAAATAATTTCCCTAGGCGCAGTAATGCCGATACGGAATACCTGAAAATCCCGTTGTTTTCTTGGTAGCGAAATCAGTTCGGAATAAGGCCTGCCTGTTTGCCAGATCACGTCGATCGCCCTCAGCAACCGCCTCGGATTGTCCAGATCTACCTGCTGATAATAGGTTTCGTCCAACTCTTTCAAAAGTTGCTGCAACCCTTCGATTCCTGAATTCCTCCAGATCTCATTCAGCTTTTCCTGATGGGTTTCACTGGCTTCGGGAAGGTCGTTCAGACCTTCGGTCACTGCTTTTTCGTACATCATGCTTCCGCCCACCATCACCACCACGTCGTGAACCGCAAACAGTTCTTCCAGTTTCTGAAGCGCATCCACCTCATACTGGCCGATGGAATAAGAATCCGTCACCGACAGATGCCCGATAAAATGATGCGGAACCTCGCCGAGTTCTTCAGCCGACGGAGCCGCAGTGCCGATCTTCATCTCCTTGAAAAACTGACGCGAATCACAGGAAATAATCTCGGTTTGGTAATGCTTCGCAACCGCTATGGCCAGTCGCGTTTTACCGATTCCCGTAGTGCCTGCAATAGAAATTAATTTTTTCACATTGCGAATTTAAATTTTTATCTTTGTAAGACAATACCGTTTTATGATATTATCCATGACAGGCTTCGGGAGATCCGAAGGAGTTTTTGAAGGAAAGAAAATTACAATAGACCTTAAGTCTCTCAACAGCAAGAGCTTCGACCTGAACACCAAAGTACCTTCCCGATACCGCGAAAAGGAATTTGACATCCGGAAAATCCTGACCGACCGCATTGGGAGAGGAAAAGTGGACTGTTATATCAACATGGAAAACATGGAACTGAACACGGATGTCAAAATCAACCGGGAACTGGTGAAGTCCTACGTGGAAGAACTTCGAGGCGTGGCAGATGATGCGCCGGATTTTGAATACCTGAAAATGGCCATCCGGTTTCCTGACGCACTTTCTACCCGAAGCGATGCCCTGGAAGAAAATGAATGGTTTTTTCTGGTCGGCCTTTTGGAAAATGCGATCGTAAAGTTTGACGAATTCAGAAATACGGAAGGAAAAACGTTGAAAAGAGAACTCACTAAAAACCTCAACAGCATCGAAGAAAACCTTCAGAAAGTAATTCCATTCGAAGAAACCAGAATCACCGCAGTCCGGGAACGGTATCAGAATATTTTGAAGGAATTTGAAAATGTAGACGAAACCCGGTTCTATCAGGAACTGGCATATTATACTGAAAAACTCGACATCTCTGAAGAAAAAGTAAGGCTGACCCAGCACCTCAAATATTATGAAGAAGTGATGAACAAAGAAAGTTTTAACGGCAAAAAGCTCGGCTTCATCATTCAGGAAATAGGGCGCGAAATCAATACCCTCGGCTCCAAAGCCAACCACGCTGAAATCCAGAAACTGGTCGTGATGATGAAGGATGATCTGGAGAAAATGAAAGAACAGACTTTAAATGTACTGTGACGGTATGGAAAAAGTAATTATCTTTTCTGCACCTTCAGGAAGCGGCAAAACAACCTTGGTAAAATACGCCCTGTCGAGGTTTCCTGACATGGCCTTTTCAGTATCCTGCACCACAAGAGCGCCTCGCGGAACAGAAAAAAACGGGGAAGATTATCACTTTCTTACACCCGAGGAGTTCCGAAGCAAAATAGCCGAAAACGCTTTTGTAGAGTATGAAGAGGTTTACAGCGGCCTGTATTACGGAACCCTGAAAAGTGAAGTTGAAAGAATATGGAACGAAAAGAAAACCGTGATTTTCGATGTGGATGTAAGAGGCGGCATTTCTCTTAAACATTATTTTGGCGACAAAGCCCTTTCCCTGTTTATCATGGCACCCTCCGTACAGGAACTTGAAAACCGGCTGCAAAACCGCGGGACGGATGATGCCGAAACCATCAAAATGCGCGTTGCCAAAGCGGAAGAGGAACTGAGTTTCAGGTCCTGTTTTGATAAAACCATTATTAATGCCGATCTTGCAACTGCCGAGAGGGATATAGAAAATAGTATTAAAGATTTTTTAAAACACTGAAATGAGTACAGAAACATTAGATAAAGCAAAAGCAAACCTACCGATAAGAGGATACCTGAAACTGGATGACATCATGATTCCCCAAGGCGACGATTTGGTACAGGCCATTCTCGACCTTAAAAAAGAAAAAAATGCGGTGATTCTCGCCCATTATTATCAGATTCCCGCCATTCAGGATATCGCTGATTTCCTTGGTGATTCCTTGCAGTTGGCAAGGCAGGCCAAAGATACGGATGCCGATATGATTGCCTTCTGCGGCGTTCATTTCATGGCGGAAGCGGCCAAGATCCTGAACCCCACCAAAAAAGTGGTTCTTCCTGACTTACAGGCCGGTTGCTCTCTGGCAGACGGCTGCAGCGGAGAAGGCCTCAGAAAAATGAGAGAACAATATCCCGGTGCTTTAATCGCCACCTACATCAACTGTAATGCAGAAACAAAAGCCGAAAGCGATATTATTGTGACGAGTTCCAACGCAGAAGTCATCATCAACTCCATGCCGAAAGACAGGCCGCTCATTTTCGCGCCGGATAAAAACCTGGGCCGTTATCTGATGAAGAAAACCGGCCGCGACATGATTTTGTGGGATGGAAGCTGCATCGTACACGAAGCGTTCTCTATGGAAAGAATTGCTGCACAGCTGGCACAGCATCCTGATGCCAAACTGATTGCACATCCGGAAAGTGAAACCCCAGTGCTGGATCTGGCCCATTTTATCGGCTCCACCTCCGCACTGCTAAATTATGTAGAGAAGGATGAAGCTCAGAAATTCATTGTGGCAACAGAAGAAGGGATTCTGCATGAAATGAAAAAACGCGCACCGCACAAGGAACTGCTTCCGGCTTTGGTGTTCGACGAAAGTTGCAACTGTTCGGAATGTTTTTTCATGAAAAGAAATACCATGGAAAAACTATATTTGTGCATGAAATACGAACTGCCGGAAATCACCATGGATGAAGAACTTCGCCTGAAAGCGCTGGTGCCGATTGAGAAAATGCTGGAACTTTCCAAATCTGTTAAATAACAAGTTTCTTTGCTTTACTGTGGGTATGAATTCAAAAATTATCATCGAAGATCTGAGGATTTATGCCTATCATGGCGTGCTTCCGGAAGAAAAGATCATTGGCACCTGGTATCTGGTCAATCTGGAAATATTTATTGATCTCTGGAATGCCGTGGAAAGTGATGCCCTCAGCAGCACACTGAATTACGCTGAAGTTAATGACATTATTCACCGCGAAATGGCCATACCGTCCAAATTGATGGAACACGTCGGAGGCAGAATCCTAAATACGGTTTATCAGAACTACCCCGGAATTACTTTTTTGAAAATCAAAATCACCAAAACCAATCCTCCCATGAAAGGAGAAATGAAAGGCGTAAGCATCGAATTGGAAAAAAAGATTACCCGCAATACGTCAAAATAATTTTTTATTTTCGCAGAAATCACTATATTTGCCAACCTCAACAAGGTACTTTGGCCGAGTGGTTAGGCAGTGGTCTGCAACACCATCTACAGCGGTTCGAATCCGCTAGGTACCTCACAAAAAATCCCTTCTTAGAAAAGGGATTTTTTTATTGCCTGTTTTTAATAAAAACTTACAGAATCTCAATTTTAACAGTCGTTAACACCCACTTGGTTTCTTTCTTGCGAACTCCTTATGAAATAATAAAAAAGATTCGTCATGAAAAATATAATCACAGCAGGAATGGTCGCTACTTTAATGCTGACCGCCTGTACTAAAAACGACCAGGTAGCCGAAAAGAGCCTGGAACAGCAGAAAATGGAATTTCAACAGCGACAGATTGAAATAGAAAAGCAGCGACTTGCCATTGAAAAGGAAAAAATCGCTTACGAAACCCAAAGAAAAGCCGATAGCATCGAAACGGTGGCAAAAGCCAGACAGGCATCCGCCGCACCGGTGCGAACCAATGTGGTAAGGGAAACCGTTTACGTGAACAATACACCTTCCGGGAATTCAGGAAATACAGGAAACGCTTCTTCCGGAACCACTCAGGCTCAGCAAAAACAGGGAATGAGCAAAGCGGCTAAAGGAGCCATCATCGGTACCGTAGGAGGTGCCGCAGCTGGAGCCATCATCAACAAAAGAAACCGGGGTGCCGGAGCCGTAATTGGCGGTATTGTCGGCGGTGCAACAGGATATACCATCGGCCGGGCTCAGGATCGTAAAGACGGCCGCGTTCAGTAACCAAAATAAAAGACCAACATTCATATTAGCAGGCAGACTTCCGAAAGGGGGTCTGCTTTTTTATTGTGTTTTGGGGCAACATGATTTCTTGCCGTTTATTAGCCAGAAATTACGATGCTGTCGATTTCATTCAAAATACATGATTTCATTTTGAATTTTGCCAAATAATGCAGACGGTCTTTGGTGCAAATGGTAATAAAATAGGGTCGTTATCCAATTAAAGTAATTTATATAATATACTTTCGCCGGAAAAAAAACTCGGTAGTACGTCCTGGATAATAGTCAAGTCAGATTTATATTTCACTTCTGAAACATTGTTTGGAATATGAACTTCCTCTATTTTGTCAATGTCCTGATGTCTGTAAAAACGTAAAGACTGTTGAGCAATGTCATAATCGAATTTTACGCCAATGGAATGTTCCAAAGAACTTCCAAGCGTTCTAAAAACAATTGTGTTTAGCTTTTCAACTGTATCAAAGTCGTAATCAATCTTCTCAGAAATTCTGTCAATTAAATACTGAATGCTATTCCCTGAATTGTGTTGTTTTAAAAAAACCGAAGCAATTAAAACTTGTGTATCAGACGGAGGGTTTAACTGTTCCGCTGAGAAAATATGTTTTCTCTCAAAGTTCGAACTGCTCTTAACTTCAATTCTTTCTGTTCCTGCGTTAAAATCAAATTTCTCCTCTGGTATGTTATGCCAATAATTTATGAGTTCTTTTGGATTGGTTGAATTTTCAATTAAAAATAACTCAGCCCAAAGACCGTTTACTGTATTTGTTGGAGAATCTGTCAAGGTTTTAAATACTTCAACAAACTTTTTGAGCGAATCAATTACTTGTGGTTGAGTTGGATTTTGTCCAATTGTTTTTACGAGAGATTCAGATATTCTAAGAAAGTATTCTTGCAAGTTTCTGTCGCTGCAACGGAATGTAATAACAGTAAATGTTTGAAATTTGAAGGAATCATTCTCATAAATTTTACATTCAAGGTTTTGTTCAAGTTGCAAATATTTGAGGCGAAAATTCTTCAGGCTTAAATCCTTAATTCTCTTAGATACAGAAAGCAATAAAACTGCATTCCCTTCAAAGTCAATTGCCACTCGAAAATTTGGGTATTCGGGGATTGGAATTGCATTGAAAACCTTGCTGTCATTTTCAGGCAAGCTCAGAGAATCGTATAGGTCAATTAAATTCATACTTGCCTTATTAAATCAACTCCCATATGTTCAGGAATCCAAATTGCTATGGTTGGCACGTTTTGAAAATCGGTATCTCTCAAATTCAAAAGGTGAATTTGAATTGTCAAAAGATTTTCATCCTTAATTTCTGAATCACCTGGGTAAATTACTTCTCCTGTTCTCGGGTTACGACCTTGAAATAGCTGTTGTATTTCATCATTTCGATTTAATCTACGAGTTCTTGGTGTCCAATTTTCATAAGAATTTGTACTCATCAAGTAAACCAAACATTCTTCGTCTGAATGTTCCTCAATATATCCTTTTAAAATACCTCTAAGGCTTGAGTATGTTGCTGAATCACTTTCTCTTGTATAACGAAGATTGTTAAGCAAATGCTCCAAACATTCTTGAATCGTAATTCTTGCAACTAAATGTTTTTGTTCTTCAGTTCTATTTGGATGTCCCTCATCTTGGTTAAACAATCCTGCTCTTGATTGTAGGAAAGTAAAAAGGGCATTTCTATTGGCTTCAATCAATTCATCTGTGTCGTGTGGTGCGTTAATTCTAAACCAATCATTGCCAAATGTATCTCTATCTAAATCGTCATAGATGATGTTTCGTCTAGTTAGGTTTAACATTTGATTAAGCACTGCCACTCTGTCTAAATCGTTTAGGTGTCTATCATTCAAATGGAATTCTAAAAGTCTATTTCTTACATCTTCTTCGTGCTCTACGATAAAATTATAAGCATCAATAGTTACTTGGTCTAAGAATACTCTACAATAGCCTAAGTAACCTCTTTTATATCCAAAAAACCTTGCTCTCTGTTGAATTGTATCAACGTTTCCTGTACCAATATTTCTCGGCATATAAGTTACGGTCAAACCTTCAACCGTAAAGCCTCTGTCCATTGATTGTCCGCCCACTAAAATCCAAGAGTAGAAATCATTCCAAGGAATTTGCGGTGTTACTCCATTTCTAGAATTGACTTCAATAATTTGGGTGTATCGCAGAGTATGAATCAAATCGTTTCCTGTCAGCGTTTCAAAACTAGGTAAATCAGAAACGGTCATTTGTAATTGATTATAAGAAGTTCTAAACTCTTCTATAAGTTCTCTTCTGTCTTCATCATCATTGCCTGAAAGTAACCTCTGCCAACTATTACAAGTATTTCTTATCCAATTTGTGAATTCGTTATGGTCTCCTTGCAGTCTTGAAGGATGGACAAGCATTGTCCTATTCCTGTGATTATTTTGCATTTCTCCTGCAACTACACCCAAAAAGAAAATGCGTAAAGCACTTTTCAAACTCTCTGGAATTTCAAAAAGGGGATTTGTTGGAGTAGGAATTTCATTTGGTGGTATCTCCAAGATAAGGTTTGGATTATTTCTGAAAAAATCAATTCCTCCTGTGTAATCAGGTCCGGGAGTTAATAGTTTTATGAAATTAGGAGAAAGTCTATCCATTATATTTATGAATAGATTTGCCTGTGGTGTGGCGGTGTATTGTAGAAATGTGTGATGTGGGAAAACATTGCGAAGTGCGTTTATTCTTCGGTAAATAGTTGAAACTTGATTTTCAGTTAAACTTTCTATATCAATATTTTGTCGTGCTGCCCATCTTGCTCTAGTGTTCAGACTTGCTTGGTCTCCTTCATCATCAATTATCAAAGTTGGCACACCTGTAAGGTTTTGCCCCTCAAGAATATTAACCAAGTTATTCAAGTGAGATGTGTTCTTCATCACTGTTATCAGCAATGTTCTACACCTTTCTATTGGGAAAGTTGGGTCAGCCCATTGGGCAAGTGTTGTTTCAATTGTTTCAGCTTCTTGGTTGCTGTTAGGGTTTTGGAGTAATGTCCACTTTCTGTCATAGCGAGTGTTTAACCTTAAATCGTCCGCTAATCGTTGTGTTGACTGATTAACAAGGTTGGTAGATACACCAGCAATTACAATTACAATCTGATAGTTGTTATCTCTAGCTAATGCAGTCAGAGTAGTGAAAGAAAGGGTTTTTCCACTTTGGACATAACCAATTACAATTCCTGTTTCATTATTGGTTTGGTCATTAGGATTACCACACACCTGCATAATTCTGTATGTTTCATCCAATATTCTTTCGCCACTTTGATTTAAACTTCTATCAGAATTAGTAAAACCTTTACTTCGCAAAAGTTCAGTAGTTTCATCACCTACAAATGGTTGCCAATCTCCATTTTGGTTTTGATTCTGTATTTCGATTATTTCTGTCATATCTTTATTGTTTTGAGAGATTGGATATTAGCTCATTAAAATTTCTCCGAACTTCTCCTTGATTTTTGTAGCTGTCCTTTGCAATGATTTCAGAAAGTCCTAAAGCTGCCGCAATTCTGAGAACAGGCTCAATTTTGTTAGTGTCGGCTCCTGCAAATTCAACCATAAAAGGATGTGTTAAAGAAAGTCTTATCCCAATTTGACGAACAGATGAATTGCTAACTTTTTCTTTAATAAAACTATCACCTACTTCAATTAACTCTGTTAGTGAAGGGTCATATGAAAGTTCAATTGACACTTTCCAATCAACTTTATTAAAGCGAATGTCAAATTCTCTATGAAGCGTTTTTTCGGTTTTGGTTAATTCTACCTTTTCTTCGGGTTCTGCTACAGAAATTGAATTTACTACTTCGGCAACTGCTTGCGGTGCTTTCTTCTGAAAGTCATTCACCGTTTCATCAAGTGCTTTTACAGCTGCTTTATATTCTTTTTCAGTCGCTCTTACTCGATATTGTTCTGCTTGTTGCAGTAATGGAAAGTCTTTGGAGCTAATATCATCTTTAAGTAGTCTGAGAAAAATCTCTAGGTTTTCATCCCATTGGATTCCTTTTTTTGTAAAGTTTACACTAAATCCGTCTAAGTGAAGTTCTCCAAAGACTCTTTGATAGCGATAACTGTTTGGAGCTCCGAAAATAAAATCAGGTCTAAAGCCATTATCAAAACTGCCTTCAATTACTCTGCCTCTACGAAATAATGCAAAACCTGCTTCTGATGTAGATGCCTTTTCTCTGATTGCAACAAAACCGTGAACACTTAAACCTTCTTCCAATTCAAAATCAATTTCCTTTCGCCACAGAATAGGGTCATCATCTGGTTTGTCATATTGAGGAACATTAAGGATTTTTGGGTCTTCAAATTTTAATTCTTCATTGTTCAAGGTTAGCTTTAAAACGCCTTTACGGATAAATTCTCTGTAAATACTTCGTAAATGGTCTTTTACTTTTCCTACACCTTTTCTTCTCGGCATTCTATTTACATCAAACAATTCTACGATTGTGAAATGATGGTTTTTTTCGCAAAATTGAATTTCAACATCCAACTCCTCTAACTTGTCCTCAAAAATCTTTTTCATATCGAAGGAAACCTTCTTCACCTGTGTTTCTCCCAATGCTGTGGATGTAACACACCAATTGTCAGCAAACCAACAAGCTGCTGATTTCATACCCATTCCAAATTCAGAAAGACCTGAATTATCAGGTGGAACTTCCGCAGCTCGAAATGCTCTTGAATAATCAGCTTCTCCAATTCCTCCTGCATTATCTCTTATGGTGATTCTATTTTCAGGTTCGTTTATTTCAACTCTTACTTCAAGAACAAAATCATCACCTTCAATTTGTTTTAAAACCTTTATGTTTTTTAGGTAACTGTCAACTGCATTATCAATGAATTCAGCCAATGCAAACCAAGTCTCATATTCTATGTGCTTGAGAACAGAGAGCATAGTAACTTGTGGACGAATACTAACTTTACTTTGCTGGCTCATAGGATTTGGATAATGAATTAGACGGTTGGAGTTGCGAAGCAACTCCATTCAGTTTCTTTTCTTCAACCAAAAGCTGAGTAGCAATGAGCTTTACAATTTTGGCATTTACAGCATTTCCTAAAGCTTTGAAAGCTGCATTGTCGTTTTCAGGTAGTTTTAAGCCTGTTAAAGATTGAAGTTTTAATCCTTCTTTTTTTGTAATGTATCTGTTTTCCCAACCGATAATTGGAATTTGCGTGTTTGTACAAACTAGAGAAGGGAAAAAATCTGGTTTTTTAATTCTAATACCTGAGGCTCTGAATTGCAAGAGATAATTATTGATTTTTCGTTCGCTATCTCCAACATTCCATTCTAACTTTTGCCAACTTTGAGAAGGCAACTTTGAAATTTGTTTAACGGCTTCTTTTATGAACTTCTTGTTGTCTTTGTAAAATTGCCTATTCTGCCTAATATATCTCTGTTTCCAATCGGGGAACTCATCTTCAACTCTTGCGTAGCTTGGTAGTTTTGCTAATTGTTCTTCCTTTGTCATTCCTTTTAATGAAATTCCAAAGTTTCCTTTGAATTCGCCCAATTCTTTTGCAGAAAGTAAATGAGGATATTGTTCTTCAAATGGATAGTCTGCTCCGAATTCCATTCCCCAAATTGGAAAACCTGGGATTTTTACCTCTTTTGGTAAAGCATCAATTAAGTCTTGCCAAAGTCGTATGCAATCTTGATTTGATTTAGGTAGTTGCTTTGCACTAACTGGATTCTGTTCAATGAAATTTTCAAGTTCAACAACATTTTTTTTGAATTTATCTACCTTGTCAAAACTAAAATGGTCGAGTGCATTTAATCCTAGCGAGCCAACAATAAATATTCTTTGTCTATGCTGTGGAATACCAAAGTCGTGAGGGGAATAGTCTTTATGGTCAACTTGATACCCAAGTCTCTCAAACTCAACTTTCATTGCTTTCCAAGTTTCTTCGTTATTGTGCTTGGCAATGAATCGAACATTCTCTAAAATGAAATATTTGGGTTTTCGAGCTTCAAGAATTTTTACAATTTCGTCAAACAGTGTGCCTCTGTCGTCCTCTCGTCCAAGTTGTTTACCCGCTTTTGAAAATGGCTGACAAGGGAATCCTGCACATAATATGTCGTGTTCTGGAATTAAGTCAATATTGTCTTTGACAATTTTCCGTATGTCTCCGTGAATGTTAATGTCTTTACCCCAATTCTTTTTGTAGGTATCTCTTAATACAGGGTCGAGTTCACTTGCAAATACACACTCGTGGCCAAGTTGGTGTAACGCCTTATGAAAGCCTCCAAGTCCTGCGAATAAATCTATAAATCTCATTCTATACTTTCTGACTTGTAATGTTCATCAATACTTTTGAACTTATAAATTAATTTGTTTATAAGATGGTTCCTAAATAAATATGCAATTACTAATTAGGAAAGTTCCCATAGCGATCATGGTCTGAACAACACTCAAATATAATCATTTATCTCAAATCCGCACAATAAATCACCTAATAATAAAAGACTTCATGACTATCATTAATAGTGGGTTGATTGAAAGACAATGTGTTCTCACACTCCATCCATCATATTCCTCATCAGCGATAACTGCAAATCAATAAATTCGCACCTAACTCTTACCTCAGGTTCCTCCTATTTCAAAAATACCATTCAGCAATCCAGTGCGGGTAAACGTATCCGTTTCTGACTTGAAAAATGGCTTAATGCCTGTCTGCTTCCACAAAACCGAACCAAAGCAAAAACCTTTCAAATACGCGCCAACTAAGATACCTAGTGTCCTCCATATGCATGCCCAAGTTTAACACTCTTATCGCAAGCACTTAACTAATACTAAATCATTTGTGCTTAATTTCGTTTTAGTAAATATTTCTTTTTGTGTTTGCTTTTACTTTACTTGCATATTTGCAAGTAACCTGTATAGTGCATCACCTTTCAACACAATCAGTAAAAAATCATACCGATTCCCTATGCCATTAATCGATTAACAAGCGCACTAAGTGAATAAGTTAGAAAGCGAATAAGCAAATAAGCGAATAAGCGAATAAGCGAATAAGCGAATAAGCGAATAAGCGAATAAGCGAATAAGCGAATAAGCGAAATTACAACAAAACAGTTATCCACTTCGGCTTCGAGTACCTCAGCCACCCGAGGCGACTAACCATATAAACGATTAATCACTTAACCGAAAAGCAAATTCGCAAATTTGCTGATTTGCAAATTTTCCCACTAAACAACTAACCGATTAATCAAATAACCTTCTCAAAACAATTAACCAATTAACCGATGAATCCATTCCGCAAATTGCTTATCTTTGTCCTATGTTCAGTCTGGGAAATTTTCTGACTTTATCTACTTTCGGCGAGAGCCACGGTGAAGCCTATGGTGGCATCATCCAGAATGTCCCTGCCGGACTAACCATTGATTTCAAAGCCATTCAGCACCAACTGAACCGCCGGAGACCGGGACAAAGTTCTCTGGTGACCCAAAGAAAGGAAAGCGATACCGTTACTTTTCTGTCCGGAATTTTCGAAGGAAGAACCACTGGCACCCCCATCGGTTTTCACATCAGAAACGAAGATCAGAAACCCAAAGATTATCAGCACCTCGCAGACACCTACCGTCCCAGCCATGCCGATTTCACCTACGAGCAGAAGTACGGCATCCGCGATTACCGTGGCGGCGGAAGATCATCTGCCCGGGAAACCCTCAACTGGGTAGCGGCAGGAGCTTTGGCGAAACAGCTCATCCCTGAGGTGCAGATTCAGGCCTATGTTTCCTCTGTAGGGGAAATATTTTGTGAGAAACCGTATCAGAAGCTGGACTTATTAAAAACAGACGACAGTGAAATCCGTTGTCCGGATCCTCACACCGCTGCCAAGATGACAGCAGAAGTAAAAAGAATAAAAAAAGAAGGCAACACCATCGGCGGAACCATTACCTGCGTGGTAAGAAACCTTCCGGCCGGAATTGGAGAACCCGTGTTCGGGAAATTACAGGCCGAACTGGCCAGAGCCATGATGAACATCAATGCCGCAAAAGGCTTCGAATACGGAAGCGGTTTCTGCGGTGCAAAAATGACCGGAGCCGAACACAACGATATTTTCAATCCTGATTTCACCACCAAAACCAACCTTTCAGGAGGCATACAGGGCGGGATCTCCAACGGAATGGACATGTATTTCCGGGTCGCATTCAAGCCGGTCGCCACCCTGCTGCGGCCGCAGCCCAGCGTAGATAGGGACGGCCAACCGGTAACGCTGGAAGGGAGAGGACGGCACGACGCCTGTGTAGTTCCCCGGGCAGTACCCATAGTAGAAAATCTCGCCGCATTTGTCCTGGCAGATTTGATGCTGATCAACAAATTAAGAACTTTCTGATAACATGTCGGATGAGGATAAAGAATTAAAAACACAGTAATACAATGAAAGCATATTGGGAGAAATCCATCACCTTCGACGAATATATGAAGGTGGCCAAAGAAAGAGTAAGCCATCCAAGAAATAAGGCTGATGAAGAAATGAAGGAATACTATGACCTGGGGTTGCAGCGGATGGAACGCACCCTGAAAACCTTCAGAAAGGAAGAGGAACAGCTGGAAACCCTGAAGAAGAAAAACTTCAAAGGAAAAATTCTTATCGTTACCGAACCCTGGTGCGGCGATGCGAGTGCTACCGTACCGGCAGTCAGCCAATTTTTTGAAGGCCATAACGAAGTCCGCATCTTCCTTCGCGATGAGGATACTTCCCTCATTGACCAATTTCTCACCAACGGAACCCAGTCCATCCCTATCGTGATTCTTCTGAATGAAAATTATGAACTGATCGCCCATTGGGGACCGCGTCCGGCCTTCGGAACAGCGCTTTTGGCAAAATTCAAAGCGGATCCTGAAGCTTATCCGAGAGAAGAGTTTTACAATGACCTGCAGGTCTATTACGCAAAAAACCGAGGCAAAGACGCAATCACAGAAATATTAGAATTAATGTAAACCCATGAAGTTCTTCAGAAAAAATATCATTTACCTCCTCCTGCTGGGCGTGCTGGCAGCCATATTTTTAATTCCCGGTGCCAAAGATTTCCTGAAAGACCGTTTTTTTCCCGTCGCCGCCATTGAAGAAGCGGTTCATGTGGAAGATACGGCCTACGATATTGTGCTGAAAGGCATTAATGTTCCGGATGCCAATTTCAAAGATTTTAAAGGGAAGAAGACGGTATTCCTGAATTTCTGGGGAACCTGGTGTGCGCCTTGCCGTGAAGAATGGCCCACCATTGAAGCCCTCTACGAATCCCGGAAAGACAAGATGGATTTCGTGCTTATTGCGATGATGGACAAAGAAGAAGATGTCCGTAAATTTGTAGAAGAAAAAGGGTATACCGCACCGGTGTATCTCGCGGAAAGCCCCATCAGCGGAAAAATTCTGCCTAAGGTATTTCCGACTACTTTTATTCTGGACAAAAACGGAAGAATCCTGCTGAAGGAAACCTCCTCCAAAGACTGGAATACAGATGCTGTTCATCAGTTTATCGACAGGATTGCCCCTTAGACACCTGGATAAAGTAGAGCAGCTTTTGGCAAGTAAATTGATAAAGTATGGACATTGAAATGACTCGAACAAAAAACATTTCCATACCAAACACAAAATGAAATATTCAAAAATAGAACTTGCAAAACAGGCCATCAAACACAAAGGCCTGATGAGGAAAATCCCCGACATCTACAGAATGATAAAGTACTGGAGAAAAGGAATCTATCCTGTGAACTCCATCGACATGATTCTGCCGATCCTCGGAATTCTCTATATCATCTCTCCTATCGACCTGCTGCCGGAAATTGCGGTGCCTGTTCTGGGAATAGCGGATGATTTAGCTGTACTTTCCTTAACTTTGCCTAAATTGCTGAAGGAAGTGGACAAGTTTCTCCTCTGGGAAGCAAAGCAAAAAGGCAATTTACAAAACATATCCGATGCCAAAATCATCGGGTAAGTGACCATAGAAGGTGACCCGGATGGGCATGTATCCGGGTTTTTTATCCTTTTTAAAATTTACTGGTTGAAGTAGAATACTTTATTTCTGCCTGAAATACACTTCGATGGGAACACCGGTAAAACCAAAATGCTTCCGAAGCTGATTTTCCGTATACCTTTTATAAGGCTCCTTCACATACTGCGGAAGATTGCAGAAAAACACAAACTGCGGCGAGGGAGTTCCCAGCTGAACGCAGTATTTAATCTTAATATATTTTCCTTTCAAAGCAGGCGGCGGATTGTTTTCAAACACCGGAAGCATCACTTCATTCAGTTGAGAAGTCTTGATTTTCTTCTTGCGGTTTTCGAACACTTCCATCGCGGTGTCGACGGCTTTCAGAATTCTCTGTTTCGTTAATGCAGAAACGAACAATACCGGAATATCCGTAAACTGCCCGATTTTATTTTTGATGTTCGCTTCAAAATCCCGCATCGTGTTGGTATGCTTATCTTCCACAAGATCCCATTTGTTCACCAGAATCACGATTCCTTTTCTGTTTTTCTGTGCAATGCCGAAAATATTCATGTCCTGGCTTTCCCAGCCTTGAGTGGCATCCACCATAATGATGACTACATCGGAATTTTCAATAGCTCGCACGGAGCGCATCACGGAATAAAACTCGAGATTTTCGCTTACCTTGGCTTTCCTCCGCATTCCGGCAGTATCTACCAATACAAACTCGTGCCCGAATTTATTGTACAGGGTTTCAATACTGTCGCGCGTGGTTCCGGCAATATCGGTCACAATATTTCTATCGTGATCCAGCAGCGCATTGATCAGAGTGGATTTTCCAACATTCGGACGGCCAGCAATGGTGATTTTAGGAAGGCCTTCAAAAGGATCTTTATAATCTTTAGTCGGAAAATCTTTTACAATATCATCCAGCAGCTCTCCGGAACCCGAACCTGTTGCAGAAGACATGGTGTAATATTTATCAATTCCCAAAGAATAAAACTCGGTGGCAGGAAGTTCCTCTTTGGCAGAATCAACTTTGTTGATCACGATATACACAGGTTTTCCGGAACGACGGAGCATTTCATTAATTTCTCTGTCTGTATCGGTTAGGCCTTCCTCCACGTTCATCATAAAGATAATGGAAGTAGCTTCATCGATGGCCAACTGCACCTGTCTTGCGATTTCTTCCTGGAAAATATCTTCGGTATTCACTTCATATCCACCGGTATCGATGACGGTAAATTCAATTCCATTCCAGTCGGATTTCCCGTAATGACGGTCACGGGTAACGCCTGCTGTAGCATCCACGATGGCTTCCCTGCGTTCCAGAAGACGGTTAAAAAGTGTTGATTTCCCTACATTGGGACGGCCTACAATGGCGACAATGTTGCTCATAAAATTTTGTTTAATAATTCTTCTTGAGAAAGAATGTTGATTATTAATGGGTTACCCGGACTTTCCGAGCCCAAAAATTTCGGCAAAGATAATGTTTTCTCCCTTAGCATGGGCAAATACATCATTTTACAAAATCAATGGGAATTTTGTACATTTAAACACTAAAATCCAGCGTATGAAAAAAATACTAATTGTATTGGTTGTCCTTCTGATCCTGATTCAGTTTTTCAGAATTGACAAGGCTAATCCGCCCGTAAATCCCGGGATGGATTTTCTGACTATAAAAGAAACTCCGCAGAACACCGCCTCTCTGATCCGAAACGCATGTTACGATTGCCACAGCAATGAAACCAAATATCCGTGGTATTCCAATTTCCAGCCCGTCGGTTGGTTTTTGAAAGATCATATTGATGAAGGCCGCAAAAAACTCAATTTTTCCCTGTTCGCTACCTATGAGCCCAAAAGGCAGGCACACAAATTGCATGAAGCAGCCGAAGTAACAGAAAATGGTGAAATGCCGATGGATTCTTATCTTATCGGGCATCCTGAAGCGCAAATTACTGATGAAGAACGAAAAATACTGGCTGATTATTTCAGGAAAATAGAAACGGATATCAGAATCAGTCACCGGCTTCCGGCAGAGGAAGAATAATTATGAACAAACACCCCGACTCTTCCAAATACTATATTTTTTATGACGGAGCATGTAGTTTCTGCAATTATTGGATTCAATGGATTCTGAAAAACGACCGTAAAGACCAGTTTCTTTTTTCTCCGCTGCAGTCCGCATTTGCACAAAAATTCCTTCAGGAAAGAAATCTGCCGCGACAGCAACTCAACACCCTGTATCTCTGGAGGCCGAATTCTTTTTATTATGTTAAATCTGAAGCTGTATTAGAAATCGCAAAACTTCTAGGTGGAAAATACCAGTTGATGACTGCTTTCAAACTCTTCCCGAAGTTCTTTTCGGACTGGGTATATGACAGAATTGCCAGAAACAGAAGCAAACTTCCGGGAGCACAATGTCCTGTTCCTACGGCACAGCAGAAAGAAAAATTTATTGAATAAAAGACCTTCAAATCCTTATATTTGCATTTATGGAATACAACACCGACAGAACCCATTTATATATGCCCGAGTATGGAAGAATTGTCCAAAGCTTGGTAGAACGCTGCAAAACTCTTGAAGACAGAGACGAGCGCAATACAATGGCCAAAGCCATCATTGATTTTATGGGGCAAAGAAATCCGCAGCTTCGCGATGAAGAAAACTACAAACATAAACTTTGGGATCATCTTTTTATCATGGCTGATTTCGATCTGGATGTAGATTCTCCGTATCCCATTCCGCCCAAAGGGGAAAGAATGAAAAAACCTGCGAAAATGGAATACCCTGCCCTTCAGGGCGACTTCAAATTCTATGGGAAAAGTATTCTTCAACTTATTGAAAAAGCTATTGCACTGGAAGAAGGTGATGAAAAAGATGCTCTTATTGAAGTGATTGCCAACAACATGAAAAAATCCTACAACATTTATAATAAAGAACATGTGACGGATGATGTGATCTTCAGGCATTTAAAAGAACTCTCCGAAAACCGGCTGGATCTTACAGGAATCGACAGTCTGGAGAAAAGTAAAATTTACTACAGTGCCACCAAGAATAAAAATCAGCAAAATAAAAACCAAGGACAAAGCCAAAGTCAAAACGGCAACCGCAACAAACAGAGAAACCAGCAAAATAAAACCCGGAGAAAATAATGAACGGAACATTTGAGATCAAAGGAGGAAAACAACTGAAGGGAGAAATTACACCGCAAGGAGCCAAAAATGAAGCTTTGCAGATTCTCTGTGCAGTATTGTTGACAGATGAGGAAGTACGGATCAACAATATTCCGGATATTCATGACGTGAACAGGCTGATCGAAATTTTAGGTGCGATGGGCGTGGAAATTCAGAAACATGGCAAAGGCGATTATTCCTTCAAAGCCGAAACGCTGGATTTTAATTACATCCAATCTCCTGAGTTCAAAAAAGAAAGTGCCAGACTGCGGGGTTCCATTATGTTGCTGGGCCCGATGCTCGCCCGTTTTGGAGAAGCTTCCATGCCTACTCCCGGCGGCGATAAAATTGGAAGGAGACGATTAGATACTCATTTTCAGGGCTTCACAGAATTAGGAGCTGAATTCCGGTATGATGAAAAAGAAGGCTGCTACAGCCTGAAGGCCAAAGAATTGCAAGGAAAGTTTATCCTTTTGGAAGAAGCTTCGGTTACCGGAACTGCGAACATCATCATGGCAGCCGTTCTGGCCAAAGGAAAAACGAGAATTTACAACGCAGCCTGCGAACCGTATATTCAACAGCTTTGCCGAATGCTCAACAGAATGGGCGCGGTAATTTCCGGAGTCGGATCCAATCTGCTCACCATAGAGGGCGTTCCCCACCTACGCGGAACGGAACATACGATGCTTCCGGATATGGTGGAAATCGGTTCGTGGATTGGCATGGCAGCCATGACGAAATCAGAAATCACCATCAAAAATGTAAGTTGGAATCATTTGGGCGTTATTCCGGGAGTTTTCAGAAAACTGGGAATTGCCATGGAACGTCACAATGACGATATTTATATTCCGGCACAGGAACAATATACCATTCAGAAATTCATTGACGGTTCGATCCTTACCGTAACAGATGCGCCCTGGCCGGGCTTCACGCCAGATCTGCTTTCCATTATTCTGGTGGTGGCAACACAGGCTCGGGGAAC
>JAANMW010000354.1_pt1 | contig 52869 bp, 51 predicted proteins | sample 7279671 | NCBI WGS metagenome assembly JAANMW01 (sample SAMN14094541, study PRJNA606508) | bioreactor metagenome | isolation source: A lab-scale SPAN reactor treating ammonium-rich wastewater day 247 | place: Ireland: Galway | collected 2017-09-19 | reverse complement strand
CAGGCCGATCCGTTGCAGAGCGATCACCATGATGATGCCGGCCCCTGCGATCGCGAACCCGCTCGGATCCAGTCCGCCCGAATAGAAGAAGGCGATGATCAGAACCGCGATCACGTCATCGATGATCGCGAGGGCCAGCAGGAATACTCTCACATTGGATGGGATCGAGCGTCCAAGCAAAGCCAGCACGCCGACCGCGAAGGCGATATCCGTGGCTGTGGGCACGGCCCAGCCACGCACGCGCGTCGGATCGCCGTTGAGCGCCAGATAGATCAGGGCCGGCGCGATCACGCCGCCGATCGCCGCGGCAATCGGGAGCACGGCCTGATCGATCTTGCTCAGCGCGCCTTCATGGATCTCGCGCCGGATTTCCATCCCAACGACCAGGAAGAAGATCGTCATCTGTGCATCGTTGATCCAGAAATGGAGAGATCGCGAAAACGAAAATTCGCCGACGCCGATGGTGATCGGCGTATGCCAGAGATCGTGATAGCTGTGGGCGAAGGATGAGTTCGCCCAGATCAGGGCCAGTGCCGCCGCGATCAGTAAGGCGACGCCGCTGACGGCTTCGATGTGCAAAAAGCGTTCGACCGTCGCAAAGGCGCGCTCGGCCAGATATTGGGTACGAGACGGACTTCGGGTGCCGGCAGATTGGTTCATAGGCGTGCACACTCCGCGCGGCGGCCCGACCAAGCGCATACCCTGTCCACGGCCCTACGCGTGGACACCCGCGCGAAAATTATCGATGGACCTCCAGCAACACAACCTGCGTTCGGAAATATCCCATTTTCGAGAAGCGGTTACACGAGGGGTCGGAAACTTTGGCGACTTCCCGGTCTCTGGACTCCGTCCAATATGTCGTTTAGTCTCGACATATGGAATCAGATATCGCCATCCTCGCTTTCGCCGCACTCGCGCAACCGACCCGCCTCAATGTGTTCCGTCTTCTGATGGAGCATGAACCGGACGGATTGCCCGCAGGCGAGATCGCCCGCCGGTTAGATGTCCCGCACAACACCATGTCCACGCATCTGGCGACGCTGACCCGCGCCGGCTTGATCGGCTCCGAGCGTCACAGCCGGTCGATCATCTATCGGGCCAAGCTCGAGGCTGTGAGTGCGCTCGCCAGCTTCCTCGTCAAGGATTGTTGCGGCGGCCGCCCCGAAATCTGCGCGCCGCTGATCGCCGATCTTTCCCCCTGCTGCCCACCGCAAGCCCTCACCGCCAAGGAGGCCGCCCATGATTGACCGCATCTACAATGTCCTCTTCCTCTGCACCGGAAATTCGGCCCGCTCGATCCTCGCCGAAAGCATCCTGAACAAGGACGGTGCCGGTCGTTTCCGCGCCTTCTCGGCCGGGAGCCGACCAAAGGGCGCAGTCAACCCGTTCGCCCTGAAGGTACTGGAAAACTTCGGTTTTCCGACCGAAGGTTTTCGTTCGAAGAGCTGGGAGGAATTCGCCCAGCCCGGCGCGCCCGTTATGGATTTCGTCTTCACCGTCTGCGACAACGCGGCCGGCGAAGCCTGCCCGGTTTGGCCGGGTCAGCCGATGACCGCGCATTGGGGCATCGAAGACCCCGCCGCCGTCGAGGGGCCGGACATCGAAAAGGACAAGGCGTTCGTCGCGGCCTTACGTTATCTCCGAAACCGGATTTCCGTCTTCACAGCTCTGCCGATCGTGAGCCTCGACCGTATGACGCTCGGCTCCAAGCTCGTCGAGATCGGCCAGTTGCAGGGCGCGACCAAGCCGCGACCGAGCGCAGCGTGAGGCCGATCATGGATGTCATCATCTATCACAACCCCAACTGCGGCACGTCGCGCAACATCTTGGGCCTGATCCGCAATGCCGGTGTCGAGCCGCATGTCATCGAATATCTCAAGACGCCGCCGAGCCGGACGATGCTTGAACAGCTCATTACGCGGATGGGAATCTCAGTTCGCGCGCTGCTGCGCGAAAAGGGCACACCCTATGCCGAGCTTGGCCTTAGTGATCCGGCTCTGAGCGACGGGCGGCTTCTCGACGCCATGATGGCGCATCCCATCCTCATCAACCGTCCGATCGTGGTCACCCCGAAAGGAGTGAGGCTGTGCCGGCCGTCCGAGGAGGTGCTGGACCTGCTGCCGCCGCAGCGCGGCGCCTTCGACAAGGAAGAAGGTGAGCAGGTGATCGATGAACACGGTCGCCGCGTGGCGGCGGCGTGAGGAGCAAGCATGTCCATCTTTGAACGCTATCTAACCCTCTGGGTCGCCCTCTGCATCATCGCGGGCATTGCGCTTGGCCATCTCATTCCGGGCGTCTTCCATGCCATCGGGGCAGCCGATATCGCCAGGGTCAATCTGCCGGTAGCGGCGCTGATCTGGCTCATGATCGTGCCGATGCTGGTCAAGATCGACTTCGCCGCCCTCAGCCAGGTCAAGGAGCACTGGCGCGGGATCGGCGTCACGCTCTTCGTCAACTGGGCGGTCAAGCCCTTCTCGATGGCGGCACTGGGTTGGCTGTTCATCGGCTATCTGTTCCGGCCCTACCTGCTGGCCGATCAGATCGACAGCTATATTGCCGGCCTCATCATCCTCGCCGCCGCACCTTGCACGGCCATGGTCTTCGTCTGGTCGAACCTCACCAGGGGTGAGCCGCATTTCACGCTCTCTCAGGTCGCGCTCAACGATACCATCATGGTGTTCGCCTTCGCGCCCGTTGTCGGCCTTCTGCTAGGACTGTCGGCTATCACCGTGCCGTGGGACACGCTGGTACTGTCCGTCGTTCTCTATATCGTCGTACCGGTGATTGCCGCGCAATTACTGCGTCGCCGGATACTCGCCACAGGCGGCGAACCGGCGCTGAAGCGCTTCCTCGACCGCCTTCAGCCGCTGTCGCTGGTGGCGCTGCTCGCCACGCTCGTCCTGCTCTTCGGCTTTCAGGGCGAACAGATCCTCGCTCAGCCGCTCGTGATCGCGCTGCTCGCCGTGCCGATCCTGATCCAGGTCTATTTCAACTCCGGACTCGCCTATCTGCTCAACCGCCTGACCGGCGAACAGCATTGCGTCGCGGGCCCGTCGGCGCTGATCGGCGCATCGAACTTCTTCGAACTGGCCGCCGCCGCCGCCATCAGCCTGTTCGGCTTCCAGTCCGGCGCTGCGCTTGCCGCCGTCGTCGGCGTGCTGATCGAGGTGCCGGTGATGCTCTCCGTCGTCTGGATCGTGAACCGCTCGAAAGGCTGGTACGAGCGCGGCGAGAAGCCCAGGACCATCGCTGAGGCGAAGCGATGATGCTGCGCGATCTTCCCAATATCGATGGCGCATGCCTGGACCTGCCGACAATCGACCGGCTTCGGGCCGCGCCCTCGACCCATCCGCCGCGTATCCTCTTGCTCTACGGCTCGCTGCGCGAACGCTCCTACTCCCGCTTCCTCACGTGGGAGGCCGAGCGCCTGCTGAAACATTTCGGCGCGGAAACGCGCGTCTTCGATCCGCATGGCTTGCCATTGCCGGACGGTGCAGATGTCAGCCATCCGAAAGTGAAAGAATTGCGGGAGCTCTCGCTCTGGTCGGAGGGCCAGGTCTGGACCAGCCCGGAGCGGCACGGCGCGATGAGCGCGGTGATTAAGGCGCAGATCGACTGGATTCCGCTTTCGGTCGGCGCGGTTCGGCCGACGCAGGGCCGCACGCTGGCCGTCATGCAGGTGTCAGGCGGCTCGCAGAGCTTCAATGCCGTCAACCAGATGCGCGTGCTGGGCCGCTGGATGCGCATGGTGACATGTCCCAATCAGTCCTCCGTCGCCAAAGCCTTTCAGGAGTTCGACGAGGCAGGCCGCATGAAGCCGTCCGCCTTCTACGACCGGGTGGTCGATGTGATGGAGGAATTGGTGAAGTTCACGCTGTTGACGCGCGACGTGTCGTCTTATCTCACCGACCGCTACTCCGAGCGCAAGGAAAGCGGGGGAGCTCTGATGCGGCGTGTGAACCTGACGGCCGCAACTTGAGCTTCTAGCCTGCTGCTGGCTCGAGGGCGCGTCGGGGTGTAGGCTCGTAGGGCGGGTAGCCGCAGCGACCCATGCAGTACCGGCCGGGTGATCCGGCTGACCACGAGGATGTGGCCAACGAGAATGCCGCCAACTGCTGGCAAAACTCGCCGACAAAGCCCTTTATCACGTCACAAATGAAATATGGGCTGAAGTATGGGCCGATAAGCCGTCGGATTCGGAACATGCTGATTTATAATGGCTTTTGACGCGATTTGGCGGAGAGGGAGGGATTCGAACCCCCGATAGGCTTGCACCTATGCCGCATTTCGAGTGCGGTGCATTCGACCACTCTGCCACCTCTCCAAAGGGGCCGTCGGGCGGGTGGGGCCCATTTATAGCGTTTTCGAGCGAAGTGGAAACCGGTTCGCGTGAAGAAAACGCGTCAAAACAATAAACTAGAGCTTTGCTTCTGATTCAATCAGAAGCAAAGCTCTAGCGCGTTTCAGGCGAAGCGGAAACAGGTTCCCGCCAGAAGACGCGCGCATTGATACATTGCCGCGCGGTCAAATGCAAAATTGAAACGCACCCGCAGCGAGAGGCTGGCGGTAGAACGGGACCAAGTTGCCTTCGTCGTCAATAAGGTGATCTCGCCGTTATGGGTGGGACCGCCGGACGCAATAATAACCGGCGGCCCCGTGCCGCGTCATTAAAATCGTGGCCGGAAGTGCGGCTTCGCGGACCACCTGCGCGACAATATGACCGTAGCGGTCTTTGCGCAGCCGGCAACGTGATCCCGATCTTAACCTCACCAATCAAGGTTACTTTGTCGTGAAGGAAGGTCAGTCCTGGAGCGAGGTCAGTCCTTGGCTTTTTTGTCCTTCTTGTCTTTGTCCTTTCCGTCCTCGGGCTTCTTTTCTTTCTTGTTCTCTTTTCTGCGGTTGGTGAAGCGCGCGTTGCCGAGGCCGGTGCCGATGGTCAGGACGCCCCAGCGGCTGGCATCCTGCATGTAAGGCATTTCGCTCAGGCCCTGCGCCACGCCGTCGTTATGCATGAGCACGGTGGTATCGTGACCGCCGATCTCCGGGATGGCTTCGATCAGTGACTTCGGCAGATTGAATCTGCTGCTCTCCCAGTTGCCGGGAAGGTTCTGCGCGCCTTTCTTGATTGATCCGTCCTCCTCGATCACGCCCGGACAGGAAATGCCGATGAAGGGCGCGAGCTTCAGTCCCTGCTTTTCCGTCTGTGAAACGAGATCCTTCAGCATTTTCACGAGCTTCTTCACCGCGCCCTCGCGGGTCGGTTCGTCATCGGCGTGGCGCCACAGTTCAGATCTCCAAACCCCGGCCCTGGAAAGGTCGGCGGCCTTCTTCCATTTGGTCTCGACCACGCCGCAGCGGATATTGGTGCCGCCGATGTCAACCGCCAGAATGCTGTCAAACGCCTCGAAAATCCAGGAAGGCGCAAGATGGAGGCAGCCGATCAATCCCGCTTCGTCGGGATCGAAGCGGATCGGCACCAGGTGGACTTTGTGGCCCTCGTTCTTCAATAACAGGTCGGCACGGGCGATCGCGATCTCGCCGACGCGGCTCTTGCGGAAGCCGCCGCCGACCACGATGCATTCGGTGTCGGCCCAGGCTTTGGTTTTAAGGAAGCGCCCGGTCACATAAGCCAGTTCCTGCGCGAATTCCTCGATGGCGCCATGCACAAGGGCGGAAGCCTCGATATCCTCTCCGACCAGCGCCTCGTCGAGCGAGCCTTTAGCGATCGCCTCGGATGGCGCCTTGCCGAGCGGATCCTCGCCATTTTTTTTAAACGGCTTGCGGAGGTCGTCAAGAATCCTGCGGAACGCGCCCTTGCAGGCGCGGTCGCCGAGGAAACCATCATCGTCCTTCAACTCGATATTGTAGTTGTCGATGTCCACAGAGGGAAGCCGAAGAACGCCGTGCTTGCCGATGCCCGAAGTTGTCAGAACGTCTTCCGCCATGTCGTATGGTGCCCCTTGCCCGTTTGATCCAGCCTGCAACAACGGCGAGGGAACCCATTGGTTTCATGACCGGGCGACTGGCCAGCCGCAAGGCGAGGACCCTCCGGGCGGCGTCCATCGGGAAGCGCGGAAAATTGCTGCCGTTAGCGCCAATATTGCGCGATACTGCTATGCGATTTCCTTGACTCGCAGCGTTGGCGGGCTATAAGTCCCGCGACCGGCGCGGGGTTTACCCAGCGCCGCTCGTTTTTGTGTGACCGGATGGTCAATCCCCCGGCTACGTCGAAAATCATCGAGCATGATCAGGCAAAGCGGCGTTCGTCCGGTTTGCCGTAGGATAAAAATGCTCCTGTCCAACGACTGAACAAAAAGCCGGCCCGGAATCTTCCGAGGCTGGGATCGAACACGAAGGAATAAAACGATGTTCGCAGTCATCAAAACCGGCGGCCGGCAGTACCGTGTCGTTCCGGATGATGTCCTTGAGATTGGCAAGATCGCCGGCGAGGTCGGAACGATCGTGCAGCTTGGCGAGGTTCTGGTGCTGGGCGGCGACACGCCGGTGCTTGGCGCGCCCACGGTGGCGGGCGCCTCGGTCGCGGCGGAAGTGCTGCAGCACAAGCGTGGCCCCAAGGTGATCGCGTTCAAGAAGCGCCGCCGCAAGCACTCCAAGCGCAAGCGGGGTTATCGCGACGAGATCACCGTGCTGCGCGTCACCGAGGTCCTGGCTGACGGGAAGAGCCCGACAATCGGGCCGCGCCCGAAGAAGGAAAAGGCCGTCGAGCCCGCGGAAGGGGCGAGTGGCGGCAAGCCCAAGAGGGCCGCGAGGAAAGCCACCAAGACGGCGGAAGACGCGGATTAAGAGCAATTAAAAATCCCCGTGAGAGAAAATGAATGATTCTGTCACGGAAATGATCTAGAGATTCGGACGAGTTTGGAGACGGGCGATGGCTCACAAAAAGGCAGGCGGTTCCTCGCGGAACGGGCGCGATTCGCATGGGAAGCGCCTTGGCATCAAGGCTTTCGGCGGCGAACATGTGATTCCCGGCAACATCATCGCCCGCCAGCGTGGAACCACCTGGCACCCGGGTCTGAACGTCGGTATGGGCACGGACCATACCCTGTTCGCCAAGGTCGAAGGTCACGTCGCGTTTCGCGTAAAAACCGGCGGCCGGACTTTCGTATCGGTCCTTCCGATGACGGAAGCCGCGGCCGAGTAGACGGTGGATAACGTTGCGTCCGCCGGTCCCTGTTGAACCGGTGGAGCATTGATGGCTCCAAGGGGGAGGCGGGAAACCGGCCTCCTTTTTCATTTTGCGCTCGCATGGGACTTGCGTGCGCGACACGGAGCCGACCATGCTGCAGGACATGCCGATATCCACGCCCTTGCTGCGAGATCGGCGGTCGTTTGCGCTTGAGACTGAGCGGTTGACATTGCGCAGGCCAACCCATGCGGATGTCAGGGGCATCACCGCGCTCGCCAACGACCGACGCATCGCGGAGATGACGCGCTGCCTGCCACATCCCTACACGCCGGATGACGCAGTTCAATTCGTCGAAGCCGTCGCGGGCGATAGCCGCGAGATGGTGTTTCTGGTCGAGCACAATCATGTGCCGGTCGGAGTAGCTGGCGTTGACTGGAGAAAACCCGACGCGCCCGAGCTGGGTTATTGGTTCGGCGTTGATCATTGGGGCCGGGGCTTCGCCACCGAGGCCGTGCGCGCGGTCATCGATTACGCTTTCGAGGAGTGTGACGTCGATCGCATGGTCTCCGGCGCGCGCGTGATCAATCCGGCCTCGCGCAACGTGCTTGAGAAGTGCGGTTTCCAGTGGACCGGCGTCGAACTGCACCGGATCAGGGCGCTCGGCTCATCCACGCCGGTCGATCGTTTCCGCCTGTCGCGTGGCGTGTGGTCGTCGCTGAAGCGTTGGAACAGCGCCGCGCGCCGTGAGCCGTGCATCTGAAATCGTTTGTGGCGGGCATGCTGTCGTCCTGCCGGAGGTTGGAGCCTTTCCGTTTCTGAACGGAATCGGAAAGCGCGGCCGTGACGAATGCATGATGCATGGCCGTTGCCTCCCCGGCTTCCCTATCCTACCTATCGGTCATGAAATTTCTCGATGAAGCCAAGGTTTATATCCGTTCCGGCGATGGTGGTAACGGCTGCGTGGCTTTCCGCCGCGAGAAGTTCATCGAGTTCGGGGGGCCCTCGGGCGGCAATGGCGGCCGCGGCGGCGACGTCATCGTCGAGGTCGCCGACGGCCTCAACACCCTGATCGACTATCGCTACCAGCAGCACTTCAAGGCTCCGAAGGGCGCTAACGGCATGGGCTCGGACCGCCACGGCGCGAACGGCAAGGCCATCGTGCTCAAGGTGCCGCTTGGCACCCAGATCATCGACGAGGATCGCGAAACCCTGATCCACGACTTCACCCGCGTCGGCGAGCGCCTTGTGCTGGCCGAAGGCGGCAATGGCGGGTTCGGCAACGCGCACTTCAAGTCGTCGACCAATCGGGCTCCGCGCCGCGCCAATCCCGGCCAGCCGGGCGAGGAACGCTGGATCTGGCTGCGGTTGAAGCTGATTGCCGATGCCGGTCTGGTCGGCCTGCCCAATGCAGGCAAGTCGACGTTTCTCTCCAAGGTGAGTGCGGCGAAGCCGAAGATCGCCGACTATCCATTTACCACGCTGCACCCGCAGCTCGGCGTCGTGAGAGTGCAGGATCGTGAATTCGTTCTGGCGGATATTCCCGGGTTGATCGAGGGCGCGCATGAGGGCGCGGGACTGGGCGATCGTTTCCTCGGGCATGTCGAGCGCTGCCGCGTGCTGCTGCATCTGGTGGATGCCGGCTGCGATCATGCCGGCCGCGCCTACAAGATCGTGCGCGGAGAAATGGAAGCCTACGCCGGAGCGCTTGCCGAGAAGGTCGAGATCGTGGCGCTCAACAAGATCGACGCGGTCACGGCCGAGGATCTGAAGAAGCAACGCGACCGCCTCAAGCGCGCCGCGAAAAAAACGCCGCTGCTGGTCTCGGGCGTCACGGGCGAGGGCGTGCAGGATGTGCTGCGCGCGCTGGTCGAGGTCATCGGGCAGGCGCCGGTCTCGGACAAGGCCAGGGGCGCGGATGCTTCGGCTGCGCAGGCGATGGAAACGCCGGTCGCCCGGGCCAAGCCGTGGTCCCCCTGAGCTACGCGACGGTGAGCGCATACTCCCTATAGAGTGCATACCGGTTTTGCGATCGAATGATTTCGATCGGCATTCCGCTTTCCTGTCCGCTGCTTTCATGTGATGAAAGCAGCGCTTTCGTTTCGATTGACCGTCGAATGCCATGACCCGCCCGCATCTCAAGAAATTTCGTCGTATCGTCGTCAAGGTCGGCTCGTCGCTGCTGATCGATTCCGCGGCGGGCAAGGTGCGAGGGGAGTGGCTGTCTGCGCTGGCCGCCGATATCGCGGGGCTTCACGGCGACGGCTGCGACGTGCTGGTGGTCTCGTCCGGCGCGGTCGCGCTCGGCCGCAGCAAGCTCAAATTGCCGCGCGGCCCGCTGAAGCTGGAGGAGAGTCAGGCGGCCGCCGCCGTCGGACAGATCGCGCTGGCCCGGATATGGTCGAAAGTGCTGGCCGATCACGGTATCGGCGCGGGGCAGATCCTGGTGACATGGCAGGACACCGAGGAACGCCGCCGCTATCTCAATGCGCGCTCGACCATCGCGAAGCTGCTCGAATGGCGCGCGGTCCCGGTCATCAACGAAAACGATACGGTCGCCACCAACGAAATCCGCTACGGCGACAATGACCGGCTTGCCGCGCGGGTCGCCACCATGGCGAGCGCCGATCTGCTGATCCTGTTGTCGGATATCGACGGGCTCTATGACGCGCCGCCTCATCTCAATCCGGAGGCAAAACTGATCCCGGTGGTGAAGAGGGTCACGGCGGACATCGAGGCGATGGCCGGCAGCGCCGCATCCGAGCTGTCGCGCGGCGGAATGCGGACCAAGATCGAGGCAGCGAAGATCGCGACGACCGCGGGAACGCACATGCTGATCGCCTCCGGCACGATCGAGCATCCGCTGCGGGCCATCATGGATGCAGGTCCCTGCACATGGTTTCTGACGCCGGCCAATCCGGTCACGGCGCGCAAGCGTTGGATCGCCGGTTCGCTGGAGCCCAGGGGAACGCTCAAGATCGATGCCGGCGCGGTCGCGGCGCTGCGCGCCGGCAAGAGCCTGCTTCCGGCGGGCGTGACCCGGATCGACGGGCATTTCGCGCGGGGCGACGCCGTCATCGTGCGCGGTCCGAACGGGCATGAGATCGGCCGCGGCCTCGTCGCCTATGACGCCGCCGACGCTGACAGGATCAAGGGGCGTTCGTCTTCCGATGCAGCGCAGCTTCTGGGGGTTCGCGGCCGCGTCGAAATGATTCATCGCGACGACCTCGTGGTCGGCTCGCCTGGTGAGGCGGGTTAGCCAGAGAGTGCTCCGGGCTTTATAGCGTTTTCGAGCGAAGCATGTCCCCGGGCCTGTACGCCTCGCCGGCCACGGATTTCTATGCTAGAGCATTTTTGCTTCTGATTGAATCAGAGCGAAGCTTGAGATTGTTGTTTTGAAGCGTTTTCTTCATGCGAACCGATATCCGTTACCCGGGTCAGGCCAGGGGATATGCCTCGCTCGAAAACGCTATAGAACATGACCTACGAGAATAGAACTGCCGGAATGTTACCCGAATGACTGCTTCTTTGAAGGCGATCGATGCCTCGGCCGATCTTCCGGTCTTGATGAGCGACCTTGCGACCGGGGCGCGTACTGCCGCGCGAGCGCTAGGCCTTGCTCCAACGGCGCAGAAGAACGAGGCGCTCGATGCGATGGAGCGTGCGATCCGAAGGAATGCGGCTGCGATTCTCGCGGCCAACGCGGAAGACGTCGCTGATGCGCGCGCCGGCGGCGCCACTGCTGCTTTTCTCGACCGCCTTACGCTGACGCAGGCGCGCGTGGAGGCGATGGCCGACGGCGTGAAGGTGGTCCGCCAGATCGACGATCCCGTGGGGCGCGTCACCGAGCGCTGGCAGCGGCCCAACGGCATGACCATCGAGCGCGTGCGGGTGCCGCTCGGAGTGGTCGCCGTGATCTTCGAGAGCCGTCCCAATGTCTGCGCCGATGCCGGCGTGCTCTGTCTCAAATCCGGCAACGCCGTGATCCTGCGCGGCGGCTCGGAAAGCTTTCGCTCATGCCGCGCGATTCATGAGTGTCTGGTGGAGGGATTGCGCGAGGTGCGATTGCCGGAAGCGGCGATCACGCTGGTGCCGACGCGCGACCGCGCCGCGGTCGGGCTGCTCCTGAGCGGGATGAATGGCGGCATCGACGTGATCGTGCCGCGCGGTGGCAGAAGCCTTGTCGCGCGTGTCGAGGCCGAGGCGCGCGTGCCGGTGTTCGCGCATCTTGAAGGTGTCAATCATGTCTATGTCGATGGCGCCGCCGATATCGCGATGGCGAAGGCGATCGTGCTCAACTCGAAAATGCGCCGACCCGGTGTTTGTGGGGCTGCCGAAACGCTGCTGGTCGATCGCGCGGGCGCGCGGGATATTCTGAAGCCGCTGGTCGAAACGCTGATCGAGGCCGGTTGCGAGGTGCGCGGCGATTCCGACGTGCAGGGCGTCGATCCGCGGGTCAGGGCCGCGGCCGACAGCGACTGGGACACCGAATACGGGGACGCGATCATTTCCGCGCGCGTGGTCGATGGTTGCGGCGGCGCGATTGATCATATCCAGCATCACGGCTCGCGCCACACCGATGCGATCGTGACCGAGGATCCTGAAACGGCGGCCCGGTTTCTCAACGAGGTCGATTCGGCGATCGTGCTGCACAATGCGTCGACGCAATTCGCCGACGGCGGGGAGTTCGGCTTCGGGGCTGAAATCGGCATTGCCACGGGCAAGTTCCACGCGCGCGGGCCGGTTGGCGCCGAGCAGCTGACGAGTTTCAAATATCGCGTCCATGGTGACGGGCAGGTGCGCCCGTGAGCGCGCCCGGATCATCCTGCGGGTGGCGCGGGGATTGATTTGGGGTCGCGTTCCGTCGTCTCACGCGCCATCCCGCTTCATTCCGATGGCATGCGTATCGGCCTGCTTGGCGGCTCGTTCAACCCGCCTCACGCCGCGCATCGCGCCGTCAGCCTGTATGCCCTGAAGCGGCTGGAACTCGACCGGGTCTGGTGGCTCGTTTCACCCGCCAACCCGCTCAAGGATGCGCGGGCGCTCCGCGCTCTCGGCGACCGCGCCGCCGCCGCGGCGGCCGTGGCGAACGATCCGCGCATCGACATCAGTTGTCTCGAAGCCGTCATCGGAACGCGCTACACCATCGACACCATAACCTATCTGAGACGCAGGTGCGCGAACGTGCGCTTCGTATGGATCATGGGCGCCGATAATCTGGAGCAGTTTCACCGCTGGGAAAACTGGCGGCGGATCGCCGCCGCGGCACCGATCGCGGTGGTCGATCGCCCGCCGCACAGTTTCCGGGCTCTTGCAGCGCCCGCCGCGCAGGCGCTTGCACGATGGCGTTTGCCGGAAGCGAGGGCCGACCGGTTGGCTACGCACCGCCTGCCTGCCTGGGTTTTCCTCACCGGAATGAAATCGCGGTTGTCTTCGACCGGGCTGCGGAACCGGGACGGAACATGGATCGACGGCGACCTGAAAACCTGAAGGCGTTCTCACTGGAATCTTGAAACCTTCTCCCCTACATGCGTATTATAGATCATCAGGCGCTGGGGTTCGGCGTCGGTACCGTGAAAGGAAATGGTCCCTGACCGCACCTGTATTGTCCAGGCCTGCTTCATCCGCCTCGCTCGGATCGTCGACGCCGAAGAGAACGGCGGCCAAGACCGACAGGCCTGAAACCCGAACGTCTTTGGTGGCTCCCGTCAGTTCGGAGGCGCAGCCCGACGTTGAACAAACCCTCAAGCTGATCCTTTCACGCCTTGAGGATATGAAGGCGGAAGATGTCGTTACCATCGATCTGCGCGGCCGGTCGGCTGTTTCGGATTACATGGTGATCGTCACTGGCCGGTCGAACCGCCATGTCGGCGCGATCGCCGAAACCGTGGCCAGGGGCCTCAAGGATATCGGGGCCAAGAAGATCCGTATCGAGGGCATGCCGAATTGCGACTGGGTGCTGATCGATTCCGGAGATGTGGTCGTACACGTCTTCAGGCCGGAGGTTCGTGAGTTCTACAATCTGGAGAGGTTGTGGATACAGAACACGGCGACGGCGAAGACGGTCTGAATCGTCCGCCGCTGCGTTTCAATTATTTCATGTCAGCGTGCGCAGATGCGACTCGTCGTCATTGCCGTGGGGCGTCTGAAGCAGGGGCCTGAGCGGGAGCTTGCCGATCGCTATCGCGGACGCTTCGCGGATATCGGGCGCAATCTTGGCTTTCGCGGCCTGGATGTCCATGAAGTAGCGGAAAGCCGCGCCCGTGATGCCGGGCAACGCATTCGCGAAGAGGCGGCGGCCATTCTTGCGCTGGCGCCTGGAGAAATGATGGTGGCGCTGGACGAAAACGGCAAAAGTATCGGCAGCGCCGCATTTGCGGAACAGATCGGCCGCTGGAGGGATGAGTCGGTGGCGGACGCGGTTTTCATCATCGGCGGCGCGGACGGACTTTCGCCTGAATTACGGCGCAGGGCTAGGTTGAGCGTTGCATTCGGCGCGGCCACATGGCCGCATCAGATGGTGCGTGTCATGCTGCTGGAGCAGATCTACCGGGCCGCGACCATTCTGGCCGGTCATCCTTATCACCGTGGTTAGCGTGCAATGCTGAACGCGCTGGCGCGACCGGATTGATATCGTGCGAACATACGAGCGCCGATCACCTGAACTGGAGTTGATCCGGAGCCTGCGCTTGCTGTCCACGGAGGCAAGGGGCAGACAGTCGCCGCCTGCTTCGATGCTTGTGATCTCGGCCTGTCTGCTTGCGGGGTTTTCTTCCGCGGTGTCGTCGGCCGTGATGGCGCAGGCCGGAACACAAGCGCCGGCAACTCCTTCGGCGGACGACATCAAGCAGCGCGAGCGGGAGCTGGAAGCGATACGGGCGCAGCAAAAGAACGCGGTTGAACTGCAGGAGCGGCTGAAAGTCGATGTTGCGGCGATCGGTCGAAACCGCGCCAAGCTCAATCAGCAGCTGATCGATGTCGCCGCCCGGATTCGTGACATCGAGACCAACATCGCGGAGGCCGAAGCGCGCCTGCTGCCGCTCGGCGCGCGCGAACAGGAAATCCGGGACTCGCTGGATTCGCGGCGATCGGAGATCATGGAAGTTCTCGCCGCGCTCCAACGCGCCGGCCGCCGCACGCCGCCCGCTTTGCTGGTGCGGCCGGAGGATGCCTTGCAATCGTTGCGTACCGCGATCCTGCTCGGCTCCGTGGTGCCCGAGATGCGTGTGCGCGCGGAAAAGCTGGTGGCTGATCTCGATGAACTTGTCGGCCTCCGGACATCAATCGCCGCCGAGCGGGATCGGATGGCGGCCGATCGCGACAGCATCAAGGACGAACAGGCCCGCCTCGCGACGCTGGTGGACGAACGGCAGCGGCAGCAAAGCGGCATTGAAAAAAACATGGCTGCGGAGGCGGCGCGCGCGATCGAGTTGTCGCGCCAGGTCGATACCCTGCAAGGGCTGATCGCGAAGCTGGAGCAGGATCTGAAGAGCGCGGCCAAGGCAGCAGCCACGGCCAGCCGGCAGGGCGTTCCGGGGGCGCCGAACGGCAAGCCGAATCTGGGCGCCCTCAAGGATCCCGGCCGGCTCAGTCCGGCTGTGGCCTTTGCGTCGGCCAAGGGCTTGCTGGCGCTTCCGGTCAACGGCACCAGGATTCGTGACTTCGGCGGTTCCGACGGTGCCGGCGGCATCGAAAAAGGCGTTTCCCTGGCCGCCCGTCCGGGAGCTCAGGTGACGACGCCGTGCGACGGCTGGGTGGTTTATGCCGGGCCGTTCCGCAGCTATGGACAACTCTTGATCCTCAATGCCGGGGGCGGGTATCATGTGCTGATCGCCGGCATGGAGCGTATTTCGGTTAACATCGGCCAGTTCGTGTTGACCGGAGAGCCGGTAGCGACGATGGGATCGACCTCCCGTGTCGCCTCGATTCTCGCGGCAAACGCTAGCCAGCCCGTTCTCTACATAGAGTTCCGTAAGGACGGCACTCCCATTGATCCAGGCCCGTGGTGGGCCGCTAACAGAGGCCAAAAGGTTCGCGGATGATGCGCAAGGTTTCCCTTATTGTTCTCAGCGCTGCCGCGGGTGCCGCGTTGACGCTGTTCGTGACGCAGCCGCGATCCGTGCTGATGGGATCGAGCGCGCGCGCCGCGACGTCGGATACCTATCGCCAGCTCAACCTGTTCGGCGACGTGTTCGAGCGTGTCCGCACCGATTACGTCGAAAAACCCGATGACAGCAAGTTGGTCGAATCAGCCATCAGCGGCATGCTCACGGGTCTCGATCCGCATTCGAGCTATATGGATGCCAAGAGCTTCCGCGACATGCAGGTGCAGACCCGCGGTGAATTCGGCGGTCTCGGTATCGAGGTGACGATGGAGGATGGCCTGGTCAAGGTGGTCTCGCCGATCGACGACACGCCGGCATCGAAGGCCGGAATCCTCGCGAACGACATCATCACCAATCTTGACGACGAGGCGGTGCAGGGCCTGACCCTCAACCAGGCCGTCGACAAGATGCGCGGCCCGATCGGCACCAAGATCAAGCTGAAGATCATCCGCAAGGGACAGGATAACCCAATCGACGTGACGCTGGTGCGCGACAACATTCGTGTTCGTTCGGTTCGTTCGCGGACGGAGTCCGATGACATCGCCTATATCCGCATCACGACGTTCAATGAGCAGACAACGGAGGGACTCAAGAAGTCGGTTTCCGACCTCCAGAGCCAGATCGGTGACAAGCTCAAGGGGTATATCATCGATCTGCGGAACAATCCCGGCGGGTTGCTCGAGGAAGCCGTGACCGTCTCGGATGCCTTCCTCGATCGGGGCGAGATCGTGTCGACGCGCGGGCGCAACGCCGAGGAAACCCAGCGGCGCAGCGCGCATCCGGGCGACCTCGCCAAGGGCAAGCCTGTGATCATTCTGGTCAACGGCGGATCGGCATCCGCGTCCGAAATCGTCGCTGGCGCGTTGCAGGATCACAAGCGGGCGACCCTGATCGGGACCCGCTCGTTCGGTAAGGGCTCGGTGCAGACCATCATTCCGCTCGGCTCCGGCAATGGCGCGCTCCGGCTGACGACCGCGCGCTATTATACGCCCTCGGGCCGTTCGATTCAGGCCAAGGGCATCGTTCCGGATATCGAGGTGCTTCAGGATGTGCCCGATGAACTGAAGTCACGGACCGACACCAAAGGCGAGGCTTCGCTGCGGGGACACCTGCGAAACGGCAACGACGAGAAGACAGGCTCGCAGTCCTACGTTCCGCCGGACGCCAAGAACGACAAGGCTCTCAAGATGGCCGAAGACCTTCTGCGTGGTGTCAAGATCAACGCCTCTTCGCCACCCGCGAGCAATAAAGCGGCGATCGAAAAGCCCGCGAACAAGGCGGCGAACTGATCCTTTGACGGGTGCGGTGTTTCGGAGTCGGGCGGCCTTTGGGCCGCCCGGTTCGTTTGCGTGCCGGTTTACTGCAAGTCGCCTGATCTCGCATTGCCGCATTTTGCAAGCGCCCATGGTATCCTCGCGTGGGGATGATTCGAGGGGGCCATGACCGATACGACGGACGATCTCAGCACGCCGCTGGGACAGAACCCCACGCCCAGGCGCCGCTTACAGCTTCCTTTCTCGCTACCTCAGGCCATGGGATTGTTGTTGGGATTGATCCTCGTCGTCTTCCTGGGGTTTGTTTTCTTCAACCACGATCCTCTCGGCGGTGAACCCAAGGCGCGGGTGGCGATCCGCCAAGCTCCGGTCAGCGACGACAAGCCCGCGGCCATCCGACCGCCACCGCAGCAGCCGGACAGCGCCGCCGTCACCGCTCCATCTGCCAACGGGCAGAAGACCATCACCATCATCGACGGATCCAGCGGATCGCGTCAGGATGTGGTGGTTTCCGGTCCCGGTCCTGATGCTGCCGACGCCGGGTCAGCGAAGGCGGCAGTGGGGGGCGATCAGCGTCTGTTGGAGAAGTCGCGCCACGGAATGATTCCCGTTGCCGCCGCCGACGGGCTGAAACCTTTCAAGGCTTATGCGGCGGGTACCGAGGCGGATCGCGCGAAGGCTGCGAAGATGCCGGTGGTCGCCATCGTGGTCGGCGGTCTCGGCGTCGGTGCGACGAAAACCACCGATGCGATCATGAAACTGCCGCCAGCCGTGACTCTCGCGTTTACACCCTATGGCTCCGATCCGGGCAGACTGGTGGCACAGGCGCGCGCGCAGCGCCACGAGGTACTGTTGCAGGTTCCTATGGAGCCCTATGATTATCCCGACAACGATCCCGGACCGCAGACCCTGCTGACGACACTTGGCGCGGAGCAGAATATCGATCGTCTGCACTGGCAACTGAGCCGCTTTCAAGGCTATGTCGGTCTGACCAATTTCATGGGCGCGCGTTTTGTCGCTGCGGCTGCGGTCATGCAGCCATTCATTCGCGAGGCGGCCAGGCGTGGTCTCGGATACCTCGACGACGGCGCCGCGCCCTTGAGCGTCGCGGGTCAGCTTGCGGAAGGGCAGGCCATGCCGTTCGCCAGGGCCGACCTGATTGTTGACGCCGTTCCGACCTCGGTGGAGATCGACAAGGCGCTCGCAAGGCTTGAAGACCTGGCCATGAAACGAGGCGCCGCCATAGGCATGACATCGGCGCTTCCGGTATCCGTCGACCGAATTGGCGTCTGGATCAAGAGCCTCGAAAGCCGTGGCGTGATGCTTGTGCCATTGACAACCGCGATGCTGAAATCAAAATCGAACTAGAGCGCCAGATTGTTGGACGCGTTTTCTTCACGCCGACCGGTATCCAATTCGCTTGAAAACGCTATAAGATCAGCACTCGTATCCGTCCCGTTCTCAGAGCGGTGGAGGCGCACGGGGCATTGATGGAATGACACGTTACGACGATCTACCCTATCGCACTTGCGTCGGCATGATGCTGATCAACGAGCGGGGGCTGGTTTTCGTCGGTCGCCGCGCGGGCGTTGAGCAGGTCGATGACAGCTACGTCTGGCAGATGCCGCAAGGCGGCGTCGATCCCGGCGAGGATACGTGGCTTGCAGCGAAACGCGAACTCTATGAAGAGACCAGCGTTCGTTCGATCGAGAAGCTTGCCGAAATGCCGGATTGGCTGACCTACGATATTCCACGTGTCGTGGCCGGCCGGGCGTGGAAGGGCCGATATCGCGGTCAGCGCCAGAAGTGGTATGCGGTGCGCTTCATGGGCGAGGACAGCGAGATCAACATCGCTAACCCCGGCGACGGTCACAAGCCCGAATTCACGGCATGGCGCTGGGAGCCGGTGCAGAATCTGACCGGGTTGATCATCCCGTTCAAGCGTCCGGTCTATGAGCGCGTGGTCAAGGAATTTAAGAGTCTTGCAGGTGCTCAAGCCCGGACATAACCCCCGGATGTCCGGCGCCTCGCATCAGTCCACCACGATCTTGACCCGGTTGCCGACCTTGACCTGGGCGCGCGGATCGAGCCCGTTGAGGACGCGAAAGCGCTCGGCCGGATGATCGACGCCCGCCATGCGGTGCGACAGTGATTCCACAGTATCGCCCGGTTGCACGGCGATCACCTTGATTCGCAGTGGTCGCGCGGCTTGAATCTCGCCCAGCGTCAGGCGGCGGAAGGAAGCGACCGTTTCGCGCGCGTTGCGTTCGCTTTCCGTTGTCTTGTGACGGGCGGCGAAGATGAAGCGGTAAACGTCGCTGCCGAAGCGCAAGGCATAGACGCGGAACTGCCATTCCTCCCCGCTGGCGACCGCCGATGCCGCGGGAAAGCCGTTGATGGTCAGTTCCTCGGTCGACGCCTTGTTGACGTTCTCCATCCACCCCGAGTTGAGGTACTCGGTGAGCTTCTGCTCCGCTGGCACACGGACTACATCGAAGCGCATGGCCTGACTGCCGCCCTCGCGAATGCCGATGACCGCCTGAGCCGTGTTATCCAGCGTAAAGCCTTCCGGCGCCTGGAAGGTGAAACCCAGTTTGGGATGCAGGAAACGCCGGCTCCGCACGAATCCCTCACTCGGATCCTCGCCGTAGACGATGTTGTCGATCGCGTGGAGATAGGTCTCTCGGTCCCGTTCGCCCTGCGCGGGAGCACTGTACTGGCGCGCGTTGGCCTGCGCATTCTGGACGCGCTCCGGCGTTGCGGGATGCGACGACAGGAAGTCCTGCGAGCGGGGGTCCAGCGACGGCTTCCCGGCCTTGAGCGCCGCATTGCGCTCCATCGCAGCAAGGAAGCGGGCCGCGCCATAAGGATCGAAATGGGCGCGCGCCGAGATCCCGACGCCGATCCCGTCCGCCTCGAATTCCTGGGCACGTGAAAAGCTCGCCAGCGTCAGTTTGGACTTGGCGAGCGCCAAGGCCGTCAGATCCGGGTCGGTTCCCATCTCGGTCACGACATGGCTGACGAGGGCGGCCTGCCGTGCCTGGTCCTCGCGGATTGTCGCGTGCTTGGCAAGAACATGCGCCATTTCGTGCGACAGCACCGAGGATAGTTCCGATGTATCGTTTGCCAATGCGATCAGGCCGCGTGTCACGTAAAGCTGGCCGGTCGGCAGCGCGAAGGCGTTCACCGCGCCTGAATTGAGGATCGTCACCTTGTAGGTGAGGTCGGGCCGCTCCGACACCGCCACCAGCCGCTCGACCGTCCGGTTGATCAGCGCTTCAAGTTTGGGATCGTCATACGAGCCCCCATAAGAGGCGAGGATGCGCTTATGCTCATGTTCGGACTTCGGGGTAGGGGCCGCTGCCCGCGCGGGCTTTACCGATTTGGCGGATGAAGGGGAGGCGGTCTGGAACCGGGTCATATCGCCGCATCCGCCGAGGGCGAGCGTCGCGCAGAGCAGCACGACAGGCGCCGCCAAAAAGCGGCTCGCTCCTGTCCCGCGCCATACTGGGCTCGCCGTCATGGCCGCAACGTTCTCCCTCGGACCGGAAATTCTATTTCAGTATTCCCGATCTGTTCAGTAAAACTCGACGGCAAAATGCCGACACTCCACCGCCGCATCTTACCACGCCAGCGCAGCCCCCGTTCTAAAAGTTGATGCTGGCAGAATACCGTGTCCTTTTCCATTGCGTTTTCGAGCGGAGCGGCTACCGGCTTAGCGCGAATAAAACGGGTCAAAAACAACAGTCTAGAGCATCGGACCCGAAAGTGGGAACCGGTTTCGGGATAAATCCGATGCTCAATCAATTAACTGGAGCGGCGGCGCTGCTTCCATCTGACCGGCCGCCGCTCTACAGCCTCGCTTCTGATTCAATCCGAAGCGACGATGCTCTATTCGCCGGCCACTTCGATCTGCCCAACGCGGAGCACCTCGATTCGCGGCCCTCCGCGCCGATCGACCCAGCCGCAGACACGCACTCGCCGATGTTCGAAAGACGTCGGCGCGACACCTGCCGCCTTAAAAGACGGCATTGTGCGTCTTGAAATAGTGGCGGCAAAGTCTTGTGTCCAGCGGGGGCCGAAGTTGAGATACAGGGTTCCGCCGGCCTGCCTGACAGACCGGACGTGACCTTCCACGATCGCAAACCGCCCGATACGCGTCAAAATCTCCTCCGGGTGTTCGGCGCTTTTGATCACGGACGATTCCGCCCAGATTCCAAGACGGGCCTGCCGTGCCGCCGTCTCAGCCGTAGCGAGTTCCGCCGCGCAACCCTTGTCGGCAACCTCGGCGGAGGCCAGCGCTTCGCCGCGCGCCAGAAGTTCGCTCTGCACCGAACTTGCGGCGTGTTCGAGAAACAGGAAGCTGGATTGCCGGCCATAGCGATCGGGATCACCGTGCTCGCCGCGCAGGATCACATGCTGGCCGATCAGGCTTGCGAGGCTTGAGCGACGATTATCCGAGTCCCGCGCCACCACTTCGACGCCGGCAAGGCGGACCTCGCGGCCATCTTCGAGACGGAGCGTCCGCGCGTCGATGACGGCGCTCACGACGCCTTCACCCTGGACGTCCAATTGGCATCCATCGGCAAGCGCCGATGGAATGGCGAACGATATGACGCAGGGCAGCACAGCGAACAGGAGATTGCGAAGGCAAAGCGGTCGGGCCGTCATCTGACGGCCGCACCGTTCAGAGCCGTCTCCTGAGCCGCCGAGGCCCTCGGAGCATTATCCGAGGACCGGGTGGGATTATCTTGGTCCGGAAATCGCACCGCGTGCGACCAGCCTGTTCCAGATGAACAGCACCACGACCGCGCCGATGGTCGAGGTGATAAAGCCCGCGCCCTGATCCGGACTGTAATGGCCGATCTGCTGTCCGATGAAAGTGGCGAGAAACGCACCGGCGATGCCCAGTGCCGTGGTGAGAATGAACCCGCTCGGATTGTTCGGGCCGGGCGATAAGAACTTTGCGATAACCCCGGCGACGAAGCCGACAAGAATGATCCAAAGAATGCCGCTCATGATGAAAGTCCTTCCTCAGAAATAGTCGTGGCGCTGAACGCTTCGCGCGATAGGCCGGTCCATGCGGCTGCACCTGCGGTGTGAGCCGCAATCCTAAAGCAATCGCGATAGTTCACTTTCGGTCGGAAGGCGTCCATCGGGCGTCAGATGGTGGACGACCTCGGGCAGATGCTTGCTCAATTCGGTGAGCAGTTCGTCCTGGGACAGCCCGGTCTGCGTTGTCAGCGCTCTGATCTGGTCAGCGCCGAGCGCATCGGCGAGGTCGCGCGGCGCGATCTGCTTGTTGGGTCCAGAACCGACCCAGGAATTCGCCGTCTCGCTATGGCCTTTCTTCTGAAGCTGGTTCAGCAACTCGCCGAGACCGCCGCTCAGAATGCTTCCGGCGGCGCCGCCCGCCAGCAGCCCGCCAAGTCCGCCCTTGAGCAGGTCACTGAGGCCGCCAGTGCTCCCGGGCAATCCGGCGTTGACGGTGCGTCCGGGCATGGGCGGCGGAGGTGCGGTGGTCGCCGGGCTGGTGTCAGGCTGGCTTCCGGTGAGGTGCTTCAGCGCCTTGTAGCCCAGCACGGCGAGGATCGCCAACGTCAGCGGCGACATGCCGCCGCTCTGGCTTTCAGCACTTTGGCTTTCCGCGCTGGGCTGGCTTGGGCCGCGGGGGCCGTTCTGCATTCCGTTGAGGATGTCGAGCAAACCCATGATCGCCTCCTGATGACGCACCAGCCCGCGGCGAAAGATAAGGTCGCCGTAGGAACATCACAAGGCGCTTTTGGCCGGCGGACGCTATAGCCTTTCTGAATGGCCTTGCCGCGAGCGCGTGTCGGCAAGAGATCCGATCCCGGTTGGAGCGGATCGCGCGACGGCACCAGCCTCTTGAATCCACAATCCGATTCGGATCAGATGCTCAAGGCTTGCCCGAGGCGCCGATGTGCCGGATAAGTGGCAGGGCTTGGCGTTCAGTCCCGGTAGCTCAGCTGGATAGAGCACAGGTTTCCTAAACCTGGGGTCAGGGGTTCGACTCCCTTCCGGGACGCCATTCGCTAGAGCATTGTCGCTTCTGATTGAATCAGAAACGAAGTTCTAGATTGTTGTTTTGGCGCGTTTTCTTCACGCGAACCGGTTCCCACTTCGCTCGAAAACGCTCTACAGCTTCAGAGAAGATTTTTCTTCCCCGGCCTTTCCGGGCAGGGACAGCGTCAGGCGGTGCGGCTGCGGGTGACGGCTTGATACAGCACCCGCGCTCCGGCATCGAGCAGGAAGCCGAGGATGCCGATCATCAGCACCGTGGCCATCAGCTCGGAATAAGCGAGGCGGTCGCGCGTATCCAGAATGAAGTAGCCGAGCCCGGCCGAGACGCCGAGCATCTCGCATGGCACCAGCACGATCCAGACGATGCCAACGGCAAGCCGCAGGCCGGTCAGCACATGGCCGAGAACGCCGGGCAGGATCACGTACCACAGCGTTTCCCAGCGTGTCGCGGCGAGGCTGTCGGCAAGGCTGAGCCAGCTCGGCTGCAGCCGCCGCACGCCTTCGGCGGTGTTGAGCAGAATTGGCCACACCGCGGCGAACGCCAGCATGAAATAGATCGGCTGGTCGCCCACGCCGAACACCATCACCGCGATCGGCATCCACGACAGGGGCGAGATCATGCGCAAGAACTGAAACGCCGGCGAGGTCGCGGTGTTGAGGCGGTTATAGCTGCCGACGGCGAGCCCGACGGGCACGCCGATCAACAACGCGAAAGCGAGGCCGATCAACACCCGGCGCAGACTGACCAGAACATGCACCAGCAGATCCGGCTGTCCCAGCATGGTTACCAGTTCGGGGATGGCCGTGGTCGGCGAGAATTGCCGGATGAATCCCTGTGATGAGGCCAGGACATCGGTGCCGAGCCACCATAGCAACAGCAGCACGATCAGTCCGCCGATGCCGAGCAGGCTGCTTGTCAACGCCGGCAGCGTCAGCCACGGCTTGCGGCCGGCCCGAGCGGCGAAGGTCGCAGGGCCTGGCGGCGCGGAGCCGCTCAGGCTGTCGCCTGGCCAGCTTGTGCTCACGCCGCCACGACCTCGGTGCGGGTAAAGGAGTCCGGCAGATCGAACGCCGCCATGCCGCCTGCCGCGATCACCGCCTTCTTGACGAAACGATCGTCGACGAGCTCGCGGCCGGCCGCCGCCGGATCGAGCTTATCGAGGAACGCGCGGTCGCCCTCGACCAGCGTATCGCGCAGGCGCCGGATCAGTTCCTCGGTGTAGCTCGGATACGGATAGGGCTGGAAATCGATCCGGCGCTCGCGCCAGTCCGGATGGATGATCGCGCCGGCTTTGATGTAGGCGGCATCGTCGGTCTCCGGCGGCGCCAGCACCTTGCTGAGAACCTCGACGCTGTGCGGAGTGTACTGGTTGGGATTGTCCTTGGAGAGCAGCGCCGCCGTCTCGGCGCGATGTTCGCGCGTCCAGAGCTGCGCCTTGACCATCGCGTTGACCGCGCGCTGCACCCATTCCGGCCGCTGCTGGATATCGCGTTCATGCATGAACACCAGGCAGCACGCGTGATCCTTCCAGACATCTCCGGTGAAGCGCAGGATCTTTCCGACACCAAGAGCTTCGCTCGCCGCGTTGAACGGTTCGGCGACGATGTAGCCGCTGATCTGCTTGGCGGCGAGCGCGGGCACCATGTCGGCCGGCGCCATGACAACGAGATTGACCTCGTCTGCGGCCGGGGCGCCCGTGCGTTTCGACACCGGCTTCAATCCATTCTCGCGCAGCAGGATTTGCAGCACCACATTATGGATCGAGTACCAGAACGGAATGGCGACCGTGGTGCCGCCAAGTTCCTTGACGCTGTTGATGTGCGGCAGAACGCTGAGGCCGGAGCCGCTGGTGTGATTCCAGGCGACCACCTTGGCCGGCGCCTTGCTGCCGAAACGCGCCCATACCGTCATCGGCGACAGCAGATGCACGGCGTTCACCTGCCCGGAGATGAAGGCTTCCAGTACCTGCGCCCAGCTCCGCAGGCGCACCGGTTTCTCCGCCTTGATGCCGGCCTCCTCGAAAAACCCCTTGCCGTGCGCGATCAGAAGCGGCGTCGCATCGGTGATCGGCAGATAGCCGATGCGCAGCGGCACATCCGCTTCCCTGGCGCGCGCCTCATATGTTTTCAGAAGGGGCAGCGCGCCGCCGGCCGTCAGCAGCGCCGACAGGCGCAGCATCTGACGGCGGGAGACGTCATAACGGGAGAATTCGTCGATCGACATGGCCGGTCCTTTGATTCGTAAATCTGGTCGCGTGGCGCCGGACGCGTGACCGGTTCAGTTGATGCGCCGCAGGGTCGCGCCGCGCAGCCGTGAAAGAATTTCAACGCGAATGGCGCCAAGCTCCGCGATGTAGTCCCCGCGTGGCGTCGGCAGGTCGATGCGCCATTCGCCGATGACACGCGCCGGCGTTCCGCCGAGCAGCAGGATGCGATCGGAGACCAACAAAGCCTCATCGATGTCGTGGGTGATCAGGATCGCCGCGGTATGGAAATCGCGAACAACTTTCAGCAACAGATGCTGCATCTCGGTGCGGGTTACTTCATCGAGCGCGCCGAAAGGCTCGTCGAGCAGCAGGATTTCAGGCTTGCGCGCCAGGCATCGCGCCAGCGCGGCGCGCTGCGCCATGCCGCCGGACAGCTGCGCGGGGAAGTAGCGCCGCGCGTGCGTCAGTCCGACTTCACGGATCGCAACATCGACGCGGACCTTGCTCTCCTCCGGCGTCAGGTGCGGCTGATGCTTGAAATTGAGTCCGAAGGCGACGTTCTTCTCGAGCGACAGCCATGGCAGCAGGCTCGCGTCCTGGAAGGCGATGGAAACGCGCGGCGGCACGCCCCGCAGCGGCTTGCCGTTCATCGTCACCGTGCCATCGGTCGGCTCTTGCAGTCCGCCGAGCACGCGCAACAGGCTCGATTTGCCGACACCGCTCGGACCGAGCACACTGACGGTCTCGCCGGCATCCAGCTCGAAGTCGAACGCCTCGACGACCGGTTTCAGTTGGCCGGGGTAATGCAGCACAACGCCGGCGGCTTCAAGAACGGCGACTTGGCGATCCGATGCCGGTGAGATGGTTTGTGCGAGTGCGGTCATGCTGTCGCGCCGATCGCCGCGGGCAGTTCCTGAACGCGGAGAGCGAGCTTCAGTTGTATGAGGCTGGGCGTGAGCACCGGAATGAAAGCCGCTTCGCGCAGCCGGCGCTGGAAGCCCGCGCCGGGCTGGGACAGATAGGCCCGGCCGCCGGAGGCCGACAGTTCGAACTGCACGGCCTGCACCGCGATCTCGGCGAGGCGGATGCGCAGGCGGAACAGGCTTGCCGGGTGCTCGACGAAGCGGCCTCCACCCAGACCCTCAAGCAGCGCTGTTTCGGCGGTCGAGAGTTCGGCGGCGAGCGCAGCGACCGGCTCGCTCAGGATGTCGCGGTCATTGCGGAGTCTGGCGGTTGCTTCCGCAAGCGCGCGGCGCGCCAGGCCGATCGACAGCGCGGACTGCATCGCCAGAAAAGCGGGTCTCACCTTCGGAAGCCACTCCGCCGCATGATGATGGATGATGCGATCCTCGCCAATCTGCACGCCGTCGATCTTGAGCGCCGCCGTGTTTGATCCGCGCATTGCCATCAGATCGAGGTCGGACGAGCGTTCGAGGCCGGAATCGTCGGAGGCCAGCGCGGCGATAAAGGCAGGCGCGCCATCCGCGCCCTTGACAGCCATCGCGACGTCGAAACCTGTCGCGGGAAGGTTGGTCACCCACGGCAGATAACCGTCGAGCTGCAACGCTGTGCCGCTGCGCCGGGACTGCACCGACAGTTCCTCGATGCCTGAGAGGAACTTCATCGCGTTGGACAGGCCGGTGGCGCCGCCGCGTCGGCCGGCGAGAAGATCGGGCAGCAGCCTCTCGCGCAAAGCGGCGTTGGGGCTTTGCAGCAGATACTCGATGAACGTGCGATGGCCCCAGAACACGAAGCCCGCGGTCAGCGAGCGGGTCGAGGTCTCGGCGATGGCCTTGACCGCATCGCCGACATGGCCGCCGTTGCCGCCCCACTGCACCGGCACGCCGAGGCGAAACAGGCCGGCGTCCGCGAGCTTCGGCAGAACCGATGCGGCCGTATCGGTCGTGGTGTCGAGATGCGAGGCGCTGGCGTCGAGCCAAGCTTCCAGATCGGAGACTGCCAGATCGGAGGTTACATGTGTCATGACGATGCCTTCATCCGTTACTCGGCGGCGACGGTGGTCGAATTATTCCACGCGTAAGGCTTAAGCTCCGGATTGATGTCCGCTTGCCCGAGATTGTTGGCGAAGTTGCACAGCGTCGCCAGACTGACGCCGAGCACCACTTCCAGCGCGTTGGCGTCGTTGAAGCCGGCGGCGCGGAACGCGTTCAATTCGGCATCCTCGACGCGGCCACGGCTGCGGATCACGGCGCGGGTGAAGTCGGCGACGGCATTGAGGCGCGCATCCGGCCCATGCACGCCGTCGCGCAGCGCATTCACGGTAGCGTCCTTCAGGTCAGCCTTCTTATAGGCGATCGCGGTGTGGCCGGCGACGCAGAAGCCGCAGCCATGGGTCGTGGCCGCCGTGATCTGAACCGCTTCGCGTTCCGCCAGCGTCAGGCCCGCGCGCGCGTTGATGCCGCTCACGGTCTGATAGGTTTCCAGCGCGGTCGGCGCGTTGGCCAGAAGTCCGATCAGGTTGGGCAGGAAGCCGTTCGCCTTCTCGGCATTCTGGACTCGTTCCCTGGCGGCTTCGGGAGCTGTGACGGCGGTATGAACGGGCAGACGTGTCATGTGCGTTCCACTGTTGGCATCGACCCAAGCGGGCCGGCGCGAAGAGCGGCGATCACCTCGGTCAGGTTATGAAAATTTGATGTGATGATGGTGGAGCAGGTGTCCAGCCTGGACAAGCCGTCTGGAAAAATAACGAGAAACGGCCTGCCTTGCCGATAACCAGGAGAATGCGGCTGTTTTCATCAACGAGTAGAATGGGAGATTATTTCAAGATCAAAGATGACGCTCTCCCTCGGGCGTCTTTCGTCCGGAATGCGCCCCTTCTCCGTCCGCCCAACCCATCGACAGCGCTTCCCTCGCCGCCGTGAACGTTGCAGCAAGGTTGCACTGACCTCTGCCGCAGCCAGGAGATCGTCACGCGTCAGACTCGAACGATATAAGCGTCCGCTTATATGTCTCCCATGCGCCCGCAAGACATCCTGATGCCCGATGCCGCTGGATTGTACTGCAAACCCGGCGGTTTCCACATCGATCCGGTGCGGCCGGTGGACCGCGCGATCGTCACCCACGGCCATTCCGATCATGCCCGGCCCGGCCATGGGGCGGTGCTGGCGACACCGGAAACGCTCGACATCATGCGGCTGCGCTACGGCGATGATTTCGCGGGCTCCGCGCAGGCGATTTCCTATGGGCAAGAGATCAGGCTGGGCGATGTCGCGATCATGTTCCATCCCGCGGGCCATGTGCTGGGCTCCGCGCAGATCGCGGTCACGCATGGCGGAGTCCGCATCGTCGTCTCGGGCGATTACAAGGATGCCGGCGACCCGACCTGCACGCCGTTCGAGATCGTGCCGTGCGATGTCTTTATCACCGAGGCGACTTTCGGGCTGCCGGTGTTCAGTCATGGCGATGCGGCGTCGGAAACAGCAAAGCTGCTGGCGTCGGTCGCGCTGTTTCCGGAACGAGCGCATCTGGTCGGCGCTTACTCGCTCGGCAAGGCGCAGCGCGTGATCGCGCTGGCCCGCGAGGCCGGATACGACGCGCCGATCTATCTGCACGGCGCGATGGAGAAGGTGACGCAATATTACCAGAGCCGCGGCATCGCGCTCGGCGACCTGCGGCCGGCCAGGGGTATGAAGAAAGCCGATCTTGCGGGCACCATCACCCTGGCGCCGCCCTCGGCCACGGCCGATGTCTGGACGCGGCGATTTCCTGATCCGGTGAGAGCCTTCGCGTCGGGCTGGATGCGCGTGCGCGCGCGAGCGAGGCAGCGCGGCGTCGAACTGCCTCTGGTCATTTCCGATCATGCCGATTGGAACGGCCTGACCCGCACCATCGCCGCGACCGGGGCCGGCGAGATCTGGGTGACGCACGGCCAGGAAGATGGGCTCGTGCATTGGTGCAGGGCGCAAGGTCTCGCCGCGCGCCCGCTGGCATTGGTCGGCTATGGCGATGAGGACGGCGAGCAGGATGCGGTGCCTTTCTCCGGCGGAGAGGACGGTTCGTGAATCGCTTCTCCGAACTTCTCGACCGTCTCGCCTATGAGCCCGGCCGCAACAACAAGCTGCGGCTGATGACGGCCTATTTTCGCGAGACGCCGGACCCTGATCGGGGTTACGCACTGGCCGCGCTCACCGGCGCGTTGTCGTTCAAACACGCCAAGTCAGGTTTGGTCCGCGACCTGATCGCCACGCGCGCCGATCCGGTGCTGTTCGCGCTTTCTTATGACTATGTCGGCGATCTTTCCGAGACGGTGGCGCTCATGTGGCCACAACAGCACCCTCCCGACGCCTCGTCCGTTCTCCCCGCCGTTCGCGGGAGTGGAACTGAGAAGGCAAAGGAAACAGGTCACGTTCGTCATTGGCCTTCTCCGACTCTTACCGACGTCGTCACCACGCTGCGCACGCTCGGCAAGGCCGAACTGCCGGCGCAACTTGAACGCTGGCTCGACCAGCTCGACGAGACCGGACGCTGGGCGCTCTTGAAACTCGTCACCGGCGCGATGCGGATCGGCGTTTCCGCGCGGCTGGCCAAGACCGCCGTGGCCGCGCTTGGGAGCAGGGATGCGCATGATGTCGAACTGATCTGGCCGGGCCTCGCGCCGCCTTATCCCGATCTGTTCGCCTGGCTGGAGGGCCGCGGCGACAGGCCGGTCAATCGCGCCCCCGCGCCGTTCCGGCCGGTGATGCTGGCGCACGCGATCGAGGATGCTGACTTCGCGCGTCTGGATGCCGCCGATTTCACCGCCGAGTGGAAGTGGGACGGCATCCGGGTGCAGGCGGTGAGCGGCCGCGATGCGCACGGCAATGTCGAGACGCGACTTTATTCGCGCACGGGCGAGGACATCACGCGCAGTTTCCCGGATCTGCTGCCCTCGTTGCGGCGCGAAGGTTCTGTCGAAGGAAGGCTCAACGACTCGCGAGAATCGGTCGGCGCTTTTCGGCAGCAGGCTTTCGCCATCGATGGCGAGCTGCTGGTGGTGCGCGATGGACGGGTGCAATCGTTCAACGTCCTGCAACAGAGGCTGAACCGCAAAGCGGTGACGCCCAGGCTGATGAAGGAGTTCCCCGTTCACCTGCGCGCCTACGATCTGCTCGCCGACGGCGACAATGATCTGCGCGAGTTGCCGTTTGAAGACCGGCGGCGGCGGCTTGTTGATTTCATCGCCGCGCTTGACGACCCGCGTATCGACCTTTCGCCGCAGGTCTCCTTCGCCACATGGAGCGATCTCGCGGCGATCCGCGCCGATCCGGCCGAGGCGGGCGCTGACGCCGACGCCGTCGAAGGCGTCATGCTAAAGCGCCGGGACGCGCCTTATATGCCGGGACGCCCCAAGGGTCTGTGGTGGAAATGGAAGCGTGATCCGCATGTCATCGACGCGGTGCTGATGTATGCGCAGCGCGGCCACGGCAGGCGCTCGTCCTATTACTCTGATTACACCTTCGGGGTCTGGACCGCGGGGGAGGAGGGCGAGCGGCTGGTGCCCGTCGGCAAGGCTTATTTCGGCTTCACCGACGAGGAACTGCTGCGGATCGACCGTTTCGTCCGTCGTAACACCACCGAGAGCTTCGGCCCGGTGCGCCATGTCCTGCATGAGCCTGATCAGGGGTTGGTGCTGGAAATCGCCTTTGAGGGCTTGCAGCGTTCGGCCCGGCACAAATCAGGGGTGGCGATGCGTTTTCCGCGGATCAACCGATTGCGCTGGGACAAGCCGCCGCGCGAGGCGGATCGGCTGGAGACGCTGGAGCGGATGCTGGCCTCCGAAGCCACCAGATCAAACGGCCGTTGACGGCAGAACGGTGGTTCCCCATCTGCCCCACACTGATTATGTTGCGCGGGTCCTTGTGCCCGCAGGAGAGTCTTGATGCCGAACGATGACACCCGGAATTTGCGCACCAGCCACGATAGCCTGTCGCGTTTCCTGGGCGGCTCGCCGCTGGCGGTTGCGTTTCGCCTGATTTTGCTGTCGACGCTGGTCGGCGTGATGCTCGCGGCGATCGGCTTCGATCCCTGGAATATCGTGCAAAGCATTCGCCTGCTGGTCGAACGCGTCTGGGATCTCGGCTTCGATGCGATCAACGGATTGTGGCGCTACTTCCTGCTCGGCGCTGTAATCGTGATCCCGATCTGGCTGCTGTCACGCCTGTTCGGCGCGCCGCGCGGGCGTTAGAGCATGATCCCGAAAAGTGGGCACCGGTTTTCGGATAAGATCATGCTCAATCGAAAAGCATGATCCCGAAAAGTGGCACCGGTTTTCGGATAAGATCATGCTCAATCGAAAAGCATGATCCCGAAAAGTGGGCACCGGTTTTCGGATAAGATCATGCTCAATCGAAAAGCATGATCCCGAAAAGTGGATACCGGTTATTCGGATAAGATCGATCTCGATCAAACAGTTGGCTACACCGGCCAGTCTTGCGCCGTGATGGTCGCGGCGTCGGCGCCGATGATTTCCGATAGCGAGTCGCGCCCGGTTCGCAGCAGCGTCGACATCAGATCGCGCTTGATGGCGTCGACGAGGCCAAGGCCCTTGTAGACCAGCGACGAGTAAAGCTGGATCAGGGTGGCGCCGGCGCGAATCTTGGTCAGCGCCGCGCCCCCCGAATCGATGCCGCCGACACCGATCAACGGAAACGCGCCCTCGGCGCGCACATAGGTTTCCGCCACCATTCGGGTCGATAGCTGGAATAGCGGTCGTCCCGACAGCCCGCCCTGTTCTTTCGCACGCGATTGATCGCGCAGCGTCGAGGGTCGCGCCAGCGTGGTGTTGCCGACGATCATGCCGTCGATACGGCGCGATCGAGCCGTGTGAACGACGTCGTCGAGCTCCGCCAGCGTCAGGTCCGGCGCGATCTTGAGCAGCACCGGTGTGTCGCCGGCATTCTGCCGGACGCGCTCGCGGGCGTCGATCACCTTCGCCAGCAACTCGTCGAGCGCCGCCGCCTGTTGCAGGTTGCGCAGGCCGGGGGTGTTGGGCGACGACACGTTCACGGTGAAGTAGCTCGCCACCGGGGCAAAGATTTCGATCAGCCTGACATAGTCGGCGATGCGATTGGCTGAATCCTTGTTGGCGCCGATGTTGACTCCGACGATGCCGCCGGAATGCGCGCGGGCCGCGAGCCGGCGAAGCACGGTGTGGGCGCCGTCGTTATTGAATCCCATGCGGTTGATGATGCCTCCGTCGCGTTCGAGCCGGAACACGCGGGGACGGGGATTGCCGGGCTGCGCTCTCGGTGTCACCGAGCCGATCTCGACGAAGCCGAAGCCGAGTTTCAGCAGCGCGTCCGGCACCTCGGCGCTCTTGTCGAAGCCGGCGGCGAGGCCGATCGGGTTGGGAAAATTCAGGCCGAAGGCTCGAACGGCAAGCTTCGGATCGTCGGCGCGCTGGCGTATCGGCGGCAGAAGCCGCAATCCCTGGATCGCCATGCGATGCGCGTCCTCGGGATCGAGCCAGCGTAACAGCGGCAGCGAGAGGTTGTCGAAGGCGCGTATCACGGCGCAAGTTCCGGAATATCGTGATATCCGTCCGCTCGCGCGGGCATATCCGATACGGCCGTGACATGGCGCAGATCGAGCTCGCCATAGAGGTGCGGAAACGGTTCGCCTCCGCGCGAGATTTCCCAGCGCAGCGCTTCGCCCAGTCCATCGGCATCGATCGCGATCAGGAGCAGCCCGGTCTGGCCGACGAAGTGCTTGCGGGCGGTGCCTTCGACCTGGGTGGCGGTGGAAAAATGAATGAATCCGTCGCGTATATCGTCGGCGCTGCCGCGAAAAACGCCGTCCCGCTCGGCCTGCCGCCAGGCCGAATCCGGGCAGATTTTGTAGATCGTGCGCACGCGTGTCCTGAGCCCGTCGTTGCGCTACCCGTACTGGAAAGCGCATGATCCCCTTGCTGCTCGCTAAAATTGCGGCAGCTCATGGGTGACCGTATCGGCGGCTCGCCCGTACTTCAAGAGCCGCATTTTATCCGCGGCGCAATTGCAGGCTTGCTCCCGTTGAGGTAATAATTCCTAACGCTTGAGCGAACTCACTGCCGCGGAATCAGGACGCGCCTCATGGTCATGCTGACACACGCCCAGATATGGACGGCGCTGGACCGTCTCGCGGAGCGCGCCGGCCTGTCGCCATCGGGCCTTGCGAGAAGGGCGGGGCTCGACCCGACCACCTTCAACAAATCGAAACGCATCACCGGCGACGGGCGCGAGCGATGGCCCTCGACCGAGTCGGTGGCCAAGGCGCTGGCCGCGACCGGCACCGCGATCGACACCTTCGTGCAATTCATCGAAGACACGGAGCGAGCCGCCAAGGCGGTGCCGCTGCTCGGTTTCGCGGAAGCCGGCGCCGGCGGTTATTTCGACGATGGCGGCTTTCCCGTGGGCAAGGGCTGGGACGAGGTGGGGCTGCCTTGCGTCAATGACGAGCACGCTTATGCGCTGGAGATATCCGGAGACTCGATGAAGCCGGCCTATCGCGACGGCGATGTCATCGTGGTCTCGCCGGGGACGCCGATCCGGCGTGGTGATCGCGTGGTGGTGAAGACCAGGGACGGCGAGGTGATGGTGAAGGAACTCAAGCGCCGCACCGCCAGGACCATTGAACTGCAATCGCTCAATCCGAGCCACGCCAACCGCACGCTGCCCGCTTCCGAGGTGGAATGGATCGCGCGGATCGTGTGGGCAAGCCAATGACTCATTCTTCCTCTCCCGCTTGCGGGAGAGGTGAAGAACCAGCGGGATTTCTACAAGCGGCTCGACTTACGCCACCGCGCCGTCTTTCCTGTTCTGACGGTTCTTGACGAGATCATCGACCACGGCGGGATCGGCCAGCGTCGTGGTGTCGCCGAGGCTGGACGGCTCGTCCTCGGCGATCTTGCGCAGGATGCGGCGCATGATCTTGCCCGAGCGGGTTTTCGGCAGGCCCGGCGCGAACTGGATCAGGTCGGGCGAAGCGATCGGGCCGATGTCCTTGCGCACCCAGGCGACCAGTTCCTTGCGCAGCGTCTCGCTCGGCTCCACGCCCTTCATCAGTGTCACATAGGCGTAGATGCCCTGTCCCTTGATGTTATGGGGGTAGCCGACCACGGCCGCCTCCGACACGCTCTCATGCGCCACAAGCGAGCTTTCGACTTCCGCCGTGCCCATGCGGTGGCCGGAGACGTTGATGACGTCATCGACGCGGCCGGTGATCCAGTAATAGCCGTCGGCGTCGCGACGGCAGCCGTCGCCGGAAAAGTACCTGCCCCTGTAGGAGGAGAAGTAGGTCTGCTCGAAACGGGCGTGGTCGCCGTAGACCGTGCGCACCTGGGCGGGCCACGATCTTGCGATGCACAGGTTGCCGCTGCATTCGCCTTCCAGGATATTGCCGTCGGCATCGACGATCTCGGGCGCGATTCCGAAGAACGGCTTGGTCGCGGAGCCGGGCTTCTGCGCGATCGCGCCCGGCAGCGCCGAGATCATGATGCCGCCGGTCTCGGTTTGCCACCAGGTATCGACCACCGGGCAGCGGCCGTCGCCGACCACGCGGTGGTACCATTCCCACGCCTCGGGGTTGATCGGCTCTCCGACCGAGCCGAGCAGGCGCAGGCTCGCGCGCGAGGTTCTCTTCACCGGCTCGTCGCCCGCCTGCATCAAGGCGCGGATCGCGGTCGGGGCGGTGTAGAAGATGTTGACCTTGTGCTTGTCGATCACGTTCCAGAAACGGGACGTGTCGGGATAGTTCGGAACGCCCTCGAACATCAAAGTGGTCGCGCCGTTCGCCAGCGGTCCGTACAGGATGTAGCTGTGGCCGGTGACCCAGCCGACGTCGGCGGTGCACCAGTAGATGTCGCCGTCGTGATAGTCGAAGACGTACTGGTGCGTCATCGCTACGAAGACTAGATAGCCGGCGGTGGTGTGCAGCACGCCCTTGGGCTGTCCGGTCGAGCCCGAGGTGTAGAGAATGAACAGCGGATCTTCCGCGTTCATCGGCTCGCACGGGCATTCGCTTTCGACCACGGCTGCGGCCTCATGATACCAGACGTCGCGCGTCGGATTCATGTCGACATTGCCGCCCGTGCGCTTGACGACGATCACCCAGTCGACCTCGCCGTTGACCTTCTCGATCGCGGCGTCGACATTGGCCTTCATCGCGATGGTGCGGCCGCCGCGCAGGCCCTCGTCGGAGGTGATGATGACGCGGGATTTGCAATCGCGCAGGCGGCCCGCGATGGAATCCGGGGAGAAGCCGCCGAACACCACCGAGTGGATCGCGCCGATTCGCGCGCAGGCGAGGATCGCATAGGCCGCTTCCGGAATCATCGGCAGGTAGATGGTGACGCGGTCGCCCTTCTTGACGTTGCGCAGCCGCAGGATGTTGGCCATCTTGCAGACTTCGTCGTGCAGTTCGCGATAGGTGATGCGCCTGGACTGCGAGGGATCGTCGCCTTCCCAGATGATCGCGGTCTGGTCGCCGCGTTTTTCCAGATGCCGGTCGATGCAGTTGTAGGCGGCGTTGAGCACGCCGTCCTCGAACCATTTGATCGAGACCTTGCCGAGTTCGAACGAGGTGTTCTCGACCTTGGTGAAGGGCGTGATCCAGTCCAGGCGCTGCGCCGCCTCGGACCAGAATCCGTCCGGATCCTTGATCGAACGCGCGTACATCTCGTGATATTTGGCGTCGTCGACCCAGGCCCGCCTGGCCCAATCCGCGCTTACGTCATAAATCTTGTCGGACATTGTTTTGCTCCACCGCAGGACCGGGCCCGAAACCAAAGGCAGGTCCGTCTTCACCGTTGCAACGATTATGCGTCGCGGTGTGCGGCGGCGACAAGCCGTCAGGTTGAATTCTCATTCAACTGTGTTGAGCCCCAATCCGGCCTGGAGCACTACTTCACGTCACCCGCCCCTATAGCCCGCCCATCTTGCAGACCAGCTTCCATTCCGCGGGGGTCACCGGCTGCACCGACAGCCGCGAATATTTCACCAGCGCCATGTCGGCCAGTCGCTTGTCGGCCTTGACGGCGGCGATGGTCACCGGCGTCTTCAGCGGTTCGTTCGCCTTGATGTCCACGCAGATGAACCTGGCGGTCTTGTCGGTAGGGTCGGGGTAGGCCTCGCGGATGATTTCGGCGATGCCGACGATCTCCTTGCCCTCGTTGGAATGATAGAAGAACGCCAGGTCGCCCTTCTTCATGGCGACGAGATTCTGCCGCGCGGTGAAGTTGCGCACGCCGGTCCAGGGCTCGCCTTTGGCGCCCTTCGCCACCTGTTGCTCCCACGACCATGCCGAAGGCTCCGATTTCACCAGCCAGTAGGCCATTGCTATCCCTCTCCCCGGAACGGCCGCGTCAGCAGATTATCGATGGCGCCGTCGATCGTCGATCGGCCGGCGAGAATGGCCGCGACCGCCTGCGCGACCGGCATCTCCACGTCGTGGGCGGCCGCCAGTTCGAGCAGCGCCGGCGCGGTATGCGCGCCCTCGCTGAGTTTGCCGCGCGGCGCCGGCTCGCCGCGCCCCAGCGCGATGCCGAGCGAGAAGTTGCGCGACTGCGGGCTTGAACAGGTGAGGATGAGATCGCCGAGGCCGGACAGACCGGCCAGGGTTTCGCCGCGCCCGCCGCAGGCGCATCCGAGGCGGACCAGTTCGCTGAATCCGCGCGTGGTCAGCGCCGCCAGCGCCGACGCGCCGAGCTGCTTGCCGACGACGATCCCGGCCGCGATCGCCAGGACGTTCTTGGCGGCGCCGCCGATCTCGACGCCGCGCACATCCGTCGTATGATAGGGCCGGAAGGCGGCCGAGCCGAGCGCGTGAACCAGCGCGACCGCCAGCGCTTCGTCCTTCGCCGCGAGCGTCACGGCCGTCGGCAGCCCCCTAGCCACGTCGTCCGCAAAACTCGGTCCGGACAGGATCGCGGGGACCGCATGTGGCGCGGCTTCTTCGATCACCTCGGTCATGAAGCGCCGCGTGCCATGCTCGATGCCTTTGGCGCTGGCGATCACGGGCGTCCCGGAGGGGAGATGCGGGGCCAGTGCGGCGATCGCCGCGCGCGAGTTTTGCGCTGGCACAGCGATCACGACGATGTCGGCGCTGCCGGCGGCGGCGATGTCATGCGCCACGACGATGCCGTGGTCGAGCGGAATGCCGGGCAGGCGCGGATTGTCCCGTGTCGCCGAGATCTGTGCGGCGACGGCGGCGTCGCGCGCATACAATGTGACCTCCCGGCCCGCGCGAGCGGCGACGCCGGCCAGGGCGGTGCCCCAGGCTCCCGCGCCGATCACGCAAACGCGGTTGAACGGTTTCATCGCGGCCACCGCCTTCAAAATCCGGCGCGGGTATTGGCGAAGCCTGCCGGCGCTTGCGCCTTGGCATCCAGCAGCCAGCGGGCGCGCGGAGGCGTTTCAAGCGAGTCCGTCAATCCAGTCGCAAGCCGTTCGGCGCCGGCCCATGCGATCATGGCGCCATTGTCGGTGCAAAGGGCCGGCGGCGGGATGATGAGTGTGGTCCGCGCCCTCGCGGCAATGCCTTCGAGCGAGGCGCGGATCGCCTGATTGGCGGCGACGCCACCGGCGGCGACCAGCGCGCGCGGCATCCCGAACCGTTCCTGAAACAGCCTGAGGCCGACGCCGAGCCGGTCCGCGGTGGCTTCAAGCACGGCCGCCTGGAATCCGGCGCAGAGATCGCTGATGTCCCGCGGCTCCAGCGGATCGATGCGGGCGGCTTCGTTGCGCACGGCGGTCTTCAGCCCGGAGAGCGAGAAGTTGGCGTCGGGGCGCCCGAGCATCGGTCGCGGGAAGTTGAATCGCGTCGCATCGCCGCTGGCGGCGGCACGCTCGACCTGCGGGCCGCCGGGGTAGGGCAGGCCGAGCATCTTCGCGACCTTGTCGAAAGCCTCGCCCATGGCGTCGTCGACGGTGGTGCCGAGCCGGACATAGTCGCCGACGCCAAGCACCGCGACGATCTGGGTATGGCCGCCGGAGGCGAGGAACAGGCAGTAGGGGAATTCGAGCCGGCTGGTCAGCCGCGGCGTCAGCGCGTGGGCTTCGAGATGGTTGACCGCGATCAGCGGCGTGCCATGAACCAGCGCGATCGCCTTGGCCGTGGTCAGCCCCACGATGACGCCGCCGATCAGGCCGGGACGGGCGGCGGCGGCGACCCCCGACAATTGCTGGAAACCGACGCCTGATTCCGTCATCGCACGGGCAATGAGGCCATCGAGCAGTTCGACATGGGCGCGGGCCGCGATTTCCGGAACCACGCCGCCATAGGGGGCGTGTTCTTCGGTCTGCGAGCGCACGATGTTGGAGAGAATCCGGGCGCTGCCGTCCGGGAGACGCTCGACCACGGCGGCGGCGGTCTCGTCGCAGGTGGTCTCGACCCCTAGCACCAGCATCGATCTGTCGCCCCTATATATGGGCCTTGCGTTATTGGGCAAACCAGCGTTTCCCTGTTCCTTCTTCGCGTAGCATTATGGGGTCCTGGCGTGCAATCCTCGGACGAGACAGACATTCTGGCAACGATCGGTACCCGGGGCAGCCCGCTGGCGCTGGCGCAGGCTCACGAGGTACGGGACCGGCTGGCGCGCGCGCATCAGGTGGCGCCCGAGCGGATCGCCATCAAGACCATCCGCACCTCGGGCGACGCCATTCAGGACCGGCCGCTGTTCGATGTCGGCGGCAAGGGACTTTTCACCAAGGAGATCGAGGAAGCGCTGCTCGCCGGCACCATCGACTTCGCGGTGCATTCGTCCAAGGACGTGCCGACATTTCTGCCCGACGCGACCTGGCTGCCCGCCTTTCTGCCGCGCGAGGACGTGCGTGACGTCTTCATCAGCCCGCACGCGAGTTCTTTGAACGATCTGCCGGCGGGTGCGACGGTCGGCACGGCCTCGCTGCGGCGGCAGGCGATGGTGCTGAAGCTGCGTCCCGACCTGAAGGTCAATTCGCTGCGCGGCAATGTCGAGACGCGCTTGCGCAAGATTACGGCTGGAGAAGCCGACGCCACGCTGCTCGCGCTCGCCGGCTTGAACCGGCTGGGATTGCAGGACAAGGCGACACGTATTCTGGAGACCGACGAATTCTTGCCGGCGGTCGGTCAGGGCGCCATCGCCATCGAGTCGCGGCGTGATGACGACCGCATCAACGCGTTCGTGAAAGCGATCGGCGATCCTGAAACGGAAGTGGCGCTGAGCGCGGAGCGAAGCTTTCTGGCGCTGCTCGACGGCTCCTGCCGCACCCCGATCGGCGGCCATTGCCGCGTGAACGGCGACCGCATCGATTTCCGCGGTCTTATCATCTCTCCCGACGGCACGGAATTCTACGAGACCTCGCGCGAAGGCGCGCGCGCGGATGCCGCCGCGCTCGGTGCGGACGCGGCGCATGAACTGCGCGAGCGAGCCGGTGAAAAATTCTTCACCCTGTTTGCCGGAGCGTGAAGGCGTGGCGGTTCTCGTCACACGGCCTGAACCGGACAATGAAACCACGGGCTCGGCGCTGCGTGCGATGGGGCGCGAGGCGCTGTTGTCACCGGTGTTGCGCTTCGAGGCGGTTGCTTTCGAAATCGACCGGGACGCGAATTATGACGCGGTCATTGTCACCAGCGCCAACGCGCTGCGCGCGCTCGCCGTCCATCCGGGGATTGAATCGCTGCTGAAGCTGGCCGTGTTCGCGGTCGGCCGTCACACCGCCGAGGCCGCGCGCCGGGTCGGCTTCCAGGATGTGGTGGCGGCGGCCGGAGATGCCGCGGCATTGTGCGAACTCATCGTGAAGCGTGTCCGCGCGAAATCCCTGCCGAAGGGCGCCAGGATTCTCTATCTTGCCGCGGCTGACCGCTCTTGCGATCTCGCGGGGAAGCTCGAAGGGCACGGTTTGGCCGTCGTGACGACGACCTGTTACCGGATGGCGCCGGTGGCGAGCCTGTCCCGCGAGGTCTGTGACGCTTTCGCCGCGCACCGGATATCAGCGGTGCTGCATTACTCGCGTCGCAGCGCCCGTGCGTTCCTGGATGCCGTCCGGATCGGGGGCGTCGAGATATCGGCTCTGGCGGTCCCGCAATGTTGCATCTCGGGCGCGGTCGCCTCTGTTCTGCGGGATGCCGGTGCGCCCCATGTGGTGGAGGCGAGCGCCCCGGCGGAGGAAGCCGTCCTGGAGGCGTTGGATTGTGCATTGCGGCCGGCGTCGCAGTAAGACGTGCGTTACGGCCGTAATCGCGATAAACAGGGAGAAGGGGTCTCGAATCGATACTCGATGTGTCGCCGCAATGGGGAACCGTGACGATGGCAGATGACAAGCATGACGACGCCTCCCGGGAGACAAACTCACGCCCGCTTTCCACAGGCGACGAAACGACTGGAACCTCCGAGGCGGCGGATCGCGACGTTCAGGCGGATGCGGGTGAAACGGCCGGCGATCACCAAAGCGAGGATTGGCCGTTTACGACGCCCCCCGCTTCGGCTGCGGATGACAGAGAGGACGACTTCTCTCAGGACAGGGGCTGGCAGGATCAGTCCTCGGCCGCTGACCGCGAGACCGACCAGAATTCTGAGGCGGCGGGCGATGCCGGGGTCGGCGGCGCGGCCGGCGGTCAGCCGCCCGGCGAGCAGCCGGTTGCTCCGCGTTCTCCGTCCCGTGCGTCGTCGGCCCTGATCGCCGCCGTGACCGGTGCCGCAACCGCTGGGATTGTGATTGGCGGCGCATGGCTGGCGGGCTGGCCGCCGCCACCCTCGGCTTCACCTCTCGCGTCGTCAGCGTCGGTCTCGTCAACTTCGGCGCCGCAGGTAAGTTCGGCGGAATTCGGCGCTCTCGCGAGCCGGGTGGACCGGATCGAATCGACGGCGAGCAAGGCGGCCGCATCGTCGCTCGATCAGGCCACGGTGGAGCGCATCGAGACGCTGGACAAGTCGGCAGCATCCTTGCGTGAGGAACTGACGACGTTGCGCGAGGAGTTGGCGTCGGTACGCGGCCAGTCCGACAGGTTGGCCGCGGCGCTGAAGGACGGAACCGCCGCGCCGGGGAACGACGGCGAGACGCCGTCTGATGTTGCTTCAACGGACCTCGCGCCTTCCGATCTTGCGGCTATCAGCGCGCGCCTTGCGCAGACCGAACAACAGATCGAGCAGATGACGCAGAACCTCACGGCTGAGATAGCCCGGCGTGATGCGGAAACAGCCAGGCGTGACACGGAGTCAGCCCAGAATAGCGAGCAGACAGCCAAGTCCAAGCAGGCGGCTTCGACCGACGATGGACCGCTTCGGCAGGCCGTTGCGGCGACGCTGCTGAATGTCGCCGTGCGTCAGGGGCAGCCTTATGGCGATCTGTTGACGGCATTCAGGACGCTGGTCTCCGAGCCGGATACCTTGAAACCGCTGGAGACGTTTGCCGAGTCCGGGGTGCCGAGCGCGAACGCGTTGTGTCGCGAACTTCTTGCGATCGTTCCAAAGCTCGAGCCGCCGCCGGTTAGGCTCTCCTCCGCCAACGACATCGTGAACCGGCTGCAGGAAAGCGCCGTGCGTCTGGTGCGAATCGAGCGCCTGGACACCGCGCCGGCCGGAGAATCCGCCGGCGCCGTCGTCGCGCGCATCAAGGTGGCGGCCCGTCACAACGATGTCGCCACCGCGAGAAAAGAACTGAATAACCTTCCGCCGACCGATCGTACCGCCGCGGAGTCCTGGATCGCCAAGGTCGACGCCCGCGATGCTGCTCTTGAAACTGCGCGTCAATTCGCTTCCGAAGCGATGGCCGCGCTGGCCAAACCGGCGCCATAGGTTCCAGATGTTGCGGATCATCCTGTTTCTCGTTCTTATCGCTCTCTCTGCATTGGGCGCCACCTGGATCGCCGATCAGACCGGCACGATCGTTCTGTCATGGGACGTCTGGCGGATCGAGACGACGCTCCCGGTGTTCGCACTCGGGCTCGGCCTGCTGATCGTTGCCTCGCTCCTGGTCTGGAGCGTCGTGCACGGGTTGTGGCAGGCGCCGACACGTATGCGCCGCGCCCGCCGGGAGCGGCGGATCGCGCGCGGCAGGGACGCCATCACGCGGGGTCTGCTCGCGATCGGTTACGGCGATGCCGCGGCCGCCCGCAATCATGCCAAGGCCGCCCGGCGTCTGGTGTCGAACGATCCGCTGGCGCTGCTCCTGCACGCCCAGGCCGCGCAGCTTGACGGGGACGCGGACCGCGCGCAACGCGCTTTCCGGACCATGGCCGAACGCACGGATACGCGGCTATTGGGCTTGCGAGGGCTTTTCATCGAAGCCCAGCGTGCCGGCGATCCGGCGGCGGCGGTGGCGATCGCGGAGGAAGCGCTCAAGACCTCGCCATCCTCGATATGGGCTTCGCAAGCCGCGCTCGGCTTCCGTTGCGCCAGAGGCGACTGGACCGGCGCGCTCGCCATCCTCGACAAGAACGTAGCGTCAGGTCGTATCGACAAGGCGCTGTATCGCCGTCAGCGCGGCGTGCTGCTGACGGCGAGGGCGTTGGAGCTTGAAAAGTCCGATCGCGACCTGTCGCGCCAGACCGTGATGGAAGCGGTGAAGTTCGCGCCGACGCTGATTCCGGCCGTGGTGCTTGCGAGCAAGTATCTGAGCGAGGCGAATCAGATGCGGCGCGCGATGCGTCTCATCGAAACCGCCTGGCTCGTCCAGCCGCATCCTGATCTCGCCGATGCCTATGCGCATGTGATGCCGGGCGATTCAGCGCTGCAGCGGTTGGCGCGCGTGGAGAAACTGTCGGAGAAGGGGCCCGGTCATCCGGAAAGCGCGATGGCGATTGCCCGCGCGGCGATCGATGCCAGCGAATTCGCGCGGGCCCGCGAAGTTCTGGAGCCGCTGATCGCAGCGCCGACGCAACGCGTTGCGATGCTGATGGCCGAAATAGAGCACAACGAGCACGGCGACAGCGGGCGCGCCCGCGCCTGGACGTTGCGCGCCGTGCGTGCCCTGCACGATCCGGTATGGACCGCGGACGGGTACGTGTCTGACCACTGGCGTCCGGTTTCGCCGTTAACCGGGCGGGTTGACGCGTTTCAGTGGCAAACTCCCTTGTCGGCCTTGCCTTCGAGCAGGCCTCCCTTGGTCGAAGCGGAGGTTTCGGACCAGATCGCGGAAGATGCGCCGCGCGTCGAAGCCTTGCCTGCCGCGACCTCTACCGGGGATTTCAGGGCTCAAGACGGCGTGATACCCCCGGCCGGAGTCGAAACCGCATCGTCTGGAACGATTGCCATGCCGGACGAGACCGCATCGGCCGATGACACGCCATCAGAGGAAGTCAACAAGTCCGGAGCGATTCCCGACGTGATCCCGATCGTTCGCGCACCGGACGATCCGGGCGTCGATGATGACGGTCCCCGCAATGACGGGTTTGTCGAGGACGATACGGCGGCGGCGCGCCAGGCGGGAGGATTGCGCGGGCTGCTGTCGCGCCGGGGGAACTGAGGGGGTCGCCGGGACGGCGTTTTTTGCCGGCGGCGCGGCGGCCGGGTCCTTGCCAAGGGGGATGGTGCCCGATATCAGAGGTCCCGCGCGCCGGGCCGGGCCCGGAGCTGCACAAGGATAGCCGCTTTAGCTCAGTTGGTAGAGCACATCATTCGTAATGATGGGGTCAGGTGTTCGAGTCACCTAAGCGGCACCACTTCCTTCATCGTGCGATCTGGAGGATATTGGCGCTGATGGTTGCCGTCGATACAGGCGGATTTCACTCTGACCCGATGGAGCGCGCCAATGATCCGTTTTGCCGTCATTCTATCGCTTCTTCCGCTGCTCGCCGTTACCGGCGTGGCGTCGGCGCAGACCGCCACGGAAAAAAGTAACTCCGGTTGCGCGCGCGACGTGGCCAAATATTGCCGGGCCCAGATGAACGATGGCGACATGGTCGTTCTCTCGTGTTTGAGGGCACATCGGGCGAAGCTGAGCAAAAAGTGCGCCAGGACCCTGGCGGTGCACGGCCAATAGAACCAGGCAGCGCGTTTTGCCGAAGCGTACTCCGGTTGCGAGGAGCCCTGGCGAATGGTGCATGTTCCGCGTTGCGCGCGCGTCTTGAACTCACCGGTACGACATTTCAGAAAGGACGGCAGGCGAACCGATGCTTGATAGATTGCGCCATTTCATCGTTGACGTCATGTCGCCCGAAGCGCCGGAAACCCGGTCGTTCGACGAAACAGGCTGCAAGCTTGCCGCGACAGCGCTGTTCATCCATATCATTTCGCTCGACGGCGCGCCTTCCGACGTGGAAATCCGTAAACTGCATGAACTCATCGAAACCCGCTTCGGATTGGATCCCGGCACAGCCAACAAGCTGATTACGTCGGCAACCCTGGCGGAAGGCGAGGCGGTCGATCTCTACCAGTTCACCAGCGTGCTGATGCGTTCGCTGAATGACGAGGACCGCTTGCGCATCGTCGAAATGATGTGGGAACTGGTGTATGCGGACGACCACGTCAGCGAGTTCGAGGAGAATGTCGTGTGGCGCGCCGCCGATCTGCTGGCCATTTCCTCGCGCGACCGTATCAAGCTCAAGCATCGCGTCGGCAGCAGGCGCTCGGCGCCTGATCCTGCGACCTGACCCGGGAATCTGCGGAACGCACCGCCGAGTGCGGTGAACCGGATTCAGGCCCGGTCGTCGCCCCGAACCTTGATCGTCCCCTCCAACAGTTTCAAGAGCGCAGATCGTGATCCATCCGGTGACACTGATAACAGGCGCTTCCTCCGGGATTGGCGCTGAGTTCGCGCGGGTGTTCGCCGCGCATGGGCACAGGCTGGCGCTGGTCGCCCGGCGCGCCGATCGCCTCCATGCCCTCGCGGCTGAAATCGTCGCATCGGGGCGCATGGCTCCGATCGTCATTCCCTGCGACCTCGGCGAGAAGGGCGCGGCGGAGAGGATCGCGGCGGCGCTCACCGCCGAAGGTGTCGAGGTCAAGTATCTCGTGAACAATGCCGGCTACGGATTGTCCGGTCACGCCGCCGAACTGGATCACGCCGATCAACTGGCGATGATCGACCTCAACGTCCGGGCGCTGACGGATCTGTCGCTGCGATTTTCCGAAAGCCTGATCCGGCTGCGCGGCGGCATTCTCAACGTCGGGTCGATCGCCGGATTTCTGCCGGGGCCCGGCATGGCCGTCTATTATGCGTCGAAGGCCTATGTTCTGTCATTCAGCGAGGCGCTGCGGGGTGAACTCGGTCCCCGCGGCGTCCATGTCACCGTGGTCTGCCCTGGCCCGGTCCCCTCTGAATTTCAGGCGCGGGCGGGTGTGAAATCCAGTTTCCACTCTTCGATCCTGCGGGTGTCCGCAAAGGATGTCGCTCTCGAAGGCTATCGAGGGCTGATGGCAAACAAGAGGGCGGTGCTGCCGGGTCTGGGAGTCAAAATGCTGCCGTTGCTGCTTCGGTTGGTTCCGCGTGATGCTGTCCTGCGGGCTGTCGCAGGGTTTCAGGCGCGAAGACGGCTGTGAGGCTTCATCGGCCTGCGCGTCCTGGGTACAGGCATCGCGGGTACCGACGAAAATGTCGCGGTTGTACCGAAGAAAATCAGGGCAGGTTAAAATCAGGCAGGTTGGAGGGTGCGGCCTGTTGGTGGAGCCAGGCGGGATCGAACCGCCGACCTCGTCATTGCGAACGACGCGCTCTCCCAGCTGAGCTATGGCCCCATTTGCGATCGGCGGCGAAAGAACGCTGCTGCGACCGAAACGCCGCCATTTACAGTCCTCGCCAACGGCAAGTCAAGAACGGCCGAAAGTATTGCTTTTTCGAGCGAAGCGGGATCCGGGTCGCGTGAAGAAAACGCGTCAAAACATAAAGATAGAGTTCTTCACCGCTTTCATGAAGCGGTGAAGGGCTCAAGCGCGATCCGGGGCTTCAAGCCTCATTTGCCCTGCCGTCTCTTGTTTAGCGGGAACCAAAACGATATTTAGCAGGCTCGTGTTCCGAATTTGGAGTTCGTCGCCGAGGCTGGGCAACCGGGCAGCGAAACTTCGGATGATAGGGACACGACAGACCAGAGCTCAAAGGGTCTTTCCGCTTTTGACGGAAATCGGAAGCGGGGCTCTCAGATTTCGACTTCACGCGTTTTCTTCACGCGAACCGGTACCCACTTCGCTCGAAAACGCTATAGTGTGGCTGCAATTCGGAGGTTCTCTTGACGGACGTTTGGCAAGGTGAAGAACTATTCGAACCGCCACGCCATATACCGGTGGTCAGATCCTGACATTCGCATCCGGTTTCACCGAGCCTTCCGAACGCCAGAATCGAACACCACTGGCAAATGAGTCGCGAAGGTCAAATCCATTCCACTGGTCGTATTCACGATCAAACCCGCGAGCTGATCCGCCATGCGCGCCATACTGGATATCGTCCTTATCATTCTCGACCTCTATGTCTGGCTGCTGATCGCCTCGGCGATCCTGTCATGGCTGATTGCATTCAATGTGGTGAATACCCGCAATCAGTTCGTCGGCGCGGTGGCTGAATTTCTGGAGCGGATCACTGAACCGCTGCTGGCGCCGATCCGCCGGTTATTGCCGAATCTCGGCGGGCTCGACATTTCTCCGATCATCCTGATCCTGATCATCCTGTTCATGCAGCGGGTCATCACCTATTACATCTATCCTGCCGTGTTCTGATCGGCCGCCGGTGGAGCCGTGGCGGTATTCTTCGCAGGGCCTCGCCATCGCCTTGCGGGTGACGCCGCGCGGCGGCCGCGACGCGATCGACGGCATTGAGATGCTGGCGGACGGCCGGCCGGTGGTGAAGGTTCGCGTACGCGCCGTCGCCGATGGCGGCGAGGCCAACCGCGCTGTCACGGCGGTGCTGGCGAAGGCACTGGGCGTACGGAAAATCGATGTCCGGATACTCGCGGGAGCAACCTCGCGGCTGAAGCAGGTCGCGGTCGAGGGCGATCCGGTCCAGCTCGGCAACGCCCTGCGCGCATTGACGGCGGTTCAACCGAAATAGCCTGAACTGGGGATCAGCATGGCGGCCAGTCTCATCGATGGAAAAGTCATCGCCGCCGATTTGCGCGCGCGGGTGGCCATTGAAGTGGCGCGGATGAAGCGCGATCACGGACTGACGCCGGGCCTCGCCGTGGTGCTGATAGGCAACGATCCGGCGAGCGAGGTCTACGTCCGCAACAAGCACAAACAGACCCAGGCCGCCGGTATGGCGTCGTTCGAGCACATGCTGCCCGCGGATGTCGCACAGGCCGATGTGCTGGCGCTGATCGCTGAACTGAATGCGGATCCCGCCGTTCACGGCATTCTGGTTCAACTGCCGCTGCCGAAGGGGCTCGATACCGAGGCGGTCATCGCCGCCATCGATCCGGCCAAGGATGTTGATGGGCTGCATCCCCACAACGCCGGCCGTCTCGCCGGCGGCCTGCCTGCGTTGTCGCCCTGCACGCCGCTTGGTTGCATCATCCTGACCAAAAGCGTGCATGCCTCGCTCGAAGGTATGGACGCCATCGTGATCGGCCGCTCCAATCTCGTGGGACGGCCGCTGGTGCAGTTGCTGCTCAATGAAAACGCCACGGTGACGATCGCGCATTCGCGCTCCCGCGACCTGCCCGACCTATGTCGCCGCGCCGATCTGGTCTATGCGGCGGTTGGCAGGGCTGAAATGGTGCGCGGCGACTGGCTCAAGCCGGGCGCGACGGTAATCGATGTCGGCATTACGCGCGTGCCGGCAGCCGAGGGCAAAATGCGGTTGATCGGCGACGTGGCGTTCAATGAGGCGATGCAGGTCGCGGGGGCTGTGACGCCGGTACCCGGCGGCGTCGGACAGATGACCGTGGCCTGCCTGCTGGTCAACACGCTGCGCGCGGCCTGCGCGATCAGGGGGCTGCCTGCGCCGGGGGTGTAGACAGCTTTTTGACAAAGGCGCGCCGACCCCGGCGTACAACGACACTGGCGCGGCTAGGTCATCGCCTCAATCCGAATCTGGTTGCGGTTTATTGAGTCGATGACCTAATGTGCCGCGATCCCAATCAATGAGGTAGCGTGGAAGGGGTGACCGGCCACGCTTGCTAGGAGATGACGATGCCGTTCCTGTCCGCCGCGCTCGATCGTGTGAAGCCGTCCGCGACCATCGCGGTCACGGATAAGGCACGTCGGCTCAAAGCGGAGGGACGAAACGTGATCGGCCTCGGCGCGGGCGAGCCGGACTTCGATACGCCGGCCAATATCAAGTTGGCCGCGGTCCATGCCGTCGAGGCGGGGAAGACCAAATATACCGCGGTCGATGGCATCCCCGAATTGAAGCAGGCGATTATCGCCAAGTTTCAGCGCGACAACGAACTGACCTACCAGCCGAACCAGATCATTGTCGGCACCGGCGGCAAGCAGGTTCTCTACAATGCGCTGATGGCGACCATCAATCCCGGTGACGAGGTCGTCATCCCCGCGCCGTACTGGGTCAGCTATCCCGAGATGGTGGCGCTGGCGGGAGGCGAGCCCGTGCCGGTGATCTGCACGGCGGAGTTCGGATTCAAGTTGCAGCCCGAGGCGCTGGAAAGAGCGATCACGCCGAAAACCAAGTGGATCATCCTCAATTCGCCGTCGAACCCGACCGGCGCGGCCTACACGCGGGCCGAATTGAAGGCTTTGACCGATGTGCTGGTGAAACATCCCCACGTCTGGATCATGACCGACGATATGTACGAGCATCTGATCTATGATGAGTTCGAGTTCACCACTCCGGCGCAGGTCCAGCCGAAACTGTTCGACCGCACCCTGACGGTCAACGGCGTGTCGAAGGCCTACTGCATGACCGGCTGGCGAATCGGCTATGCGGGGGGGCCCGCGCAACTGATCAAGGCGATGGCGACGATCCAGTCGCAATCGACATCGAATCCGTCGTCCATTTCGCAGTGGGCGGCGGTGGAAGCCCTGAACGGTCCGCAAGGCTTCATCGAGGCGAACAACAAGGTATTCAAGCAGCGCCGCGACATCGTGGTGGCGATGCTGAACCAGGCCAGTGGCATCGATTGCCCCCGGCCGGAAGGCGCGTTCTACGTCTACCCATCCTGCGCCGGCGCCATCGGCAAGACCACGCCGTCGGGCAAGAAGCTCGAGACGGACGAGGATTTTGTCAGCGAACTGCTGGAGGCCGAGGGCGTCGCGGTGGTTCAGGGGTCGGCGTTTGGCCTAGGGCCGGCGTTTCGCATCTCATATGCGACCAAGACGGCGGATCTTGAAGAAGCCTGCAAACGGATTCAGCGATTCTGTGGCAGTCTGCGCTGATCGCCTGTGAAGGTTTCATGCGATGGGCCGACGCCTGCGCAGGCCTTCGGCGTTCGCGGCAAGCTACGCCTGCACCCGGTCTCGAAAGGTTTTGTCAGGATGTTCATCTAAGGTTTAGCAAGGTGCTGGCATGTTGAGGTATTGAGTGTGGCGTTCGCCTTGTTTTGGACACGCCGGTTCCATCAATGTCCCAAGCCTTTACAGATTCCCAACCGATTCCAAGCGGAGATCATTCATGAACTTCCCAAAACTTCTCGCTGCGGCCGCCGTGACCCTCGTCGCGTCGGTTGCGGGCGCCCAGGCCCAGTATCAACATCATGGGGTTCAGGCCGGCGTCCTCGAATGCGAAGGCGGCCAGCATGTAGGCTATATCGTTGGTTCGACAACGGAACTTCAGTGCATCTTCCGTAGCAGCACCGGAGCGCCGCCTGAACCGTACATCGCGCGCATCCAGCGCTTTGGCCTTGATCTTGGCGTCACTCAGCAGACCGGCCTCGCATGGATAGTCCATGCGCCGGGCGGCCGGCTGGGCCGCGGCGCGCTGGCTGGCCATTTCGGCGGAGTCGGAGCGAACGCAACGGTCGGCGTCGGGATCGGTGCGAACCTGCTGGTCGGCGGTTCCGGCAATTCGATCTCGCTGCAGCCGCTGAGCCTGCAGGGCCAGACCGGCTTCAGCGCCGCGGCTGGCGTGGTCGATGTCGATCTGCGTCCGGCGGATGTGCGTGTGAAGCCTCGGAAGAAGCGGCATCGTCATCACCGTCACCATCGCTGATCAGACGATTGAAGAGGCCCGCGAAAGCGGGCCTCTTCTTTTCATCGCAACTGAACGCTTCCTCGCATCATCCCGCCGCTAACGATTCTTCCGGGTCACTTCGAGCGTACGGCGCGGCGCGCGTGTCCGACCTTCCGACGCGTTTTCACGCTTGCCAAATTCCGCCTGTGGGTGGAGCATCGCTATTGCCGACCCAATCATGGGCCGACTTCCAGACCAGGAGGCGGCAATGGGACAAGACCTCAGAAGTTCTCATGGGGGTTCTCAAGGCACTCAAGCGTCGGGTCCCCGGTGCATCGCGCTGGTGGGCCCGTTCCAGAGCGGTAAGACCACGCTTCTCGAAGCCATCCTTGCCCGAACGGGCGCGATTCCCAAAGCAGGCAGCGTCGATCAGGCAACCAGCGTCGGTGACGCCAGCGCCGAGGCTCGCCAGCACAGAATGGGGGTCGCCCTCACGCCGGCCACCACCTGCTTCATGGATGAAAACTACACTTTTATCGACTGTCCGGGATCGATCGAATTCGCGCACGACATGCGTGCGGCGATTCCCGCGGTCGATGCGGCGGTGGTGGTGTGCGAGGCGGATGAGCGCAAGCTGCCGCAGCTACAGATCATCCTTCGCGAACTCGAAGATTTGAATATTCCCCGCTTCCTGTTCCTCAACAAGATCGACAAGGCGAATAAGGGCGTTCGCGAAACCTTGGCGACGTTGCAGCAGGCGTCGCGAACTCCGCTGCTGCTGCGGCAGATTCCGATCTGGAACGGCGATTCGATCGCGGGATTTGTCGATCTCGCGCTGGAACGCGCCTTCGTCTATCGCGAGCACGCGGCCTCCGAAGTCGTCCAGCTCGACGGCGGCGATCTCGACCGCGAGAAGGACGCGCGGTTCTCGATGCTGGAGAAACTCGCCGATCACGACGACGCGCTGATGGAGCAGCTGCTCGAGGATATTGCGCCGAAGCGGGATGCGGTGTTCGACGACCTCGCTCGCGAGCTGCGGGAAGGCCAGATCTGCCCTGTGTTGCTCGGCTCGGCCGCGCGCGAAAATGGCGTGATGCGGCTGATGAAAGCGCTGCGTCACGAAGCTCCCGGCATCGGCGCGACCGTGAAGCGCATGGGCGTGGCTGGCAGCAACGAGGCGTTGGCCTGCGTGTTCAAGACCGTGCACCTCCAGCATGGCGGCAAGCTGTCGCTGGCGCGAGTGCTCACCGGACGTTTCGACGATGGCGCGGCGGTGCAGGCGTCCTCGGGCGAAGCAGGAAAGATATCCGGCATTCTCGCTGCAACCGGCGCGCAGGAGACCAAACGCGCATCCGCTGGCGCGGGCGAGGTCGTGGCGTTGGGCAAGCTCGAAGCCGTCAGGACCGGCGATACGCTGACGACCGCCCGGGCCGCGCCGCCCTCGCTGGTCAGCATCGCGCCGTCCCCGCCCGTGCTTGCGATGGCGCTTGCCGCAGGCGACCGCAAGGATGACGTCAAGCTCGGGCAGGCCTTGATCAAGCTCAACGAGGAGGATCCCTCGCTCGCCGTCGTTCACAACCCGCAGACCCACGACACCGTGCTGTGGGGGCAAGGCGAGATGCATTTGCGTGTCGCGCTGGAACGGCTGCGCGATCGCTTCGGCGTCAATGTTTCGTCGCATCCGCCCGCGATCGGCTACCAGGAAGCGATCCGCAAGCCTGTCGCCCAGCGCGGACGCCATAAGAAGCAGTCGGGGGGGCACGGCCAGTTCGGCGACGTGGTGCTGGAGATTCAACCGCTGTCGCGCGGCGCTGGTTTCGTCTTCGTTGACAGGATCGTGGGCGGTGCGGTGCCGCGCAATTATATCGGCGCGGTCGAGGACGGCGTGGTGGACGGGCTCGCGCGCGGTCCCCTCGGCTTTCCCGTGACCGATGTGCAGGTGACGCTGACCGACGGCTCCTATCACAGTGTCGACTCCTCGGATCAGGCGTTCCGCACCGCCGCCCGCATCGGGATCGCCGAGGCATTGCCGAAATGCCAGCCGGTGCTGCTGGAGCCCATTGATGTGGTCGAGATCGTTTGCCCGAGTGAGGCGACCGCGAAGGTCAATGCGATCCTGTCGGCTCGTCGCGGCCAGATTCTTGGCTTCGACAGTCGCGAGGGCTGGCCCGGCTGGGACTGCGTGCGGGCGACGATGCCGGAAGCCGAGATTGGCGATCTCATCATCGAGCTGAGATCGGCGACGGCGGGAGCAGGCAGTTTTACCCGGCAGTTCGACCGCATGGCCGAAGTCACCGGGCGGACAGCGGACCAGATCATCGCTTCGCGTCGGGTGGCGGCTTAGAGAGCAAGATCCCGACCCGAAGGGCCGCGCCAGCGCAAAGTGGAAACCGGTTTTCGGATAAGATCGCAGCCCGCGCCGTGAGCGCGGGCGGGGGTTTTGCATGTTGCAGTGCGGCCGGCGGCGGCATTGACAGGCGGCGCGGCTTGAATGATTCCATCCCGGCGGGCCGCCCTGATGGTCGGGCGCGTCACGCGACGGGATCCCATGATGACAGCCGAGACAATAGGCCGGGCCGCCTGCCTGATCGGATGGCCCGCGGCGCATTCGCGCTCGCCGCTGATCCATCACTATTGGCTGCGCTTGCACGGAATAACGGGGGGCTACAGCATCGAGGCGATTCCGCCCGAAGGATTCGCCGAATTCGTCATGCATCTTTCGACGCACGGCTTCGCGGGCGCCAATGTCACGATCCCGCACAAGGAGCGGGCGCTGCAGCTCACGGAGCCGGATGAGCGCGCGAAAGCCGTCGGCGCCGCCAACACGCTCTATTATGATGGCGCCATTCTGCGGTCCACCAATACCGACGTCGAGGGTTTTATCAGTAATCTGGACGTCGCGGCGCCGGGCTGGGATCGCACCGGGGACGCGCTGGTGCTGGGCGCCGGCGGGGCGTCGCGGGCCGTGGTGTTCGGCCTGGTCGAGCGTGGTATCAGGCGCATCCATCTCGCCAACCGCACGATGGAAAGGGCGCGGGTGCTCGCGGACCGATTCGGGGCGAGGGTTATTCCGGCGGCCTGGAACACGCTTGGCGACCTGCTGCCGCGCACCGGTCTGCTCGTCAATACCACCTCGCTCGGCATGAACGG
>JAANMW010000349.1_pt1 | contig 53164 bp, 49 predicted proteins | sample 7279671 | NCBI WGS metagenome assembly JAANMW01 (sample SAMN14094541, study PRJNA606508) | bioreactor metagenome | isolation source: A lab-scale SPAN reactor treating ammonium-rich wastewater day 247 | place: Ireland: Galway | collected 2017-09-19 | reverse complement strand
GGCACAAGCCACCTCGTGCTCGTGGCCGAGCGGTGCGTCGCTGCCATTGTCGCCAAGGAAAAAGATCAGCGTGTTGTTCGCCACGCCAAGCGCGTCGAGGTGATCCAGCAGATCGCCCAGGGACTTATCCATGCCCTCGATCAATGTGGCAAAGGCCTGCGCTTGGGGCGATTTGCCGGAGTCCTTGTAGTGCGCGGCAAAGCGCGGGTCCGACTCAAACGGCGCATGTACCGCGTAGTGCGCGAGGTGGAGGAAGAAGGGCTGGCCGTCCTTTACCGCAGCGGCAATGTGCGCGTTGGCTTCCAGAGTCAACGCTTCCGTGAGGAACGTATCCGTGCCGTGGTACTTTTCCAGATGCGGGACGGCGTGCGAGGTGCGCGGACCGGTATGACCATAGTTGCGCGCGCCGTAATAACTCCCGGGTTGGCCAATCGAACAACCACCCACGTTGATGTCGAAACCAAGATTCATCGGCTCCGCGCCTTCGGACTGGCGGGGGCCAAGATGAGCTTTGCCGACATGAATCGTGCGGTAGCCGGCGTCCCGCAGCAGCCGCGGCAGGGTGACATCGCCCGGCTTCAAGCCCTGCCAGTTCCAATCCGGCGGGCCGGACGGGCCGGCATTATTCTGATCCGGATTGATCCAATTGGTCGTGTGATGTCGAGCGGCGTTCTGGCCCGTGAGAATGGAAATGCGCGAGGGGGAGCAAACACTCATCGCGCAAAACTGATTGAAGCGGATGCCGCGCGCCGCCAGACGTTCCATGTTCGGCGTGCGGTAGAAATCATTGAGCGGATAGCGCTGCGGCTGCCCGCCCGCGTCGGTGAGAAACGGCACGGACGTATCCATCACACCCATGTCGTCCACGAGGAAGATGACGATGTTGGGTTTGCCGGCCGCAAAAGTCTGCGCTCCAAAAACCGACAGCAGCACGGCGAGGAGGATGGTTCGTTTCATGCGGAACAGTTATGGTGCGGCGGGCGCATTGGGGCGGGGGGTGAAAGAGGCGGGCAGCGGAAAGGAATTCAACCGGGCCATCAAATCACGCACGGTTTCGGGCTGTTCCGCGGCATGATTCCGAGTTTCGTCCGCGTCGGTGAGATAATCGAACAGTTCAACGCGCGTGGCATCACCCTCTTTCCCCGTTTGAACAATCAGCCGCCAGCGGTCCGTCCGCACCGTGCGTTGACCACCGGTCCAGAAGCCGTGCGCCGGTTTCTTTGACGGCACAGTTGGATCACGCAACTGCGGCCCCAGACTGTGACCATCCAGTTCCGACGGGACCGGCAGGCGGCAGAGTTCCGCCAGTGTGGGGAACAAGTCCACGGTTTCAACGATGGCGGCACTGGTCTTGCCCGGTTGCGCGAGTCCCGGGTGCCGAATCATCAGCGGCGAACGCAGCGCGTGTTCGTAGAGCGCGTGTTTGCCCCAGATGGCGTGCTCGCCGAGCAGAAAACCATGGTCGCTCCACACGACGACGATGGTGTTGTCCTCCAGTCCGGCTTCGCGCAATGCCGCCAGCACGCGGCCCACTTGCGCATCCACGTAGCTGATACTGGCGGCGTAGGCGCGGCGCAGTAACCGGGCGTATTCCGCGTCCGAGTCGGGATCGCGGCCCGCGTGACCGTAATTGCCGCGAAACTCGCCGCTGCCATGCCATCCCGATTGCCAAGTGGGTTTGGCGGCGGCATCCCGTTTCAAATCGGGAACGCCCGCGGCGTGCAAATCGTGCCATCGCTTCGGGGCGGCAAAAGGCAGGTGCGGTTTGAAAAAGCCCACGCCGAAAAACCACGGTTGCTTTTGCGCCGCCAGTTCCTTGAGCGTCTTGATGGCTTCAGCAGCGACCCACGCGTCGGGATAGGCCTCATCGGGACCGTCGTGCGCTTCCCACGGCGGAGATTTGCCGGATTGGCGTGCGGCCCCATTCGCGTAACCGTGCATGATGGCCAATGGAGTTTTCCAGGGACTATCGGGAATCCAGGAACGATCCCACACCCCCGGCAGTTCCTCCGGACCTTCCGCCCAATCTTTACCCGTCCGACCTCCGGGGTAATGCGTCAGCTTGCCCAGCGCGAGCGTTCGATAACCGTTTTGTCGGAACAGCGCCGGCAAACTCTGTGCCGCCCAGTCAGCCTGCGTATCGCGGATGCCATTGTTGCCGACGTGCGCGGGCAGGGTCGGATAACGCCCGCGCCACAACGCGCACCGCGACGCCCCGCACGTCGGGACTTGCACGTAGTGATGACTGAACAGGCGTGCAGTCTTTGCAAAGCCGTCCAGTTGCGGCGTCTTCGCATGCGGGACGCCCAACGCGCCCAAGTCGTTCCGCAGGTCGTCAATCGCAATGAACAGCACGTTGGGCTGCGCGGTTGCCGCAGATGACGAATGACAAACGACCAATGACGCAAAGCAGAATGCCAATGTGAATGTGAGAGCGCGTTTCATGGCTGGGCGCGGTCGCCTCACTTCTTGGCTTTCGCCTTGGCCTTGGGTTGTGGTTGGTCGGCGAGCGCTTTCCTCGCGAGAGTGGTGAAGCTGTCGGTCTGTTGCTGCCAGGCGCGTTCGAGTTCTTTCACCTTCTCCGGCATTCGCGCCGCAAGGTTGTGCTGTTCCGAGCGGTCGCTCTTCAAGTCATATAGCTCCCAGGGATCGCCCTTGGCCGCGACGAGTTTCCAGTCGCCGACGCGAATCGCGCGATGGCCTTCGTGCAACCACCAGATCGAATCGCGGTTGATGACCGTGTCCTTGGCGAACGCGGGCACGAGACTCTTGCCCGGCGCGGGTGGAATCGGCTCGCCATCCCACGCTGCGGGCTTCTGAATGCCGGCGAGTTCCAGCACCGTGGGTACGATGTCAATGACGTGCGCGGGCGTGTGGCGCAGTTCGTTCCGGGCCGTGATGCCGCGCGGCCAATGCGCGATCAACGGCGTGCTGATGCCGCCTTCATGCACCCACGTCTTGTGGCGACGGAAAGGTGTGTTGCACGCGCTCGAAAAACCTGGCCCGAGACAGAGATAACTCGCGGCACTGCCGGGTGGGGCCTGCGGGTCGTGTCCGCCGTGACGTACCATGATTTCGGCGCTGGCGCCGTTGTCGGAGGCGAACAAGATAAGTGTATTCTCGTAAGCGCCCATGCTCTTGAGTTGAGCGATGACGCGGCCAATCTCCTGATCCATGCGGTCAATCATGGCGGCATGAATGGCCATCTTCGTGGCCTGAAAGCGGCGTTGTTCCTCCGTCAATTCACTCCAAGGCAATGGCCGATTCACTTCGCCCGGGCCGAGCTTCGCCATGGCGTCGGGAAAGGCGTACGGCGGACCGACTTCGCGTTCCAACTCCGAAAGCGTCGTGTTGACGATACCCATTTCCTTCTGCCGACGATGACGGGCTTCGCGCATGGCTTCCCAGCCGGCGAGATATTTGTCGCGATACTTCGCGATGTCCTGCGGCAGCGCGTGCAATGGAAAATGCGGCGCGATGAAAGGGATGTAGTGGAAGAATGGCTTGCCTGCATGATTCGCCGCGTGATCCTGCAAACACTCGATGGCATGATCGGCGGTGGCAGTGGTGACGTAGTAACTGGATTCATCGGTGGCCGGCGTGACGGGTTTATCGTCGAGGAAGTTGCCTTTGGCGGTGAAGAAGTTCCCATCGTTCTTGGTGTGCAACGAACGATCAAAACCTCCCGCGAGCACATCGCCGTCAATGTGCCACTTGCCGCTGTGGTAACTGCGATAACCGGCGGGCTTGAGGAAATCTGGCAGCAACCGCGCCCACTTTTGCCGCACGCCCTGACCGCCACCGGGCACATTCGGCAGGGCATCACGATGAATTTGCTGTGCGTAATAGCCGGTCATCAACGCGCCGCGGGTGGGCCAGCAGCGGGCGGTATTGTAGAACTGCGTGAAGCGCACGCCGTTCCGCGCCAGCGAATCGAGATTCGGTGTCTCGATCTCACCGCCGTAACAGCCGAGGTCGGAATACCCCATGTCATCGGCGAGGATGAACACGATGTTGGGTTTACCCGATGTGGCGGCCTTTACGCATGGCAACGCTGCTGGCGACAGCAGCAGGGCAACGAGAAGAATCAGAAATGGGCTACGCTTCATTTGGAGACGGTAAGAGTGATGGCTTCAGTGACGGTCTTGATGCCGCTGGGTTCCTTGCCCTCAAACGGACCGTCCGAACCGCCCTTGGGCCAGGTAGCGGGATCGGCGTATTGGCCGTCGTCCTTGTATTCCTTTTGCAGGCGGGCGATCTCGGCTTTCAACTCCGCGAACTTGGCGGCGATCTCGGGTTTCCAGGCGCCGGCCGGGCCATGCACGAGATTGCGTTGCTCGGTGGGATCCTGGATGAGATCGAACATTTCGTAAGCGTTCTGCTTCCAGTAATAAATCAACTTGTGCGTGGCCGTGCGGACGCCGAGATGGGCGGCGGTGTTGTGATGGCCGGGGTCGTGGTAATAGCGGTAATAAACGCTGGTGCGCCAGTCGGCGGGCGCCGCGCCGCGCAGCAGCGGCGCCAGCGAGCGTCCTTGCATGGAAGCGGGAACTGGAAGTCCGGCGAGGTCGAGGAACGTGGGCGCGAGGTCAATGTTGATGACGAACTGCGCGGGCAGATGGCCAGCCTGAATGCCCGGGCCGCGGGCGAGCAGCGGAACCCGGAGGCCCGGTTCATACATGAAGCGTTTATCGTAAAGGCCGAGGTCGCCGAGATACCAGCCGTTGTCGGCGGAATAGATGACGATGGTGTTCTTCGCGAGCCCGGTCTGGTCAAGGTAGTCGAGCACTTTGCCCACGCCGTCGTCCACGCCCTGAACGCAAGCGAGGTAATCCTGCATGTAACGTTGATACTTCCAGCGGACGAGTTCCTTGCCGGTCAGGGTCTTGCCGTCCACGGTAACTTCCATGGGCTTCACGTTGAGCCACTCGTTGCGTGCGGGGCCTTTGAGATCGGCGGGCGGTTCGAGCTTGAGATCGCGGCGGGTGAGGTCACGGGCGACGGTCTGCTCGTTGATGGGCAGCGCGGTGGGGCGCGTGGCGTAATCGTCCCAAAGGGTCTCCGGCTCGGGGATCACTTTGTTCTTGAACAGTGCCTTGTTCCGCTCATCCGGCTCCCAGGCACGGTGCGGCGCCTTGTGATGCAGCATCAGGAAAAACGGTTTGTCCTGCGGTCGCGTTTTCAACCACTCAATCCCGAGGTCGGTGGTGATGTCGGTGCAGTGACCCTCGATGGTGAGCCGGCGGCCGGGAACGAGGAAGGCCGGATTCCAATACGCGCCCTGGCCGGGCAGGACGATCCAGCGGTCAAAGCCCGTGGGGTCCGAGCCGAGGTGCCACTTGCCGACCATGCCGGTGTGATACCCGCCCGCTTGCAGGCGCTTGGCCACGTTGTCCCGCGTGCCGTCAAAGCGGTTAAACACCGGCACGCCGTTGAGGTGTGAGTACTGCCCGGTGAGCAGCGTGGCGCGACTGGGGGTGCAGATGGAATTGGCGACGAACGAGTTGAGGAAGCGCACGCCCTCCTTGGCGAGCCGATCAATGTGCGGCGTCTGATTCACCTTCGACCCGTAGGCGGAGATGGCGTGTTGCGCGTGGTCGTCGGAGAAGATGAACAGGATGTTGGGCCGCGTGGTCTCGGCGGCGCCAGCCGTGGCAACGGCCACCGTCCACAGGCCGAGGAGGGTGCAGAGTATTGCTTTCATGGTGATGTGTTTTGGATTGCGGAATCGTTTCATCGTTTGCGGCTTCTTTGACCGGTGAGCGTCTTGACGCGGTCCGGCGGTTCCCCGACGTAAACCGTGCAGTTGCCTTCGGCGAATACCCACGGTTTGAACTGCGGCGTTCGGCTTCGCAAGGAATAAACGAACTCGCCCGAGCGCTCGTCCACCGCCCGCACGACCGGATGGGTGATGACGAAGATGATGTGGAGCGTCGTTCCGGCTGCGGAAGACAAACGCAGTTGAGTCGCATGAACCGTGTTGAATTCATTATTTGTGCTTCCTGGATCGGCCCGCGCGGCGGAATGACGGCTTCCCGTCCATTCAACGGTCTGAGGACCGTTTGCGCCAGTAATTTCACACCTGAACATCAATCGCAAACGCGACTTGTCGTGGGCAGAGATTCTGAAAGAATCCACGCGTTCCATTTATGACTACCCACAATCAACCTGAGCTTCCCAAATCCCCCGTCGCCGCCACCCTGCCCGCCAGAGTTGGCGCTATCTCCCGCCGCGATGCTCTCAAGAGCACCCTCGCCGCCGTTGGATTGTCCACCCTCGCTTTCGAGCCGACCGCAACCGCCCAGATTACACGCCCGCCTGATGCCCGCCGCGGTTCGCCCAAACGTTACGACATGAAGAAGTCCATCAACCTCTGGGCGTTTCCGTATCCCCAGCGGATGACGCTTCGTGAATGTCTCCAGCTCGCGAAGGACGCGGGCTTCGAGGGCATTGAGTTGAACTACGATCTCGACAACGATCTCTCGCCCAAATCCGGCGCGAAAGAATACCACGCCATTCGGAAAATGGCCGACGACATCGGAATTCAGATCAGCGGCCTTTGTTCGTTTCTGTTCTGGCCGTATCCGCTGACGAGCAACGACCCGGCGAAGCGCGAACGCGGCCTCGAACTGGCCGGGAAGATCGCCCAGGCCGCGCATGATCTCGGGGTCGAAAACGTGCTGGTGGTTCCAGGCGCGGTGCATATTCCGTGGCGCGACGATCACGAACCGGTGCCCAACGACGTTTGCGACCGCCGGGCCCGGGAAGCCGTGGGCACGCTCGCCCGGCAAGCCGAGAAGTTGAAGGTGTTCCTAAACATGGAGAACATTTTCTTCAACGGCTACCTGATGACGCCGATGGAAATGAACGCGTTTGTGGACAGCTTCAGCAGCGAGTACGTGCGCGTGCATTTCGACACCGGCAACATTTCCATGTTCCAGCATCCCGAACACTGGGTCCCGATCCTCGGCCGGCGCACGAAGAACATTCACTTGAAGGAATTCACGAAAAAGGGAACGGACTACTCGCTCGAAACCTTCCGCCCGCTGCTGGATGGCACGACGAACTGGCCCGCCGTCACGGAAGCGCTCGATCAGACCGGGTATCGCGGGTTTCTCACCTTCGAGTATTTCCACCCGTACCCGCACTATCCCGAAGCGCTGATCCATCAGACTTCGGACTCGCTGGACCGGATTCTGGGACGAAAGGCCTGAGCCGGTACGCAAGAAACTCCCCGGCGAAGGCTTCAAACGCCCCTGGCCGCCGCTCATCAAGATGGACAAGGCAATCAAAGCAAAAGTGGATGAATTGTTTCGACTCAAGTAGTCTCTTCCTAGCGAATTGACATGAGTGCTGGCCGACCAACCGGTTCAAACCTGACGCGCGAAGAAATTCTTGGCGCACTCCACATTCTTTCCGACAAGCTCGGCGAAAAAGGCGTGACAGGTGAAGTCTGCCTGTTCGGCGGCACGGTCATGGTGCTCGCGTTCACCGCCCGGTTGACAACCAAAGACGTGGACGCGCTTTTCCAGCCGACACAATTGATCCGCGAAGTGGCGCAAACAATCGGCGAAGAACAGCACCTGCCGGCGAGCTGGTTGAATGACGGCGTCAAAGGTTTCATTTCCGCACGCCACGAAACGACCTCCGGAAATCTCCCGCAGTTTCCGCACCTTCGTTTGACCATGCCCGTGCCGGAATATCTGCTCGCCATGAAGTGCATGGCCGCGCGCATCGGCGGCACGACGGACGAACCGTCTGATGTCGCTGACATTGTTTTTCTTATTCGCCATCTGAAATTGAAATCAGCGAAGGAAGTCTTGGATTTGGTCGGGCAATACTATCCGGCGAATCGCATCCCGGTGAAAACGCAGTATCTTGTCGAAGGTTTGTTTGAAGAAGGCAAAATATGAGACCGCAAACATTGGCGGAAGTCGCACAGCTCGCGGTGGAAGGCGAATCTTTCGATCGCTGTCTGGCGAACTTCCTGGATGAATTCTATGCCGCGCCCAGTATGGCCGCATTGTCAGCAATGCCGAGGCTGCTGGCACCGGCGTTGGGCGAACTGGGCCGGGTGCAGGATGCCTATCTCGCCGCCACTGCCGAGCAATTGGCTTGCACCAACGGCCTTTCCGTCCCTGCCTGGATTGCGGCCGATGACCGTAAGCTGCACCGCCCTTGGTTCGCGTCGCCGTTGGCTGCGCTGCGGACGGTCTTACTCTTGGAAAGTCCGGCAGCATTCCGCTCGCGCAATCTTTTCATCAGCGAAAATGCCCTGACCCGCGCATGAAACGTTGCGGCAGCAAACTCGGCATCGACGCGACGAAGAAATTGCCGGGCGAAGGTTTCAAACGCGCCTGGCCGCCGCTGATCAAGATGGATGCCGCGGTGAAGGCGAAAGTGGAAAAGCTTTTCAATCCGTAGCAGCCGACGTAAGGAGGCTCAAATTCGCCCGGCCGAGAATCCCAACGGGATTCCGTCCCAAAGCCCAAGGTTGCGAGGAACGAGCTACCTTGGGTCACGGTTCACAAATGAAACCAACCGCAACGCGGTTGTGACCAAAACCATTCGTTTGGCGTCGCGACAAATCTGCCGCAACCGCGTTGCAGTTGTTCCCGTTTTGCCACGTTCGGGCTGGCGAGAGATGGTTGAAGCGATGAAGGCGCTGTCGGGTTCTCGGTAGCCTACCAACGAGCTAAGGCTGGATATTTTGACCTCCATGAGTCGATAGCTTTTTCAAGGAGCTTGAACGTCTCCGCTAAGTGATCGGCGGCAGCCTCGGTCTTTCGATCCGTGCAGTTAAATTCAACTCGCCCAAGACGATCGCTCTTCAAGGTGATAGTTCGATACGTAGTCGAGTAACCTGGCTTCTCGGTAAGTTCGTCAAACCAAATGTCCTGGCGTTGCGGGCGACTCGGTTTCTCCCATGCGCCAAATGCGTCCATGACACTGATAAGCTCCGTCGAAACCCCGACAGTGGTCACCACAAATCGAAATTTTCTAACGTGGTTAAAGCCAAAGCACTCAACTTGCACAACAGGCGCAGAGGTGCTCCTGGCTGTTAAGGCGAGCTCTTCTCGTTTTTTTCTAGCCTCCTCTCTCTCATTCGCTTCTTTCTCGGCTTGGCGAGCCGCCGCAGCAGCTGCCTCGGCTCGTTGCCGTTCCGCCGCCTCTCGGGCTTCCTGTTGCGCACGCCTTGCAAGCTCCGCTTGTCGTTGAGCTTCCAAAAGGCCTTCCGGCGAAAACAGCACATTGCCATCGTTGTCTTGTAAACCTTGGCTTGTGAAACGGTAGTAAAGCACCTGACTTGTTCCCAAAGCAGTTGTAACGACGCGTAATTTATCATCCTGCTTGGTGTATTTGCAGAGGAGGATTGTTCCATGCTCGCTCAATTCGCACTCGTCCTTTGAAATAAGCGTTAGCACTTTGCGTTGATTAAACGATTTGTAAACCTGTCCGCGGAATGCTTCGGCCTGAATCGGAGCAGGCGGTTGATTGCCAGATTTGTCGGCGGTTGAAGTTGGTGCTTTGTCACAGCCTCCGACGAGAACGGCTGTGATGACGAGTAGCGTGAGAAAGCCGGTTTCCCAAAGATTCAATCTTGTTTTCATGGCGAATAGCGGTTTTTTCTGAACGCCTTCATTCTGTCTGCCTCGTCCCGTTTCAGCAAGCGGCGTTTTCCGCGAGCCGGCCTGATGCGCCATCCGGGAATCCCAACGGGATTCCGTCCCAGAGCCACAGGGTTACGAGGCACGAGCTACCTTGGATCTGCGTCCCCAAATGGAAAGTAACCCCAACGGGGTTGAGACCAAAATCCTCTCCTAAGCGATTAGGAATCCCTTTTGGAACTTCGCAGTTCCAAAGGTTTCCAACGACCTACCTGACTGCAATGCCTTCCACACAGCGATGTCCATGCACAGTGGCCGACCTTTTGAGTCGTGGCAAAGCATTTCCGGATTCGCACTCTCCTCCTCAAGGAAAAGCTTCGACCCATCTCTCGAAAGCCGTGCCAACTCGGCTTGCTCTGGACAACTGTGAAAACTAAGTTCACCCCAAAAAACATACGCTGTGTATGCTGCCGACTTCGATGCGCGGAGGTCATTCGTCACGACCCCAAGGGGAGAAAACGTTACGTCGAAGTCGGAGACATCAATTTTGTAGTTTAGCAATTTGACAAGGATCGAAGACCTCCCAACAGTGAACTCGCGTGAAGCCGTAACTGGATTCTCATCCACCCAATCCAGCCACAAATCCATCAGTGACGTAGGATGCGACTCCCGAACCGGATAGCTCGCACCAATGATGATTGCCCTTCCTGTGACAAGCGTGTATTTGAGCGTGCCCTCTTTCGGCTCTCTCAGGTGCGTGAGAATTGCGGGTTTCCGCTGGCCGGGCCAAGTCACGCGCAGGATCACTGCCGGTTGGAAGTAGTGCGTAGGCTTCTCGAATTTTTCTTGCACACTTCGGGCCACAAAGGATTCGGAATTTCGCACAACATCAGCAAACGAAGGCTGGCTTCCCCTTCGTAGCAAGCGATCTTGGAGTGCGTCGTCGTTGAGCCTATTCTTCCTGTCATGCACTGGCAACTTGCCAGATACCTTCCTAGGCGGCTGAAGTGTGAGCGTGTAAAGTGGAAGGCCAAGCGCGTTCTCGATCTGTTCGCGGACTTTTGGCGGAGGTCCTTTCCTGCGCTCCTCGACCGGACTGAGATATCGCGACACGGTTTCTCTGGAGATCCTGCGCCCCATTTTCGTCTCAATCTCGGCAGCGAGGTTCTCGTGTGACCATCCCTTTGTTTTCAAAGCCGCATTAATCTGCCGGACTTCGATTTCTGAGAATTTCAGATATTTTCTCATTTGATTAGAACCCCCAGCCCCCCCGCAAATCCGTCACAATCACGTCACTGCATTCTCTGCGCGAGCAACCCATCTTGGTGGTGTGTATGACGCTTACGCATCCAAGAATTTCCGTGTCGTGGCCGGATTCCGCCGACTCGACGCGGGAAAATAGCAGCCGAGCACCCCAAGAGAAAGGAAACAAATGAATACAATGAATACAACGCAGCAGCTATTGAATGCCTATCCCTTCATCGAGTGTCGAGGACACACGTGGGGAGAAACGAGGGTTATCAGCCGCTGTGGCGACGAGGAGGCTCGCATCCTTTGGATGCGTCCTGGTCAGAGGACGACCATCCACGCCCACCAATTCCGAACTGAATTTCAGATACCACTCGCCGGCGTCATAGCGACGGTCGGTCCGGGAGTAGAAGTCCTTCACCTGTCTGGCGGTCACCGAGCTTATCTTATCCGACCACGAGTGCTCCATGGATTCTGTGCCCCGTGTGATAGGCCGGGAATGGTGTTATCTCTCACCTACGGGCGCATCGAAAACGACCGCGCGTGAGGTTCGCCACAACCTCGTCGCGGTTGATGATTTGTTTCACGATGACCCAAGGTAGCCCCGAAGGCTTTCGGGGCAACCTTGGGCTGGAGGTCGCAATCCCTTCGGGATTGGCCGGAGCGCGGCTGTGGCGAAGCCCTGCCGCAGCACGTCATACCAATGCGCGAAAAAATTCCACGCCGCCTCGGTTGTTCAACCCGCTGCGACTGGTCCTGCGGACACAGTCGCGCTCCATTCCCGATTCGCACTGGCGAAACACGCCTTCACGCCGTCCCAGAATCCCAAAGGGATTGCTTCAGTAAATCGAGGCGCGCGTCTCGGCGGGCCGGCATGGTGGAACTGCGAGCGGTCACTGAAGCTGCGGGGTGACGGGCACGATGCCGGACTGATGGGCTTTCACGGCTTGTTGGATTTGCGCGAGGACATCCGGGTGATCGGTGCTGACGTTGCGTTTCTCGGATGGATCGCGCCCCAGATGGAAAAGCAGTGGCGGCTCGTGCGTTTCCAGCTTGGACTGGCCGTAGCCCGTTTGAGATTTGAAATGCGCCTTCCACTCGCCGAGCCGGGAGGCGAAAAGTTGATCGCCGCGATAGTAGAAGAACGGGCGCTGCTGGAGAGTCCTCGATTCAAAGAGTAACGGTGACAGATCGGTGCCATCCAGGGTGACGCCATTCGGAGCGGGCGTTCCGGCGAGGGCGAGGGCGGTGGGCATCAGGTCCATGGTGTGCGCGAGTTGAGTGGTGACGCCCGGTTTGATGCGGCCCGGCATCCACGCGATGCCCGGCACGCGCATCCCGCCCTCCCAAGTGCTGCCTTTGCCATCGCGCAACGACCCGGCGCTGCCGCCCTGATTGCCCATGATGAGCCACGGGCCGTTGTCGCTGGTGAAGAAGACGAGGGTGCTTTCCGCAAGGTTGTGTTGCTTCAGCGCGTCGAGCACCTGGCCGACGCTCCAATCAATTTCTTCAACGGAGTCGCCATAGATGCCCGCCCGGCTTTTGCCCTTGAACGCGGGCGAGGCAAACATCGGCACGTGCGGAAACGTGTGGGCGAAGTAGAGAAAGAACGGCCCGCCCTTTTTCTCCGTGATGAGCTTAACCGCCTCCTCGGTGTAACGTTTCGTGAGCGTGGTTTGATCGGCGGGCTGCTCGACAATTTTGCCATCGCGCAACAACGGGACGTTCCAGCCGTCGTGGGGTGGATTCGGCGAGCCGGACGACCCTCTCGGCAAGTCGGCGCGGGCATCCATGTCGTTCGAGTACGGCAGCCCGAAGCTGCGCTCGAAGCCCTGATCCAATGGGCGCGAGCCTTCGTGAATGCCGAGATGCCACTTGCCGATGTGCGCCGTGGCGTAGCCCGCCGGCTGGAGCGCCTCGGCGATGGTGATTTCCGCTGGCGGCAAACCGCCCTTCGAGTTCGGGAACAGCACCCGCCGGTTTCCGCACATGCCACTGCGAATGGGATAACGCCCGGTCAACAAGGCCGCGCGGCTGGGCGTGCAAACTTTCGCCGCCATGCGGTCGAGATTCGGCGTGCGGATCACCGGTGACCCGTAGCTGCCGAGGTCGCCGTAACCGAGGTCGTCGGCAAAGATGATGACGAGGTTGGGAGTGGAGCCAGCGAATGCCGGGGGAAGCAAAAGCCATAAAGATATCAGAACGGAGAATAGTTTCATGGCAGGGTGAGCAGCCGCTTCTCAAACTCGATTTCGTTTCCCCGGCCAGCTTGAGCGCAAGGCACGGTGAGGCAAAGCCTGAGAAGTGAGCTGGGTTTCACGTTGGCAGAATGATCATGGCGGGGGGCTTTCCGGCGCTCCGCCTGGGTGCTGGCATTGGGGCGTTGATTTCCTTTCGCCAGACGGCAAGGCGGGGGTGCGCAGATCATGGGCCTTATCCGGAAGCCGGGCGGCCAGGTCGGTGGTTTCGCCGATATCGTCGCGTAGATGTAAAGTCCAACGCGGCCAGTCTCGAAGAACTCCAGGAGCTTGAAATCGCCAGCGTGGATGGCTCCAACCGGCGTCGTGCGCCAGCCCTTCGCGTGAACATACGATTCAAGGTATCCGGGGAAGTGCCAGTAAATCGCCTCGCGTGAAAGGGGTTGCGACGGGTTTTTCAACAACGACACGAAGCTCACACCGTCGAGCGGGTGATGATCTGGCCGACGCGACGCGAATTCTGCGCTTGGCAATCCCGCCGGAAGTGTGCTGGACTGCGCCCCGATGAAAACGATTCTTTCTCTCTCACTCATCGGGACGCTGGCATTGGCTCTCTTCACCGGCTGCAACACGCCACAGACGCGATCCAGCAAGGGCACAATTGAATTGTTCAACGGCAAGGACCTTGCCGGCTGGACACACGTACTGGCCGAACCGGACGTTTCGCGTGACGCGGTCTGGTCCGTGCGCGACGGTTTACTCGTCTGCAAGGGGACGCCGCTGGGGGTGCTCCATACGGAACGCGCGTTCCAGAATTTCATCCTCGTGGTGGAATACCGTTGGGCGCCCGGCACCAAACCCGGCAACAACGGCATTCTCACGCGCATCAACGGCCCCGCCCGTCCGTTGCCGCGTTGCGCCGAAGTCCAGCTCATGCACGGCAACGCGGGTGACGTGCTGGGCTTGCAGGGCATGATGGTGGCCGGCGGCCAGCCACGTTACTTCGAGGTGATGAACCACGCGGTGGCCGGCGACATCCGTGGAGTCCGAAAGCTTTCCGACGCCGAGCGTCCCGGCGGCGAATGGAATCGCATGGAGGTTGTCGCCCGCGGTGACAACTACAAGGTTTGGCTGAACGGCATTGAGATCAATCAGGCAACCGGTGTCGAAGTCCTGGCCGGTCCCATCGGCCTGCAATCCGAGGGCGGCGAAATTCATTTCCGGCGTGTATCGCTCACGCCGCTGCCCGATTGAACCGCACATCGTTAAATTAACTTGAAATCGCGAATTGATCTTTTGCGCCTTTGGCTGGCAGTCACGTTCACGGCGGCGTTCACGAGCGTTGCCTCGCCCAAGCCGGACTACGGCCGCATCGAATTGATCCGCGATACCTGGGGCATCCCGCACGTATTTTCGGCCACGGATGCCGGTGCCATGTACGGCCTGGGTTACGCGACGGCCGAGGAACGCGGCTTCCAGATGACGTACAGCCTGCGTATCATTCAAGGCCGGCTGGCGGAAATCGTCGGGGAACGGCAGCGCGGCAATCGCAACGAAACCGCGGTGGATCACGATCGCAAGATGCGCACGTTCGGCTGGGCGCGCGCGGCCGGGCGGACGGCCGCGAATCTGGATCGTCGGACACGCGAGTTGCTTGAGGCCTATTGCGAAGGGGTGAACGACAGTTTCGCCGCGCAGAAGGCGGACGGCAGGTTGCATCCGTTGTTCGAGGAACTGGGCGTTGCGCCCGAACCGTGGACGCCCGCGGATTGTCTGCTGAGTTGGTGGCATCTTGCGCAGTTCTTTGCGACGGATGGAACGCGCGATCTCATCGCGTGGCGCAACCGGGAGAACCCGCGCCCCGGCCAACCCCAACCGCCCAAGCCCGGAGCGCTCTGGCTCGACGACGACGCTTCGGTGGTGCAGCGGCACGACGTCAGCGACGACTGGGTGAAGCGGGTCGAGCAGTTTGCCGCCCGGCACGGACTCAATCGTGCCGACAACGGGAATGAAGGCCCGAAGTTCAGCCATGCGTGGGTGGTCGGCGGCAAGAAGACAACAACGGGCGCAGCCGTGCTCGTAAGCGATCCGCAAACGCCGGTGCGCAATCCTTCGTTGTGGATCGAGTTCCACGTCAGCGGCAAGACGTTCAACGCGCGTGGCATTGGCGTGCCCGGCAGTCCGGGTTTGCTGATTGGATTCAACCGACGCGTTGCATGGGGACTGACGGCGCTGGGCGCCGATCAAGCAGATTTGTTTCGCATGGAAACGGACCCTACGCGTTCGGACGAATACCGATGGAACGGGCAGTGGCGACAAACAAACGTCAGGACCGAGCGAATCAAGGTCAAGGGCAGACAGGACGTGGAACTGACCGTGCGCGAGAGAGACTTGGGGCCAGTCGTTTCGGAGTTCTGTTTCCGGCAGCCCGGCGATCCAGAGGTCGTACTCCAACGCGTGCCAATGCGCGAGCCGACGCGCGACACGATTCAAGGTGTGTTCGGCATGATGCGCGCGAAAAGCGCTAGGGAGTTTTCCAAGGCGCTCGGTGATTGGCGTTTTCCGTCGGCAAATTGCATTTACGGCGATAGCGCGGGGCACATTGGTTACTCGGTGCTGGGCGCGATCCCAATTCGCTCGAAATTGGCGCCCGATCCCAACGGCAGTGAAGCAATCCCCGGTACAGGCGACGCGGCGGATTGGCAAGGATTCGTGCCGCAGAAATTACTGCCGCAGGTCACCGACCCAAAAGCCGGCCTGCTCCTCAGCGCGAATCATCGTCCCGTGGGTTCGTTCTATCCGATACCGCTCGGCATCAGCACCGGTTCGATGGGCGATACAATGCGCTCGTGGCGATTGCGCGAACGGTTGGGCGGGCACGAAAAGTTCACGCCGGAAGATGTGTTGAAGGTTCATTACGACACAGTGAATCCGGCCCGGCGCGAGATCGTGCGGCTGGGACTCCACCTGCGGCACACGAAGCAAGGCAATCTCTCCCCGGCGGCGACGAACGCGCTCGCGGTTCTGGCGCCGTGGTTCAAGGCCGGTGCGAGCAGTGATTTGAAATGCGACGGCGCGGAACTGGCGACAAGGATCAGCACCTTCTTCCGTTTTGTCGCCACACCGTTGGCTCTCAAGTATGGCGGCGGGGAGTCGGGCCTGGCCCGGTTTCTCAAAGACTCGGCCCGACGCATTGCTGCCGATCCGCTGGCTACCTTCGATGAAGATACGCACCAGTTCATTGACATGGTGCTGGCGGATGCGTGGCGTGACAGCGGGGCGGCTGCCGGTCGCGGGGGCCGCGCGCAAAGCGGACGCCCTTCAGTGACACCGTCTGCGCTGGGTTGGTTCGACAGCCTTGATGGATTCGGTTCCCTGGACCGTGCCCGGGATTTGTCGCCACCACCCATTACCGTTTTGGACGGGCAAACGATTCTTTCGCAAGGGGCCCAGTCCTACACGCAGTTCGTACCCCTGCACGATGTGGATTCCGCGCAAACGATCTGTCCCATTGGTCACAGTGACCGGCCGGACAGCCGGTATCGCACCAGCACGATGGTCCTTTGGGGCGAGGCGAGGCTGCATCCCGCGCCCCTGAGCCGTGCCGCAGTGGAGAAGATTGCAGCGACGAGCTTTGTGCTCTCGAAATAGGCTCGCCTCCACGCCCTCGCTGGTGCGTCTCCTTTTGTCAACGATTCGGACAACTACAAAGCCTCGCGCATATCGCCCGCATATCGGGTTGCATCCCCGTACGAATTCAGGCTCAATCGCGCCTGTCTATGAAATCCCTGTTCTCTTGTCTCGTGTTCGTCACTTTGTGCTTGGTCGGCAGCCTGCAATTGCCCGCGCAAACCCCGGTGGCGTTGCCCGACAGCTTTGAGGTCGGAGCTATTGACCGTTTCCTGGCGCAGACGCTGGAGCAGAAAGGCCAGCCTGGTTTCTCCGTCGCCATCGTGAAGCATGGTGAGATTGCTCTGGCGAAAGGTTACGGCAAGCGTTCGCTCGAAGACGGCCGACCAGTTGAAACCGACACACTCTTTGCCATCGGGTCGGTGAGCAAGCAGTTCACCTGTGCCGCCATCCTGCTGCTGGCCGAGGACGGAAGGCTTTCGGTTCATGACAAGGTCGCGAAGTACTATCCCAACCTCACGCGCGCCAGCGACATCACCTTGCTGGACTTGATGAACCACACATCCGGCTACCCGGATTACTACCCGCTTGATTTTGTGGATCGCCGGATGCGGCAGCCGATTGATCCGGATGAATTGCTCCGACAATACGCGGGTGGGAAACTCGATTTCGAGCCGGGCAGCAAATACTCTTACAGCAACACCGGTTACATTCTGCTCGGTCGGGTCGTGGAAGCGGTTTCGGGTCGGCCATTCGGCGAGTTTCTGGCGGAACGCATCTTCCAACCGCTGGGCATGCACAACACGGTTCACGAACCGAACCTGTCCGATCCAAGGCTGGCGCGCGGTTATACCACCTTTGCCCTGGGCGCGCCGGAGTACACGCACCCCGAAGCCAACGGTTGGATCGGCGCGGCGGGCGGCATGTATTCCACGCCATCAGACCTGGCCAAATGGAATCTGGCCCTGATCAGCGGCAAAGTGCTCCAGCCTGAATCCTACGCGCTGATGATCGCGCCGCGGCGACTTTCCGATGGTAAGATTTCGGATTACGGTTGCGGCCTCGGCGTGCGAATGCAGAGCAGTCGCCAGGTCCTCACGCACGGCGGCGCCGTGAGCGGGTTTGTGACGTTCAATGGCACGGTGCCCTCCACGCGTTCCTCGCTCACCTTGATGTGCAATCAAGACGCAGGCACCGGCCCGCTGGCGGGGCAGATTTTTTCCCTGCTCCTGAAAGAACCGTCGAACGTACCCACCATTCGCGGCCCCTCGACCGTGGACGCGGTGAAGCGCGCGTTTGCGGGTTTTCAGAAAGGCCGCGTCAACCGCGACGATTTCAGCGAGGAATTTAATCACTATCTCACCGACGCCAAACTCACGGGCGCATCCCGGCGTCTCAAAGGCTACGGCACACCGCAAAAGGTGGAAGTTCTCAGCACCAACGAGCGCGGCGGCATGGAAGTTTCGACGAGCCGTTTGACCTTCAAAAAAGGGAACCTGCGGGCGTTGATGTATCGGATGCCGGATGGTGCGATCGAGCAGTTCTTCGTTTACGCGGATTGAGAGTGCAGGCTTTGCGGACAGGCAGAGCGCGGATGAAGTCAGACTGCGAGCAGTTCAACCCCGCACGCGGAACACTGGCTCAACCATCGGCCCTTCCAGAAAGCGCGCCGGATTCGGGTCCGCCAGCCAGCCGGCCAGGGTCTTGAAAGTGGCGGCGTAAGCTCGCAGCGTTTCCTCCACGGCTGTGGTGTCGTGCGCGGCGGTCAGATTGTGAGTCACGAGTTGCAGCAGGCCGCGCTTGACGACTTCCTGCTGCCACAGACTGCGCTCCAGAAAACTGTCCTGGCCTGTAGCGTCACGGAATTTCAACAGCGACCAAGCCGGGAAACCCACACATTCCAAGCGCGGATGCAACCCCGCCAGCTTTGCCAGGGCATTGAAGCCATCCTGCAAGCATCGTCCGCTGGCTTCCATCCGTGCCAACGCATCTGTTTGTTCCAGCACGTCCAGCACCTTCATCGCCGCCGCCATGGCCGACACCTCGCCACCGAAGGTGAAACTGACAAAGATGTCGTCGAAAACCTGCATCACATCGGCCCGGCCCAGAATGGATGAAATTGGGAAACCATTACCCATCGCTTTGCCCAAACACGCCAGATCGGGTGTCACGCCGAAACGTTTCTGTGCCCCACCCAGACCCAGATGAAAGCCGGTGCAGATTTCGTCGAAAATCAACAGTGCCCCGTGCTGGTGCGCGAGGTCTTTGACCCCTTGGAGGTATCCCGGTGCGGGCATGGTGAAGTTCACCGGCTCCAGGATGACGGCGGCGAATTGGCCGTTGTGGTGCGTCAGCAATTTCTCCAGTGCCGGAAGGTTGTTGTATGGGAATGGATGCGTCAGAGCACGCACCGTCCCGGGCACGCCGCGATGGCGCGTGGTGGAGCCGATGTACCAGTCCTGCCAGCCGTGATAGCCGCAACATGCAACCCGCTCGCGGCCTGTGAAGGCGCGCGCGGCTCGCACGGCTCCGGCGGTGGCATCCGAGCCATTCTTGCCAAACCGCACCAGCTCGGCACAGGGAACGAGGCGTTGCAGCCGTTCGGCGAGTTCTACTTCAATGGGATGGGGCAGGGAAAAACTGTGGCCACGTGCGATTTGGGCCGCGACCGCCGCGTTCACCTCGTCATGGGCATACCCGAGGATGTTCGGGAGCAGGCCCTGGACGTAATCAATGTATTCGTTGCCGTCCACGTCCCAAACGCGGCAGCCCTTGCCGCGTTCGAGAAAAACGGGTGAAACCCCGCGCACATATTGCCGAAAGCTCTTGCTGAAGGTCTGGGCGCAACCGGGAATCACTCTCCGCGCCCGGCCCAGCCACGCCTCGGATTGCGTCAGCGTGCGCTTGGTCGCCGAGCCGGCAACCGCCCGTTGGTAGAGTGACGTGTAGTAGCGTTCGTCCATGATGGCCTGATCTTGAATTTGGTGGAGCGCTAACCCGTGGGAAAGCAGATTTCGCCACGTCACCTCGGCGCCTTTGCTTCAATGTCAATGCGCTGGCAAATCGCTAAAGGGTCACGGCTTGCGCCGCCGACAAATAGGGCGGCACCGGCGCACCAAAGGCATCCGCGATGGCCCGCAGCAACTCCGCCTCCCGACGTTGCAGCAATCCATCCGTGGCGGCGGCGGCCGTCAGGGCGGTAAGCATCAACTGTTTCAATTGCGGGGTGGCCTGAGCAATCTTCTCAATCGCCGCGTCAATTTGCAGCAGGTTACATTCGCTCCACGGCAGGAATTTGAGTTCGGCTGACGCCGGCAGTAGGGCGGCGCCCTGGCGAAAAGCAGTCGCGGCTTCCTCCTCACCTTCACTTCCGATGCGTGCCAGGCCGGACAACAGAACCGCGCTGTCGGCCAGGAGAGGTTTCAGATTGTAATACTGCACGGGCGGTTTTCGGACCGGTCCAAAATGCGGCTGTAGATGCCGCACCACCATCCGCTGCAACATGTATTCAAAGAGGTCAATTTGCGAATCCTCGGCCACCAACCACTCCAGATGGCTTTGAAAGCTGTCAAATTGTTCGGGCGATAGTCCCCGCAACGCCCGTACAGCCAAATCAGCCAGCGGCAGAAAATGACCCGCATCGAGCTTATCCGTCAGCACTAACAAACGCTTCAGTTCAGAAGTCACGCCCGGCTCGGTGCGATCGCTCAATCCGGCCAGTTGGCGGGCCCGCACGGCGGATTCCTTGCTGCAAAGCAGCGCATAAATGAGTGCAATAGCACTGAAGGCAGTCTGGGTAGCGACATGCAACGGCGCTGGAATCGTGCCGAGCAACACGCGTGCGAACTCGAGATTCACCAAGGGAACGCCATCGCGGCGGCCGATCGGATTCGCCGGGGGTGTCGCTGCCGCCATGGAATCCTTGCGCGCGGCGTCCGCATAGAGCACCTCCTGCGCCGCGGCCGCGGGGCCGACAATGGCGGCGAGTTTTTCAAAATCCACCGGTTTGCCACCTTGCCCGCGATACAATTCCGTGACCCGCGACTCGCGCAGCACTCGCTCCAAAGAAACCGCGGGAAACTTTCCATCGAAGTAAGGATTGAGTCGCTGAATGCGTCTGGTCAGCGGCGGATGCGTGGCGAGGAAGCCGAACCAACGCGGTCTCATGCCATCGCCGAAATACATGTGACTCGCCTCCTCGGCCCGCGCGGTGGCGAGCAGCGAATGTCCACGCAAGCCGCCAATCTTCTTCAGCGCGCCAGCAATGCCTTCGGAGTTGCGGGTGAACTGCACCGCCGCCGCGTCGGCCAGATATTCCCGCTGCCGGCTCACCGCGCTTTTGATCAAGCGCGCAAAGAACGCGCCGAACGACCCCGCCACCAGGCAAATCCAGCCCACCACAAACGCCGGGAGCAAGATCGGGTGAAATATCGGTCCCACCCATTGTCCCTCCGCGGTTCGGGCCCGGCGCAGAAAGTCCAACGTCAATATGCGCCCCAGCACCACCAATCCCAGCACGCCGTGCAGCCAGCCGATCAGCCGGGTGTTCAGCCGCATGTCACCGTTCAGAATGTGACTGAATTCGTGGGCCATCACGCCCTGCAATTCCGCCCGCGTCAGTAACTTCAAAGCGCCAAACGTCACCCCTACCGCGGCGTCGGTGATTTCGTTTCCGACCGCAAACGCATTGATGCCGCTCTCCTCATCCAGCACATAGACCTCTGGCACCGGCAGGCCCGAGGCGATGGCCATTTCCTCCACCACGTTTAACAATTGCCGTTCCTCGGAATCGTCCGTGTTAAGCGGCACCAACCGTCCGCCCAGCAAATGGGCCACGACGGCCCCACCGCGTGACAATTGCCGAAGTTTGCACCAACTGACCAAGCCGATGACGGTGGTGACGAACAGGGTGACCCAGCCCGCGAGTTCCCAATTCCAGATGCCGTCCCGGCCAAAATAATGGGCCAACTTGACGAACCATCCCTGACCCGAATCACCACGGGCGCCCAAGGCGGTGAGTTGATACGTGAATTGAAAGACCCCGGCGAGTGCGAAGTAGATCGCCAGATTGGTCAACCCCAACGCCAGGCCGAACAAGCATACCAATCGGTGGGTGCTGGCCCGCGCCCGCGCTTGTTGTCCGAAGAAGTCCATCGTAAATCCGGAATCATCCCCGCCCGCGAAATTCGTCCATCAACTTCAGGATGCTTTCGCGGATTGCAGACAACTCGTGCCGCGCCTCCGCAATCATTTTGGCCGGCAACAGCCGTTTCGGGGCCACGGCTTCCAGTCCGGCCTGCGATTTGTGCAGATGATCCAGCGCGCGTTTCAGATACGCCACGGTGAAGGCACCGTCCGGGTGGCCGTGTCCTTCCGCCAAACCTTCCAGCGCGCCGGCCAGTTTGACGCTGGTGGTCTGGAACTCGAAGAGGAACTGTCCCAAATCTTTGTCCTCTGAATTCTTCAACCCCAGTTCATCGGCCTGATGCCAGAATCGCATCGCGCTCTCAAAGCAACGATGCTGCAACGGATGCCGAACGTCGCCGTCGTCCGTGCGAATCCAATCAATCCCTTCGCGCGCCGGATCCGGCTCCGGCGACGGTTCGTTGGCGGCGGCTTCGCAAATCGCGTTGATCTCCGCGATGGACATCCGCTCGTCATCGTCGTCCTCGGCTTCCGCCTCGCTCTCCCAACCCATTTCCCGGGCAATGATTGCCTCGGCCGCTTCGGCATCCCCGTATTTCTCCAACAACTCGCGGTATTTCTCGGCGCGCGCATCGGATTCCTTCATCAACTTCTCGTAATCGTGCTCGTCCCATTCCGCTTCCGGGTCTTTCTGCCCGCGCTCGTGCTTTTCGATGGCTTCGGTAAGTGTCTGCAGGAAATCACTCATGCCGGCGGCGGCCTGGCGGGCCCGCTCGGCGTCCTCCGCCGGTGTCATCCGCCATTCGGGCGCGGAAATGGTCAACTCATAGTCCGCGCTTTCTATCACGACGCGGCCGTTTGCCTCGCTGAACCATTCGAGGTAAAGCGAATTGGCCATGTGCTCCGGCGGCTTTTCCTGGCGGCGAATCATCTCGAGCGCTTCGGCCAGCGGCACGTCGTACACCCGCACTTTCCGCGACGCCGTCAACTCCCCGATGCTGCCGCGTTGAATCGGATTGAGCGAATCGAGATGCTGATGCGGAACACGCTTGCTCGGGTTCGCGAATGTGAGCAAACACCCGGCGAGATCGGGCCATGCGTTCCCCTTCAGTTCGAGCACGACGGGTTCAGCTCGGCCCTCGACCCAGATCTTGCCGCGGACGTTTCCTTTGACGCGGTTGTCAATCTCCCCGCGCACCACGCTGTCATGAATTCGGAAGGCCACGCGGGCAGCATAATTGGCCCACCGGGGTCAGGCAAAAAGAGATTTGAAAAAGCGTTTTGTCACTGACGGCGTCGGAAGCGCGCCGGTTTCGTTCTGTCAATGACGCTCGGGATGGCGGCTGGGGCGAACCCGCAGCCAAGTCATACCGCCACCGGTGCTTTGATCGCCGGATGAGGATCGTAGCCCGCCAGTTCAAAGTCCTCGAAGCGGAAGTCGTGGAGATTGCGGACGGCGCGATTCAGCTTCATTTGCGGCAAAAGCCGCGGAGTGCGCGTGAGTTGCAGTTTCGCCTGTTCGAGGTGATTGGCGTAAAGGTGCAGGTCGCCGAAGGTGTGAACAAAATCGCCGGGTTGGAGGCCGCATACTTGCGCCACCATCAGTGTGAGCAACGCATAACTGGCGATGTTGAACGGCACGCCGAGGAAGATGTCCGCGCTGCGCTGGTATAACTGGCAACTCAAGGCGCCTTCCTGCACATAAAACTGAAACAGTGTGTGACAGGGTGGCAGAGCCATGCCTTCAAGCTCGCCGGGATTCCACGCAGTGACAATGAGGCGGCGACTGGCGGGGTTCTGTTTGATCTGCGAGATCAAGTGGTCAATCTGGTTGATTGAGCGGCCGTCGGCGGTGCGCCAGTCCGTCCATTGCGCGCCATAGACACGGCCCAGCTCGCCGTTCGCGTCGGCCCACTCGTCCCAAATCGTCACGCCGCGTTCGTGCAGATATCGGACGTTGGTGTCGCCGCGGAGGAACCAAAGCAATTCGTGGATGATGGATTTAAGATGAACCTTCTTGGTGGTGATGAGGGGAAAGCCAGCGGCCAACGGATAACGCGCCTGCGCGCCGAACACGGAATACGTGCCGGTACCGGTGCGATCCGCCTTGAATTTACCGTGCTCCAGAACGTGCCGGAGCAACTCCAGATACTGAATCATCGCGGAGCTATTGAACCAACAAAACCGGTCAAACACACGCAGTAAAATCGTCCGCGGCCACCGGCGGTGGCGGACGACAACTGCATCGCTACGGGCGAGGAGCCGGCTGGGAGGGTGAATCCTCGGCGGCTTCTCGAGTTGGCGGCTGAGGTGCTTTGAACGGCGAGTCTTCCGGCACCTGTACCACCGGCGGCAGTGGTTGGGCGGCGCGTTTCGCCGTGAGTTCGGAAGGGATTTTGATCAGCTTCAAATCCTTGGCCAATTCGTCCAGCATGACAATGAGCAGACTTTGGAGGGCGCGCTGCTGGTGCGTGAGCCACCAGACCAGCGCCGGAACGGTCAACACGAGCAGTCCCAACCCCACCCACCAATTGCCAAGGAGTCCAAGCGCCAGAGTTTCGAGTCCCAGCAGCGACCAGAAGACGACTTTCGCCGGCAACGACCAGCGGCCCCGCAAGCGGCAGAGCAGCATCCGCTGGCCCGGGGCGTGATCCTCGGCGGCCGTGACTATCTGCACAGAGGTCCAACGGTTGCCGTACGTTTCCACGTCAAATTCGCTCCAGCCGATGTCCGCGCGGTTGGACCAGCCAAGCCGGTCCAGTTCGGCGATGATGCGAGTGACGAACTCGACGCGCTCCACTGGCGGCTCGGCCCAGTATCGGACTTCGTGGAGGGACGCTGGATGGTCGCGCAAGGCCAAGGATTCAAGGCTTTCCGGTAGCTGCGGCCTCGGCGAGCGCCACTGTAGTCGGCCCTGGTAGCGTTGCCAGCCGCGGACGATGGGTTGCAGGAAGAACAGCAGCGCCACGAGCGGTCGGGACCACCAGCGTCGCCGGGCGGGCGGCAGGGCGGCTTGCGCACCCGCCGCAACACAAAACCCGACCGAGCAAAGCAGGCTCGTTGCGGCAAGGAGCAACAGATAGGGAAACGCGGCGGACAACACCCACAACGGCAGCGTGACGAGCACATGATACTCCAGCGTGGTGAACAACATCAGCGTCAAGGCCGGCTCGGAGGTGTAAAGCGTTTGAAACATTCCGCTGCCAAAGACTCCCCGGTAAATGACCGGTCGTCCCAGGCGCACGCCGAACCTTGCTGGCGTATAGATCCTCCCGCGCCAAATGCTGTCGCCGAACGCATTGAAGTATTCTGGATGTTTCCGCACGAGCAGCGCCTCGGCTTCGCCGTAGCCACGCTGCTGTTTCAAATACGCGCCCACGGTCGAACGGCGGAAATGCCACACGAAAGCCGCCGGACTGAAGCCAATGACGATGCCCGCCTGCTGCAGCCGCCAGCAGATGTCCACGTCGTCGCCCGCTTTACGGAAGATTGGGTCAAAGCCGCCGACCAAGGCGAGCGCCCACTTGTAGAACGCCATGTTGCAGCCCGGGATGTGCTCCGCTCTCCGGTCGTCCAGCATGACATGAGCCGGGCCGCCCGGGGACACCATCACTGCGGCGGCGACTGCGGAATCTTCTGGCGGCAACAGGTTGGGACCGCCTATCGCGGCGCAATCACTTGTGATCAGATCACCGACCAGATAATAGAGCCAGTCTTCGTCCGCGCGACAATCTGCATCGGTGAACGCCACGATCTCACCTTCCGCGACCGCGATGCCGGTGTTGCGGGCGACTGACAGGCCACGATTGCGATCGTGCTGGATGAACCGCACGCGGGGATGGTGCGCTCCGATCTGAGCCGTCGTGTCGGTTGAACCGTCATCCACCAGAATGACTTCGTAGTCGGGGTAATTCAGTTGCTCCAACGAATCAAGACAGGTGCCCAGCGTGCGGTCAGCGTTGTAACTCGCTACGACGACGGAAACCTTTGGGTGCCGGACCAGCGGAAAGTGGGGCGCGGCGTGGTACATCTCCTGGACCACCCGGAACGATGCCTTGGGCTGGCGATCCGCGGTGGTGATCCCCATTTGCCAGTCTTTGACGTGTTGCCCCTCCTTGAACCAATCGTCCGTGAAGCTGAACACCACGGTGCCGGCCAGGCCGCCGCGGAACGTGTGTTCGATCTGCCAGCGGAGGATCTCGCACTTGCGCGTCTCGCCCTCGCGCATCGAATCAATGCCGAATTCACCCAGCATGAGCGGCTTGGCGTCGGCCATCATTTGCAGGCGGGCGAGGTAGTTTCTGAACGGTTGGGGCTTGTGCAGGTAAACGTTGAAGCACAGGAAATCCAGGCTCTGCGGGCGCAGGAATTCAGTTGGCGGAAAATTCGTGAAAGTGCAGAGGCAGCCTGGGTCCACTCGCTTGGCCTCCAGCACAAGTTCGTCCAAAAACTCCGCCACCGCGCGTTCACCGCTCCAGCGGACGATGTCGGGGGGGATCTCATTGGCCACACTGAAGGCGAACACGGCCGGATGCTGCGCGCAACTCTTCACCGCCTGGCGCACCTGGTCTTTCGCCGCCGCCCGCAACGGCGCCGAATCCAGAAAACAACGGTGCTTGTCCCACGGAATGTCCACCAGTAGCAGCAGATCGTGCTGCGCAGCCAGGTCGAGCAACCAGCGGGGGGGAACGTGGTACACGCGCAGGAGGTTCGCGCCGAGCTCGCGAACGAGAGCGAAGTCTCGGACGGTTTGCCCCGGCGAGGCGAAGGGTTCGCCATCCGCGTTGGGGGCAAATGGTCCGTACGCCAGACCCTTGGCGTAAAATTTTTCCGCGCCCCGGCGAAAGAATTTGCCATCCACCATGACGCGCGGGCGGGAGGAAACCGGTTCCGACATGCGGCTTAGACGGAGGATGAATTGGTTTTAGTCATGACCGCTCCAAATTGGCAATTTGCGCGTTGTCGCACAAGCCGGCGGGCGGGCGGGCGCGGCGGGAAACCGGGAATAGAAACCACGTCGGTTTGATCCGCTTGCAGCAAGCGGCGTCGGTTCGTCGTCATTCGCTGCGTCCGGTGAACTCCGCCAGCATGACCGCGATTGTGTCAATTTCCGCCCGGCCTGGCGGGTTCGTGCCTGCCGCATAACGGTTGAGCATGATGGAGAATATCAGGCGCTCACCTGCGGCAGTGGTCACATGGCCGGACAACGAATTGGCCCAGCGCAAAGTGCCGGTCTTGGCGCGTACGTTGCCGGCCGCGGGCGTGCCGCGCATCCGGTTGCGCAAGGTGCCGTCCACGCCGGCGATGGGCAGCGCGTTCAGGTAGGCGGCTGCCTCCGCATGGCGATCCATGAATTGCAGCAGCGCAATGGTGGCGTTTGGCGTGGTGAGATTATTGCGGGACAGCCCCGAGCCTTCCTCGAATTGCACCTCATCACGGGGTACGCCGGTCTTGTCCAGAAATGCGCGAAGCTGCCGGATGCCCGCGGCCTCCGAGGTGCCCCCTCCCGCCGCGTTGTCGGACTGCGACAGCGCGCCCATGTGTGCAAGGAGCAAATCAGTGTGTAAATTCTGCGATGGCTTCTGAATGTTCCGGGCCAGTTCGCGCATCGGCGGTGATGCCATCGAGCCGAGTTCCACCAGTTTATCCCAGGCCATGGGCCGGGCCTGCCGGTCAAGCCAATCCATCGTGCGCAGTTGGCCGCTTATCTTGATGCCCTGGCGCGCGAGGGCTTCCTTGAAAAGCGCCACAAACAAGCCCGCGGGGTTGTGAAGCGTGACAGTTTCCGTGTAATTGGTGGCGCCAAGCGGCATCTGACCAGACACATAAACAACATTGCCGCCCAAGGGACGATAAGTCCTGATGTTCCGTCGTCCGGTCGCGGTCACGGTTTCCGTCCGGTTGTTGAGGATGACATACGCCGTGGCGGGAGAGAGTGTGAGCCGGCAAGGACCGCCTTCACGCTCGCCGGGTTGAATGGCGAGTTCCAGCGTGTTGTCATTGATGGTCAGGGCGGACAGTTCCGCGCCATAGTAGTACTGCAAGTCCTCCCAATCCCATCCCGAACCATAGGGCGGTCCCTGAATGAAACTTGCGTCGCCAATCAGGTCACCGCTGATGCGCTTGACCCCGGCGTTCGTCAGCGCCGCCACCAAGGGCGCGAGGGCCGCATAGACGTCGCCGCCGTGCCACCTTCCGTGGATGGATGGATCGCCGCGGCCATAAACCATCAGGTTGCCTTTGAGCGTGCCGTTGCGGCTGGGTTTCGCGGCGGCATGGAGGGAAGTCTTGATGCGGTAATCTCCGCCGAGTTGATCCAGGGCAAGCGCCACGGTGTAGAGTTTTGAGTTCGAGGCTGGACTGAACAGTTTTTCCGCGTTGTGCTCAAAAAGCGTCTTACCCGATTCGAGCGAAACCACCTTCACGCCCCAGATGCTGGCGGCGAAATGCGGCTGGGAAACATGCGCCGTGAGACGTTCCCGCAAGTCGGCCAGGGTGGCGGGGGCGGGAGCCGGTTGGGCCGGCGCGGATGACACCGCTGCTGCCAGCCACCAAGCCGCCAGCCCGGAAATAGTTCTTGGATTCATGATTCGATTTTGAAGTCCCGATGGAGAAAGCTCGCGAGGCCTTGCTTCGATGCTATTCCGGCCGCCGCATCTCGAAGAGGCCGTGATCATACTTCGAGCGATAGGTGGCCTGGAATTCAGCGGGCGTTGCGTGGCCTTCGTACTGGTAAACGCCGCCGGCCAGCTTGCCGAGATTCTTCTCGCCCAGGAATCGCCACTCTCCGGCCTGTGCTTCGACTTGCAACTCCACTGAGGAACTGAACCGGAACACCTTCCAATAGGTGGCGTGGAAGCGGGCCGACCATTGCTCGCCGCCGGTTTGGGTCAACAAGCCGCGCAACCTGCCGGTGTGGCCATTGACCTCGCTCAACCATCGGCCTTCCCATCGGCCGGCGATGGAATCGGCGGTGATCGGTTCGTTGCCGGCGGCTCGCCAGTCGCGATTGAAAGTGGAACAGCCACACGTCCAGCCGAGCAGCAAGGCGAGGGTGACAGTGCATTTCACCAAGCCAGCCATTCGGGGCGGGCGTTGTCTGCCGGGGCCGAAACACCGAACTCGTTGCGTGGCGGAAGCTTTCACGTCACCGATTTTCGTTTCGTGTCGCGGACTGGCAAGCCCAAATTCCAAACCCAAATCCCGGTGCCCGAATTTGGCTGGCCGGCAGATTCTGACTCGATCCCTGTTTCCCCGACCTGGGTTCTCAAGCGCCGGCGTTTTGGTTAAGAATTCACTGACGGCCTTTTCACGGAGGGATGAACATGAACCATACCGGACTCATCCGCTCGTTCATGCTGGCGGTGGTGTTGGCTAAACTGCCGGGTGCGGGGCGAGAATTTGCAGCCACCGGAAACGTCCCCCACGCACCCTTCGCTCCCGCAACCATTTCCGTCGGGCCTTGAGAGAGTGCCGGTTGTCCAAGACGCCCACCCGCGCCAAGGGTTCAATGCCCCCGCCAAATGATGATTAGTAGAAGCCAAAAAATGGCAAGCCAGACCCAGACTCCCGGGCAAAACTTCGGGCGAACCTGTTTTGAAACTTGGGAAACGCGGCGGGGCAACGTCGCGGGCGCTTGCTTTGTGTTCAAAGCCGCGCTGGCCAAATTAGACTGGCCCAAGTGGCGAACACGAAAGAAGTGACTGGCTCGCTTGGAACAACTTTGACTGACGCGCCGCCGGCTGCGGAGCCTGCCGCCCCGGCCCGCTCTCGCGCGGCGTGTTTTCACTGTGGCGAGCCGTGTCCGAACGGAGATTTCGCCAGGGCGGAGAAAGTCTTTTGCTGCAATGGCTGCCTGGTGGTTCACGAACTGTTGACCGAAAGCGGGTTGGGCCACTTCTACGACCTGCGGCAATCACCCGGCATCCGCATCCAACGTCCGAGCCGCCAGGAGCAATGGGTGTTTCTGGATGAACCCGCTGTGCGGCGGCAGTTGCTCGATTTTGCGGACGACCGGCAAAGCCGGGTGACATTCCACATTCCGGCAATCCACTGCATCGCCTGTGTCTGGCTGCTGGAGAATCTCTTTCGACTTCATCCCGGCGTGGGACGCTCGGTTGTCAATTACGCCCGACGCGAAGTGGCTATCACCTTCTCGACCGGCGAAATCAAACTCAGCGAACTGGTCGCGCTGCTCGCCTCCATTGGCTATGAGCCATCGCTGACGCTGGGTGAACTGGAGAAGCGGCCCGCCGGTTCCGCGCGGAAGCGCCAGTGGTTGCAGGTGGGGATTGCCGGCTTTGCCTTTGGCAACATCATGCTCTTCAGCCTGCCGCAGTATTTCGGGATGGACGGCTTCAGCGGTCCGGCGTTTGCGACCCTGTTCGGCTGGTTAAGTCTGGCGCTGGCATTGCCGGTGGTGGTATTCAGCGCGGCGGATTACTGGAAGTCGGCGTGGCTCGCTTTGCGGCAACGGATGCTCACGCTGGATGTGCCCATCGCCCTGGGGCTGGCGGCAATTTATGGTCAAAGCGTCTATGAAATTGCCTCGCGCACCGGCGAGGGCTACTGCGATTCGCTGACCGGTTTGATCTTCTTCCTGCTCTGCGGGCGCATCTTCCAACAGAAGACCCACGAACGATTGGCGTTTGATCGCGATTACAAATCGTTTTTCCCGCTTTCGGTGACGCGACGCGGCACGGGGGAACAGCACAGTGAGCGTAACACCGCTCAATCCGCGGAGGAGCGGGTTTCACTCTCGCAACTGCGCGTCGGCGACCGAATCGTGCTGCGGAATGGAGAATTGATTCCTGCCGACTCGCGGCTCGTAAGCGGGCCAGCCATGATTGACTACAGTTTTGTGACCGGCGAATCCGAGCCGGTCGCCAGGCAGGCAGGCGATTATCTTTACGCCGGCGGACAACAAATTGGCGCGGCCATTGAAGTGGAAACCGTCAAGGCGGTTTCGCAGAGCTATCTGACGTCACTTTGGAATCACGAAACGTTTCGCAAAGATCGCGACGACTCTGCCAACACGCTGACGAATCGTTACAGCCGGCGGTTTACGGTTATCGTAATTGGCGTGGCCGTCGGCGCGGCGTTGTTTTGGGTGTTGTCCGGACATCTTCCGCGAGGGATCAAGGCCTTCACCTCGGTGTTGATTGTAGCGTGTCCGTGTGCGCTGGCGCTGGCGGCGCCGTTTACACTGGGCACGGCGCAACGCTGGCTGACGCGTACCAGGGTCTTCCTGAAGAACGCCCTGGTCATTGAACGGCTCGCGCGCGTGAACGCCATTGTCTTCGATAAAACCGGCACGCTCACTTCAGCGGGCGTGAACGCGGTGAATTTCCACGGCTCATCTTTGAGCCAGACCGAGGCGCGCTGGATTGCCTCGCTGACGAGGCACTCGACGCATCCGCTCTCGGCGCGCATAGCCGAATCGTTCGGCGACCAGTATCTGCCTGAACCGGTTCAGGGGTTCCGTGAGACTGCCGGGTGCGGTATCGAGGGTAGGGTGGACGGACACGTACTGCTCCTTGGCTCGCGCGGGTGGCTTGCGTCAGGTGGGATTGATTGTAGCCGACGAGGTAACGAAGCGCAGACGCAACCCGAGGCGAATCCGCCGTCTCACGCCGGCGCCTACCAGGGCAGCGCGGTTCACGTGGCGATTGACGGCGAATATCGCGGAGCGTTTGTGCTCGCCGGCACGCTGCGTCCGGAAACGGATGAACTGCTCCGGCAACTGGCCGGGCGCAATGAACTGGCATTGCTTTCCGGCGACAATGAACGCGAGCGCGAGCGCTTCCGCGCATTGTTTGGCGCGACTGCGCGGCTGCACTTCAATCAAAGCCCGCTCGACAAGCTCGGTTTCATTCAGCGTCTGCAACAGCAGGGTAAGACCGTGATGATGGTGGGCGACGGCTTGAACGATGCCGGCGCGCTCAAGCAAAGCGACGTGGGCGTGGCGGTTGTGGAGAAGATCGGCGCGTTTTCACCGGCCAGCGACGTGATTCTGGACGCGGTGCGCGTGCCGCAACTCTTTGAGATTCTCACCCTCGCCCGCCGGGCGGCGCGCATTGTAAAGATCAGTTTCGGCATTTCCGCCGCCTACAATGTCATCGGCGTGAGCATCGCCGCCGCGGGTCTGCTTTCGCCGGTGGTGTGCGCGGTGTTGATGCCGGTGAGCTCGGTGTCGGTGGTGTTGTTCGCCTGCGGTGTGACGACGTGGGCGGCGCGGCGCACCGGCCTGAAATTTGACTTGGAGCAAGGCCGGACGGACGCGGGCTTGGTTGATTGACCGGCAACGGATTTACGGCATGAGTGTGATTCTAATTCTGATCCTGGCCAGCCTCGCGCTGGCGCTGCTGTTTCTCGGCGGCTTCATCTGGGCGGTGCGTTCCGGCCAGTTTGAAGACACGCTCACCCCATCGCTGCGGGTGTTGACTGACGAATCTTCCAAGCCTGGAAAACCTTTGAACGCGCCAATCAAAGACAACGAACTCAAATCATGAACGTAGAAACCTTCAAATACGACAACCGCATTGTCCGCGCCTTTGCGATCGCGACCGTGCTCTGGGGCCTGGTGGGCTTCAGCGCGGGGCTGTTGATTGCGTGCCAGTTGTTCTGGCCGGGACTCAATCTCGACCTGCAATACACCACGTTCGGCCGGCTGCGCCCGCTGCACACCAACGCCGTCATCTTTGCATTTGTCGGCAACGGCATGTTCATGGGCATTTATTACTCGCTGCAACGACTTTGCAAGGCGCGCATGTACAGCGATTTTCTGAGCTGGCTGAATTTCTGGGGCTGGCAGGCGATCATCGTTTCCGCCGCCATCACCCTGCCGCTGGGCCTCACCACGAGCAAGGAATACGCGGAACTCGAATGGCCGGTTGACATCGCGATCGCCATTGTGTGGGTCGCGTTCACGGTGAACCTGATGGGGACGATCCTGAAACGCCGCGAAAAGCACATGTATGTGGCCATCTGGTTCTACATCGCCACGGCGTTCACGGTGGCGGTGTTGCACATTTTCAATTCGATGGAAATGCCCGCCGGCCCGTTCAAGAGTTACTCGATGTACGCCGGCGTGCAGGATGCGCTCGTACAATGGTGGTACGGCCACAACGCCGTCGCCTTCTTCCTCACCACGCCCTACCTGGGCATGATGTATTACTTTCTGCCCAAGGCGGCGAATCGTCCGGTGTTTTCCTACCGGCTCTCGATCATTCATTTTTGGGCGCTGATCTTCATCTACATCTGGGCCGGACCGCATCACCTGCTGTACACCGCGCTGCCGGATTGGGCGCAATCGCTCGGCATGGTGTTTTCGCTGATGCTCATCGCACCCAGTTGGGGCGGCATGTTGAATGGCTTGCTCACTCTGCGCGGCGCGTGGGACAAGGTGCGCCAGGACCCGATGCTCAAGTTCATGGTCGTCGCCGTCACTGCTTACGGCATGGCCACGCTGGAAGGCCCCACGCTGGCCATCAAGAGCGTCAACGCGCTCTCGCATTACACGGACTGGACCATCGCTCACGTTCACACCGGCGCGCTCGGGTGGAACGGCTTCCTCACCTTCTCGGTGCTTTATTGGCTGTTCCCGCGGCTTTACAACACCAAGCTCTGGTCCGTCAAACTCGCGAATTACCACTTCTGGATCGCGCTGTTGGGCATGATGTTCTACGTCGTGCCAATGTATGCCAGCGGGGTCACGCAAGGGCTGATGTGGAAGCAGTTCAACGAGGACGGTTTCATGCAATATCCGAACTTCCTCGAAACGGTGCTGCAGATCGTTCCCCTGTATAAACTCCGCGCGTTGGGTGGCGTGCTCTACATCATCGGCGCCGTGCTGATGGCGGTCAACCTCTACCGCACGGCGAAGAGTGGCAAGTTCGTGCCGGAACAAGAGGCCCAGGCCGTGCCGTTCTCCCGCGAACCGGCGAAACCCGCGCCTGCCCACACGGGCTGGGGCAATCATCGTTGGCTCGAAGCCAAGCCGGTCACTTTTACGGTGCTCGCGGTGGTGGCCATTGCCATTGGCGGGCTGGTTGAGATCATTCCAATGTATCTCATCAAACAGAACGTCCCCACCATTTCGGCGGTGAAACCTTACACGCCGCTGGAGGTGTTGGGTCGCGACATATACATCCGCGAAGGTTGCGTGGGTTGTCATTCACAGATGGTGCGGCCGTTCCGTTCCGAAACCGAGCGCTACGGCGAATACTCCAAGGCCGGTGAATACATCTTCGACCACCCGTTCCTCTGGGGGTCGAAACGCACGGGGCCGGATTTGCACCGCGTCGGCGGCAAGTATCCCGACGCGTGGCATTACACGCACATGGACGATCCGGACTCGACCTCGCCGGGTTCGATCATGCCGAAGTATCCGTGGTTGCTGACGCAGAAGCTTGACACCTCCTCGCTGCCCTCGCGTCTTCGCGCGTTACGCAAAACCGGCGTGCCGTATCCGGCCGGATTCGAGGATGGCGACGCGCAGAAGGACCTGGAGGCGCAGGCGGCCAAAATCGTTGCCAACCTCAAGACCGGCATGATCACTGCGGAGGCCGACCGGGAGATCATCGCGTTGATCGCCTACTTGCAACGTCTCGGCACGGACATCAAGGCTGTCTCCGCCACCAATTCTGCGCCGGCCACGGCGGCGGCCAATCCATAAAGAGGAAACTGCCATGATCAAAAACGTTGTGGAACACATCGGCGGCGTGGGTATCTACGGAGTCGTCTCCATTTGCATCTTCTTCACCTTCTTCGTCGGCATGCTCATCTGGGCGGTCCGGCTGAAGAAAAACTATTTGAACTCGATGGGCGAACTGCCGCTCGACGGCGGCGAGGTCATGCTCGAATCCAAACTTCCCTCTCAACCGACAACTGACTCGCACCATGAATGACCAAAATGATCCGCTGTTGATGGACCACGAGGCCGACGGCATTCGTGAACTGGACAACAAACTGCCCCGCTGGTGGGTGTGGTTGTTCTATCTGACCATCATCTATTCGGTGATCTATCTGCTCTACTACCATGTCTTCGCCGTGGGCGACCTCATGGCGGCCGAGTATGAGAAGGAGTTCAAAGCCGGCGAAGCCATCAAGTCTGCGGCCATGATGCGGTTCGAGCAGAACCTGGTGACATTGGCCCCGGCCACCGACGCCAGTACGCTGGATATGGGTAAAGACACCTTCACCAAGCTGTGCGCCCCGTGTCATCGGCTGGATGGCGGTGGACTCGTCGGCCCCAACCTTACCGACGACTACTGGATTCACGGCTCGAACTATGTGGACACGGTAAAAACCATCTGGAATGGCGTTCCCGAAAAAGGCATGGTGCAATGGAAGGGCGTGTTGAAGCCGTCAGAAATCACGGCGGTAGCGAGCTATATTTACACGTTGCGCGGCGCGAAACTCGAAACGCCGGGCAAGCCGCCGGAGAATCTCGCACCGGTGGAAACCGGGCCGAGTGTTTACGAGTAATGGTACCAAACCATGAAGTTATCAATGCCCGGTGGGCAGCGAATGTCGGCAGTTGAGGTGCGGATGCGGGGATCCGGCGGTATTTTGCAGGCTTTGCCGTGCCGCCGGCCAGCGTCGCCCAACGGAGTGCGGACCGTTGAGTCCGCGCGTTTCTGCGGCTTGGAGATGGTCGCGCGGACAAGGCGGTCCGCGCTCCATTCTTTGTGGCCGCCGCAGGCCGCAGCATTGCCTTGAGCGGCCTTTCACGATACGCCCGCAGTGAATACTGACACGCAAGCACCCAAGCCCGAAACCGCGCCGCCGCACGAGGACGTGGTGAAGCCGGTTGACTGGAAGGATTTCCGCGATCATCTCGGCACGGCGGACCAGGAAGGGCATCGCGTCTGGCTCTATCCGCGCAAGCCGCATGGCCGGTTCACCCGTGCCCGCACGTGGTTGAGTTGGGTGTTGCTGGCCGTCATGTTCATCGGCCCGTTCATCCGAATCAATGGCAACCCCCTGCTCCTGCTCAACTTTGTCGAGCGCAAGTTCGTCATCCTGGGCCAGGTGTTCTGGCCGCAGGACATGATCCTCTCCGCCGTGACGCTGTTGATTTTTATCACCGGCATCATTGTGTTCACCGCCGCGTTCGGCCGGCTCTGGTGCGGCTGGACCTGCCCGCAAACCGTGCTCATGGAAATGGTGTTCCGCAAGATCGAATACTTCATTGAAGGCGACGCCCCCGCCCAGCGTATTCTGAACCGGGCGCCCTGGACTGCGGCCAAGTTTGCCAAGAAGCTCGCCAAGCACGCCATTTTCTTCGCTCTTTCTTTCGTCATCGGCAACACCCTGCTCGCCTACATCATCGGCACGGAGCAGTTGTTCCAGATCGTCACGGACAATCCGATGAACCATCTGGTCGGGCTGACGTTCATGATCCTGTTCACGCTGCTGTTCTACGGCATTTTTGCGCGCTTCCGCGAACAGGCCTGCACCTTCATTTGTCCCTATGGCCGGTTCATGTCCACGCTGCTCGATGAGAATACCATCGTCGTTGCCTATGACCACAAACGCGGTGAAAAACGCGGCACGCTGGGTAGCCGCCGAGGTAAGGAGGCGGACCATGTCTCAGTCTCCCAGAATCCGCCTCCTCACGTCGGCGGCTACGGCGATTGCGTTGATTGCCGCCAGTGCGTGAATGTCTGCCCCACGGGCATTGACATCCGGGACGGCACGCAGATGGAGTGCGTCCATTGCACCGCCTGCATTGACGCCTGCGACAACGTCATGGACAAGATCCGCCGTCCGCGCGGCCTCATTCGCTACGCTTCGCTCAACGGCATCGAGCGCGGTGAACGCTTGCGCGTTACGCCTCGGCTCGTGGGTTACAGCGTATTGCTTCTCGCGCTCATCGGGCTCTGGAGTTTTCTTGTATTCACGCGGGCGGACGTGGAGGCCACGTTCCTGCGGGCACAGGGCGCGTTGTTTCAGCAGATGCCCGATGGTCGGTTCAGCAACCTCTACACCGTCAAAGTCGTGAACAAGACCAGCCGGGAAATGCCCATTGAACTCAGGCTGGAGAATTCCGCGGGCAACCTGCAGGTCATGGGTCGCGAATTCGTTGTGCCACCGGAAAAACTCGCCGAGACTTCCGTGCTTATCGAACTGGAGCGAAACCAGATGCAGCCGGGCAAGACACCGCTGGTGGTGGGCGTCTATTCCGGCGGACGCAAAATCGAAACCCTCAAGACCGTGTTCATCGGCCCGCGCGATGACACCCGCTAGTTCAACAATGCCTCGAACATGAAAACCTCCCGCAACCTTTGGCCGCTTGGCATCGTGCTCGCCCTCGGCTTGTTCGCCGCCGGCACGCTCGCGCTCATTGTCATCGCTTCCTCCCAGAGAGTGGACCTGGTTTCAGCGGATTATTACGAGCAGGAGATTCGTTTCCAGGATCAACTCGATCGTCTTAACCGCACCGCGCTGATCGGCGATCATGTGAAGGTTGCTTACGATGCTGCCACGCGCCGAATCACGATTTCCCTGCCCACCGAGCACGCCAGTGCCGACACGGCCGGCCGCATTCAGCTTTATCGCCCTTCCGCAACCGGCATGGATCGGGAACTAGCGTTGGACCTCGATGCCGCAGGTGGCCAAAGCGTGGATGCCGCCGCCTTGCTGCCCGGCTTGTGGAAAGTCCGCGTCCACTGGACCGCCCGCAATCAGGAATACTTCGCCGATCGCAGTGTGATGGTGGGCGGCACCGGCAGTTGAACGGCGCTTCCGGCTCAACCATGGAACTTTGGACTGCATTCGCCCTGGGTCTCGTTGGCAGCCTGCATTGCGCGGGCATGTGCGGCCCGCTGGCGCTCGCGTTGCCGCCCGCCGGCCACACGGCAGCGAGCTATGTGTTTGGCCGCGTCGCCTACAACCTGGGCCGCGTGGTCACTTACTGCGTGCTCGGACTCATCTTCGGTCTGATCGGAAAGACGCTGTTGCTGGCCGGTGTTCAACGATGGCTGTCCATCGCGCTTGGCGTGACCCTGCTCGTCGGGCTGTTTGTCTCGCGCCGCTTGGCCTTGTGGCAGCCCGTGATCGCGCTCGTGGATCAATTGAAGTCCCGGATGGCCGGTTTGCTCCGGCGGCGCTCCTTTGACGCGCTGCTGGTGCTCGGCCTGCTGAACGGCCTGCTGCCGTGCGGATTGGTTTACGTGGCGTGTGCCGGCGCGACCGCCACGGGCGACTTGTTCAACGGCTCACTCTACATGCTGGCCTTCGGTTTGGGCACCGTGCCGATGATGCTGGCGATCAGTCTTTCCGGAAAACTCGTGCCGTTCTCCCTGCGATTGAAATTGCTCAAGGCCGTGCCCGTGGCGGTTTTTCTTCTCGCAATGTTGTTGATTCTGCGCGGTATGGAACTGGGCATTCCCTACGTGAGTCCGGTGCTGGGCGCCGAATCCGGGGCCGGCTGCTGTCACAAGTAGTGGCCCAATGCCGAGTGGCCCGCCGGAGCAGGGGTTCAGCGGCGCGGGTGCAAAGGCGGGCAATGATTCCCCTTGATCCCAAACCTGATTCGCAAAGTCCTTTCTTCGAGCGCTCGCATCGCACCCATCTCCGAAGCGTCCCCGAATGACTGATCGGAGGGTTTAGGCGGCCGTGAAAGGCGGAATGACGCACCCGCGTGCCGAGTAAAAGCCGAGGACGTCGTTAAGTCCACGGCCGGACGAGGCATCGCGGAGGAGGAGATCCTCAAGCGGGGCATGGAAGAAGAGTCGAAGGAGTTCGCCGAAAAAGGCGCGCAGGTTTACGCGAAGTTATAATTCCCGGAGCGCGGCGGTGTCGAAGACCAGCCGCAGCATCCCCCGGGTAATGAAGCGCATCCAAATCGTCCACCCGTGTCGTCATGACGAAGCTGCTGCGACTGGTCCCGCTGCGCGGGACACAGCCGCTCCGACGAATTGTTAACCCGTCTTGCGGCGCATTCGCCGAATTGATTACTTTGCCGACGATTGCCCAAGCTATGAAAACAAACGTCAGCGCCAAAACTCACTTGTCCCCCAAACAACGCGACGAGTTGCTCGCCGCGTTGAAAGCCCGGTTTGACGCGAACAAGGCCCGTCATCCAGGTTTGGTGTGGGCCAAGGTGCAGGCGCGGTTGGAGGCCAGGCCGGACAAGCTGTGGTCGCTCGCGGAAATGGAACGCACCGGCGGCGAACCGGATGTGGTCGGCCACGATAAGAAGACGGGCGAATTCGTTTTCATGGATTGCGCGCCGGAAAGTCCGACCCGCCGACGCAGCGTTTGTTACGACCGCGAAGGCTGGTTGTCGCGGAAAGAGGCTCGTCCTAAAACCACGGCGATGGATTTGGCGACAGAGATGGGCATCGCGCTGTTGACGGAGGAGGAATACCTCGCGCTGCAAAAGCTGGGCGAGTTCGACACGAAGACGTCGAGCTGGATCGCCACTCCGGCGGATTTTCGCGAGCAGGGCGGCGCGCTGTGGGGTGGCCGTTGTTACGGCCGCGTCTTCATCGGTTGCAATGGCGCGCAGTCGTATTACGCAGCGCGGGGCTTTCGGGGTGTGCTAAAGGTTTGAACCGGATACGAATTGTATGAATTCAGTTCTAATCAGCTTATCGGTGACGGCGGCGTTTTTTGTGGCCACCGTCGTTTTGGGTTTCCGCCTGGGACGATCCCCGAAGCCTTACCCAAAGCTGTTGTTGTCCGCCCATGCAGTGATGTTCTTTGTGATCGCCTATGGCATCGGTGCATGTCTGGACAAACTCAGCAAAACCACGCCGGACGCATCGCTGGCGAAAATCGCGCTGTTTACCGCATTGGGACTATTGTGGGCCAATCTTGTGAGCGGCGTCGTGATGATCTGTATCAAGAAAAAGAATCGCGGATGGATTTTGGCCCACAAGCTGGGGATGATCTTGATGGCTGTGGCGCTTGTGGCCGCGGGCATTTTCATGGCGATGAACTGGTGAGCCGCAACGGATCCAACTCCATAATCCATGAAACCCATCCAAGGTTATACCCTCATCACACCGGACGATCTGCACTGGCGGCCGTCCAACCTGATGCGCATCCCGAACGCGGATTTCCTGGAGCGCACCGGCAGTGAGAATCTCAGTGCCCGGCTTTGGCGGTTGCCGCCCAAGAGCGCGAACACGCTGCACAAACACATCCGGCAGGAGGAATTCTATTTCGTACTCGAAGGCACGGGCCGAATGCGTGTGGGCGACGAGACGTTGACCATCCCCAAACACGGCGGCGTGTTGGTCGGACCAGATCAGTTGCGCCAGGTGTTCAACGACACCGACGCCGAAGTGCTCTGGCTCATCGTGGGCGCGCCGGAGGAACTGGAATTTCTCCAGGGCTCGAAGTCCACCGGCATGGACCTCAAACTCATCTATCCGACCGACCCGAAGCAATTGCCCAAGGAACTCGCCGGTGTGCAATGGCCGCCACAGCAAGGATGAGATGGCGCGGACATCTCACGGCTGATCAGGAATCTCCGGCTCGACCAGTTGGTTCAGCAATGTCAGTGACTCCTGCCAGCCCAGGTAACAGAACTCGACGGGAATCATCGCCGGAATGCCTTCCTGAGTGATGTTTACTTCCGTTCCGCACACGACCGGCTTGAGCGTGACCGTGGTGATCATTTCACCCGGTAAATTCGGATCATCAAATTTGTCCGTGTAGCGGAGAAGTTCGTTGGGTTTCAGTTCCAGATACGTTCCGCCGAAGGAGTGGCCTTTACCGGTGTTGAAATTGGTGAAGGACATCCGGTACGTGCCGCCGACTTTGGCGTCGAGGTGGTGGACTTTGCCGGTGAAGCCATGCGGCGGCAGCCATTTGACCATGGCGTCGGGATCAAGAAACGCACGGTAAACCCGTTCCGGTTTGGCGCGTAACACGCGGTGAAGTCGAACGGTGTTGGTTTTGTTTTCGGTCATAATCGTGTTGGTTTGTTGGCTTTCAGTAATACGACGAACGGATGGATCAAGTCAGGACATCAGTAGTAAAAAAAGCGGCAGCAGCAGGCTTGCGAGCGCGGCGCGAGGATGTTTTATTCGGGGTCATGCCACCATCGCGCCCGGACAATTTCACTCAACTCATTAATTTCGACGACCGCCCGTCGGACTCACGTCTTGTCGAACGGGTCTGGCGGAGTCACAGCGACAAGGCCGGGACGTTTCATTCCATGGCCTCCTGTCATTGGGGGATGGTGGTGACGCGGCTGCAAGGCCGAACTTGTCTCACCGTGCGCGGACCAGAAACGAAGGCGACGGTGGCGGATTGTCCGGCGGAGGGTGAATGGTTTGGAGTCCTCTTTAAGCTCGGCACTTTCATGCCGCTGAAGCGCTCGGGTGAGCTGCGTGACCGCAAGGACGCCACGTTGCCGAATGCCACCAGCCGCTCGTTCTGGCTGGATGGATCGGCGTGGGAATTCCCGACTTACGAGAACATGGAGACGTTTGTGGACCGACTGGTGCGCAGCGGCCTGGTGCAAGAGGACCGCACAGCCGCGGCCGCCATCCGCGGCGAGGTGCAAAGCGTCACGACGCGGACGGAGCAACGCCGGGTTCTCCAAGTCACCGGATTGTCCCGCGGCACGATTTATCAAATTGAGCGCGCCCGCCGCGCGGTCCTGCGATTGAGAGCAGGCGCGGCCATTCTCGATGTGGTTCACGAGTTGGGTTATTACGATCAAGCGCACCTCACGCGATCGTTGCAGCGGTTCATCGGCCAAAGCCCGGCCCGAATCGCCCGAGGCGAGGAGCAGTTGTCGCTTTTATACAATAAGTGATCAACGCGGCTCGTTAGAGTTTGATTGTGATCATGAATCAAGACACAACCATGCAAACGCCGGCTCCATGCGCGGCGGCTTCAAGCTCGCGGTCAAAATTGGGGACCGGTCTCACCGGACTGGTGGTTCTGTTTCTGGCCTTCGACGGAATTACCAAAGTGATCCGGGTGACACCCGTGATCGAGGCGTGTCAGAAAATGGGCATCACTCCGGACATGACTGTCGGCATCGGCGTTCTCTTGCTCGTTTGCACGGCGATCTACGCTGTTCCCCGAACCGCTGTCCTGGGTGCGATCCTGTTGACCGGCTATCTCGGGGGCGCTGCCGCCACGCATGTGATCCAACGGAGCGGGGCTTTTCCAGTCGCATTTGCCATTGGCTGTGGCGTGCTGGTTTGGACCGGATTGGCATTGCGCGAACCCCGGTTGACCCGCTGGAATTTGTCGCGAGAATAACTGGTCGGCACTCCAACCACAGCAGCACCACGCACGACCATGTCCTATCAAGCATACCTCAAAAACATCCAGACCAAGACGGGCAAAAGTCCCGCCGACTTCCGGGCACTCGCCGAGAAAAAAGGATTCACGCAAAGCAGACGACTTGCTCCCGGGGTCAAAGCAGGTGAAATCGTGAAGTGGCTGAAAACCGATTTTCACTTGGGACATGGCCACGCGATGGCAATTTACGCCTTGTTGAAAGGATTGAAGAACGAGGACAGCCCTTGAAATGCCAGCCAACGGATTCATTTCTCGCTAGGCGCTCACCTGCTTGCGGAGCATAAAGAGTCATGCTCTATTGCGCCCATGGCACAATCCAAGACAACCTTGATTCCCGGGCTGCGCAGCCCGTTCGCTCAAATCAATGGCCTGGTTTATTTCGGTCGTATGCTGGACAAGATGCGGCTCGCGGCGGCGGGGAAATTGCCGGCGGATTGGGAGGCGGCGCGCGGGTTGAAGCATCACACGAGTTTCGATGCCCGTTGCTGCCGGTTTCTCGGAGTTGATTACCCCGCGCTCGAAGCGGAAACTCTCAAGGGTGACAAGACCGATGCGGAGTTGTTGGAATGGGCTTTTCAACATGGTCGCAGGCCGGGCGAGGAGGAAATTGAAATCTGGAATGCGTTCATGACCAAACGCGGCTGGCGGGATGCCGGCACACAGCGCTTGAATGAACGTCTCGCCGAAATCGGTCTGCCACCCGGCACGGTGCAGACGATGTTTGAGTTCATTGATCTGGATGAAGGGCGGCTAAACGTTAACCCTCCAATGTGAACGAGATGGAATCCACTTCGGGGGCAGCGTGGCAGCAGGCACGGCTCGTCACAACTAAACCAACTGGCGCAACGAATTGTGAACCTGATCTGTATCAGCGGCGCGTGGTTCGGCGGATTTGAACATTGGGCGTGTACAGCACGCGCACCAACAAATCGCCGCGTCCACCGCGAGGTTTGGACAAGCCTTCGCCTGCCACGCGAATGATTTCGCCGCGCGCGATTTTCTGGGGAATCTGCACCCGCAACATACTGCCTGTCGCTCCGCGCACTGTTTCCAAGCCGCCCTGCAAAGCGCGTTGGGCACTGATCCTCAGGTCGCAGCGCAAATCCGAACCGCGCACCTTGAATCGGAAATCAGGTCGCGCCTTCACGCGCACCAGAACGACACCGCGGTCAACCGGCGCGGTGCGCGGCAGGCGAAAACGCGTTCCCGGCGCAGTTTCCGGCGGGACAATGAGTTCGTAAGTCTCCGGGCCCTGCGGATGGGCGGGATCATTTACGCGGACTTCGAGGGTGGTGCCACGCAGCAACTCCTGAATGCCGAGGTGAATTTCCTTCGTGATGTTGACCGCCGCCTTGCCAATGGTCGGCTGCGAGGCTGAACGTTTGATGGACGCGAGTTCCTCGTCATACGCCCGGCGGCGTGCGGGATCGCTCAGGATTTCATACGCGGCGTTGAGTGCCTGCGTTTGCGCGATGGCGGCGGGCGCACCGCCATTCACATCAGGATGGTGTTGCTTGGCCAGCAGGCGGTAGGCGGCGCGGATTTGCGCGTCGGTGCAACGTCGGTCGAGGCCGAGCGTGGCGTAGTGATCTGGTGCGGCGGATGACAACGGCGAAAGTCTAGCGGGGTGCGCCCGGCAGTTCCAGCCCGTTGGTGCTCTTCGCTTGGCTTCCGCCGCCATGCTGGTCAGAGTTGGCGCGTGCGTAAAGTGGTGATTCATTCGGATGGAGCGTGTCACGGAAATCCCGGCCCGGGCGGCTGGGCCGCCGTGCTGACGAGCGGTTCGCACCGACGTGAATTGAGCGGGGGCGAGGCCGCCTCCACGAACAATCGCATGGAACTGCGGGCGGCCATTGAAGCGCTGTTGGCTTTGAAGCAACCGTGCGCCGTGGAGTTCCACACAGATTCACTTTACCTGCGCGACGGCATCACCAAATGGTTGCACGGCTGGAAGCGGAACGGTTGGAAAACCAAAGCGAAACAGCCGGTGAAGAACGAGGATTTGTGGCGACGGCTCGATGCCGCAGTGTCAGCGCACCAAGTGAACTGGCATTGGGTGAAAGGTCATGCCGGCGAGGCGGGTAACGAGCGTTGCGACGAACTGGCCACCGCCGCCATTGCGGCCGTGAAGCAGCGTCATTCCAAGGAGCAACTCGCCGAGCGTTTGCGTGTGTTCAACGCCCGCCAGAACGCTGCGGCGGCGACCGACTTGCTACCGCTGGGTTGAGGGTGCGTTTTTTAGGACGTGCCTTCGCCCTGTCCCCTGTTATGCTGGCCGGCCATGCCATTTGGAACATTGGGCCTTGAGGCCAGAATTTTACAGGCAGTGCAGGATGCCGGTTACACCGAGCCGACACCGATCCAAACCGCCGCCATCCCGCCGATCCTTGCGGGGCACGACCTCATCGGCATTGCGCAGACGGGTACGGGCAAGACGGCGGCGTTCACTCTGCCGATCCTCACGAAACTCGCCGCACAACCGCCGGGCCAGCGGCGCGGCACGCGCGTGCTGGTGATCGCGCCGACGCGGGAACTCGTCGTGCAGATTGATGAGAGTGTGAGGGATTACGGGAAACATCTGCCGCTGACGGTCGCCACGGTCTTCGGCGGTGTGGGCGAGCAGCCGCAGATCCGGGCCTTGCGCTCGGCAACGGACGTGATTGTCGCGTGTCCGGGACGTTTGTTGGATTTGATGGGCCAGCGCTGTGCGGATTTTTCACAATTGAAATTCCTCGTACTCGATGAAGCGGATCGGATGCTGGACATGGGTTTCCTGCCGGACATCCGGCGGATCGTGCAACAGTTACCCAAGAACCGGCAGACGCTGATGTTTTCCGCAACGCTCTCGAAGGAGATTGAGTCGTTGACCCATGAGTTTCAGCGGGCGCCCAAACTGGTGCAGATTGGCCGCCGCGCGAATCCTGCCGAGACCGTCACGCAACTGGTGTATGAAGTGCCGAAGCATTTGAAGCCGGCCCTGCTGCTGCATCTGCTGCGCGATCCGCAAATGGACATGGTGCTGGTGTTCTCGCGCATGAAACACGGCGCGGATCGCATCGCGCGGCAGCTCGAGCAAAAGGGAATCCGCACGGCGACGCTGCACTCGAATCGCTCGCAGAACCAGCGCTTGAAGGCATTGAAGGATTTCAAATCCGGTGCGGTCCGCGTGTTGGTGGCGACGGACATCGCCGCGCGTGGCATTGACGTGGACGGCATTTCGCACGTGGTCAACTACGACTTCCCGATGCATTCGGAGGATTACGTCCATCGGATCGGGCGCACGGGCCGCGCCCATGCGGTCGGGGATGCAATCAGCTTTGTGACGCCGGAGGATCACAGCGAATTGCGTGCGCTCGAGCGCTTCATCGGCCGTGGCATCGTGCGGAAAAAAGCGGAAGGCTTCAACTACGGGGCGGCCGCGCCAACGGGCAATTCCGGCGAAGGTGAACGCCGTTTTCCGCAGGGTCAATCGCAACGACATCCGCAACCGCGCGGTCAATCCCGCCCGCAACCCTCCGGCCAATCCCGCCCGCAGCCGGGCGATTGGCGACCGGGACAGAAACGTTCAGGTCCGCGACGTTGGCGGCGCTGAAATGCTGGCCGCAGTTTGGGGCGTGACCAAAGTGGCGGACTTGAGCAGCCGGCAGAATTCCTTCTTGCTGCTCTGGTGATGACGGCCCGGCCCCGACTTGATATTTTTGGCGGTCTTATATTCCACCGTGAGTCGCTCCAAGCGGACGATGCGAATGAATTCATCGCCGAGTTTCCAGACCTGACCTTGCCGAAGTTTCAGTGTCATGCGGTGTTGGGGTGGGAAAGAATCCGTCTCTCCGGACTTTAACGTCAGGAGAGACGGCGTGAGCCGGACGGTTACCGGTTCTTGCCGGCGGCTTGTTTGGCAAACACGGCCGCTTTCTTGGCGGCGGCGGCGCTGCTGGCTTTGGTCTGTTTCTGGGAGGACTTCTTCTGCGTTGCCTTCGGGGATTTATCGCCCATAACTTTGTTTGGTCTTTTGCGGATTACCTGGTCAGCGGCATGTAAGTTTCTCCACTGACTGGCGCATCATGCGGGCAGGGCCTCCGATTGTAAATGGCGGTCATCCGTCCCCGGAAGGGAACAGCCGATGATGCTCGCGACAACGGCCACTTGTTGAATGTTGATCGGCCCAGCTCACAACCGAAATTGCTTTGCACCCAGCAAAGTACGGTGAGGAATAAATCAAACGGTGCTTTGACTTCGCACGGTGTTTGCCGTCTGCTGGGTATGGCCGAGTTGCAAACATCCGATCACGCCTCATTCGAGCCGCAGAGGAGCGGTTTCACCTTGCCAGAAAACGGTTTGAGAAAGTCCATGAGTAATAAAGTTTTGTTGACCAGTGTTTGCCGTCCGATGGGGCCGCAATATGGCGATGCGTCTTCGGTCGGGTATGAATTGCTTTACCGTCAGGTGACGCGGGCGCAGGGCATCTTCAGCCCCCGCACGGTGAACGTGCATTTCGGGCTGGATTACATCGCGGAGAATCTGGACGCCCCGACGGTGGTGCTGCAATACCCGTCGAAGCGCGAACTGATTGCGGAACTCAAGAAGGGCTACGATTACGTGGGCATAACCTTCATCATGGCGGTGATGCACAAGATGAAGGAGACGGTCGCTCTGATCCGCGAGCACGCGCCGAACAGCAAGATCGTCCTCGGTGGCTACGGCACGGTGTTGAAGGACGACGTGCTCAAACCTTACGCGGATTACATTTGCCGCGAGGAAGGCGTGGGCTACTTCCGGCGGCTGTTGGGCGAACCGGAAATTCCGATGCCCTACAAACACCCGCTCATCGTGAGCTGGCTGAAGATTTTTGGGTGGAAAGTGTCCGGCACCGGAAAGATCTTTGCCGGACTCGGTTGTCCGAATGGCTGCGATTTCTGCTGCACGTCGCATTTCTTTTCGCGCAAACACATCAAGTTGCTGCCCACGGGCCGGGACATCTACAACGTGGTGGAGAGATATTTCGACCTCGATCCAAACCTGGTGTTTCTGATTCTTGACGAGGATTTTCTGCTCAATAAGAAGCGCGCGATGGAGTTTCGCGAGTGTGTGCTGCAAGGTGGCAAGAAACCGTCCATCTTCGCGTTCTCGAGCATCAAGGCCATCAGCCAGTACACCGTGGAGGAGATTCTGGAGATGGGGATTGACGGTTTCTGGATCGGCTACGAGGGCACGCGCTCAAACTACGCCAAACAGCAGGGCCGGCCCGTGGACGAAATCCTCACCGAGTTTCGCGCGCACGGCATCACGGTGCTGACTTCGATGATCGTGGGCTTCGATTACCAGAACCCGGAAATCGTGGCCCAGGAACTCGACGGGCTGATGAAGCTCAAACCGGCGCTCGCGCAGTTCCTGATTTACGGTCCTGTGCCCGGCACGCCGTTCTACGAACGCATCATCAAGGAGAATCTGTTGCAGGACGTTTACACCAGCGACAAGGATTTGTTCTATCGGCGCGCGGACGGTTTCCGCACGATGATCAAACACCCGACGTTGTCGCCGGAAGCGATCGAGGACATCCAAACCTGGTGTTTCGAGCAGGACTTTCAGCGGCTGGGTCCGAGCATTTATCGCGTGCTCGAAACGCGCCTCCTGGGTTATCTCAAACTCAAGGATTCGCCGAATGAGGTCTTGCGGGAGAAGGCGGAATACTACGCCAGGGAATTGCGCGTGGCCTATCCGGTCTTTCTCGCGGGGCGACTGTTGGGACCGAACGCCGCCATTCGCAAATGGATTGGCGCGGTGGAGTCGCGCATCCACGCCGAGTTGGGACGCCCCTCGTTGACACAGCGCCTCCAGTCCATGCTGGCCGTGGGGGCGGCGCTGTGGACCGGGCTGACTCTGAAACTCGATCTTTTCCAGCACCCTCGCCTGCAACGCACGACCTATCGCCTGTCAGATCATCGCTGGAGTGCGTTCGAGTTGTGGGAGGAGTTTCAAGCCAAGGTGGCCAGTCCGAACTTCTCGGTCAAAGTCGAGTTGCAGCACGCCCGGCAACAGGTGTGGATGCGCCTGGAGGGCGCGCTTACTTCCGCGGACGCCGAAGGTCTGGCGCAGCGCATACGGGATTCCCTGGCCCGGAGCAAGAGCCGGCTGGTGTTGGACCTGAACCGGTTGCATTGGGACAAAGTGGAGGACTTGCGACCGTTGCGGGAGAAACTGGCGGACTACCGCTCCCGCATCAGGGTGGTCCTGCCCAGGCTGTCGGCGGCACATCCGGAACTGTTGTTGTTGGCGGGCATGTTCCATCGTTATTAAAAAGCGATTTTTCACGATAGCGGGACGCGCCCACCTGTGGCACCAAAGATTGTTGCTGATAGTTGTTGCTATTCGGCCAGAAACCGGCACTCTGCGTGCGTCTGTAAGATAGCTTGTCTCTTTCAAGGCATGGTAAATCTTCAAGTGAACTTCGTTCAGTGATGATTTTAGACCCGATGTTCGGGAACAGTCTGTGGAAAGCACCGGTTTGTCGGACAGTATATCATCACATGAGTAATAAATTGTTTGTTGGAAATCTTTCCTTCAATACCACTGAAAACGACCTGCAGGACGCGTTCGCCGCGCACGGCACGGTCACCGAAACCAACCTGATGATGGATCGCATGACCAATCGCCCCCGCGGCTTTGGCTTTGTGACCATGAGTTCATCCGAAGAGGCGCAGAAGGCCATTGCCGCCTTGAATGGCAAGGAGATTGACGGCCGCGCCCTGACGGTCAATGTCGCCAAGCCGCGCGAAGAGCGTTCCGGCGGCGGCGGCGGTGGTCGGCGTGAATACGGCGGCGGTGGCGGACGTAATCGCTACTGATCCGACGCAAGGATTTCGCGGCGGGGTTCGGGTGAACCGGACCCCGCCTTGTCATTTACAGTGCGCTTTGCGCGCTGGACGAGCATGAAAGAACAACACATTGAAGTCGAAGGCCGCGTGGCCACGGTCCTGCCCGGAACGATGTTCCGCGTGGAACTTGAGAACAAACATCTCGTGCTCGCCACAATTTGTGGCAAGATGCGCAAACGCTGGGTGCGCCTGACCGTGGGCGACCGCGTGAAGATGGAGATGTCGCCCTACGATCTCGAGAAGGCGCGCATCACCTGGCGGCTGCGGTGAGTGGCCTGCGTGGTTGCAGTCGCGTCGGCTAACCACTCAATTCTTAGAAAGACGTTTTATGACGCATAGTCCCAGAACCAGCCCCCGGAGTGAATATCTGCAACAGGAAAACTTGCGGGCCCAGGCGTCACCCTCCATCGCGGAGAAGTTTCCGAGGTTGAAATCCGTGACGGTGGACCTCGGTCACTATGACCCGGAAGGCCTCACGCGCAGCAGTCAGATCAAATACACGGTCAATCTCGAGCACGCAAAGTCCGTGTTCCGCGTGGCCTGCCACAACCCGGAATGTGTCCGGGGCGATTTCGACCTGAGCGATGTGCTGGCGGAAGCGGTGGCCGCGCGACGCACGAGCGTATCCGGCGAGGCTTGCTGCCAGGGTTGGCGCAGCCGCGCCACGATTGATTCCGTTCCCTGCCGCAACCTGCTCCGCTACAAACTCACGCTCGGTTACTGAGCGAACGGTCCTCCTACCGGCGCCCTCGGCGATGCCTGCGACTGGCGCACGCCCGTTGTTGGAGCGCGAATCCTGTGCTTGGTTTCCGCCTTCGCTTAGTATTTCATCCTTTCCCGTTATGGACGACACCAACTCGCTGATTCCACAGCGGAATAGCAGGCTCGCGTTGCTGCGGATGCTCCTGCTCGCGGTTGCGTGTGGGTTCGCTTCCGGTTGTTTCGAGACGAAGCAGGAGTTCACGTTGAATCCTGACGGCAGCGGCAAGGCCGTCATTGAGTCTTCGTTCACGCCGACAACGTGGTTGATCAATCCCGGTGGGCAAGACCCCGAAAAGTCCGCCAAGGATGCGATCCGCAAGGTCATTGAGGAGGCCGAAGGTGCGGACGCCTGGCAAGACGTTTCATACCGGGAACTCGACGATGGCAGGTTGCTGTTCAAAGGTACTGTTTATTTCCCGGAGCTGGCCAAACTCAAGATCGGTCCGATCGCGTTCTGGCGATACACGATGACGAACGACCAGATGGGCAACCTTGTCATTACCCCGGTTGCCTCCGAACTGCCCCCGCCTTACGCCCATCTGCGCACGAATGCTCCCGTGACGGTGGAAGCGATTCGACTCGCCCGGCGGCAATTCCGGAGCGCCAAGCCACTGCTTGCGGTCCTGTTTGGTTCAATGAGGCAGGAGACGGTGTTTCACGTGCCCGGGGTCGTGCGGCACGCGTCCAATTTCGAGACCAATTCACCCCAGACACTTCGGATTCGTTTCGATGGCGCACGCTACTTGGAGGCCATCGAGGAGAGGCTCTTCGATGCCCGGTTGACCGAGGAACCAACGAAGGCGGCGGGTGACGGTTTCTCTGTTGGCGATCTGCTCCTCAATGAGAAATTGTACGGAGAACGGTCGCCAGTACGGGCGGTGATCAAACCCAGCGAACAACCCCTGTTTGACTACGCTACCGAACTGGCCGAAGCCCGAGACGCCTTCCCGAAACTTGCCAGTTTGCTTGACTTGGACGCAGCGCCGCGACCGCGGCCCAGACCCGCCATAGACGGTGAGCCGGCCAGCACCAAAGTGACCGGCATCCGATGGAACTTTGACGGGGCGGAGCCGCGAGGCTGGGCCGGTTGGGCAGGAGCAGACGGTTACACGCTCTCATTACGAGCGGAACTTCCCGGAACCGTTCTGTCAGTCAACAAGGTGTTGGTGAGCCGGGCGTTGACACTGGAGGGCCTCAGCCTTCTGCGGAATCAACCTTCAGCAAATGAGTTTTCGTGCGCGCGTCTTTCCCCCGATTGGACGCAGGCGCACTTTGAAGTTCGTCTGAACTCCCCGCCGCGCGATTCAAAGGGTATCGCCGAATTATCGGGCTTTCTGGAATGTACCAGCGCGGAGAATCAGCGGTCCGTGGAACTTGTATCTGGCAAGTTGCGCGGTGGCGTCAAGGGCGCGGAGTTTGGCGTTCAGATTGACGACATCCGGTCGCACATGGGAGGTGGCGAACAGATGACTCTGCGTGCCAGGCTCTCGCCCGAACACCTGCGCTCCCTCAAGGCAATCGGGGAGGGCGGCCAGGCAGTACGCCTCGAATCGCGCGGGCGGACACAGTTTGGCGAGGAACACATCTACACCTATGTCGCATCGCGAGCCATACCTCGATCCGGCAAATTGGTGGCGGAGGTGTTGCTGGGCTCGCAGACAGTGCGGGTTCCCTTTTCGATCACCAACATTACACTCTTGGGCCGGCGACAACCTCCCAAGTGAAGAAACTTTTTCGGTAGAAACTCAATTCTATGGACGACGCCAATTCCCTGATCGAACAACGCAAAGCCAAACTCGCCGCCCTGCGCGCGAAAGGCATTGACCCCTTTAAGAACAAATTCACCCCCACGGAATCCTGCCAGCAGGCGCGCGATAATTACGTCGAAGGCCGCGAAGTCGCGCTCGCGGGCCGCATCACCGCGCATCGCGAAATGGGCAAGAGCCAGTTCATTGACATTCGCGACCAGAGCGGGCGCATGCAGGTTTATGCGCAGAAGAACGTTCTCGGCGACGAGCAATGGAACATCTTCACGCACCTCGACCTGGGGGACTTTCTCGGGGTGCGGGGAACGATGTTTACGACGAAGACCGGCGAGATTTCTGTAAAGCTGGGGGGCGCAGGCGTACCGCCCGTAGGACAGGCGTCGCACCTGTCTCAAACTGAAAAAGCGAAGTCAGAGACAGCCGCGACGGCTCTCCTACCTCCATTCGTCATCCTCGCCAAGGCGTTGCGCCCGCCGCCCGCCAAATGGCACGGACTGGAGGACACGGAGATTCGCTACCGCCAGCGTTACCTCGATCTGATGGCGAACCCGGACGTGAAGGAAGTTTTCCTCAAGCGCAGCGCCATCGTGCATGAGATTCGCCAGTTCTTTCACAGTCGCGGTTACGTGGAAGTGGAGACGCCCGCGATGCAGGCGATTCCCGGCGGCGCGGCGGCGCAGCCGTTCAAGACCTTTCACAACGCGCTCGGCTGCGAGTTTTATCTGCGCATCGCGCTGGAGCTGTATCACAAGCGGTTGCTCGTGGGCGGCATTGATAAGCTGTTCGAGATCGGCAAGAACTTCCGCAACGAAGGGCTCTCGCGCCGGCACAATCCCGAGTTCACGATGCTTGAAGCCTATCAGGCGTTCGGCGATTACGAGACGATGATGGAAACCGTGGAATCGCTAATAACGAGCGTGGCGGAGAAAGTTTTGGGATCGCTCGTCGTTGAACATGATCAACCAGTCGCAACCAGCCAAGCGATTGCGGCTTTTGAAATGAAACTGGTTGGTGCGGGAATCAAACTTTTCCCTGGTGATTCATGTCAAGCCGCCTATGACAAAGTGGTTCAACCGTTTGTCACAGGATTTGAAAGTATTCTCGGCGGCTCTGAAAAACCAATTACTGCCGCAACTGAAGCTGTGAGCCTCGCAAATCGTGCTATCACTTCATTGGTTGAGGCTTTGGCTGATCCTTCTATTCCAAAAGCCATTGATTCAAAACTCCACGCTGATGTATTGAGGGATCTTAGAAATCAATTGGCTCAACTTGAAACATTCATCGAACCTAAGAAAATCGACCTCTCGCCAAAATGGCGGCGCGCAAGATACAAAGACCTCGTCCGCGAAAAAGCCGGCGCGGACTGGTTCGACATCTCCTCTTCGGAACGCCGTCAACGTGCGCACGATCTCGGCGCAGAAATCGGCAAGGAATACGAAGACTTTGAAGTCACCGGCGCCGTGTTTGAAAAGCTGATCGAACCGACGCTCATCCAGCCCACGTTCGTCACGCATCTGCCGAAGGAACTCGTGCCGCTCGCCAAGCTTTCGCCTGACGACCCGACGACCGTCGAGGTCTTCGAGTGCTGCATCAACGGTCAGGAAATCTCGCCCGGCTACACCGAGCAGAACGATCCCATCGCTCAACGCACC
>JAANMW010000347.1_pt1 | contig 53193 bp, 72 predicted proteins | sample 7279671 | NCBI WGS metagenome assembly JAANMW01 (sample SAMN14094541, study PRJNA606508) | bioreactor metagenome | isolation source: A lab-scale SPAN reactor treating ammonium-rich wastewater day 247 | place: Ireland: Galway | collected 2017-09-19 | reverse complement strand
GGCCGGTTCCTCGAAGGCATCGTGTACGGCACTCCCAAGCCTGGCACGTGCATGCAGATCAAAGCCGCCACGGAGATGGTCAACGGCCGTTTCACGTGGGAGGTGTTCAACGCGGATGCGGATGGCAATCAACGGCTCGTGGCCGTGCTCCTGCCGGACGCTCTGCAGGGGAAGCTGTACTCCGACGCCTACGTCTCGGGAACCCGCTGCTTTCTCTACTGTCCGCTGCCGGGCGACGAGCTCAACATGCTCGTGACCGACGTGGACACGGGTACGTCCGATTCGTTCGCCATCGGCGATCTGCTGATGATCGACGACGGCACGGGCAAGCTCATCGATACGACGGGCACCCCCGAGTCGGAGTCGTTCATCTGCCTGGAGACCTACGCCGACCCGACGTCGACGCAGACAGACTTCTGGCTGCACTGCATGTTCACCGGGTACTGATGCCGATCAACGGCTGGCTTAACTGAAGGAGAAATCGAAGATGTTCACTGACTACATTCTCAACGGCCAAGCCGTCGGCGAGGTGGGGGAGCAGATGGCGACGTGCCGCTACGAACCCAACTTGCTGCGTCCCTTCAAGGGCAAGAACGGACAGGCCTACGTTACGGTCAACACGGGCAAGATCGACGACAACGGCGAACCCGTCATGGAGGCCCGCCGGGTGGTCGATCTGATGTGGAGCGGCGTGAACCTGCCGATCACGGCTAACGCCACCTCACTGAGGAAGGACGATTGGACCCTGCTGGACAAAGCCGTGCTGCGGGCAGCTCGTGCCCGTCTGCGTGCGTGGTCCGATCTGGCTGCCGCGAGTTCCTTCGGGGGCTTCAACGGCATGTCGAAGATGATCCTCGAGCATGAGACGATGAGCGATCCGGGCGAGGCGATCGTCGACATGGATGGGTTGACTCCCGGCCGGACCGATGCTCCGCTCTTCCAGCTGGAAGGGCTGCCCCTGCCGATCACCCACTCGGACTTCTGGTTCAGCGAGCGACGGCTGGCCGTCTCCCGCAACAGCGGCACTCCGCTGGATACCACGATGGCCGAGGCGGCAGGACGTCGCGTGGCGGAGCAGGTGGAGAAGACCTTGGTCGGTTCCGTCACGGGCGTGACCTACGGCACGGCTGCGAACTACGGCACCTCCGCCGCGAAGGTCTGGGGCTACACCAACTTCCCGGATCGGATCACCAAGACGGATCTCACCACGCCGGACGGCACCAACGGCGCCACGACGGTCGACGACGTGCTGGAGATGATCGAGCTGGCCGCGGACCGCTACCACTACGGTCCCTTCATGCTGTACCACAGCACCGATTGGGACAAGTACATGGACGACGACTATCGTGCGAACGACAGTCGGACGTTGCGTGACCGCCTGCGGAACATCTCGCAGATCTCGGACGTCCGTCGGTTGGACTTCCTGACCGACAAGTTCACCCTGTTGCTCGTCCAGATGACGCCGGAAGTGGCTCGTGCCGTCATCGGCATGGACTTCACCACGGTGCAGTGGCCGACCAGCGGCGGGATGCGCCAGAACTTCAAGGTGATGGCGATCATGGTTCCGCAGCTTCGTTCCGACTACAACGGCAACACCGGCATCGTCCACGCCAAGACTTCGTAGCGCTTGGGGCCGTGAGGGTTGCGTGACAAGGGAGTCTGGCCCCCTCCCTTGTCACCTCTTCCATCCTGAGGGCCTGGAGCGGTAACGATGGCGAAGTACAAAGTTTTACGAGGATCGCACGCGGCGGGTCATGGCGAGAACCTGCGCACTTACAAGCGCGGAGAGATCATCGAGACGCCGAAGAACCTGGAGAAGCTGTTCGGCAAGGACAAGTTCCAACGCATCCGCCCGAACGAGGACGCAGAGGATGCTCCGGTAGCACCTCCGGTCGAAGCACCCGCTGCGGTCGCCGTGGTCGACGAGGATCCGTACGGCCTGCAGAAGATGACCAAGCAGCAGCTGCTCGAGTTCGCCAAGACGGAAGGCATCGAGGTCAGCGACACGGCGATGAAGAAGGACGAGATCCTCAACGAGATCCTGGCCGTGCTGGGGGAGGAGTGATCCGATGGCCCGCACGACTTCCTCCGCCGTCGAGGCGATCCTCCTGAACCACTACGACGGTTCATCGGATCTGTCCGCCTTCATCGCTACGGCAACCGCCCTGGTGGACCATGTAGCATCACAGGACAGCGGCAGCATCCTCTCTGCTGCGTTGCTGGAGAGGATCGAGGCATTCCTGTCCGCCCACTTCTATGCCCATGCCGACCAGCTGAAGCAGTCGGAGAGCATCGGGCGGTCCAGCGCGGTCTACCAGGGCAGGACGGAAGTGGGCCTGCGGTCGACGCAGTACGGACAGACTGCCGTGGACTTGGATTTGACGGGCACGCTGTCGTCGCTGGGGAAGAAGAAGGCGACGATGACGTGGCTGGGCAAGAATGAACCGGACCAGATCGACTACGAGGACCGGAACTGATGCCCTTCGCACGACGACACCAGAAGGCGGTCATGTGGGCCCGCAGCGGCTACGGTCGCGACGGTCAACCCACGGTGTCCAGCCCGACGGAGATCGACGTGCGTTGGGAGTCAGGTCTGGCGCAGGAAGTGCGACCCGTCTCCAACCCGATAGCCATCGACGTGACGCTGTGGACGTCGGAGGACTTGACGTCCGGCAGCATGGTGTGGCTGGGATCCGAAGACGAGCTGGGCACGGCGGATCCTACGGAGGTGTACGAAGTGATGGAGGTGCAGAAGATACCGGACGTGAAAGGTCGCGTCTACGAGCGGGTGGCTCTGCTCAGTCGATTCCGAGAGAGTCTGCCCACGTTGGCATAGGGAGCGAAGCGATGAAACGATGGCTGTGGCTGCTGTTGGTCCTGCTGTGTCCTGCGTGGGCACAAGCCGACATCGAGATCAACGAACGATACGAACGTGGCGAGAAGATCATCGGGAAGGTGATCCCCACGAACTTGCCCGAGAATGCCATGATGCGGGGAATGTTCCGCGTATCAGGAAAGGCATCGACGTGGCAGCCGGATGCGAAGGTTCTTGAATATGCCATCTGGGCGGAGGACGGACAACACACCGTCACGGCCGTTGGCACGTGGGTCGTCACGGACACGGGGGAACTCGGCGGGGCATTGATCGACTTCGGGTACTATGAATACACAGCGACATTCATCGTTGGGCCGGGAGGTCCTGGCCCGGACCCTCCTCCACCTCCTCCACCTCCTCCGCCGGTGGACCAGAAGTGGCAGGTCGTCATGATCCACCGGTCAGAAAAACTATCGACCCTGCCGTTGGGACAGAGGACGTTGCTGACGTCGTTGAAGGTTCGCCAGAACTTGAAAGCGAAGGGGCACGATGTCCTGGAGGTACTTGACAACAACGTACTCGCGGGTGGTTCACCCGCTAAGCTGAGGCCGTTCGTCAACGCCGTGGTTAAGAGCGGCACGGAGCTGCCCGTCATCGCGATAGCTCCGTTGGCCGGAGGTACTGTGCAGGTCTATCCATTGCCGGCTGACGAGGCCGCGTTGACGAAGTTGCTGGGAGGTGGTCAATGATTCTGTCATACAACACCGACGACCCGCTGCAACTCGACACGTTGATCGCTCAACGCAAGTCCACCTTTCGCGAGGTGCGACCGCGTGACTACTCCCGCCGTCCTTACGCGGGCAGCGCGATGGATCACATCGGAGTGAGACCCATCGAGGCCGTGCAGGACGTCTTGATCCAGCCGGCCGACTACGCCGAGGCGATCAAGTACGCTCACGACAATATGATGATGCCGATGTATCATCAGCACGCGACGTGGGCGCCGGAAGGATTCGTCAGCAATCAAGGCAGGATCGGATATTGCTGGACGTGGTCAGGCTCTGCGACCTTCATGGACTTGCGAGCATTCGAGGACAAAGACACGGTGATGGTGGCCCCGGTGTCGATGGGCTATCTCGTTGGATGGAACAACCGAGGCAACTACCTTGAGTCGTTCATCAAGGGCCTGCGAGAAGACGGCATTTGCCCTGGCGACTTCAACGACTCAACACGCAGTTCGTCGAAGTGGCCGATGGACGCGACCCGCAAGCTGTATCGGTTGGATGAGATATGGGACACGGACCCGTCGAGCGACGCCCGCATGGTGCAGCACATGATCAGCGGGCTGTGCCACGGTCGACCGATGTACATGGCATACAACTGGTGGGGTCATGCTCTCGAAATAGTCGGAGTACTTTGGACGCCCAACGAGTACATGAGCATCACCGTGGTGATCAGGAACTCGCACGGCGAGAACGACTTCATCAAGTTGACTGGAACTCGGTGCGTGCCGGACGAAGGTTATTTCTTCGTCAGCACGAAGCCGATCATCGTTCCCGACCAGGGACTACCTTTGGCAACCGCTCTTTGAAAGGAATACGCAATGCGTTCGTTGATCTTGGCAATCGTCCTGATGTTCTTCGCCTCCGTCGCCTACGGGCAATGTGCCAACGGCGTCTGCAAGGCAGCGCCGGTGCAGAAGGTCGTGAAGAAGTCAGTCCTGGTGTTGAAGAACGGCCAGCCGGTCCGCTCGGTGGAGAAGTCCGTGCAGAAGGCCGTTCGCTGGCGTCCTTTCCGTAGGTGGAGGAATCGTTGACATTGCACGAACACTGATAACACCGACGATGGTCGACAAGGGCAACCGTCGTCTGTACGGCGAGGCGTCGCTGTCCATCCTGGAGAACATCGCCAACACCTGCGCGATCCTCTATGCGGGACTGAACGGCGGACGTATACGCAACGCCAGCGGAGGCAATCTCACAGTCAGCTTCCACGAGGCCAGCTCGTTGGACGGCGAAGCGTTCGACGTGCTCAGCTCGGCGGGCGTCGCCCAGAGCGAGATAGTCATCCCGGATCAGGGGTCGCTGTTGATTCCTGCCGCGTGCGAGGGAGTCGAGTACTTGGTGCTGACTACTGGACTCGGAACCGGAACTGGAACGAGCGAAGACAGCGGCATCTCCATCGTCGTGTGGGCCAACAAGTAGCGGAGATTGGTCATGGGATTATCCGATGCAGGATTCACTTACCTTCAGAGCATGGTATCTGAAGGTAAGGACTGGACGACCCAGGTGGAGCACACCACGGCTTCGCAGCGGGCTGCGGCGTCTGCTGCTTTGTTGGTTCTACAGACTGATCTGTCAGCGATAAGTTCGTCATATGTAGCCGGGATCCAATACCTTCGGACGATGATCACTGCCGGTAAAGATTGGCCGTCGGCAGTCGAGAGGACAACCATTGCAGAGCGTGCTGCTGCCTCTGCTAGTCTAACGGCGTGGAAGACTTATCTGAACAATTCAACTTATAACGCCGGTCTTGAATACTTGGCGTCGATGATTACAGAAGGCAAGGACTGGGAGACTCAGGTGGAGCATATCAGCACGGCTACAAGGACTGCTGCCGTGTCTAGTCTGGCTTCTCTGGCCTTGTATCTACAAGCGCCTATCTCTCAGAGTTTGACGGTGACAAATCCCAACGCAGAGACTTTGACTAATTATCAAGTCAGGGTTGACGTGACTTATGCCGTAGGAATGAATGCAGACTTCTCAGATCTGCGGTTCGGCAACTCAGACTTTTCAGTTGAGTATCCGTTCTGGGTCGAATCATATGTGAGCGGAACCTCTGCCGTAGCATGGGTGAAGATGCCGAGTCTGCCGTCTGGAACAACCCCGCTGGTGATGCGGTATGGATACGGAACTTGGACCTACACGACGAACGGCGCACAGACGTTTCCCTTCTTTGAGGACACCTTTGCCTCCATCGCTCAGGGGCCGTCGTTGGGCGCAAGCACGAAGTTGACGTTGGCCACTCCAGATGGTACTGGCGAGTCATTGCATCCGTCGGTCGTATACATCGCAGCCGGGTTCGGTGCTGCAGGGCACAAGTACTGGATGGTTCACACGCCATATGCTGGGTTTGACAATCAGTTGGAGAATCCTTGCATAGCTTCTTCCGCCGACGGAATAACTTGGGTTACTCCGACTGGTCTTACCAATCCAATAGCTGCAACTCCGTCCAGTCCAGCTGGGTTTCACAGCGACCCTGAACTTGAATATGATCCCGACCTATCGAGGCTGAACTGCTATTGGAGAAGGTCGACGACTGCAGGAGGCACTCCTACTACATTGCTTATGGCCTATTCCACAGATGGAGTTGCCTGGAAACGGGTATCTGACGGCACCAACTTGACCGCTATTTCAGACGCCAACAAGTTGACCACGTTGGCAGTGATGGACCCATTGTCTGGTGACGACATAGAACGTAGTCCATGCATCGTGCGCCGCGCAGCAGGCGACTGGCACTACTGGGCTCAGAAAGGCACCAGCGCTGCTCCGATTATTGTCCATCGGACATCTGTCAACGGTATCTACTGGGGGACCGGAACCGGAACAGATGATTTCGAAGAGTGTACGCTGGTGCAGAACAATGTTGCAGGGTCTACGACTGCCAAGGGTATCTGGCACATGAGCGTGTGGTGGTCGGCCAGTCAATCAAAATACTTCTTGCTGGCGATGAGCACTACAAACTACGTGTTGACGTTGTATAGTTCTACTGATGGATTAACATGGACTCAGTATCCATGGCAAGTAGCGGGTATGAACAGCAGCTCATCAGCTTGGAACTATGAACATTATCGTCCGGCAGTGGTCGAAGTGTCCGGGAACGTCACGGTGTTCCCATCGTTTCTATCGACGGGCAGTGGAAACCATGCGTGGGTGGGGAGGTATGCTCCAATCTCTGCTGCCGATCTGGTGGCAAGAGCAAATGGGTCGTTCACCTCAGAGGCCGAGAACGTCGTATGGAACGGGCACGGTTTATTGTATGACCCGCTGCAACCTTCGGTGTCTGGCGGCGTAGCCACTTTGCGAAGGACGGGCACTGAGTCGGCGGTGGCTTATCTGCGAGCAGGCAGCTACACCTTCACCGCTAACAAGGCGCTACGAGTCAGCTTGAAGCCGTCGTCTGCTCTGCAAGCCATGATTGGGTTCGGCGGAGCCAACATGATCCCGCAGGCTGGACAGTATTTCCAAGCTCCTGGAGTTGCAGAAGGGTATCAACTGGTCACGCGATTGACCCCCACCAAGTGGAACGCAAGGCAGATAGATGCAACTACCGAAACCACTCTCCAAGAGTTGGCCATTGGATCAGACGATTTGACCACCGATTTCAATGTGTGGGAACTGGGATTGAGATCAGACGCTGACGCAGATACTGGGACAGGCACCGGAACTACATACACTGGAAACCTAAGAGGTTCTTTCAATGATGTAGCTCGGCCAGCCAAGGCGACGGGATTGACTGAATATCTTGACAACGCCAAGTATCCGTTCGTAGCTCAGGGCAACGGGGCAAGTGAAACCAGAACCTGTCAGGTGAACTGGATGTTGGTTCGTGAACTTGCAGATGTGGAGCCTACTGTAGCATGATCAATTCATTCGTGATGAGTTCGATTTTGGTCATAGCTGTTCAGCCAGTCTATGTTCCGCCGTCTGGCGACGCGACTGGCGTCAGTGACTATGCGACCATCTCGGCCATGATCGCAAGCGAGCAGTTGAAGTCGTTCGAGGGGACGATTGAACTGTCAGGAACGTACTACGTTGATCATGGACTGGTCACTGGCGATGCCACAAATCCACTCAAGGCAGGTGTCTGCATTCGAGGCAATGGCAACGCTTCGATATGGTATGTCGGTCCCAGCATGGATGATTACATTCTGCGGGTTCAAGGGACGGTGAAAGGTTCGGCACCCCGCGTCGAGAACATCCGACTGATCGCAAACCACTCCAACCATAAAGCGCGTGGACTGCTGGTCAACGGGCAGACGTACATCGCCACAGTTCGCAACGTACAAACGATGTGGACCAGCCAGATTGCTTTCGACTGTGTGAACAACTGGGGCGGAGGATTCTACAATTGTCGAGCCTATTTTCATCATGGAATAGGTCTGCGTAGTTTCAACTGTAATAACACCGTCTTCCACAAGATGCATTTCCATAGAGTGCAGGGTGCTTGGCATTCATCATTGAATAACGAAGCGACAGATGAGATGATGCGGTATGAGATGGGGCATGGACGAGCTGCAACTAAGACACAGTATGGAGCAGCGTACTGCGAGGACTGGCCATCGCCCGATGACATCAGCGTTATCTCCACGGGAGGAACTGTAGTCCAGACTCCGGTGGAAGAACGGGCTTGCGTCTGGTTGAATCAGCGCAACGTCAAATTCGACAACATCTTGTTCGAGAACTGCAACGGCGGCGACCTTCCGCTAGTCTATTTGACGGAGTATGCAGAAGGGGTGTCGTTCGAGCGGATGTACTTTGAGAAGAACTTATATGGCGTCAATGCGATACGAATAGCTGGAGGGTCCACAGACAAGAGCACAACATTTGGGTTTACATTTGAAGACATCTTCAGCTATGACGCTCCGATTGGATTCCCACAGCTTCGGGCAGCCTCGTTCATTCGTACAACCGGGTACGTCAGTGATGTAGTCGTTGATCAGTTCAAAGCCTGGAATTTGGAAACATCCATAGTGATTTGCGACGGAGGTCATTTGTTTACAACTGAATGTCGTCGGTGCAGAACTCAGAACAATTCGATTCACCCCAAGCAATGGACTACTGCGGTGAACGGCGGAGTGATCGAGAAGGGGGTTCCCTACGGCGCAGACCACGGGCAGATAGCAAAATAGCAGAAAGCGGGTTCACCATGAGTTTCATTCTGGCGCAAGCAATACCTGATCCGACGAAGGTCATCGACACCGCGACCGGCGTGAGCTGGGAGGCCGGCATGCTGGCGTTGATCATGGTGTCATGCTTGATCCTTATCGGGTACATGTTCAAGAGGCAGTCGGACTCCTCCGACCGCATGGCAACAAGACTCAGCGAGGTGGAGAACGAATTGCGGAAGATCGAGAAGGATCACCGTGACTCGCTGGTGGCAGTGTCCAAGGAAATGGCCAACGCGATAACCGAGTCCACGGCGGCGAGGCAGAGCGTGCACACGGCGCTGATCGAACTGACCCGAGCGAGTAACGTATTGAACGGCGACTTGAAGGAGCTGTGCCAGCTGTTGAAGCTGAGCCCCTGCATCGCCATCGGAAGTCTGCGTGGCGACTACAAACTGATCGACCGTGCGACCGGCAAAGAGGTCGAGTTGGTACGGCAGAAGCAAGACGAACAAGGAGAAGCCTAATGGCATACAGCAACTTAGCCGCATTCATAGCTGGAGCTGCCGGCTACGGCAAGAACTTTCAGCAGTACATCGACGGCGTGCCCTCGCTGACGGTACGTCAAGGCGTGGCAACCGATCTGGCCCAGCTCTGTGCGGAGGTTGCCGGATACAGCGGCAACACGTTCCCCAACTTAACTGCACTGGTGTCGGCGTTGTCTCAGACGAACGAGGTGCAGAACATCCTGAGCCAGCGGTCCCAGAGCGAGCGCAACAGTGCCCGCACAGAGTGGGCCCAGCTGATCACTGACTTCAACGCCATCGAAGTCCAGGAAGGTTACTCAGCCGGAAGCTATGGCGCCACCACGACGCTGATCAACTTGATCCTCGCGGCTGGCATGCCGAACGATCTTGGACAGTGGGCAGACAAACTGACCGCTTCTCAAATCACCAATGCGGCCACTGCTGTCAGCAACATGACCACCCGAGCCACGGCAATGACCTCGCGTCTGCAAGGGCTGGCCTTTGCTCCATATCTATGGTTTGATTCGTCCTCGTTGCTGGAGATGACGGGTACTGGGCCTTCTCTAGTCGAGTCCTGGGGGAACTCAGCGGCAGGTTCACAAACTGTTGACATGCTAGGAACCTCTACTGCTCCTTACGTGAATGCAGGCGCAGTTTATTTCTTTGGGGCCGACGAAGCGCTGGTTGGCAGTGCGGCACAATTTGATTTCAATCGCACAGCGTTCTCGGCATTGATCCACGCTAAGACTGACGCTTCGCTTGCGAACGGTAAGATGGCATTCAATCAATGGGACACCAACGGCAAACGGTCCTGGCGGGTGATGCCATATGACACAGCAGGCACCAATGGGTTCTCATGGGGGATGTCGGCCGATGGTTCCAGTACGACTGCTCAAGTGCATGCCGAATATACGTCTGGCGCAAATCCACGCAACGCTTATCACACGTTTGGAATGACGTGGAACGCTGGCACGATGCTGTTGTATCTCGACGGCGTGTTGACCGCTTCCACAAAGACAGGAAGCTACGCCGGTACCACCATATATGACGGAGACGCCGGGTTGAGCATTGGAGCCTACTTGACCAGCGGAGTTCCTGCCGGACTTTGGAAGGGGTGGATGAAGCATGCGATGACGTTCAACAAAGTTCTGACCGGTCCGCAGATGTTGTCCCTTCATACGCTCCTGGCTGCTTGAGCATGACATACACCAACCTTCAACAACTGGCGACGAACATCAACAGGGCTCGCGACGAGTTCAAGCTGGACTTGGTGTGGGACACTCGAAGCAGTGCGATGAAGCAGCACTGCGTTTCGATTCTGTGCTACGGTCGATCGCTGTATGTGGCCTACAACTGGTGGGGCCATGCGGTCGAGCTTGTGGGGATACTCATCCGGCCCGACGGTACGTGGGAGTGGTGGATCTCGAACAGTCACAACGAACCGGACATCATCGTGCTGACCGGCACTCGGGCAATTCCGTCCGAAGCTTATGGTTTCATCAGCACCGTGATGGCGGCATAGGGAGCGTAAGATGCCCAGTGAAGTAGAAGCACGTTGGCAGCCGGTGCGACAGAGAATCAAGATTCTCGGCACGGCGAGGAACCTTGCGAAGCAGGGACTGATCACCAAGGAGATGTCCAACGAGGAAATCGTGGACGTGTTCATTGCAACTCTGGTCGAAGAGGACCCGGTCGTGTACGGGGCCAACTTCGATTGGAGCAAGTTCATTGAACTCCTGATCCAGTTGCTGCCCCTGATCATGATGCTTTTCCTGTAAGGAGGAAATGAGCGATGGCACGAACGAAGGCCACGGTGAAGATGCGGGACATCGGCAATCGGCAGCCCGGCATGTTCGGGTACGCGGATCTGGCGCTGACGAACAGCGACGCCACGACCGCGGTGGTCCGCATCGGCGGCCTGCCGTTCGGTCGGTTGGTGAACGTCTCGGGCAAGTTCGTGGGGATCACCTTCAAGGAGCTGTACTTGGATGATCCTGACCGGGACGATCCTGAATCGACCGGGACGGTCGTGGCTCTCAAGGATGAAGACGCAGGGACGAGCGGCTATACATGGACGCTGGGGAACAACGAAAGCCGGCAGCTCCCATCAGCGTTGGCGGGAGTCGATTGGTTGATCATCACGTTGGCGTCCGGCTCGGCAACGGTTCGATTGCAGGAGGAGCGATAGCGATGAACGAAGAGCAAGCAAGGAAATGGATCCGCGACGGAGTTCTGTGGCTGAAGGAAGGGGCGACCCTGACTCCGACCACGTTGGACGATCTCATCTTCGACAAGACGTTGAACGCGATCGACACGGACTTCCTCTGGGATCTGATGTGGCGTGTTCTGTCCCGTGTGCTCGAGGGCGAAGCTGTCCTGGTCCATGCACCCGACGAGTCGGTGCTGGCCGAGGCCCAGCTGGTCGAGGCCGATTGGACGAAGATCATGGAGATCGTCCTGGCGATCATCGAGCTGATCAGGAAGCGGAAGGAGTAGACCAATGACGAGTCTGATTCTGGCGGTGGCGTTGATGGGGCAATGCGAGGCAGGTCAATGCAGGGTTGCCCCTGTGCGGAACACGGTCGCCGTGGTAGTTCGGGTGCAGCCCGTTCGATCGGTCGCGGCAGCGGTCGCCCGTGTGCAGCCCGTACGTAGTGCCTTACGAGCGCAACCCGTACGCAAGGTCCTTAGAGGGGTCGCCCGCGTACAGCCCGTTAGACGAGCCCTCCGGGAGCTCTGCCGCTGATCTAGGGCTAGGGAACAGGGGGTCTTCCATTCGGGGAAGCCCCCTGCCCCGTCCCTCGAACAAGGATGACGAACAATGACTGATGTTTCTGTAGCAGAAGCCATCGCATATCTGAAAGAACTCGTTCGCAGAGGATACGATGAGAATCATTTGATGTCGCATTATTCGCAAGCGTTCCGCGATGAGGTGGCCGATCTCTACGAACAGATTCTGACGACTCAATCCTCCGAGTTGGCTGTAGGAACACTTTCTTTGGAAGCTACAGGGGATGCGACTACCGATACTGCAAACCTCAAGAATGCTCTCGAACAGTTGCAGTATGCTCATTATGCTACATCGAGCGTTCATCCCGTTCTGTTGACGTCGGGCTTGTTCAAGATCAATCAGCCTTTGCAAGTTGGGGGCAGCAATCTCAAGACGCCTCTGATCGACGGTCAACACAAAACAATATTCGAATGGCGGGGCAGCAAGACGTCAGACTACATGTTCACGTTCGGAGATCCGGCGGGGCCTGGACAGATCGGAAAACACCCCTGTTTGATCAATTCGACGTTGAACTGCTACAACAACAGTCGAGGCATCTTGGTCTACTATCAGACTTATCGACCTGTGTTGAAGAAGGTATACGTTTACCAATCATGGCAGGTTGGGGTCGATCTCGTGTCTTGTTGGGGATCTTGTTTCCGAGATCATCATCTTCGAGAGTGCCTTGGCTGAGAGCGACATTGACAATGTGAACGCCTATCTGATGGCGAAGTACGGAATCACCTGATGAAAGTAAACACCAAGGTCATCGGCATGGACAAGCTCACCGCAGAGCTTCGCAAGATGGGACTCGATGCCAAGCAGATGAGTTCGGAAGGAGTCGTCGTGGGCTTCACGCAGCGGTACGCGATCTACGTTCACGAGGTGCAGGCACGGCACAAGCCGGGCAAGCAGTGGAAGTTCCTGGAGTCTCCCTTCCGCAGGATGATGACGACGGGCGAACTGATGCGGATCATCAAGGAGGTCTACAAGAAGACCAAAAGCCTGACGAAGGCGTTCCTCGTCGCGGGGCTGAGGATCCAACGAGAGGCCCAGCAGATCACGCCTATCGACACGGGTGCCTTGAAGGCCAGTGCCTTCACGACGACCGACAGCAAGCTGAACGCGGTGGCCTCCGTGGCCTTCAAGAAGTCCGAAGCGAGACGTGTGGACACGCTGGCGAAGAGGGCAGCCAAGGCAGCCAAGAAAGCGAGCAAGAGGAAATGAACCACCCTGTAGCCGACATCGTCCGACAGCTGCTGGTGGACTTGGGCATCGCCTCCGACGGGGGCACGTGGCCGGCCTACTACGCGAACATGCCGGACGCACCGGACAACTGCATGGCCGTCTTCGACACGGAGCCCGTCGACGTGAAGCGCAGCCATCCCACCGGGGTGACGGCGGTCGTCTACGGCATCCAAGTCCTCGTGCGGGCGGGGGACACTCGGACGGCCTACTTGAAGACGAAAGCAATCAACCGTGCGTTCGACGAGGACGTGTACCGCGACGAGGTGGTGCTGGACGAATCAGTCTACCTTGTGCAGGCGATCTCTCGGACAGGTGCCGAGAACCCGCTGGGTCCCGAAGGAGCGACGAAGCGTCAGCTGTATTCGACGAACGCACGAGTCAGTATTTCATTGATCGAAGAACTAGGTACCAGTTCCGGATAGAAGGAGATTGACAGATGGCAGGCACAACAAGATCGACCCCTGGTGGAATCATGCTCGGCGACGGGTATTCTACCAAGATCGCTTTCTCGAGCGATCCGGACATCGAGTTCTGGGAAAGGACAGTGAAGCCTCCGGGCATCGACGGAGGTGATCCGGTCGACCGGACCACGATGCACAATTTGACGTGGCGTACGATGGCATCCCGTGCTCTGAGGACGTTGACCAATTCGTCCGTCACCGCTGGGTACGATCCCAAGGTGTTCGATTCGATCGTGGCCATTATCAACGTGGAGCAGGAGATCACGGTGCACTTCCCCGACGGAAGCATCCTGATCTTCTACGGCTACTTGAAGTCCTTCGAGCCGAACGAACACTCGGAGGGAGCACTGCCCGAAGCCACGATCGAGATCGTTCCCACAAACACGAACCCGACCACGGGTGCCGAGTCCTCGCCCGACTATCGTTCGTCGTCGACGGCCACACCTTGACCTCAGTGACTATGATTGGAGCGGATCATGGAACCATTGCGTTTCGACACGTTCGAACTTCACCAAGAGACGGTTTACCTCGGCGACCGAGAGTACACGCTGCGGGAGGCATCCAGCGGGGCGGCCACACGCTACCGCAATGCACTCCTTGAGTGTGCGACGATCGGTCCCGACGGTAAGCCTTCCAAGCTGTCGGGCATGGCCAGCGTGGAACCCCTGCTGGTTTCGCTCTGCCTGTTCGATCCCGAAGGCAAGCTCGTTCCACTGAAGGTGGTGGAGGATCTGCCTGCACGCATCGTGAAGTCCTTGTTCAATCGGATCAAGGAGATCAGCGATCTGGACGAAGAGGTCGAGGGCGACGAGGGAAACTGATCGTCCAGCGACACGACGATCGGTTTCGCATTGCGTCTCTGCTCGGCATGTCGCTGGAAGAATGTCAACGACGGATCTCGCAGCGTGAGTTCCGTCTGTGGCAAAGGTGGCTGAGGAACGAATGGAACGTACCGAACCGAACCGACCACATCCTCGTGAAGATCGCCATGGAGATTCGCCTGTTGCGGTACGAACACCTCAGACGGAACAGGACCGTGAAGTTCGAGGAGTTCATACCCAAGTTCGGGGCTGGACCGAGCGAGAAGATCAACACGGAGCAGGCGACGCAGGCCATCAAGTCTCGCTGGTTCAGCTTCGTGGGGCTGAAGAGGAACGACGATGAGTGACACCGTAGTACATCGTTTGATCGTTCGCCTCTCGGGCGATCCGCAGAACCTGATCAAGACGATGGAGAAGGTCCAGCAGAAGATGCAGACGGTCGGTCGACTGATGACGACCTTCGTCACGGCACCCGTCGCAGCCTTCGGTGCCCTGGCCGTCCGCGAATTCATGAAGTTCGATCATGCCATGACCGAGTCTACTTCGATCATGGAGGTGACGACGGAACAGATGGACCGCATGCGGAAGACGGCACTGGACATTGCCAAAGGTTCCACCAAGGGACCGGAGGAGATGGCCCGTGCCTACTTCTACTTGGCATCGGCAGGGTTGAACGCCGAGCAATCGATGGCAGCTCTGCCTCTCGTGACGAAGTTCGCGACGGCTGGTGCGTTCGATCTCGCCCGTGCCACCGACCTGCTGACGGATGCTCAGTCTGCTCTGGGCATGACGTCCAAGGTCACCGCGGTCAATACGATCAACATGGCTCGGGTGTCCGACGTCCTCGTCAAGGCGAACACGTTGGCCAACGCTTCGGTCGAACAGTTCTCCACTGCGTTGACCAGCAAGGCAGGATCCGCCTTCAAGGTGTTCAACAAGGACATCGAGGAAGGCGTGGCGGTCCTGGCAGCGATGGCCGACCAGGGCATCAAGTCGGAGCTGGCAGGAAACAACATGGCCCGCATCATGTTCCTGTTGAGCAACGCAGCCCAGAACAACACGGCGGCATTCAAGAAGTACGGATTCTCTCTGTATGATGCCAACGGGAAGATGAGGAACTTCGCCGACATCATCCAGAACCTGGAGCAGATCCTCGAGCCGATGAACGACGACATGAAGTCGGCTACCTTGACTGCGTTGGGATTCGAGGCTCGGATACAGGGTGCCATCATGCCGTTGATCGGCACGTCGAACGCCATCCGACGCTACGAGGCGGAGCTGAGGGCTGCTGGAGGCACGACGGAGGACGTCGCGGACAAGCAGATGAAGTCGCTGTCCAACCAGATCAAGATCACGTGGAACCAGATCAAGGTCATGGCCATCGGCATCGGAGAACGATTGGCACCCTCCGTGCGGGCCCTCAACGAGACGATAGCCAACATGATCTCGTACTGGAACGAGCTCAGTCCGGCCATGAAGACCGTCATCCTGTACATGGCAGGGTTCGCCGCGGCGGCCGGACCTGTCCTGTTGATGACGGCGAAGATGATCGTTGCATGGAAGGCATTGACCTTGAACACCGTCGCTCTGGGCATCGCGTTGAAGGGCACCGTCTTCCTTGCGTTCATCACCGGAGCCTACTTGGCCGGCAAAGCATTGCACGAACTGCTGCCCTGGGTGAAGCGGGCACGGGCCGCGATGGAGGAGATGGACAGTGCCCATGCGGCGGCGATGAGCAACATGGCCAAGCGACACAGCGAGACGATGAAGCAGATCGTCGCTATGGATACACCGGAGGAGAAGAAGGCTGGCGTCAGTAAAGGACTCAAGGAAGCCAAGAACGAAGTCAAGAAGTACAACCGCGAGGTGATGGAAGCCCAGCGGATCATCGACGACATGAACAAGCAGTGGTTCACGACGCAGGCAACGATCGACGCCAACGAACAAAGGCTCGAGCAAGCACTGGCCCGACGCGAGGAAGCCGAGAGGAACCTCAACAACCTGGTCGAGTACCGCACCTCTCTGGAGCAGGAGGCCAACGTCGCGATCGCGGAACAGGCGAACGCACTGGCCGCTGTCGAGGAAGCCATCGCGAACATGGTCACGGACCTGACGGCGGAACGCGAGACGCTGGGTATGTCCTCCCGCGAAGCTGCGATATGGCAGCTGGCCCATGAGGGTGCCACGGATTCGATGTTGGCCGAGGTACGAGCGATCGACCGCGAGATCACGGCGATGGAGAAGTACAACGAGCTGATGGAGGAAGGCAAGAAGGTCGTCGAACAGTATCGCACGCCGATGGAGAAGCTGACGCAGGCACGCGAGGACTACCAGCGACTCTTGGACGTGGGGGCCATCGACGTCGACACCTTCGATCGTGCGAACAAGGAAGCACTCGACGCATACAACAAGGAACTCGAGAAGACTGACGAGAAGGCCAACATCAAGCTGCGGATGGACGCCACGTCCGTTCGGGCAGGATCGGCCGAGTTCGAGAGGATGATCGCAGACATCCGGCCGCAGTCTTCCTTCACGAGCAGCACGACGATGAAGTCCAACAAGGAAGACGAGATGGCCTCCAGCCTCAAACGATTGGTCGAGCTGGAGGAGGAACGGAAGCGGACGCAGATGCTTGACATCGGAATCGCGGAGATTGCCTAATGAGTGCCAGATCTCTAGGACCTATCAACTGGACGTTGCAACGTGACGACGACGGACATCGCACGTACATGATCGACTTCAAGGTTGAGACTACCAGCACCTCCGACGGGCCGGCCACCGTCACGTGGGCTTCCGGCCTGCCCTCCGTTGGATCCTATTGGCAGTTCGGCAACGATCTGGACATCTGGGCATTCTGCTGGCCGACGATGACCGTCACTCCGATGGTCACGGACGATCCTGGTCGCTTCTGGAAGGTCACCTGCAAGTTCACTACCCGTCCGTTCAAGCGATGCCAGGACACGTCCATCGAGGATCCTCTGCTGGAGCCTCCACGACTGCGAGGCGGCTTCAATACGAGGACCAAGGAGACGACCAAGGATCGACACGGCAAGCTGATCAAGAGCAGCAGCCACGAGATCATCTCCGGCATCGAGAAGGACTTCGGTGGGGCGACGATCTCGGTCGACATCAACGTGGCCAACTTCGACCTGGAAGAGTTCTGCGAGGCCATGCACAAGGTTAACGATGCCGCTCTGTGGGGGATGGCCAAGCGTCACATCAAGTGCATGGGTGGCTCGTGGATTCGCAATCTCTACGGAGTGTGCTCATACTACTTCACCGTCTCGTACGAGTTCGAGGCCCGCGAGGAGAGTTGGGACGACGAAGACATAGCGGACGCCGGATACAAGTGTCTGCGGGGCAAGTGGGTCGAGTCAGGTACGAGCACGGCTTTCCCTCCGCACTGGGAGGAGGAGACAGGACTGGACGCCGACGACCCTGACAACTTCATCGTGGCGAAGGATGCGAACGACGAGAGCATGCCCAAGATGACTCTGCTCAACGGCAGCGGCGGACGACTGACCGATCCCACCAATCCCGTGTTCATCCCCTCGGTCGAACACTACGACGAATTCAACTTTCTGTCGCTGGGCATCCCATCCAGCCTCACAGCATAGGAGCACGACATGGCCGACGAAGCAGTTATGCGAGCGAGCTTGCAGATCACGAAAGGTGAGGTGAAGTATCGATCCTATCCCGATAATTTCACCGCCGACGTGAGCGGTGAGAAGGGCCCCGTTGTGGGTGCCGTCACGGTACCACAGGGCGGAGTATCGATCGATCTGTCGGAGCTGACCTACCCCGGCTTCTGCCGCATCCGCAACCAGGGCAGCTATACGATCATCGTCGGCATCCTCGACGGTGTGGTGTTCCATCCGATCGAAGACATCCTGACAGGTGAACACTACATCCATCGTCTGTCGGAGTTCATCGGCAGCGAGCTGGATACCGGAACAGGGACCGCAACCACGGGTTCGGGCAACTCACTGTATCTGAGAGCGATCGGCGGGGAGTCCCAAGCATTGCTGGAGGTATTCGAGAAATGAGCCAGGTTCAGGAGCGGAACCGGATCACATGCGTTCTTCAGTTGTATCATGAACAGGACGGGGAGCAGCCGGACGGGATCCGATTGGCGTTCGTCGCGGCATCGAAGTACAACGTGCAACGATACCAGCGACGGATGAAGATCGACTCAACGGACAACCCCCTCGACATCGGCTGGTTCAAGCCCCACGAAGTCGGCAGCATCCTGATCGAGAACCTCGAAGGCAAAGGTCTTCAGGTTCAGCCGACCGACGAGGAACGTGAGGACATCGCCCGTCGGATCATCGAGGTGAGGCAGGACGGCGAAACTTCTTCATGGCTCGTTCCTCCGGGCGGGTTCATTCTCGGCAACCCCTCTGATCCGAGCAAGGTACGGCTCAGCTGTCAGCACGGTTCAGCCAAGATCGGTTTGTCGATCTATCCAAGGTGACGACATGACGCAAGCATTCTTCCTGTCGGCAGAGGACGTCGTTGTAATGCGACAAGTGGTCGACTGGTTCCGCAAGAGCCACGGAGAGCTGCCGCAGCCGGAACCCATCTCAGCATTCCAGTCGCCCGACGTCTACATCGCGAAGACGCCTGATGGGGGCATTCCTGCTCGCGACGGAGATACCCCAGGCAATGCAGAGTGCGATCTCTACAGGATCCAAGACGGTGAACTGTCGTCGATGGGAATCACTCGCAAGATCTACAACTTGTCTCTGGCTATCATCGAAGACGAATACATCTCCGTCATGCGAACGAAGGGCGGAGCATGGATCCTTTGTGCTGGGCAAGGAATCGAATCGACAGGCACCGGCACGAGCACCGACGAATGTATCGATACTTTGTTGGGTAGGGTTCTCTCCACGTTGGCACAAGATCCTGATCCAAGATACGTATTAGGTTTGAGCGATGACGGCTGCATGGTGAAGATCAGCACGGGAGTCTGTCCGTGAAAGCTTGGTTAGTGCAAGGGACTTTGACCGGATACGTCGTGATGGAGGGTGGCAACGTCATCCTCTGCGACGACTGTCCTTGCGATACTGGCACATCTACCAGCACCGTCGAGTATCCGCACTGTTCACAATGCTACGGATCGTCCGGTCCTCCCGCTTTCATCGTCGACATTCCTGCTCTGGAGAACGTGGCTGCTCCATTGGGATGTTCGACGTGCGCTGACTACGCGGGCAGCTACGTCTGCTATCCCACAGCATTGGAGTGCCAGTGGCGGTATGGCATCGTGGACGACGATCGGTGTCCTAAGACCAAGGATGGGTATCCGAACCAGATGCGCGTAGAGGTTCAACTGAATGTAGGGTCGATAGACGTCAACATCTGGGTGACGGAATACGTTGGAGGTGTTTACACGACGGCCGTCCGCTATCGATGGGTCGGCAGTTTCATAGGAGTTCTCGATTGTCTGTCCTTGGATGATTACGAAGTGGAATGGTTCGGTGTCACGTACGGATCTGCTTCGACAGGCATCCGCTGCAAGAATGATGCCTTGTCATCGGCCTACGTCTCGGCGGTGTAGCGATGAAGGTGGTATGGAAATGTCCTCGATGTTCGTTGGTCATCCGAGTTCGAGCCGATACTCCCAAGGTGCTCTGTGCCTGCGGTCACGTGGACATCGCCCCGACGGAATCGATCGCGGAGCAGGAGAGAGTCCAGAAGCGGAGGAGCATCTGCCGGGATTGCCCCCATCGTTCAGGAGAATGGCGTTGCGAAATCGTCGAAGCTGGATGCGCTACGGCGTATCGTAGGATTCTGTTGAATGGAAATTGTCCGCAAGATAAGTGGGACAGAAAGATGAAGTGGAGCTACGGAGTAACGACGGTCGCGGAGCGGATCCACAACGGGCTGCTGGAGAGGACCCTCGCATCGCTCAAGACGGCAGGATTCCCGGAGCCGCATCTGTTCGTGGACGGGATGTCGCCGGGCGAGTGGGAGCAGTGCACGGGTGCGATGGGGCAGCTGAACGTCACGCTGCACAAGCAGAAGGTCCGCACCTACGGCAACTGGGTCCTCGCTGCGTGGGAGCTGTATGCCCGCATGCCCGATGCCGATCGATACGCCGTCTTCCAGGACGACTTCGTGACGTACCGGAACCTGCGGCAGTATCTCGAGCACTGCGAGTATCCCGCCCGCGGCTACTGGAACCTCTACACGTTCCCGCAGAACGAGAAGAAGAAGGCAGGTTGGTACGAATCCAACCAGCTGGGCAAGGGAGCCGTCGGACTGATCTTCTCCAACGAAGCACTCCGCACTCTGCTGGCGACGCAGTACATGGTCGACCGCCCGTTGAACCCGAACCGTGGTTGGAAGGCGGTCGACGGCGGCGTGGTCTCCGCGTTCAAGAAGATGGTTCCACCGTGGAAGGAACTAGTCCACAATCCGTCCCTGGTCCAGCACACTGGACTCGAGAGCACGATGGGTAACTCCCGCCATGCCCTGGCGAACACGTTCAAGGGTGAAGACTTCGACGCCCTGTCGATGCTCCATCCGTTCGAGATCAAGGAACGCGACCCCGAAGCCAGACGCATGGGGCTGGTAGGACCCAACGGTGATTCGCCCGTCGGTACGACGAATTGGGAGCTGGCGACCGAGTGCGACTTCGGAGTCTGGCTCGTGAGACCGGACGGACAGCATGCTCCGCGGCACCCGCATCCCGACGTTGACACGATATACTGTCGGAAGGGAAGCAGCCCCAAGCTGCTGCAGTTCCTCGACATGGTCGACGTGGTCGTGTTCACGAACGATCCCGGCTACCGCGAGATCCTGCCGCTGGCGAAGGCACGGCACAAGAGGATCATTGCCGTCATGACGACCGACGAAGTACACGAGAAGTGGACGCCGTTCGTGGACCTGTTCATCTGCGGATCGATGGACGTCTGGAACGCACTGAAGGACAAGTATCCCTGCGCTCAGTTTCCGTGGCCCGACAAGTGGCGTACGGGAGCCGACCGCGAGTTCAATCTACTGTGTCGAACTGGAGAGCACCGAGTTGCTGTAATCTAAAGGAGCGGAGCGATGGAGCCTGTAGGACATTGTCGAGTATGTGGTTCGACCGACCTGACCTTTCTTTTCTCTCTTGGGGAGCAGTACGTCAACAACTTCGTGGAGCCGGGCCACGAGCTGGATGGCGTGAAGTATCCTCTCGAACTGGAGCTTTGCAACAACTGCACTCTGGTTCAGCTTCGCCACACTGCTCCCCAAGAGATCCTCTACAGCCGCAAGTATTGGTATCGTTCGGGCGTCACCAAGACGATGCAGGATGCCCTCTACAACGTGATGAGCTCCGCGATGACCCTGGTCGTGCCGCATCCGGGCGACGTGGTGCTGGACATCGGATCGAACGACGGCACCCTGCTGCGTCACTACCCTGACTGGATCACGACCGTGGGCGTCGAGCCCGCCGATAATCTGGTGGAGCAGGGACGGAAGGGAGTCACCCACTTCATCCACGATTTCTGGAACTCGGAAGCCTACTTCAAGGCGATCAAGAAGAAGGCGAAGATCATCACAGCCCTCGGCATGTTCTACGATCTGGACGACCCCAATGCGTTCATCCACGACGTGGCCAAGTGCCTGGACGACCGCGGCGTGTTCGTGGCTCAGCTGATGTGCCTCCGCAACATGCTCGACCAGGGCGACGTCGGCAACCTTGCCCACGAACATCTCGAGTTCTATTCGCTGGCCTCGTTGGACTATCTGTTCAATGCCCACGGTCTGGAGATCATGGACATCCAGCACAACTACGTCAACGGCGGCAGCTATCGCCTCTACTGCCGGCACATCGGAGCTCACGTCACTCCGTACAAGCATGCCGAGCATCGCATCCAGAACTTCCGTGCGATGGAAAGCGGACTGGACGATCCCCACACTTACAAGAGGTTCCAAGACAGGCTCGAGCGAGCCAAGAGGGAGTGCGTCGACTTCATCCTGCGGGAGCGGGACCGCGGCAAGCATACGTGGGTATACGGTGCTTCGACCAAAGGCAACGTCATCCTACAATACTACGGATTGGACTGGACGCTGATCCACGGTGCAGCCGAACGGTCGCCCGAGAAGTGGGGCAAGGTGACGATCGGCACGGGCATTCCCATCGTGTCCGAGACGCATGCGAGAGCAGCCAAGCCAGACTACTTCCTCGTGCTGCCCTATGCGTTCATCAAGGAGTTCGTGGAACGAGAGAAGGATTGGCACGACGCGGGCGGGCGTTTCTTGGTTCCATTGCCGGAGTTCACAGTGCTATGAGATCGCTCATTCTCGGAATCGGCGGACAGGACGGCAGCTACCTCGCGGAGATCCTGCTGAACCGTGGACACCAAGTCTTCGGTCTGCATCGACGCACGAGCAACGACAACCTCCAACGCATCGAGAGGATCCGCGACAGCGTGAAGCTGCGGCAGGGCGACGTGACGGACGTGATGTGCATGGCGGACCTGATCCAGACCATCCGGCCCGACCACGTCTACAACATGGCGGACCAGGACAACGTCGGCTGGAGCTTCCACTCCCCGCAGACGTCGCTGGACGTGACCGCATCCGCAGTGTTCCAGCTGATGGAAACCGTACGTCTGCTGTCGCCAGAGACGAAGATCTTCCAACCCATCTCGGCCACCATCTTCGGTGATGCCCCTCCGCCGCAGAACGAAGCGACCTTGCTCAATCCACGGAGTCCCTACGCTTGTGCCAAGACGGCTGCTCTGCACTACTGCCGGTTCTTCCGCCAACACTACGGATTGTTCGTGACGACGGCCATCTTCTACAACCACGACTCGCCCCGCAGGAACCCTGACTGCCTGCTGCACTATCTGTTCCGTTGTGCCCTGGAGATCAAGGCAGGCACGTTGGACGCCATCCCGTTGGGCGATCCCGATCTGCCCGTCGACATCGGATACGCGGGCGAGTTCATGGTGCTCGTTGCCGACATGATGGATCTAGGACGGCCCGACGACTTCGTCGTGGGCACGGGCATCCCTCGAACGGTCAAGGAGATTGCCCAGCACGTTCTGGCCAGCATGGGTCTGTCCGTCGTTCTGACGAAGCCTGACCCGGAATACGTGTCGCAAGACGGACGGAGGATCCTGGTGGCTGACATCTCCAAAGCGAAATGGATACTCGGGTTCGTTCCCCGTGTTCGCTTGGAGGAACTAGTCAGCCGCGTGTCGATGAGGTACAAGCGATGAGAGTCGGAACCGTATGCTACGCGACGGACCAAGGACTGGGCATGCTCGCCAAATGGTACCACGCAGCAGGCGTGATCCAAGAGGTGCTTCTGTTCCGGCACAGCAAGTATGAGAACCATCCCGAGTGGTATCCCGGAGCATCGTACGTCACCAATCCGTTCCGTGGTCCTGCGGTCGATGCGTTCCTGGAGAAGGTTGACGCTGTCCTGTTCTTCGAAACACCATTCGACTGGAAGTTCCCCGACGTCTGCCGCAAGAGAGGCATCCGCACGATTATGATGCCGATGTACGAATGGTCCCTCAAGCATCCTCCGCACCACTTCGACAAATACCTTTGTCCCTCCCAGCTGGACGTGGAGTACTTCCCGGACCATCCGTTCGTCCCCGTGCCCGTGGATCCGTCGACGTGGAAACTGCGAACGCATGCCCGTCGGTTCCTCCACAACGCAGGGCACATCGGACACCGGCATCACAAGGGCACGGAGGAACTGATCCAAGCCATCCCGTACATCCGGCCCGACGTGCAGCTGACGATACGCTGCCAGAGCGGGCCTCAGCTGAACCGGATCATCAACCAGAATCCGTTCAAGCACCCGGGCGTGAAGATCGAATGTGGCAACCTGCCCTACGACCAACTCTTCGAAGGCCACGACGTCTACGTGGCGCCGGAGAAGTTCAACGGTCTGTCGCTTCCGCTGCAGGAGGCACGGGCGGCCGGACTGCTGGTGATGGCCAGCGATCGGTTCCCCGCCAACACCTACTTGCCGCACGATCCCCTGATCCCTGTCAGCCGATACCACCCTGCGTGCATCGCGTCGGCCTACTTCGACTTCCAGGAAGCCGTTATCGAGCCACAGACAATCGCAGAGACGATCAACGATTGGGCAGGCGAGGACATCACGGAGTATTCCCTGGATGCCCAGGAGTGGGCGGAGCTACACAGCTGGGCGGCTTTGAAGGATCGCATCCTGCAGGAGATCGCCTCGTGAAGCTCATCCTCTGTACGCTATGCCTGAACGAGATGGAATGGCTGCCCAAGCTGTACGAACAGCACAAGGACTGGCCCCATCTCTACCGATGGATCTTCGTCGAATCGGCCGACGAAGTTTACGCACGGACGAATCCGCACCTCGCATCGTCCGAAGGTCTGTCGGTGGACGGCACGTCGGACTTCCTCCGCGATCTGGTCGCGAAGGATGATCGTATCGAGTACATCCCTTTCGGATTCTGTCGGCACGAAAATCCTGCCCTCTGCAAGGTGCGGGCACGACATGCGTACCTCTCCGCCGCCGAGAAGCACGAACCGGACTTCCTGCTGGTGCTGGACGCAGACGAGTTCTACACGAAGAAGGGACAAGAGAAGATCAACTGGACGTTCATGCACACGGGACCGAACAAGCATCTGTATGCCTTCCAGTTCACCCACATCTGGCATCCTGCATCCGTCGCCCACGAACCTCTCTTCAAGTACGAGATCAAGGGAGGATTCTGGAGCATGCGTCATCTGAAAGGCATCCGTTGGACCCCAGGTCTGCACTACGACGACAACCATCAGCGACCCACCGGCTTCAACGGTTGGGGCAATCTGAACTTCTACGACGAACCGTACTGCCTGCACATGGCGTTCGCATCGGAACCGAACCATCGCACGGCCAAGCATCGTTACTACGCGGAACGCGGAGAGAGCAAGGACAGAAGGCGGTTGTGGTACGTCAAGAGCCGTCGCTGCTTCGAGACGTGGAAGCCGGGTGATCGGCTGCCCCACAATGCCAAGGTTGTTCCCTATACCGGAGAGATCCCGGAGGTATTCAGTTGAAGTTCCATCGTCACCCTGTCGACTACTACGTGCAGCGTCTGCGGAGAGGCGACCACTTCGCGTTCCCCGGATACTCGGACGCCGAGTGGTTCTGCATCCTGGGCCACGACACCCACAAGATCACGGGACAAGGACAGCAGCTGGACGATGCCACTGGACGTCGTCTGCTGAGGATCATCAAGCGTCGGTGGCGTGACCCCCGGTTCCTGTTCGCGGTACCTGAGTGCATGTGGCATTTGGCGGACTTCCAGACGGCGGAGATACCCAACAACATCGAGAAGATACTCAACAAGAACGCGATCAACGTGGAGTTCTACGAACGCGACATGGTGCTGGACGAGCTGGCCGAGCATGCAGGACTCGCCCCCTGGATCCGTCAGCTGAGGAAGATGCGAGCCGTGATGATCGGCAACACCCATCTGCGGGAGATCGACTTCCTGCGGATCCAGCGGTTCATCGAGATTCCGCCCGTGAACCTGCATCTGGACGAAGCGGCGATGTCCGACGTCATCAACCAAGCCAAGGACATCAACGGTGTGCAAGTCTTCCTGTTCTCGGCCGGCATCGCTTCGGCCATCCTGATCGACGGCATCGCGGACCACCAGCCGAACAGTTCGCTGATCGATTGCGGGAGCATCTGGGATGCGTTCGTAGGGATCGGCGGACAGCGTGAGTGGCGGCGTAAACTCTACAAGGATCCAGAAGCCCATCGGGCCTGGCTGGATGCCAATCTATCAACCATAGGAGCGAAGCAATGAAGCGAGCAATCGAAGACGTCAACGTGTGCGTGATCGGAGGGGCCGGATTCCTTGGATCCCATCTGGTCGACTATCTGATCGGACAGAGGGCCTGCAAGGTGCTCGTGCTTGACAACCTGATCACGGGACTGCGGAAGCATGTTCACCCCAACGCCGAGTTCCTCTGGCACGACATCCGGGACGACGAGAAGGAGCTGGTGCGGATCCTCTGCCACCACGACATCGATTACGTCTTCAACTATGCCGCGGAGCCGTACATCCCTGAATGCTTCGAACGACCGATGCACTTCTTCGAGATAAACGCCACGTCCGTCCTCCGTGTGCTGAACGCCTGTCAGCATGCGAAGGTCGAAGGGCTGCTCCAAGTTTCATCGGCCGAGATCTACGGTGACCTGAAAGGCAAGATCAAGGAAAGCGATCCCGTCGAAGCGCACTCGACCTACGGCGTGTCTAAGCTAGCAGCAGACGGCCTGGTTCGAGTGCGCTGGCGGGAAGCCAAGGTCCCTGCCATCGCGATGCGGCAGTTCAACTGCGTGGGGGAACGTGAGACCCACGACTACGTCATCCCGGAGATCATCTCGCAGCTGCACCGCGGTCCGTCGGTGAACCTGGGCAACAACTCCTTCCGCGACTTCCAGTACGCGGGAGACGCGGTGCGGATGGCAGTCGAACTTCTGGAGAAGGGAGCGTTCGGCGAGGTCTACAACATGGGTTCGGAGGAGGGCATGTACATCTACGACCTGGCACACCATATCGGTCATCTGATGGGGCACGCAGAGATTCAGGTCGTGGAGGATCCAGCTCGCAAGCGTCCGTGGGAGATCTGGTCGCTTCTGTCGGACAACACGAAGCTCTACTCGGTGATCGACGCACGACCTCTCGTTCCGTTGGACGATGCGTTGGCTCGAACGATCGCGTACTTCCACGCCAACGGCAACAGATGGGACTGGTGACATGATCGAAGTCTACAACCCAACGCAAGCAGAAGTTCTGTTCAAGTACATCGAGCATCCCAAGTGGTTCGTCCTGGGCGGCGTGGGATACGGAATCGAATGTCAGTGCGTTCGCAAGCACTGGCCCGACGTTGAGATCCTCGCCTGCGAACCTATCCCGGAGACGAGGGCGTGGCAGATCCACGAACAAGGGTTCCCTGATCCTGATCGTATGCTGCCGTTCGCTTTGTGGGACGAGCCCGGAACGATCCAAATGATGTTCAAAGGACAGCAGAGCTCAGCAGCCAGGCCGGGCATGTTCGACGGCAGCAGCGAATCTATCCCGGTCGAATCCACGACGCTCGACATCCTCGATTCTCGGTTCGGTCCGTTCGAAGATGCTGTTCTCTGGTTGGACGTGGAACATGCGGAATACAAGGTGCTGCTGGGCGGAAGACAGCTGATACAGTCAGGCCGCGTGAAGGTGCTCAACATCGAGTACATGGAAACCTCCACGACGATCAAGGAAGCCGTCGTCATGTTGGAGTCGTGGGGATACCGGCTCGCAGAGAAGCATCAAGTACATCAGAACCACCACGACAGGATCTACGTTCATGCAAGCCTTTGAAAGACTCGAACGAGAGTTCGGCGAATGGGTCGACCGATCCCACATGGTCGCGTGCTCCAGCGGCACGACTGCTCTGCACCTCGCGTTGGAGGCCCTTCAGCTGCCTTTGGGATCCGAAGTGTTGGTGCCGGAGTTCACGATGGTCGCATGCGCACGGGCCGTCGTGATGGCCGGACTCAAGCCCGTGTTCGTGGACTGTAACGATGACCTCCTAATGGATCCATACGAATGTATTCAACGAATCACCCCGACCACGCGAGCTATCATGCCTGTGCACGTGTACGGCCGCCGCTGCGATATGGACTTGATCGCATCGATCGCATCCGAGCACGGGCTGAAGATCGTCGAAGACTGCGCCGAGTACCATGGCGGTACTCTCTGCGATCGAGCCGACGCTTCCTGCTGGAGCTTCTATCACAACAAGATCGTCGCGGGGGAAGAAGGCGGGATGATCTCCTTCCGCGACGAAGAGCACGCTGAGCTGGCTCGCTGCTTGCGGTGTCAGGGGTTCACTCCTGCCCACGACTTCGTTCACGTGCCGAGAGGGATCAACGGCAGGATGAGCAATGCCAACGCAGAGCTCGTTCTGCAGAGCTTGGGCAGGGTCGAAGAGAACCTGGCCTACCGACAGGGCATCGAGCGTTGGTACGAGCGACACGTGCCCGATTGGTGGAGGATGCCGCTGCGAGAGGTGTGCTGGGTCTACGATCTCCTTCTGCCGCCCGACGTCAGTGTTCGTCGAGTGGTGAAGGAGATGAACCGCTGCGGCATCGATGCTCGGCATGCGTTTGCTCCGATGTCGAAGCAGCCGGAGTTCTACGACCCGAACTTCACGCGTCTCAACGCACATCGAATGAGTCAGCAGATCATGTACCTCCCCGTGCGACCGGACATGGAGGAGAACGAGCTGCAGGACATCGTCGGTCTGTTGATGCGCATCGCAACTGCTTAGCTTAGCTTCGCCCCGCCCTTCCGTCTCTGGTTACCGCTCCGACTGGTGGACGCGAGGGGCGGGGCTATAATAACGCAGAGGGACAGCATGGACACGATCGGCAAGAGAATTCGATTAGCCAGGGAGCTACGCGGCATCAACCAGCGAGAGCTGTCCAACCGCCTTGACATACAGCAGCCGACTGTGAGTCACTGGGAAGCCGATCACAGCGACATGCGCATCTCGAGCGTTGTCAAGATCGCAGAGGTACTGGCCGTTCCTCCAGGCTGGCTAGCATTCGGAGGTCCTCTGCCAAAGCGTATGCCGCCTTCTCGCGAGAGCACGCCTCGAGGCATCCGAGAGTAGAGCAACCTGCCTACCAACTGCTCTGAGGCGTTGGTAGGCCTCCTCTCGTCTGAGGCTCCCCATATCCGACCCCGTTTCCCCCGGGGGATTCCTTCCCAGATTAGCCAGGACACATGCCCCGGGAAATCCGGGGAAATCCGGGGAAATCGGCCCTAACCTGTTGGAAATCAATGACTTACAGCGGTTCAGAAACTGGGCTTGACACCCCTTAGGCTAAAGGCTAAACTTGACGTAGCTAAGGAAGGCTAAGTCGAACTGCTCTTTGAAAACTGAGACGAAAGGTGGGAAGGCGAACGCCGGGAGGCGATGCCCGACCTGAGTAGTCGAAAACGGCGAGTACGCGGAAGCCACTGCTCCCCAGGTCGAAAGGCCTGCAGCCAACCAGAGGACTTCTCTACAGCAGAGTAGGACTCCAACCCCACACCAGGGCATGGTGATCATCGTTCACCGCAGACACGGTAGCGCAAGCGAAAGCAAGCAGCACACAACAGCAACGATGATGGAGAGCCGAGACGAAGTGCGACGGCACTTGGAGAAGTCCGCTCCGCAGCAGCCGAGACAAGGGACGCCGGGAGGCGGTCTCGCTCGGTGAGCAATTGCTGCTGGGTCGGCAGGGATTGGTACCCTGTCCTGATGAGTTACTTCGAAACCCACACAAGGAGAACGAACGATGAAGAAAGCAAAGTATGCCGGATACGTGTCGTGGTACAACGAACACCTCGGCAAACGATTTGAGAAGTGTGTCGCAGTGTTGGGACCTCCGCTGGATCCTGACCGCGACGATATGGAGCCTGCCTTCCGCGCCATCGAACGGAAGGCACGCAAGCGTTGGCCGCTGGCCCGATGCAACGAAGTTTGGAGAGTCGACTAACCTGAAAGGAACGAACGATGAGACCATTCAAAGGCGACAAGCCCGGCACGATCCTGTATGCGAAGATCAGAGTCCAACATCGCGACAGTCGATACCAACGCGGCTTCTGCAAGAGGCTGAGGGAATCGCGAACCATCCTCTGCACTCTGGTCCGCTGGGAGGACGATTATCATCTGATCGTGAAGGCACACGGCAAACGGACCAAGGAACATCGGGTCCATCGATACGATTGCGAATTGGCTTCCTGACGAATCTATATGTCCACGAGGAGAACGAACGATGAAGATCATGCTTGTGAACGACGATGGCGAGGTCCTGGATTACAGAGAGTACTGTGAGGCGGTGGAGGATGCTCGGTGCGTGTTCCCCAAGGACGACGCCTGTACGATCCATCATTTGGCCGTGGACGACATGTGCGAAAGCGCATGCCACATGATCAAGCAGAACGTAAGTTGGAAGGGAGCCAAACGATGACCCACGCCGTCTACCAATACGACGGATGGCGTTCGACCCACGGCAGCGACCACGGCATCGTGCTGTGGGATCGCGAGGCCCCGAAGGGCCAACAGGTTGTGAAGTCTGATTTGAATGGTTGCACGATCCATTGGTAGGAGAACTGAAATGACAATTGCATTCACATCCAAGGGTACTGCCAACGCATTGATCGCAGGGTTGAAAGCGATGTGTAGTGACGACGAGGCCAAGGACGAAGCCGAACGCCTCGCACAGATGTTTTCTGAGATGGTCTTCTCCCTCACGTTCGATGATGAGAATGGGGGAGGCAGAGAAGATCGAAGGGCTAACTATTTGGACGGAATTGTGGCCGTCCTAGAAGAGTTCGCCGTGAGCAAGGAGGACGACGGCCACGGACCGAACCAAGAGTGGCCGCCGGGTGCTCCGAAGCACCGCTAGATGAATCAACGATCCAGCCCCTCGTCGCGTGGCGAGGGGCAACACACAACGACACGAAGGGAACTGAACGATGAACGCGAACGAATTGAAAGTCGGCGACCAAGTTTTGTTTGTGGCATCCCGCGACAAGGATCCCGAGGTGCTTCGGGTGATCAAGATCACGAAGGCCATGTTCGTGGTCGACCGTCCGATGACACCTGTACTGCCGGCTCCGTACCGCTTCTCGCGACACTTGAGCACCGAGTGGAACGGACCAGACAAGCCCTACCGCTCGTACTACGAACCATACAAGACAGGGAAGTACAGCCCCTATCGTTACTTCAAGGTGTACCCCTTCACCGAGGAGATGCACGCGGTGTTGCAAGCGGAGGCCGACAAGACACGCAAGCGTCAGGAGGAGCAGAGAATCGAGCGGGATCGCAAGGAGGCCGAACGGGAGGCCGAACACCTCCGACAGTTGGAGGAGGTAAGGATCGCCTGCAACGCACCGATGGGGTTTCCGATGTGCCGCTGCCAGGACACGATGCCGGACGGCAGCCGGATGTACGTGATCGACGTCCCCGTGAAGCCGGAGCACAAGGAGAGGAAGAAGGACTGGGAGCGTTTGATCATCCGATGCTGGGACGTGGAGGATTACGAATGGAGGTTCGAGACAAAGATCAGCAAGGTCAAGAGTGCTTACACGTACTGCAACGGCGACAGCTGTTCATTCAGCTCGGTGAGCACGAGCAGATACGATACCGACCACGATGCCGTGTGGGAAGCGGTCCGACGTCAATATCACAGCTGGTAGCCGCGAGTTTCTGATTCAACACAAGGAGCGATGAAATGAACTTGATCGAACAACTGAAGCATGCACGACGAGCTGGGGTGCCTTTGGTGAGCATCGGAACCCCCGATGCGGCGGCCACCGTTCAAGCGGTGGTCAAGGGAGTGAACAGCAGCCCGATCCTGCAGTGGGATGTGCAGCGTGGGGTGACGCCGGCCAACGAGGCCGGACAGAACGCCATGAGCTTCGTCGAAGCGGACAACACGACCGGCAACCCGTTGGGGCTGCTGGACGAAGCAGCGAAGCTTCCGGAGCGGACGATCCTCTTCGTCCACAACGCAAACAAGGTCGCAGAGGCAGCAGGTCTTCCCTGGCTGCAGGGACTGTGGAACCTGCGGGATCAGTTCAAGCAGGATCGACGGATGCTGATCCTGCTGGGTCGCGACAGCGTGGTGCCCGCCGAGCTGGAGGGCGACGTGGTGACGTGGGAGGAGGAACTGCCGACGGCCGAAGAGCTGGAGCAGATAGTTCGGTCCATCGACGCGGCGGCCACGGAGGCCAAGACCGACCGACCGATCGCAGACGACGAGACGGTGACGAAGGCCGTCGAAGCCGTGCAGGGCTTGGCCGCGTTCCCCGCCGAACAGGCGGTGGCGATGGCCGTGCGGCCCGACGGGATCGATCTCGACCATCTGTGGGAGGTGAAGCGGTCGATGATCGAAGACACGCCCGGCCTGTCCTGCTGGCGTGGCGGTGAGCGGTTCGATGACATTGGTGGGTTGAGGAATGCCAAGACGTACTGCTCGCAGTTGATCAAAGGACGACGACGGTACGGTGCGGTGGTCTTCATCGACGAGATCGAGAAGCTGTTGGCCGGGTCGAGCGGATCCGGAGGAGATACAAGTGGTGTGTCACAAGGCTTCCTTCAGGTCCTGTTGACCTACATGCAGGACCACAACGTGAGCGGCATGATCTTCGTGGGGCACCCTGGTGCCGGCAAGAGCATGTTGGGCAAGGCACTGGGTGCCGAGGCCGAGGTGCCGACCATCGCGTTGGACACGAACGCGATGAAATCCTCGCTGGTCGGATCCAGCGAGCAGAGGATCCGGCAGGCGATGAAGGTAGTGACCGCGGTGAGCAATGATCGACCGCTGTTCGTTGCGACGTGCAACGCCATCGCCAACCTGCCGCCCGAACTCCGGCGACGGTTCACGGCCGGCACGTTCTTCTTCGATCTGCCGACGAAGGGAGAACGATTGACCATCTGGAGTTACTACCTCTCGAAGTTCGGATTCGCAGCGGACGAAGAGCTGCCGGACGACAAGGACTGGACGGGGGCCGAGATCAAGGCCTGCTGCCAGGGAGCTTGGGAGCGGAACACCTCGTTGGTGGACGCCGCTCAGTTCGTAGTGCCGGTCGCGAAGGCAGATCCGGAGAGGATCGAACGCTTGCGGAAGGAAGCCGCCGGGCGGTACATCAGTGCCAGCGAGTGCGGTACCTACAAGATGCCGGAGAAGACGGCCGGCGGAAGAAAGATCGGATGACGTAGACGTGTTTTGATTACATCCCACACAGGAGTCCTAGAGATGACTATTTTCGACAAGACCACATGCCTTTCAATTACGTTTCACATGCCAGGTCGCAACCGGCATGCCAACAAGGACCGCATCGAGACGGAGGCGGACAAGAAAGAACTGGTGTTGACCAAACGCATCTTCGACAGTGAGAATTACCGCAAGTGCATTCGCATTGCGGTGAAGACACGCGACTGGTTGAATGGACGTGCGGTGCCGAGTCCCTTGAAGGAAGGAACGTATTTGATTCCTTCTGCACTGCTCGATCAGGTCGAGGAGAAACTACAGGAAGTGATCTCCGAGTACAACGAGACGGCCGACGCGTTCATCGGCGAGTACCCAGAGTTGATTGAACAGTGGCGAGACAAGCTCAAGGACCATTTCGATGCGTCCAACTACCCAACCGCACAAGCAATGCGGTCACGGTTTTGGGTCCAACGGATGGTGCTGAACTTCTCACCAGCTCGACCGGAGGACATCAATCAACAGAAGGAGATCGAGGAGGCAATCTCTGAGATCAAGGCTGCTCTGCGGTACGGCCTGTACGAGTTGGTGACCAAGCTGTCAGGAATGCTCGGGGAAAGGAAGGACGGGAAGAAACGCGGCTTCCAAAGTCGTGCCCTCGAGTCCTTCACCGAGTGGATGAATCTCCTTCCGGACAGGCTGGTGGTGGACGACGATGAGTTGAAGAAGGTAGCTGACCGAGCCAAGAAAATCTTGGCCGGCAGGTCAGCTGACGATCTGCGAGATATCGAGAGTGTCCGCACCAAGGTCCGTACTGAACTGGACAAGGTCGGCAAGCAATTAGAGAAGCTCGTGAGGGACGTTCCTTCTCGGGCGTTTGGTTTCGACGACGAATGACACAAGGAGCGATACGATGCCGTGCTACGAAGTACGAACCGTGAGCGTCGAGTTCAAAGCCGACAACCGACAACTGCTCGACGCGGCGATCAAGGCGGCCGGACTGCAGATCAACAACCAGGACGAACATCGGGTGGTGCTCGGCTGGGGTGAGATCATCCTGAACCTGGACGAAGGGACTGCCCGAGTGCAGGATGGATACCAGGGCACGCTCAACGAACTGAAGCGAGCCTACTCGAAGGAGTGTGTGAAGGCGGCCGCGAAGAAGGCTTCGTGGAACGTCAAGTGGAGCGGCAAGGAGGCCGTGGTCAACAAGCTCAAGTGGTGAAGGAGGATCGGATGGTCTGGACAGTGTTGGGCAGCATGCTGTGGTTGCTGCTGCCCTTGGTCGGGTTCATCATGTTCGAGATCGAATACAGGAGACAACGAGATGGCGAATCAATTCAAGATCGAGATCCTCGAGGACGGGACGATCAGCGTGGACACGGAGGGGTTCGACGCGACGGTCCATAAGTCGGCCGACGACTTCGTGAAGTACCTCGGCGAGATGATGGGTGGAGCGGTCGTCGTGAAGGAGAAGCGATCGCACGCCAAAGCACATCTGCACGTGGGCAAGACGCTGGACATCAGCCGCCACACCCACGACGGACACACCCACTGAACGAATGACCGGCACGGCGGTCACACAACATGCTCTGGCCCGTGCAGTCGGAGCGACTCAAGGAGCGATACGATGGCTGCTCGACAGTTCGACGATGCGAAGTTCCTCAACAACCCCAACGAATGGCCCTGCTGGCCGGTGTGTCCGGTCAAGCGGTACGGACCAACCGACGACGGGTTGCCCAACTGCGGCATCGTGATCGGGGGTCGACCAATCGTGTACGAAACGAATATGTTCATGCTGCCCGAGATGACCCCGGAGAACATCGAGCAGATGAAGAAGCACAAGTATGATTCGATGGAGGAACTGGTCGCCGACGGCTGGCTCGTGGACTGAAAGGAAAGGTCGATGAACATCAACTCGCACCACGGCAGCCCCAACCTGCTGTCGTGGTTTCGGATGGGCTGGTTCTGTGCCGAACGCGGTGTGATGCCCGTGCTGGACTGCCGATGCAAACAGTGCCGGATCGAGGTCAACCGCATGTACATCGAGTACGATCTGAGTGCCGGATTCACGTCGTACATCCAGCACGAACACGACCGAAAGCATACTCCACACAACTAGAATAGGAAGGACAAGTGATGATTACAATGAGCAACGAGTACCGAGCGAACCCCGCTGCAATGGAAGAGACATACCGAGACGTATCTGGTTTGATCAACAAGCTGGCCTGGGGCGCTGTGCGTAAGCATGGAGGCTGTTGGGACGACTATGTATCGGCAGGCAACGAGGCGTTCGTGTTGGCGTACGATACGTTTGATCCAGACAAGGGCACGGTGTTCTCAACCTGGCTGTGGTGGAAGATCCGACATGCAATCAGTCGAGCAGCTGTTCGCACGGTTCTCGAACAGCACACAGTCAACACAGGCTTGGACATCGACTTGGATGCTCTGCCTCGACGGGAACGATTCGACTTGCGGAGGTTCACGTGTGAGCTCAGTACAGATGCCCAACAGGTGATAGGCATGGCCTTCGAAGCCGCCGAGGACATCTCTGAGGCAATGCATCACGAAGATGCCGGATCGGTTGTACGAGGAGGACTTCAACACCGTCTGAGAAATTTAGGATGGACAGTGGCTCGCATTTTGGAATCGTTCTCTGAGATCCGGAGGGCACTGAGGTGAAGATGAAGACCAAGAAACTTGGTCGATCGTGGTGGATCATAGGGGACGCCGATTGGCTCCCCTGCGGTCCTTACGATACGAAGGCCGAGGCAGACGAGGACCGCCGGGGTCTTCAGAAAACGCTCGAGCACGAGCATGATAGGAGCTGGTTCACCAGCTGCAGGGAAGAAGAATGAAACCGTTTCCGTTTCAGAAACAATGCGTCCGGTCTGTCGAGCACTTCGACGGCCGGACGCTTTTTTCGTGCGACATGGGTCTGGGCAAGTCCGCCATGTCTTTGTGGTACGCAATCCGCAACGGCAAGTTCCCGATGGTGGTCGTCTGCCCGGCGTCCGTCAAGTGGCAGTGGCAGGACGAGGTGCTCAAAGTGCTGGGCATGGGTTCGACGGTGTGCGAAGGCATGTGGTCGTCACCTCTGCAGGATGACATCGTGATTGTGAACTACGACGTTCTCGGAGGCTGGACCGAAGAGCTGCGTCGGCTGAAGCCCAAGCTGATCGTGCTGGACGAATGCCAGTACATCATGAACCCCAAGGCGAAGCGTACCCGCAACGTGCGTGCCTTGTGTCGAGGGGTGAAGCACGTCCTGGCACTGAGCGGTACACCATTGGTCAACAGACCGATCGAACTCTTCCCCACGCTGAACATCCTGCAACCAACCGTGTTCCCCAGCCGGTTCCAATTCGGTCTGCGTTACTGCGGAGGGAAGCGGAATCGTTGGGGCTGGGAGTTTCGAGGAGCGACCAAGACGAAGGAACTGAACCAACTGCTTCTCGACACGTGCATGGTGCGGAGGAGGAAGGACGACGTATTGTCCGAGCTGCCTCCGAAGATCTACCAGGTCGTGCCGACGGAGATCGAAGAGGCAGAGACGTACCACGATGCCGAGGAGAACTTCATCGAGTGGCTGGCATCGGAGGATCCGGAGGCAGCCGTGCGTGCCTCGCGTGCGGAGGGATTGACTCGCACCGGTCATCTGCTGCGTCTGGCCGCAAGGTTGAAGTTCCGATCCACGGTGGATTGGATCAACGATCGACTGGCGGCGGACGATGCCAAGTTGATCGTCTTCGCAGTGCACCAACAGATGATCACAGCATTGAAGCAGGAGATCAAATGTTCGTCGGTCGTAGTGGACGGTGGTGTCTCGGGCCGTCAGAGGGTTGCGGCGGTCAACAGCTTTCAAAACGATCCTGAGGTGCGGGTGCTGATCGGCAACGTACAGGCGGCCGGAGTGGGTCTGAACCTGACGGCCGCATCGGGAGTGGTGTTCACGGAGCTGCCATGGCAACCCGGACTTGTGGCCCAAGCCATCGACCGAGCACACCGCATCGGACAGACGGACTGTGTGAACGTCTACTTCCTCGTCGCACGCGGAACGCTCGAGGAAGCCCGCTGCCGCATAATAGCGAGGAAGCAGGAGGTCGTGACCTTCGTCTTGGACGGTACTGTGGAGGATGGGGATCAAGACACGTTTGCGGAACTGGTATCCGTATTACGTCAGCAGGAAGGGGCCTGACCGCCCCTGTACAAGTACGTAATCAGGAGGGGCGAATATATGCCCAACCCTCAGAAGGACGTGTCTGAGGGGCCGCCAGGGGCGTATACGACGGCTCCCCCAGAAGTGGGGGTTAATTCCAATGAGTTCACTTGTTGATTTCCTGAGGGAGCGGAGCATCCCGTTTCGGGAGGGCGGAACGCACCGTCACGTGCGGCCAGGTTGGGTGGGCATCGACTGCCCACACTGCGGACGAGGCAGTGGGAAGTTCCACGCAGGCATCCGCGATGACTTGTCACGGGCTGTATGCTGGCGCTGCGGCAGCCTGCCGTTGTGGGATCTGCTGGCTGACGCAACGGACATGGAGTGGTATGCTGTCCGTCAGTTGATCACTCCGAGCAAGGGCACACAACCACTTCCCACGGTGCGGCACGGTGTACGCACACCTGCGGGTCTAGGACCTCTCACAGCCCCGTACCGCAGGTACTTGAGAGATCGGGGATTCGACCCCGGAGTGATCCAAGACCTTTGGGAAGTGCAAGCCACAGGTCCGGTAGGGCATTTGGCTTGGAGGCTGTGGATCCCCATCCACTTGGATGACAAGCTTGTGAGTTGGACCACACGGGCCATCGGCGACAAGGAACCGAGATACATCTCAGCCTCCCCGGAGCAGGAATCCGTGAATCTCAAGACCATCCTCTACGGGGAGAACCTGGCCCACCATGCAGTGGTAGTGGTAGAGGGTCCTACTGACGTGTGGGCAATAGGACCAGGAGCCGTGGCCGTTCTCGGCTTGCAGGTGACACCTGCCCAGGTCGAACGCCTTGGACGGCATCCGTTACGTGCCATCTGTTTCGATCGGGAGGCGGCCGCCATGCGAAGAGCGGAACGTCTGGGCATGCTTCTCGACCAGTATCCAGGAGAGACACACCTCATAGAACTAGAAACAGGCAGTGATCCAGCTGATGCAGATCGTGAGGAGATTGACGAAATCCGATACCGTTTCCTGTGACCCTTGACGAGCCATGATGCCCGCCTACAATAGGGGTAGGTGCGAGGTCCATACCGGCTTGCGAACGGGTGGATCAAGGAAAGGTCAACACACAGACACAATGAACACCGCAAATCATTCAATAGAAAATCAAGCTGACTCGTTTGTCTGTGGCGAGCAGTTTGAAATCCTAGCCCGGTGTGGTCGCAAGCCTCACCGGGCTTCTTTTATGGACGGAACAAAGCATGTCTGAATTTCAAGGCTTTGCTGTCCCTGGCCAGAACTGGTTCAAGGTTCCCCACGAGTTCATCAGCCTCATGTCCAAGATGAATGGTTCGGAAATCAAGGTTGTGTTGTATGTGATGCGGCACACATGGGGTTTCAGTGAATACGGAAGAATCAAGAGGATCACCTTGGACGAGTTCGAAAACGGACGGAAGAGAAAGGATGGCTCGCGAATAGACGAAGGCACAGGTTTGAGTCAGCCGTCCATCATCGGCGGTCTCAGAAAAGCAGTGGAGCACGGTTACCTGGTTGTGGAATCACAGGGCGAAGACAAGGCACGAATGAAGAAACTTTATGGACTGAGGATGACGGATGAAACCTTTACCCCCGATCTAAAGAAATTTAAGTGCAGCTCTAAAGAAATTTTAGACCGAACAGAGAAAGATACTAATAGAAAGAAAAGAAATACATTGTCAGAGGTTGACACCTCTGACGCCTCACAGGTTGTTGCGAACACCTCCTCGGAGAAATCCACACCTACTATTTGGGACTACCGAGCAGCCGATGAACTCAGCAAGGTGATCTCCTCTGTCGTGAAGGTCAATGGACGCATGGACCGCAAGAGTTGGGCCAACACCTTCCGAATAATGAGGACCCGCGACAAGATCACCAAGCGTGAGATCGGCGAGATGATCAAGTGGTACGCGGGCCACATCGGCGGACAGTATGATGTGCAGGCGTTCTCCGCCAAGTCTTTCCGAGACAAGTGGGAGAAGCTGGTCGCCGCGAGGATCAGGAATGAGTCGAATGGCTCCGCCCGTACCGTCTCGGACGCAGGTAAGCGTACTGCCATCCACAAACGGAAGATGCAGGTGTGCGGGTGTGTACTGGACTGGTTGAGGGAGCAAGGTTCCATCGGTCACTCGTCAATGATCGTCAGTCCGCAGCAGGTCAAGCGTGCATTAACAGCACTTGACGAGGACCCGAAGTTGATTACTGCTACGTTCATCAATTCTGGAGGAGATGAGGAATGAAGGCCAATCGAGTGAACGGATCAGAGATGCGGAGTGTGTTGGCCGGAATGGTTGTCGACCGGACGGTGTGCAGCCGCATCGCAAGCCAATGGCCAAACAACGGAGGTGGATTGTTTGATGTACCATGGGCGAACCTCGTAGGTGGCTGGTGTGTGGAGCATCTGAGGAAGTTCGGGGACGTCCCCAACGGACAGCTGCGTACCTTGTACAACGAATGGGCAGCGACAACCAAGGCACCTGAGGAAACAGTTCGAGGTGTAGAGAGGTTTTTGCAGCTGGCCGATGAAGAGAGAAGCAAAGCAGACCGGGTCAACTCAGACTTCGTATTGGACCGGGCCAACCGCTACTTCAACAGTGTCCGTATGAAGGAAGCCTTGTCGAATGCTGAGGAGTTGTTGGAGATAGGTAAGGTCGATGAAGCACAAGGGGTTCTGTTGGGCCTGTCCCGTGTAGAGCTTGCGTCCACGAGCACCGTCAGGGTGGTGAGTGATTGGGACGCATGGAGGAAGGCATTCGACGAAGATCGGGAGCGGCCGTTGGTTTCGTACCCCGGTGAGTTGCAGGAGTTCCTCGGCCGGTGGATGCAGCGGGATGCGTTGATAGGGTTTATGGCTCCTGACAAGACGGGCAAGAGCGTGTTCCTGTTGGACCTGGCAGTGCGTGCGGTGCGGAACCGCTGCCGCGTGATGTACTTCGACACAGGAGATAATAGCCAGGACCAGGTGATGCGGAGGCTAGGCTCCCGCGTCGCCAGGCATCCGGGCAGAGAGAACTTCGAGCCGAGTGTCGATGTTCCTGTGTCCCTAGTCAAGGGTGAGGAGGGTAAGTACGAGGTCGAAACGAAGCTGAAGAAGTTCAAGAGAGCGGTAACGGTCTCGGCCGCGTATAGGGCAATGGGCAAGATCAGTCGAGGGAAGGACCGCATGCGGGTGGTGTGCTACCCAAATGGAACAGCGTCGGTTGCTGACCTGTCCTCGAAGCTGTGCGACATGGAGCAGGAGGACGGCTGGTCACCTGATGTGGTGGTGGTCGACTACGCTGACATCCTAGCTGCCCCTCCGGGAGTGAAGGACACGTTGGACCAGATCGACGAGACGTGGAAGCAGTTGCGTCGCCTCAGTCAGGAGAGGCATTGTTTGGTTGTGACCGCGACCCAGGCGTCGGCCGCAGCGTACAACGACAAGGCCACTGTTTTGCGTAAGCAGCACTTCTCCGGCCGCAAGACCAAGCTCGCCCACGTCAACGGGATGATCGGGATCAATGTGTCGAATGAGGACAGACAAATGGGAATCACTAGGCTGAACTGGATCGTCCGCCGTGAGGGTAGGTATCAGGAGACGGACCAGATGGTTGTGGCTGGTTGTTGGGCGTGGTACAATCCGGTCATCAAAGTGGCGTCAACGACTGCCGCTAAGGTTTCAGACCAAGATGAGTAAGGTACGGAACCTGGCGGCTATAATAGGGCAGAGACAGAGGCCAAGCCGGCCTCAAGTAAACCAAATCCAGTAGAAGGAGAGATAGAATGAGTGCTACGATTACTCGTGAAGAGGCGGTGGCGTTGTGCACGGCGTTGGGCTTCAAGACTGCCGGCAAATGGAACAAGGATCGCATGTTGCGGAAGCTGTTAGATTTGGGAGGGATGGTGAAGGACGGCGGGATCCAGGTTGACGAAGAGCATGAGAACGCAGATCGTTTCAACGAACTTCTGCTGGCCATCTCTGAAGCGGACGGGGAAGTGGAGTTTTCTGGGAAGGAGGCAGTCGGTGAGAAGACACAGGAAGTGAAAGCGAAGAAGGAGAAAGCCAAGCCGGCCGCAAAGAAAGAAGAGCCTGTTGTTGAGGAAGACGACGAGGACGACGAGGAGGAGCAGGACGACGAGGACGACGAGGAGGAGCAGCCCAAGGCCAGGCCCAAAGCAGCTCCGAAGAAGAAAGGTGATGTGGAGCGGGATCGGTTCACGAACAAGGTAGGATCACAGGCGGCTGCCATCAACGCAGTGTTGGGAAAGAAAGGGTTGACGTACGGCCAGATCTGCGAGAAGAGTGGATTCAAAGCAGCGCGGGTCAAGGCACACATCAAGTTTCTGGTCGACAAGGGATTTGTAACCATCGAGAATGACAAAGTTTCGGTCGTGTGACCGATGTGTGGGAGGGCCGGGGGAGCGTACTGTCTCCCCCGGCTTTTATTTTCTGAGGGTGAGATTATGCCAAGAATAACCCGCAGGTTGGAATGGGACTCCGGTCATCGGGTACTCGGTCACGAGGGCAAGTGTAAATTCCTTCACGGACACCGCTATGTGGCTGAGGTGACCGTGGAGGCGGCGAAGCTGGACAAGATGGATCGGGTTGTGGATTTCGGAGTAGTCAAGCAGGTCGTCGGTGGTTGGGTGGATGAGCATTGGGATCATCGGATGCTGTTGAACTCCGCCGATCCGATGGTCGAAACTCTGCTTGCAGAGAAACCCTACATCTTCAAACAATGCAACCCGACGGCGGAGATCATTGCGAAGGAGTTGTTTCTGCTGTCGATCTCGTTGCTGGGTGGCTATCTGGATGTGGTGCGTGTGCGAGTGTACGAGACCCCTAACTGTTGGGCGGAGTACCCGGAATGAACAAGCAGAAAATCGAATCCCTTGAACTACTGGAGTCAGGGGAGTTGGACCTGAGGGAGATATTCTACACCATTCAAGGAGAGGGACCGGATGCCGGCACGCCGGCACTCTTCGTGCGGCTGGCAGGTTGCAACCTACAGTGCTCTTTCTGCGACACCGATTACACTTCGTACCGTGTCAGACATTCGGTAGGTGAGTTGGTTGAGTACGTTGAGAAGTATTGTGGCTGCTCCAGACTGATCGTGCTTACAGGTGGTGAGCCCTTTCGACAGAATGTCGCACCGTTCATCGAGGAGCTTGTGCGGCATTCGTTTCGTGTGCAGGTCGAGACCAACGGCACGCTGCCCATCCCTGTACTGCCGGATGGTGTGTCTGTTGTGTGCAGCCCCAAGGGCAAGAAACTGTCGGAAGGAATCGAGCGGCGTGTAAGCGCGGTGAAGTACGTGTTGAATTACAACACCATTGATATCAACGACGGGTTGCCACGGGGCGTGGCTAGAATACCGGGGGTGCCAGTCTACGTGCAACCGATGGACGAGAAGGACCTTGGGTTGAATGCCTTGAACCTGCAGGCAGCCATCACCAGTTGCATGCGGCATGGGTACCGGTTGTCGGTTCAGATTCAAAAGATAGGAGGCTTGCGATGACGTTGCCATTGATTGTGTCTTGGAATTACCTCGACGAGTTGTGCTCAGAACTCGTCAAAAGAATTCCTCCGTCCACCAAAGCCATCTTCGGAGTGCCGACAGGAGGCTGCATCGTTGCGTTGATTGTTGCCAAGAAGGCTAGGCTGCCGTTCCTTTCACAAGTCAGCGCCAAATCGGCTTCCGGAGTGCTGGTGGTTGACGACCTCGTTGATTCCGGCAGGACTCTGTTGAAGTATCTAGTCACAGGCTGTATGGTGGACGCATTGATTCGCAAGCCGCATAGCCCCGAGAGGTTGGCACCGGACGCCGTAGTGGCGAATGGTTGGGTCAAGTTTCCGTGGGAGCATACGGCGGCTCCTGAGGATGCGGTGGTAAGGTTGATTGAGTACATCGGAGACGATCCGACGAGGGAAGGCCTGCTTGAGACTCCACAGCGGGTCATCAAGTCTTACCACGAGCTGTACGGAGGCTACCGCGTCGATCCGGCTTCAGTGCTGAAGGTGTTCGAGGATGATGCCTGTGATGAGATGGTAACGGTACGAGACATTGAATTCTTCTCAACCTGTGAGCATCATATGCTGCCTTTCTTTGGCAAGGCTCACATCGCTTACATCCCAAACGGACGTGTGGTTGGTGTGTCGAAGTTGGTACGCCTCTTGGAGGTCTTCTCGAGACGTCTCCAGATTCAAGAGAGGTTGTGTGAGCAGGTGACCAAGGCATTGGATGAATATCTGTCGCCAAAAGGATCCGCTTGTGTCCTCGAGGCGAAGCATCTTTGCATGACCTGCCGTGGTGTGAACAAACAGAACTCAGTAATGGTCACCTCCAGCTTGACGGGGGTGTTCAAGGAAGGATTGGCAAGGCACGAGTTCCTTTCGATGGTGAGGTGATCTGTGAAAGTAGTTGTATGGATTACAGATGTGTTCGAAGGTTTCCACCGGTGGGAGGATGCGCCTGATGCAGTTTCGTTTCTGAGGAACATGCATCGACATCTGTTCCACGTCAAAGTCGGAGTGTTGGTAATAGGTTTGGATCGAGAGCGAGAGTTCTTTCTTCTGAAACGCAAGCTGTCCGAGAAGTTGGATCAGTATCGTGGTCAGAGCTTTTCTAGCTCCTGCGAAATAATTGCGACCGAGATACTTAAGTTCATGGATGCAGAGTATGTGTCGGTGAGTGAGGACAAAGAGAATGGAGCCACTGTGACTCGGACATCCGCCTTGCCGGCGTGGTCGACTGAGGGCAAGTGCTTTGTGGGCACCGAGGCAGAAGGACCGTATCGAGGATTGCAGACTCTGTTTGTGCCCGGCAGTGTAGATCCCGATCGTGTGGCAAGGTTGTTGGGCAAGTACATCGTCCAGGCAGTGTACTATGGGGCCGGCAATGATCGGGTCTTGAGGCAGGACACCTTGTGTCTGTTGGCAGACGGAGTGGTAGATGGTTACAAGGTGTGCACAGTTGAAGTGGGTGCACACAGCATGCCTTTGCCGGCTAAAATAGAAAGGATGTGCTGCACAGTAGGCTTTGGTGTCAAGGGGCTTCGTTTCCGTAAGTGGTTTGAAAAGGATCGGGTCGTGTGGGAAGATTCGATGGGCAGGCAGTGGATCACTTCTGTTCACGATCCGTTGTTTTTAGCTGACATGTATGTGGAGTGATGTCATGTTGTATTACTTGCCGTTGGAGCGGTATCGGGAGCGGTATACTTGGCAATGGAGTGCCCCAGTCACCGGATGGTTAGAAAGGCGTTGGAGACAGGCAGGCATTGAATACAAGCGGATCGAAGGCAGCCGGCGTCAACGGAACTACATCGGCAAGGGAGTAGTGCTGGACGCGTTAGCTCGATCCTCCTTCTGTTTCTCTCAGATCGAACAACTGTTGGAGGCAGGCGATTGCGGGGTGCTCCAGGATGGAGATGTTGTGTACCTCGACGACTTCTGGACGCCCGGGTTGGAAGCATTGCCTTACCTGTTAGACCAGTTGAAGGTAAAGATCAGGGTGTACTCCTTTCTCTTCGCTCAATCAGTCGATCAGTACGACTTCACGTATCCGATGCGGGATTGGATGCGTCCTCTGGAGGTTGGATACGCTCGGATCATGGACGGTATCTTTGTTGCCCATCCTTTGCTCAAGCAATTGGTAGTTGAGGGAGGTATTGCTCCGGAGGACAAGGTGTGGGTGAGTGGACATCCATACTGTTCGGAGGAAGTAGCGGAACGTATGCCTTGGTATCGAGGGCCGTGGGAGAGTGAGAGGCGTGACAAGGTAGTGTTCAGCAGCCGTTGGGATGACGAGAAGAACCCGTCGTTCTTTCTACGTGTAGCAAGGCAGGTGAAGAGACGACGTCCGAAGACAGAATTCGTTTTGTGTACCGGATCCAAGGAGGTACGATCGAATAACCCTTTCAATCTGAAGACTTTGAAGTGGGCTGTGGATGATGGTGTTGTGAAGGTGGCGGATGGTTTGGAGAAGGAAGCATACTACAAGCATCTTTGTGAGGCCAAGGTACAGTTCAACACCGCCCTTCAAGACTTTGTTCCGTTGACTTTGTTAGAGGCATCGACTGCGGGAGCATGGCCGATCTATCCTGCGTTTCGTTCCTTTCCTCACACGTTCCGCAATCAGAGGGAATACCTCTACGATGCGTGGTCTGTAGATGACGCCAGCGATAAGATCATCGGTGTTCTGGATCGAGATGATCTGTGGGACGAAACGTCGATCACAGATCGTAAGTGGATACATGATCGTTTTGATACCTCGTGGCAACGGCAATTGGTAGCGATGGGTTTGATGAAGGGAGGGTTCGATGAGCCTTGGTAGGATGATTTTGGATTCAGGGGCCCATACGCTGTACACCGAGGAGGTGTTGAAAAAGGGATTGCAGTTGGCCTTCTCGTTCGGCAGCCAAAAGAATGAAGGGTTCGAGTACTACGAGACCGATAGGTTTTGGAAGTATGTAGACACCTACGGAGAGTTCCTTGTCAAGTACGGAAAGTACTTTGATGCCTACGTGACAGTGGATGTGATCTTCAACCCCGAGTTGTCGTGGAAGGTCCAGAAGTACCTCGAGAAGAACTACAACATCGTTCCAATGCCTGTGTTCCATTGGGGCACTGACTTGAAGTGGTTGAAGAGGTATCTGAAGGACGGACACGACTACATTGGAATTGGTGGTCTAGGGCAAGAGGTCTCTGTAGGGAGGTATGTGGATTGGGCCAATCGAGTGTTCGGCTACCTGCAGCAAAGCCAGTCCGAGGTTCGTACACACGGTTTCGCCATGACCTCATTCTACCTGATGAAGAACTACCCGTGGACATCGGTAGACTCATCTACGTGGACTGTGCTGTCTGGGTTTGGAAAGATCATTGTGCCCCATCAGACACGGGGCAAGTTCTCCTTCGAGAGATTCCCGTACATCCTCACTGTGTCAGACAACGATGGCAAGCTGCGGTTGAAGAAGGGTTTAGGCTTTCCTCATCTAAACGCCTCAGAGAAGAGAATCGTGATGCAGTGGCTAGAGAAGATTGGAGTACCGTTGGGAGGTGACAATGAGGAAGGAGTGAAGAATTTCCATCGTATGAGATGCAAGGCGAACCTGATGTACTTTCTTGCATTAGAGGAGTGGATGAACACACAGGACAGGAAGGTCATTGAAACTCGAGGAAGGTTAGGAATGATATGACAACGATTTTCTTTTCAGGAGGCAGCTCTGGAGAAACAACACCGGAGAAGATACTGAGTGACAAGGCCAATGTCATGCCCTCATTCTTCTACGGTGCTCTGTGGACCAGCAAGACGGAGCACTACGAAGATGGGACAAAGAAGTCAGGCATCCGAGTAGATGTGAAGCCGGAACCTACCAAGAGGATGAAACGGCTAGTCAAGATGAGGAAGCAGAACATTCAGAACGGAGATGCAAAGTGAAAGTAAACCGCAAGAAACTGTTGGAGGTGTTGGAGACGGCCGCCGTCGGGTTGTCGCAGAGAGCCATCGTAGAGCAAAGCGATTGCTTTGTGTTTACGGGAGGCAAGGTAGTGACGTTCAACGACCAAGTGGCTATCTCAATGGATAGTACGTTGGACTTCGAAGGAGCTGTTCAGGCCAAACCTTTACTGGAGCTGTTCAGAAGGTTGTCGGAAGAAGAATTGGAAGTGGACTACACTGACGAGGGGCTGAAGATCAAAGGCAAGGGTCGGCGTGCCATAATACGAGCCGAGCAAGAGATCCTGTTGCCTGTAGAAGGGATTGAGAAACCCGGAAAGTGGAGACCTGTTCCTGAGCAGTTGGTTGACGCGTTGCAAGTGGCCTCCGCTTGTTGTAGTACAGACGAGTCCTTCTTTGTGCTTACCTGTGTTCACTTGGCAGCAGACCGCGTGGAGTCAGGTGACGACCACCAAGTGATCTACTACCCGATTGACACAGGCATCAAGCAATCAACCTTGTTGAAAAGGGAATCAATCGACAGGTTGTCCGAAGCCAAGCCGACAGAATGGAGTGAGGGAGAGACCTGGCTTCACTTTCGTAACAGCAGTGGAACGGTCTTGAGTGTGAGAAGGTATGTGGATGAATTTCCGGACACAAAAAGGTTCATTGATGTGAAAGGTAGTAAGGTCAAGTTTCCGGATTCCATTTCAGATTCATTGGACAAGGCACAGATCTTCTCGGCCGAGGACACGGTGAACAACCAAGTCACAGTGAAGTTGGACTCGGGTAAATTGTACATCGAAGGCAAAGGTCCTTCAGGTTGGTATCGGGAGCAAAGGAAAATCAAGTACACCGGAGAGACATTGGAGTTTCGTATTGAGCCTCGGTTGTTGTTGGAGATCTCCAAGAGGTCAGAGGAATGTGTCATTGGCGAAGGCAAGATAAAAGTCGACGCTGGCAGATTCGTGTACATCTCCTGTACCACTCCAATCGAGGAATGACATGGGCTTCTTCACAACCGAGGAGAAGAGTCGTCGAGTCGCAGTAGCAGGAATGCCAAGGTGTGGGGCATGTGGACTCAGCAAGGGGTGTCACACACCAAAGATACCGTTGGCTGGGGAAGGTCGTAGGCAGATATTGATTGTAGGGGAAGCCCCAGGAGCCGAAGAAGATTGCAAAGGGAAGCCGTTCATCGGAGAGTCAGGACAGCTGCTGCAAAAGGAATTGAAGAAGAACGGCATTCAGATGTTCCGTGATTGTTGGGTGACGAACTGCGTCATCTGTCGACCTCCAGACAACAGGGACCCTGCCCCCAACGAGTTGAGTTGCTGTTTGCCTAACCTGCTTAGGGTGCTGCAAGAAACCAATCCCCGGGTCATTGTTCCTCTAGGCAGGTTTGCAATTTCTCAAGTGGTAGGTCAGCTGTGGGATTCTGGAATAGGATCCGGCATTCGTTGGCTAGGACGCCAGATCCCTAGTGTGGATTGGAACGCATGGATCTGTCCTGCATACCATCCGGCGTTCATTACACGTAAGCTGAGGGAAGGATCTGTTGAATCGTTGATATGGGGCCGCAACGTAGCCGACATGGCAGTGTTGCGTGACAGGCCTTGGCCAGGAGGCCCCCCGGACTACAAGGCGTTGGTAAGGTGTCTGCACAGCCCTCGACAAGCAGCTGCTGCAGTAGAGGACTTCGTGAGGCAGGGAGGTCCGGTGGCATTTGATTATGAAAGCAACTGTTTGAAGCCTGACCGCGAAGATGCAAGGATCGTCAGCTGTTCGGTCAGTAATGGGGAGTACTCGATTTCGTTTCCGTGGGTAGGGGAAGTGGTCGATGCGATGAAGGTCCTGCTCCATTCAGATGTGCAGAAAGTCGCGTGGAACATGAAGCACGAGGAGAAGTGGACGAGGAAGGAGTTCGGAAGAGGAGTTCGCAATTGGTTGTGGGATGGGATGCTGGCCACACACGTGGTCGACAATCGGCAGGAGGTCACCAGCTTGAAGTTCCAAGCGTTCGTTCGTCTCGGAGCAGGTAGTTATGATTCGAAGGTATCGTCGTACTTGTGTGCCGAGTCAGGCAATGCTGTCAATAAGGTATGCCAAGTTCCGTTGGAAGATCTGTTGTTATACGGAGGATTGGATTCGTTGTTCACAGCTCGACTTGTTGATCTTCAACGGAGGGAAATGACATGAGTGTGTTGCACACGACAATCGGTGCCTACGAGTTGCTGCACAACGGGGCCTTGGCTCTTGCTCGTGTAGAAGAGGCTGGCATGCGTATTGATGTAGAACGCCTCGAGCGGACCATAAACAAGGCAGACGAGAAGATCAAGCAGTTGACGCAGGAATTAAAGCAAACCGATGAATGGGATCGGTGGAGGCGAAGATTCGGAAGCAAGGCTTCGTTAGGAAGTCGTACTCAGTTGGGTGTGGTATTGTTTGAGGTAATGGGACACATTACCGAGGCAAAGACCAACACCGGACGTGCACAGGTAAACGAGGAGCAACTCGAGAAGCTTGACAGTCCGTTTGTTCGTAGGTACCTGGACCTGGAGAAGTTGAAGAAGTTGAAGAACACCTATCTCACAGGCATCAAGCGTGAGGTGTGGAACGGATATCTGCATCCGTCGTTCAATCTTCATCTGACCAGGACGCGGAGGAGTTCGAGTGACTCACCAAACTTCCAGAACATACCGATTCGAGATCCACGGATGGGCAAACCGATTCGTTCGTGCTTCATACCGAGGGACGGACATGTGCTGGTTGAGATTGACTACGGTGCCCTCGAGTTCCGTGTGTGTGCCTGCTTCTGGAAGGACGAGGCGATGATCGCCTACGCCAGCGATCCGTCGCTGGACGTTCACCGTGACATGGCGGCCGAGTGCTACGCGATGTCAGTCGAGGAAGTCACGAAGCAATCTCGCTTCTTTGCGAAGAATAACTTCGTGTTTCCGACGCTGTACGGGAGCTACTATGCCAACACGTCGAAGCACTTGTGGGCGGTGATGGAAACCCACCAACTGACAACTGCGTCTGGCATTCCGTTGAAGCAGCATCTGAGGGAGCAGGGCATCACCAGAGCAGGATATGAAGACCACATCCGAAAGGTTGAGGAGACGTTTCAAGGACGGTTTCCTCAGTGGACGGAGAGGAAGGAGCTGTGGTGGGATCGGTATCTGCGGACGGGCCGATTCCAGTTGATGACGGGTTTCTTAGTCGAAGGGATCTACAGTCGCAACGATTTGATGAACTATCCGATTCAGGGACCAGCGTTTCACATTCTCTTGTGGAGCCTGATCCGTTTGGTGAAGTGGTGCTCCAAGAGACGAACGAGAATCGTGGGGCAGATCCACGACTCGATTGTCGCCGATGTGCACCGCGACGAGCTGGACGAGTACATATACAAAGCCAGGCAGGTAATGACTCAAGACGTGAGGGAGGCGTGGGAGTGGATTGTCACGCCGTTGGAGATCGAAGTAGAGGTAGCAGAAGACAATTGGTTCAACAAAAAGGCGGTGGCAGCATGACCGGAGAATTGTACAGGAAGTATAGGCCCTCGGGTTTCTCAGACGTATTGGGACAGGATGAAGCAGTGCGGATGCTGACGGACTTTGGCAAGCGGAAAGCAATCCCTCACTGTCTCCTGTTCTCAGGACCTAGTGGTTGTGGAAAGACAACCTTGGCTCGTATTTTGCGTATCAAAATGAAATGCGGTGATGCTGATTACCAAGAGTTGAACACAGCCGACTTCCGCGGCATTGATATGGTGAGGGAGATCAGATCACGCATGACATTGTCCCCGATGGAGGGAAAGGTGCGTGTGTGGTTGATTGATGAGGCACACAAGCTGACAGGTGATGCACAGAATGCCTTCCTGAAGATGTTGGAGGATCCACCCGGCCACGTGTACTTCATGCTCGCCACGACGGATCCTCAGAAGTTGCTCAACACGATCCGCACTCGTGCTACCGAGATCAAGGTGCGGGCATTGAAGAACGACGAGATGAAGCAGCTGTTGGACCGGACGTGTGTGGACGAAGTAGGCAGCAAGCTGACGGAGGACGTGCGGGACAAGATCATCGACCTCGCAGACGGCAGCCCGCGGAAGGCTCTCGTGCTGTTGAACCAGATCATGGGACTCGAGGGTGACGAGGAAGCAGCTCTGGCCGCGTTGTCCGGAGGCATCGCAGAGCGAGACGGAATCGAACTGGCTCGTCTGCTGATGTCGTCCAATGCATCATGGCCCGCCGTTGCCAAGCTGCTGAAGGAGCTGCCGGACTTGGAGACGCAGGCAGAGGGATTGCGGCGGCTGATGATCTCGTACGCATCGAGCGTCGCTTTGGGTGGAGGCAAGGGAGCGGCGAGGGCAGTGGATCTCATCGACTGCTTTCGAACTCCGTGCTACGACACCGGACGTGCTGGATTGATCCTGTCGTGCTGGGACGCCGTGAGTGCCAAGAAGTGAGATCTATAATAAGGCAGGAGAAGCGAACATGAAACTCGAACCAAAAGACACTGATTTCCAGATCGACCGGTACAGGCTTGATGACGAGTGGGTGAAGCAGCCGGATCTTTTCCGTAGGTATGCGGAGGAGCTGGCCGACGCGAAGCGTGAGTATGAGGAGGCAAAGAACGATGCGAACCTAGTACGTGCAGAGATCGAACTGTCGATCAGGAGGAATCCTGAGAACTACGATCTACCCAAGATCACTGAGGGCGTGATCAAGGCAGCACTGGATGCTGCTGACGAGGTGAAGGAGGTGGAGCAGAAGACCATCGATGCCCGACACAAGGTCGGCGTGCTGGAGGCAGCCGTCACCGCATTGGACCATCGCAAGCGTGCTCTGTCGGATCTGGTGAGCCTGCACCTGGCCGACTACTTCAGCAAGCCGATTGCAAGGGAAGATGGACGGGAACGCATGGAGGAGGCAGGCAAGCAGCGAGTGAGAAAATCGCAGAGGAGACGGAACGATGACGACGATTGAAGTCCTCATCGTGGTCGTGTTGTTGCTGGTGTTCATACCTTACGTCGTCTACGTGAGCGTGAAGCTGGGCACCTATGCATTCTTTCGTGGGCGGCAGTTGTTCGAGAAGGAGAATTACGATGGCGAGACAGCGAGAAGAACGAAGACGGGCAAGCGCTCGTCGCAGGGTTGACACTCACGACAGCGGCGGAGGATCGAAGTACATCCGTCTGCCGGAAGGCGTGAGCCCCCTGCAGATCAAGCCGGGCAAGTATCGGCTGGACTTCATGAGCTATGTGGTGAAGAAGGGCAAGAACGAGGACGGGGGCAACCCCTACTTCGAGAAGGGAGAACTGGCGTTCGAGCGGACGTTCTTCGTCCATCGAGACGTCGGACCGAATGCGGATTGGCACTTGTGTGCGGCCAAGACTCTTGGCCAACCGTGCCCCATCTGCGAATTCCGTGCGAAGCAGGCACGCGACCCCAATGCAGACGAAGAAGTGTTGAAGGAGCTGGCACCGAAGGAACGACAGCTGTGGATCGTCAAGGATTTGAGCGATCCGGATCAGCTGTACCTCTGGGAGTACAGCTACCATCTGTTCGGCAAGCAGCTGGATGCCAAGATTGCCGCCGGAGACGAGGACGACGGCTACGACTTCTTCGCAGATCCGGTCGACGGCATGACGGTCCGCGTGAACTTCGAGCAGAGCGACCGCGGCAAGTGGGTCGAGGCCACGGACATCGAGTTCCGTGCACGGCGTGAGAAGTACGATGCGGACATCGTCGACGAGATGCCTGACTTGGATTCCGTTCTGTTTGCCACGCCCTACGACAAGCTCAAGCGCTTGTTCCTGCAGACCGACGATGTAGAGGACGAGGACGAGGATGATGTACCGAAGAAGAAGTCGGCGCCGAAGAAGACCAAAGCGACCGAGGACATCCTGACGGCCGACGAAGCAGGACTGGAGGAGGGAGATCGAGTCTACTACAGCGGAGGGGTCTGCGAGATCGTCCGCATCAGCAAGGACGGAAGCAGTCTGACCGTCGAGGATGAAGACGGAGAGATCTACAAGGCGGTAGGCTGCAGCGAAGTGAAGAAGCAGGAAGAGAAGCCGACGAAGAAGACGAAGCCCGTCGAGGACGACGAGGACGAAGACGTCCCTCCTCCGAAGAAGATCGCTGCCCGTGGTGCGAAGAAGTCCACGAAGGTGGCCCCGAAGTCTGTGGAGGTTGACGACGAGGACGAGGAGGAGGAAGACGAACCTGCTCCGAAGAAGAAGTCCGTCAAGAAGCCTGCGAAGGAAGAAGAGCAGGATGATTGGGACTGGGACGACGAAGAGGACGAGGAACCTGCTCCG
>JAANMW010000336.1_pt1 | contig 53582 bp, 44 predicted proteins | sample 7279671 | NCBI WGS metagenome assembly JAANMW01 (sample SAMN14094541, study PRJNA606508) | bioreactor metagenome | isolation source: A lab-scale SPAN reactor treating ammonium-rich wastewater day 247 | place: Ireland: Galway | collected 2017-09-19 | reverse complement strand
CGTGGCGCAGGGCAAAGGCGCCAAACCTCAACAGGTCCAGTGCGGCATCCACGCTGCTGGTACGCGTGCCACCGTCCAGCCAGGCCTCGCGGCAGGGCCGCAAGCGATGCCGGAAATCCTCGAACAGGTAGAGCTCCCGGTTCAGCGGGTCATGCCGGACGCTCTCGTAGCGGGCCACCTTGCGTTCGCGCGCGGCCCGGTCCTCCCACAGCAGGCAATAGTGCAGCAGATGTGCATGCTTCAGCCGCAGCACCGGATCGCGGTGCTGGCGCGGGATCCATTCGTGCACGGGGCGTGATTCGTCGTAGCGGGCGCCGGGGCGATTGCGGATCAGGCGTGTCTGGCGGTCCGGATAGTGCCGCGGGGAGTCCACGTAGAGCGCCGGATTTTCGCTGGCGAGCCAGTAGCGGGGCATGCTGATGCTGCCGAAGCCCGAAGCCAGGAGCCGCGGCAGGAGCCGCAGCAGCAGCGGCCCGGCGAGTTCGTCCGTGTCGAGGAACAGCACCCAGTCGGAGCGCAGGTTCTCCATGACGACATTGCGCTGGCGGGCGAAGTTGCCGTCGAATCGCCGGCTGATGAAGCGCGCCTTGGGAAAGGCCTCGACGACGCGCCTCGAGTCATCGGTCGAGCCGCCGTCGACGTAGAGGATCTCGTCGGCGAACCGGCTGGCGTGGCGCAGCAGCGGTGGCAGCCGGGCCGCCTGGTCCTGGCCGATGATGCCGACGGCGAGTGTGGCGCCCCTGGCCGCCATGAGAGCTCCCCTGGTGTGCCGGCGCCGGGCCGCACGGCGGCCGTGACGCTAACACCGCCGGCCGTCGCCGGTCCAGCGCCCGACGGCCGGTGCGGGCTATTCGAGCGCGTGCCGGAGTGCGTCGTCGACGGTCTCCAGCCAGATGAAGTCCAGCTGTGCGCGGGCGCTCTCCGGGATCTCCTCGAGGTCCTTGCGGTTGCGGGCCGGCAGCAGCACGGTGTGGATGCCGGCACGCAGGGCAGCGAGCGACTTCTCCTTGATGCCGCCCACCGGCAGCACCAGCCCGCGGAGGCTGATCTCTCCGGTCATGGCGACGTCGCTGCGCACCTTGCGGTCCGTCAGCAGCGAGGCCACGGCGGTGAACAGCGCCACGCCCGCGCTCGGGCCGTCCTTGGGGATCGCACCCGCTGGCACATGGATGTGCAGGTCATGCTCGTCGAAGCGGTAGTCGCCGAGGTCGAGGCTGTCGGCCCGCGCCTTCACCAGGGTCACCGCGGCCTGGGCGCTTTCCTTCATGACATCGCCGAGCTGGCCGGTGAGGATCAGTCCGCCCTTGCCACGCACGGCCGTGGCCTCGACGAACAGGATGTCGCCGCCGACCGGTGTCCAGGCCAGGCCGGTGGCGACGCCAGCGGTGGCGGTGCGCAGGGCCACTTCCGGCTCGAAGCGCGGGGCACCCAGCACCTCGGCCACGTTGCCGGCACCGACGTGCACCGCCTCGGCCTTGCCCTCGGTGATGCGTACCGCGGCATTGCGCAGCACGGCGCCAATCTCGCGCTCCAGGTTGCGTACCCCCGCCTCGCGCGTGTAGCGGCCGATGATGAGCTGCAGCGCCGCGTCGTCGACCTGCGCCTGCGCGTCGCTGAGGCCGTTGGCCGACAGCTGGCGCTTCACCAGGTAGCGGCGCGCGATTTCGAGCTTCTCTTCCTGGGTGTAGCCGGGCAGCTCGATGATCTCCATGCGGTCGCGCAGCGGCCCGGGAATGGCGTCGAGCACGTTGGCGGTGCCGAGGAAGAACACCTTGCTCAGGTCGAACGGCACGCCAAGGTAATTGTCGCGGAAGCTGCCGTTCTGCTCCGGGTCGAGTACCTCCAGCAGCGCCGAGGAGGGGTCGCCGTGCATGCTGGCGCCGAGCTTGTCCATCTCGTCGAGCATGAATACCGGGTTGCGCGTCCCGGCCTTGCGCAGCTGCTGCACGACGTTGCCCGGCAGCGAGCCGATGTAGGTGCGCCGGTGGCCGCGGATCTCCGCTTCGTCGTGCACGCCGCCGAGGCTCGCGCGCACGAACTTCAGGCCCAGCGCCCTGGCGATGCTCTGGCCGAGCGAGGTCTTGCCCACGCCGGGTGGGCCGACGAAGCAGAGGATGGGGCTGCGCCCCTCCGGGTTGAGCTTGCGTACCGCCAGGTACTCGAGGATGCGCTGCTTGACCTTCGGCAGGCCGAAGTGGTCCTCATCGAGGATCTCCCGCGCGCGGGCGATGTCGATGGACTCGGCATCGAGCTTCGCCCAGGGCAGGGCGATCAGCCAGTCTAGGTAGGTGCGCACCATGGAGTGCTCGGTGGACTCCTCGGGCATCCGCTCCAGACGCTTGAGTTCCTTGGCGGCCTGCTGGGCCGCTTCCTCGGGCATGCCGGCCGCGGCAATGGCCTGGCGCAGCTCCTCGACCTCGCCGGATTCCTCGCCCTCGCCGAGCTCGTTGCGGATCGCCTTCATCTGCTCGCGCAGGTAGAACTCCCGCTGCCGCTCGTCGATCTTCTCCTTGGTCTGTTCCTCGAGCCTGCGTGAGAGCTTCATCACCTCGATCTGGTGGTTGAGGTGCTCGATGACGCGGTCGAGGCGGCTGCGCAGATCGAGGGTCTCGAGGATCTTCTGCTTCTCGCCCGGCTTGATGTCGAGGAAGCCGGCCACCAGGTCGGCCAGCTGGCCGGGTGACTCGATGCCGTTGACCACGCCGGCGAGCTCGGGCATCGCCTGCGGCAGCAGCGAGATGGCTTCCAGGGAACGTTCCTTGAGGATGCGCAGGCGCGCCTCGAGCTCGGTGTTCTCCGGCGCATGTTCCGCCACGAGGTCGAACCGCGCGGCAAGGAAGGGCATGCCGCCGATGTAGTCGAGCGTACGGAAGCGTCGTTCGCCCTGGCAGACGACGTGCTGCGTGCCATCGCGCGCGGTGAAGTAGCGGACGATGCGGGCGATCGTGCCCACGGCATGCAGGTCGCCGCCCTGCGGTTCGTCGATGGTGGGATCGCGCTGCATCAGCAGGCCGATGGGCCTGCCGCTGCGGCTGGCCTCCTCGGCAGCCGCCAGCGACACCTTGCGGCCGATGGTGAGGGGCACCACGGCGCCCGGGAACACCACCGTGTTGCGCACCGGCAGGATGATCAGCACGTCCTCGGGAACGCCGGGCGTGGCGGCTGCCGCGCCCTCGGGCCGCTCGCCTGTCTTCTGCTCGATGTCGCTCATGCCGGCCCGTCCTTCGTCGATGGATTGCCGCCCGACGGCACGGGCGGAAGGGGTCTGGTCATGGCCAGTGATGGGGGCGGCCGCCCTGAATTCAATATCGGGGAATCAGCAGGGGCGCGTCGCCGTGTCGTTCGGCAGGCAGAGCGCCTGGAACAGGCCGGTCCGGGCGGCGCTGCTCCATGCCACCTGGTTGCAGCCCTTCTCGATGGCCAGCTGGAGCGCACGCTCGGCCGCCGACAGGGCGGCCCTGGACCTCGAGCCGCGCGGCGGCAACGTCGAGGTCACGCCGATGCTGACCGTGACCACGCCGGGCCCCGTGGCCCGCGGGTGTGCCAGGCCCAGCGCCTGGACCGTGCCGCGCAGCTGTTCCGCCAGGCGCAGCGCGCCCTCCAGCGGCGTGTTGCCGAGGAGCACGACGAAGCGGCCGTCGCCATGGTGGGCGACGAGGTCCGTGGCACGCCCAACCAGGTGGCGGGTGGTGTTGGCGATCGCCTGGATGCAGGCATCGGCCTGCTCCTGCCCGCGAGCGGCCTCGTAGGTACGGAGGTGGTCGACGTCGACCATGAGGATCGACAGTGCCTGCTGTTCCCGTTGCGCCATGCGCCAGGCGCGGTCGAAGGACTCTTCGAAGCCGCGGCGGTTGGCGACCCCGGTCAGCGCGTCGATGCGGGTCTGGCGTTCGAGGGCGATCTGCGCCTGTTGCAGCGCCTCGCCTCGTCCCTTCAGCTCGCGGTCACGGGCGCCGATGACTGCCACCAGCTCCTGTCGCAGCTGGTCGCCGCGCTGCCCCGAGGCGCGCAGGCTGCGCAGCGTGCCCTGCATCTGCTCGTCGATCGCGGCCAGGCGATCGAACAGCACGGCGACTTCGCGTGGTGCAGCGGCCGGCGGTTCGGATGAGCGTGTCCCGGCCTCGGGATCGAAGCCCCGCAGCCTGCGTTCCAGCTCCGCCAGCGGGCCGGTGATGCGTGCGGCGAGGAGCAGCGCCGCAGCCACCCCGACGAGGAGTGCGAGCAGCAGCCAGCCTATGACCCGCAACGGCGCGTGGGGTGCGGCCAGCGCCCAGGCGACGATCGATGCTGGCAGCGCGGCGAGCAGGGCCATCGCGAGCGCAAGCGGCGGATGCGGGCGATCAGGCGGCATGCAGCAATTCTGCCGGGCCGTGTCAGGGCGGACTGCGACCTGCGGCGGATTTCCCGCAGCGCCGCTTCGGATCAGGCGGGTGCCGTGACCTGCTGCCGCCGCTCCACTGCCCGCAGCGCCACCGCCCACAGGCAGACCAGCCCGTTGGCGACGGCGACGGCGACGAACGGAGCACTGGGTCCGACCGAATCGAACAGCCGCCCGCCACCAGCGGAGATGGCCATGATGCCGAGCGCGCCGCAGAAGCTCTGCAGCCCGAAGACACTGCCGCGGATGTGCGCCGGCGCCTCCTGGCTGAGGAGCAGGGTGGAGGCGAGGATGGCGCTGCCCTGGCCAATGCCGAGCACCAGCAGCGCGGGGATGGCGGCGGGTGCGGTCGGGTCCTTGATGACGGCCACCCAGCCATAGCCGATGGCTGCCATCAGGAAGCCGACGATCAGCACCGTGATGCGGTTCATGCGGTCGGCGATGAAGCCGAAGACGGGCGACCACAGCAGCGATGCACCCTGGACGATGCCGACTACCTGACCGGCCTTCGCGGCAGCCTGGGTTGCGCTCAGGCTGGTATCGGCCACGGCCTGGGTCACCCACAGGGTGATGAACAGGGTGATGATGGCCATGTCCGCACGGGCGGCGAAGGCGCTGCCATAGCACAGCGCGATGCGCGGCGCGCGCGCCGCTGCGGTGACGCCTTCGGCCAGCAGACGCAGCAGCGGGGTGCGCGCCGCCGCCGAATCCGGGCGTCCCGGCTTCAGCCCCAGCATCACCAGGCCGGCAAGCAGCGCAATGGCGGTGACGACCAGGAAGGCATAACGCCCGGCAAGGAGTTCGCTGCTGCCCCTGGCCTCGAACATCTGCGGCAACCTGGTCAGGCCGACGAAGAACAGCACCGCGCCGATGCCGTTGAGGAAGAAGGCGATGCCGGTCAGCTTGCCCCGCGAGCCGTCGTCCGGGTAGTCCGCGATGATGGTCGAGAGCATGGCCGCGGCCCCGGCGATGCCCACGCCGATGACGATGCGCCAGGCCAGGAGCTGGCCCACGGTACCGGCGAAAGCGTACAGGCCGTAGCCCAGCGCCATGACCAGGAAAGCCGCGACATAGACCGCGCGCCTGCCGATCCGGTCGGAGGCGGCACCCCACAGGCCGATGGTTACCAGCAGCACGATTTCCTGCCAGAACTGCAGGTCACCGGATACGCGGCCATGCTCGGCCTGCGGCAGGCCGAGATTGACGCGGAGCAGGTAGGGCGTCAGGGCCGTGAAGTAGGTGAACAGCCCGATGCTGACGAAGGCGGCAAACAGGTAGCACAGGACGTGGCGCGGCATGACGCCGGCGGCAAGACGAATGGGCCCCAGGGATTGCTGTCCGCTGTCCTTCATCCGGCCTGGCTCCATTCCCGCGATGACGCATGAAATCCCGGCCTGTGCGCGCAACGGGCCGCTGGAGGGTATGGGCCTGCCTGGACTTGAACCAGGGACCAACGGATTATGAGTCCGCCGCTCTGACCAACTGAGCTACAGGCCCTCGGCCACGCCAGCCGCCAGCGCAGTGGCCGGGGCGACCGGGCGGATTCTAGCAGCCGGCCTTGCGGGCCGGCACACGGCGCCAGGCGTGACCCGGCCGCCGCCGTTCTGGTACTGTCCCGCCCGCGGCCAGGTTCCGCACACAGGATAGAGATGGGTTCCCGAACCAGAGATCTGCCTCCCCTGACGGGCATCGCCGGCGTGCTGCGCGAGCTGCGCTACCAGGAAGTCGCGCGGCAGGGTATCGGCCTGTTGCTGATGCCGGTGTATGCCCTGCTCAGCCAGCCGCTGCCCGGCCTGTTCCTGGCAGGGGCGGTGCTGGCCGTGGCCGGTGCGCTGGTGCGCCTCTATGCCTCGGGCTACATCACCAAGAACCAGGAACTGGCGACGGTCGGGCCCTATTCGCTGGTCCGCCATCCGCTCTACACCGGCAACCTGCTGCTGGTTGCGGGGTTCACGCTGGCCAGCGGCCTGTGGTGGGCGGCGGTGCTGTCTGTCCTGTTCTGGTGGTTCTACTATCCGGCCGCCATCGAGTACGAGGACCGCAAGCTGCGACGCATCTTCGGGCAGCCCTGCGAAGACTGGCAGCGCGCCACCCCTGCGGTGATTCCTGCGGGCCTGGTGCCGAAGCGGGGCGGAAGCTGGTCGTTTCGCACCAGCATGAGCCGCAATGCGGAGCCGCTGGTGCTGGCGTATTCGGCATTCTGGCTCGGCTGGATCTACTGGCAGCTCTGAGACCGGTCCCCGCCATGCCGAGCGGCGAGGTCGACGATGCGGGCGGACAGGGCGAGGCCGTCGTGCCGGCGGATGGCACCGCGACCCTTCTTGGCCAGGGTTACCAGGGCGCGGTGTATCGCGTCGACACAGCCAGCGGCCCGGTCATCGTCAAGAAGGCGATGGGCCGCGGCATCACCCGCGCCCTGCGCCGCGCCATGCTCCGCCGCGAATACGGCATCTACCGCATGCTCGCCGGCGTGTCCGGTGTTCCGGCCTGCCATGGACTGCGCGAAGGCGATGAACTGGTCCTCGACCTGGTGCCGGGCGTCTCGCTGCGCGAACCCGGCCAGCCGCCCGGCGATCGCGGGCAGTTCTTCGCCGAACTGCTGGAGCTCATCAAGGCCGTGCATCGCGCAGGTGTTGCCCATGGCGACCTCAAGCGCAAGGACAACATCCTGGTGGGCCCGGGTGGCCACCCGTTCCTCATCGACTTCGGCACCGCGGTGTCGGCGCCACCTGGCGCGGGGATGCTGCGCCGCTGGCTGTTCCGGCAGGCGCGGCGCACCGACCTGAACGCCTGGGTGAAGCTCAAGTACCAGCGACAGTGGGTCGAGATGGATCCCGCCGACCAGCAATACCACCGGCCGACGCTGCCCGAGGCTGTTGCGCGCCGCCTGCGTCGCGCCTGGCGCCGGCTGACGCTGCGCCGCCTGCGTCGTCCCCGGGCGGACTGAGGGCGGCGTCGTGCGCAGCACGGTGATCCGGCGGGCCGCCGAGCGTGCCGCATGGCTGGCGCTGGCCGGCCTGTTGCTGGCCAGCGTGCTGGCGCAGCTTGGCCGCTACGGCTGGCTGCCGGAGCTGGCGACGCATTTCCGCCTGCAGTACCTGGCGGGTGCGCTGCTGCTGGTGCTGGTCTTTGCAGCCCTGCGCCGCCGGTTTCCCGCACTGCTGGCGCTGGCGCTGCTGCTGCTGCATGGCGTGTACGGCGCCGCGTACCTGCTGCCGCGTGCAGGCGGGCGCGACGCGCCCGTGGGCGAACCGGTGCAGCTGCTGTCGCTGAACCTGTATTACCGCAACCAGGACCACGCCGGGGTACGCGACTACCTGCTCGGGCGTGATCCCGCCGTGCTGGTGCTCTCCGAGCTCACGCCGGAGTGGGTGCGCGAACTCGCGCCGGTGACCGCGCGCTATCCATACTGGATGTCGGTGGACCATCGGGGGCCCTGGGGCCTCGGTGTGTTCTCGCGCTATCCGCTGCGCGAGGCGGTCGCCACGAACCTGGGCGTTCCGGGCAGCGTCAACGTGCGTGCGATCCTCGAGCTGCCTTCCGGGGCAGTGGAGCTGATGGCGGTGCATCTGTCGTCGCCCACCTCCCCGACGCGCGCGGACATGCGCAACCGGCAGCTGGCCGGGCTGGCGAGGCTGCTGGGCCCGGAGCGTGCGGCGGGCGCGCCGCCGCGCCTGCTCGTGGGCGACATGAACCTCACGCCGTTCTCGCCGTACTTCCGCACGCTGCTCGCGCAGACGGGGCTGCACGATGCCCGGCAACAGGACGGCCTGCTCGGCACCTGGCCCAGCTGGCTGCCGCCGATGCAGATCGCCATCGATCACTGCCTGGTGGATCGTGCGCTGGCCCCAACCCGCGTTCGACGTGGCCCGGATGTCGGCTCCGACCACTATCCGCTGGAGGTCACGCTGCTTCATGCGCGTTGAGGTCGCGACTGCCGCGGCGTAGGCAAGCCGCGGCCAGACGTGGTAAATAGTCGCAGCGCAGGCCCGGGCCTGCGAGGGCATGCTCCGGGCGCGCACCAGAGGCCCGCTGGCGGGAGGCAGTTGCGATGAACGTCGTGAGCGAGATCCTCGGCCTGTTCGCCTACGCGTTCGTGGCCGCCATCGGCATCGGTGCCGTCTCCATCCTCGTCATCTACGTCATCGACAAGACGCAGACCCGGCATGCGATCCGGCGCAACTACCCGGTCATCGGCCGCTTCCGCTACTTCTTCGAGAATGTGGGCGAGTTCTTCCGCCAGTACTTCTTCGCGATGGACCGCGAGGAAATGCCGTTCAACCGTGCCGAGCGCGCCTGGGTCTACCGTGCCGCCAAGGGCGAGGAGAACACCGTTCCTTTCGGCTCCACCCGCGACCTGCGGCCGGCCGGGACGGCGATTTTCGTCAACTGCCCCTATCCGCTGCTGGACGAGGAGACCTGCCCCACCTCGACGGTGACCGTCGGCCCCGGCAGCCGCCATCCCTATGCCACCAGCCGCTTCTTCCATGTCTCCGCCATGAGTTATGGCGCCATTTCGCGGCCTGCGGTGCTGGCCCTGTCGCAGGGCGCGCACAAGGCCGGTTGCTGGCTGAACACGGGGGAGGGCGGGCTGGCGCCCTATCACCTCGCGGGCGGCGCCGATGTCGTCTTCCAGATGGGCACCGCCAAGTACGGCGTGCGGGAGGCGGATGCGCGCCTGAGCGACCTGCGCCTGGCCGAGCTGGCGAGCTACGGGCAGGTGAAGATGATCGAGGTGAAGCTGAGCCAGGGCGCCAAGCCCGGCAAGGGCGGCATCCTGCCGGCCGCGAAGGTGACCGACGAGGTGGCGCGCATCCGCGGCATTCCCCGGGGCCAGGACTCGATCAGCCCGAATCGCCACCTGGAGATCCACGATGCGGGCAGCCTGCTCGATTTCATCAACCGCGTGCGCGACGTGAGCGGGCGCCCGACCGGGTTCAAGACCGTCTTCGGCAGCTACGAATGGCTGGGCGAGCTCTTCGAGGTCATCCACCAGCGTGGACTCGAGAGCGCACCGGACTTCATCACCGTCGATTCGGGAGATGGCGGCACCGGCGCCGCCCCCATGACCCTGCTGGACAACGTCGGGCTGCCGGTGCGCGAGAGCCTGCCGCGGGTGGTGGACCTGCTGCGCGAGCATGGGCTGCGCGAACGCATCAAGGTGGTGGCCAGCGGCAAGATGATCAACCCGGTCGGCGTCGCCTGGGCGTTGTGCACCGGCGCCGATTTCGTCAACTCCGCCCGCGGCTTCATGTTCGCGCTCGGCTGCATCCAGGCCATGAAGTGCAACAAGAATACCTGCCCGACGGGGATCACCACCCACGACCGGAACCTGCAGCGGGGCCTGGTGGTGGCGGACAAGGCCGAGCGCGTGGCGCGCTACGCGCTCGGCATGGAGAAGGAAGTCTCGGTAATCGCCCACTCCTGTGGCGCTGCCGAGCCGCGCCTGCTGCGGCGGCAGCACTGCCGCATCGTCCAGGCCAGCGGCCAGACGGCGCTGCTGAGCGAACTGTTCCCCGACCCGGCGGCCGCCTGAGCGGCCTGCGCCGCGGGCTCTGCGCTCAGTCTTCCAGCAGGAAGCTGCGCAGCTGATCGCTGCGCGAGGGATGGCGCAGCTTGCGCAGGGCCTTCGCCTCGATCTGCCGGATGCGCTCGCGGGTGACGTCGAACTGCTTGCCGACCTCCTCCAGGGTGTGGTCGGTGTTCATGTCGATGCCGAAGCGCATGCGCAGCACCTTGGCCTCGCGCGGGGTGAGGCCGGCGAGCACGTTGTGCGTGGCTTCCTTCAGGCCCTCGGAGGTTGCCGAGTCCAGCGGCGAGGAAATCGTCGTGTCCTCTATGAAATCCCCCAGGTGCGAATCCTCGTCGTCGCCGATGGGAGTCTCCATCGAGATCGGCTCCTTGGCGATCTTCAGCACCTTGCGCACCTTGTCCTCGGGCATCTCCATGCGTACCGCCAGTTCCTCCGGCGTCGGCTCGCGGCCCATCTCCTGGAGCATCTGCCGCGAGATGCGGTTGAGCTTGTTGATGGTCTCGATCATGTGCACCGGGATGCGGATGGTGCGTGCCTGGTCGGCGATGGAGCGGGTGATGGCCTGGCGGATCCACCAGGTCGCATAGGTCGAGAACTTGTAGCCGCGGCGGTATTCGAACTTGTCGACCGCCTTCATCAGGCCGATATTGCCTTCCTGGATGAGGTCGAGGAACTGCAGGCCGCGGTTGGTGTACTTCTTGGCGATGGAGATCACCAGCCGCAGGTTGGCCTCCACCATCTCCTTCTTGGCGCGGCGGGCCTTGGCCTCGCCGATGGACATCTGCCGGTTGATCTCCTTGACCTCGGCGATGGTCAGGTGGCACTCGACCTCGATCGCCTGCAGCTTCTTCTGGCTGCGCAGGATCTCGTCCTTGAGCCTGGCGAGCGCGGAGGAGTGCTTGCGCTTCGCGCGGATGTGCTTGTCCACCCAGTTGGTGGCCGTTTCATTCTGCGGGAAGGTGCTGAGGAAGTCCTTGCGCGGCATGCCTGCTTCGCGCACCGCCAGCTGCATGATGCGCCGCTCCTGGCTGCGGATTCCCTCGACAGTGTCGCGCAGGTTGGCGCACAGCGTGTCGAAGAGCTTGGGCGCGAGCTTCAGGTCCATGATCTCGCCGGCGAGCTTCTCGCGGGCCTTCATGGAGGTCTTGTGGGAGGCGCCGTTGGCCTCGATGGCCGCCAGCACCTTCTTCTGGTGCCGGAAGATGGACTTCAGCCGCTTCTCCGCTTCCACCGGATCCGGCCCCTGTTCCTCCTCGCTGCCACTTTCGTCGTCCGCTGCTTCGTCGTCGTCCTCGACCGCGGTCTCGCGAGCGCTGGCCGGGAGGACTTCCTCGGGCTGGTTCGGATCGACGAAGCCGGTGAGCACATCCTGCAGCCGCGCCTCGCCGGTCTTGACCGGCTCGTAGGCCATGGCGATGACGTCGGCGGAGGGCGGGAAGAACGCCACGGAATGCTTGACCTGGTCGAGCCCTTCCTCGATGCGCTTGGCGATGCGGATCTCGCCCTCGCGCGTCAGCAGCTCGACGGTGCCCATCTCGCGCATGTACATGCGCACCGGGTCCGTCGTGCGGCCGAATTCGCTGTCGACGGTGGCCAGCGCCGCGGCGGCTTCCTCGGCAGCCTCCTCGTCACTGGTGACCGGCACGTCGGAGAGCAGGATGGCGTCGGCATCGGGGACCTTCTCGTAGACGGTGATCCCCATGTCGTTGATCATGTTGACGATGTCCTCGATCTGCTCTGGATCGACGATATCGTTGGGCAGGTGATCGTTTACCTCGGCATAAGTGAGGTAACCCTGCTCCTTGCCGCGGGCAATCAGGAGCTTGAGCTGGGACTGCTGTTCTGCAGTCGTGGTGTTCTCGGTCAGTTCGTCCACCGTTGTACCTCGGCTCGCGCGGGGAAGCCGCGCATTATATGGGGGCGAATTGCGGCCAGCCACAGAGGCTTGTGCCCGGAAACCGGCCCGCCCCTGGAACCCGTGGCTGGATTATCGGCAGGCCACCCGGGGTCTTTACCGGGTGCCGCTGGCCTGGCTGCGCTGCAGCTGGCGAAATTCTTCCTTTTCCTCGGCCGTCAGGCCGGCCGCGGCGGCCTTGGACGCCAGGCTGGCCAGCCGCTCCTCGCGCTCGAGCGCGAGGATCCGCTGCAGGCTGTCGGCGAGCTCGGCCCGGGCGCCGGCTTCCCCCACCGGGTTCGGCGCTGCCAGCAGGGCCGCCAGGTGCGGGCCTTCCGCCCGGTCCCGGAAGCGTTCCAGGAGGGCACCCGGGTTGAGTCCGGGCTGGGCGCGGGTCAGCTGCAGCAATTCGGCGAGCAGGCCGGCTCCCTTGATCCGGGCAGCCGCCAGGCCGGGCGGGGAATCCAGGGTGGCGGCAACCTGCGGATAGCTCAGCACCAGGGCGATGGCCTGGCCGACCACCGAGGTCCGTCCGCCCACCTGCCTCGCCACAGCACGGCGCCGGGGCGGAGCCGGGGTTTCCCGCAACGGTGCCTCGCCCAGGGCGGCGGCGAGACGCTCGCGTTGCAGGCCGACTTCCTGGGCCAGGCGGTCGGCCAGGAGTTCGCGATAGACGCCGGCTGGCAGCAGCCCGACCAGTGGCCGGGCGAGCTCCGCCAGTCGCGCGCGCCCGTCGAGCGAATCGGTGCCGGCCTGCCGGCGCAGTTCCTCCAGCAGGTACTCCGACAGCGGCGTTGCCTGGCCGAGCCGGGCACCAAAGGCCGCGGCGCCTTCCTTGCCCACCAGCGAGTCGGGATCCTCGCCCTCGGGCAGGAACAGGAAGCGCGCCTGGCGGCCATCGCGCAGCTCCGGCAACGTGGCCTGCAGCGCGCGCCAGGCGGCGGCGCGGCCGGCGCGGTCGCCATCGAAGCAGAAGACGACCTCCGGCACCACGCGGAACAGCCGGCGCAGATGCTCACCCGTGGTGGCCGTGCCGAGCGTGGCGACCACATCGCGAATCCCGTGGCGGGCCAGCGACACGGCATCCATGTACCCCTCGACCACCAGCAGGCGCGCGAGCCTGCGCTCGGCCTGGCGTGCCTCGTACAGCCCGTAGAGTTCCTGTCCCTTGTGGAATACCGGGGTTTCCGGCGAGTTCAGGTACTTCGGCTCGCCGCTGCCGAGCACGCGGCCGCCGAAGCCGATCACGCGACCCCGGCTGTCGCGGATCGGGAACATGATCCGGTCGCGGAAGCGGTCGTAATACCCGCTCGCGCCCTCGCGGGCGACGATCAGGCCGGCGGCCAGCAGGTGCTGGTGCGTCTCTTCGCCGCCGTCGAACTGCGTCAGCAGGCCATCCCAGCCGGGTGGCGCATAGCCGATGCGGAAACCCTTTGCCGTCTCGCCATCGAGGCCGCGTCCGCGCAGGTAGTCGATCGCACCCGGGTGCGCACGCAGGGCCTGCTCGAAGAACCCGGCGGCGCGGTCCAGCACTGCATACAGGGGCGCCAGTGGCGCCGGCTGCTGGCCGCCGTCTTCCCGTGGCACCTCCAGGCCGAGCCGGGCTGCCAGCTCCTCCACGGCAGGCACGAACTCCAGGCGGTCGTATTCCATGAGGAAGCCGAGCGCGGTGCCGTGGGCGCCGCAGCCGAAGCAATGATAGAAGCCCTTGGCCGGACTGACGGTGAAGGAGGGCGTCTTCTCGCCATGGAACGGGCAGCAGGCCTTGAAGTCCCGGCCCGCTTTCTTCAGCTGGATGCGCGAGCCGATGATCTCGACGATATCGGCCCGTTGCATCAGCTCGTCGATGAAGTGCTGTGGGATGCGCCCTGCCATGGTTGCTGGAATCGCGGGCTCCGGGGAGGCGCCTGAAGGATACGGCCAGGGCTGGGCAGGGGTCCACGGTCGCAGCCGCGGTTGCCTGCCAGGGGTGTGTCAGCCGGCGAGCCTGGCCTTGACGAGGTTGCTCACCTGGCTCATGTCCGCGCGGCCCTGCAGCTTCGGGCGCAGGGCATTCATCACCTTGCCCATGTCCCTGACGCCGGCGGCGCCGGTGCTGGCCAGGGCGTCCTCGATCAGCGCCCTGATCCCGGCCTCATCCAGCTGTGCCGGCAGATAGGCCGAGAGGATGCCCGCTTCCTCGGTCTCCCTGGCCTCGAGGTCGCCGCGTCCGGCGCTGGCGAACTGCGTGGCCGCCTCGCGGCGCTGCTTGATGAGCTTCTCGACGATCTGCAGGACGTCGGTATCGGCCATTTCGCGCCGGTCGTCGACCTCGCGCTGCTTGATGGCGGCCATGAGCATGCGGATGGTGCCCAGCCGCAGCTTCTCGCCGCCACGCATGGCGGCCTTCATGTCATCGTTGATCCGGGCCTTGAGGGACATGGCCGGTCCTGGGCCCGAGGCGGTCAGTAGAGACGACGCCGGCGATTGCTCTCGCGGGAACTGCGCTTGAGCTGGCGCTTGATGGCGGCCGCACGCTTGCGCTTGCGCTCCTGCGTGGGCTTTTCGTAGAACTCGCGGCGACGCAGTTCGGTCAGCACCCCGGCCTTCTCGCAGGCGCGCTTGAAGCGCCGCAGGGCGGCATCAAAATGCTCGTTGTCTCGGACGCGTACGCTCGGCAAGTTCGTGACCCTCGGCCGTGATCTCAGGCGAAAAAACCGGCGCGCGGCCGGTTGAGGCCGCACAATATAGCCATTCGCGGCCCGATTGCAAAGCTCCCGGATGAACCGGACCAACACCACCCTGGGTATCGAGACCAGCTGCGACGAGACCGCCGTTGCCCTCTACGACCCGGCCCGCGGCCTGCTGGCGCACCTGATCCACAGCCAGATCGCCACCCATGCGCCCTATGGCGGCGTGGTCCCGGAGCTGGCCTCGCGGGACCACATCCGCAAGCTCCTGCCCATGGTCGACGGTTGCCTGAAGGCCGCCGGGATGACGGGGCCCGAGCTGGCCGGGGTCGCCTATACGGCCGGGCCCGGGCTGATCGGTGCGCTGCTGGTCGGCGCGACGGTGGCCGTGGGCCTGGCGGCGGCCTGGGGCGTGCCGGCCGTCCCGGTGCACCACATGGAGGCCCACCTGCTGGCACCGCTGCTGGAAGCGGACCGGCCGGCTTTTCCCTTCGTCGCCCTGCTGGTATCCGGCGGCCACACCATGCTGGTCGAGGTGGCCGGGCTGGGCCGCTATCGCATCCTCGGCCAGACCCTGGACGATGCGGCTGGAGAGGCCTTCGACAAGACGGCGAAAATGCTCGGCCTGCCCTATCCGGGCGGCCCGCAGCTGGCACGGCTGGCCGGGGAGGGCCGGCCTGATCGCCATGCCTTCCCCCGGCCGATGCTCAACCGTGCCGGGCTCGATTTCAGCTTCAGCGGCCTGAAGACCGCGGTGCTGCTCAAGGCCCGGGAGCTCTCCCGGGACGGGCAGCTGGAAGAGTCCGACCGGGTGGATCTGGCCAACTCGTTCCAGGAGGCCGTGGTCGATACGCTGGTCGCCAAGTGTGCGCGCGCGCTGGAAGCCACGGGTCTGGAGCGATTGGTGGTGGCCGGGGGCGTGGGCGCCAACCGCCGGCTGCGCCAGCGGCTGCGCGATGACCTGACGGCACGCGGAGCGCATGTCTACTATCCGCGCAACGAGTTCTGCACCGACAATGGCGCCATGGTGGCCCTGACCGGCAGCCTGCGCCTGCCCGGCGCCGCCGGGCCGGGCGGCCGGGTTGAGGCGCGGGCGCGATGGGACCTCGAGGATCTCCGGCAACCCTGACCCGGCTGCCACCCTGGATTCCACTCTGGCGGGACGCACATGAGCGACAGCATCTTCCTCAAGGATCTCCGCGTCCGGACCATCGTCGGCATCTGGGAATGGGAGCGGCGCCTGCCGCAGGTCGTCAGCATCGATCTGGAGATGGCCGCGGACATCCGCCAGGCCGCGGCCCGCGATGACATCGAGGCCACCCTGGACTACAAGGCGGTGAGCCACCGCGTGCGGGCATTCGTCGAGCAGTCCAGCTTCCAGCTGGTCGAGACCCTGGCCGAGCGCATCGCCGGGATCGTCATGGCAGAGTTCGCCGTGCCATGGGTGAAGGTGGCGGTGCACAAGCCCTTTGCCATCCGGGGGTCCAGCGACGTGGGCATCAGCATCGAGCGGGGCCGGCGGTGACAGCGCAGGGTGCCGGGGATGCGCCGGCGCCGCTCATGGCCTATATCAGCGCCGGCAGCAACATCGAGCCGGAACAGCACCTGCGCATGGCTGTCGCGCTGTTGCGCGAGCGCTTCGGGCCGCTGCTGCTGTCCTCGGTGTACCGCAGCCGCTCCGCCGGGTTCGCGGGCGAGGATTTCCTCAACCTGGTGGCGGGCTTCGCCACCCGGGAATCACCCGGGGCGATCGTGGCGGAGCTCGAACGGCTGCACAGGGCGGCCGGGCGCATCCGCGGCGCCGCCCGTTTCGCGCCGCGGACGCTGGACCTCGACCTGCTGCTCTACGGTGACCGGGTGTGCGAATCGCCGCAGATCCCGCGCCGCGACATCACCGAGTACAGCTTCGTGCTGGGTCCGCTGGCGGAGATCGCGCCGCAGCTGCGCCACCCGGTCACGGGGCAGACCATGGCGCAGCTCTGGGAATCCTTCGACCAGGCCAGCCATCCGATACACCGCGTGCCGCTGCTGCTCGCCTGAACCGGCGCCGGCCGCGGATGCTGCGCTCGTTCACCAGCCGACGCTGCGTCCGCCGTCGACGGCGATGACCTGGCCGGTCACGTAGCCGGCGTCGCGCACCAGGTACAGGACACAGCCGGCAATGTCTTCCGGCGCGCCGGCCCGGCGCAGCGGGATCTGCCGCAGGATGCTCTCGCGCGTGGACTCGGCCAGGCCGTCATCGGGCCAGAGCACGGCGCCGGGTGCCACGCCGTTGACGCGGATGTCCGGCGCCAGGTCACGCGCCAGCGAGCGGGTCAGCATGGCGAGGGCCGCCTTGGCGGCGCCGTAGACCGGGTGGTCGCGCAGTGGCCGGGTGGCGTGGATGTCGATCAGGTTGATGATCACGCCGCCGCTGGCGCGCAGTGGCGCCAGTGCCGCCTGCGACAGGAACAGCGGTGCGCGCAGGTTGGTGCCGATGAGGTCCTCCCACTGGGCCTCGGTGACGCTGGCGAGTGGCGTCGGGTAGAAGCTCGAGGCGTTGTTGACCAGCACGTCCAGGCGCCCGGTGCGGGCGACGGTGGAGGCCACCAGGGCCTTGAGCGCAGCGCAGTCGAGCAGGTCGGCCTGGATCGCGAAGGCCGAACCCGGGCGTCGCCCGTCGAGTTCGGCCACGAGTGCCTCTGCCGCGGCGGCCGAGCCGCGGTAATGGATGGCCACGCCGGCGCCGGCACCATGCAGCGCCCGGGCGATGCTGGCGCCAACGCGTCGTGCAGCGCCGGTGACCAGCGCCCATTTGCCGTCGAGGGTTGCGATGACCGGGCTCCTCTGCTCCGTGATGGGTGGCGCCGCGCGGCGGTTGCGCACATTAAGATTACACCAGCATGCGCATGCGATTCGAACTGCCCGAGCCGTCAGCAGAGGCCCGCGAGCACAGCGCGCGCCTGGCGCGCCTGGTCGCTGCGCGGATTGCCGCGGGCGGTGGCTGGATGGACTTCGCCGACTACATGGACCTGGCGCTCTATGCGCCGGGCCTCGGCTACTACAGCGCCGGCACCGCCAAGCTCGGACCCTCCGGCGACTTCGTCACCGCACCGGAGATTTCGCCATTGTTCGCACGCTGCCTGGCGCGCGCGATCGCGCCGGTGCTTCGCGCGCAGGCAGGTGCCAGCGTGCTGGAACTCGGCGCCGGCAGTGGTGCACTGGCGGCACAGCTGATTCCGGCGCTGCTGCGCCTGGGGGCGGCGCCGGAACGCTACCTCATCCTCGAGGTGAGCGCCGACCTGCGTGAACGCCAGCGGGCCCTGCTGTCGCCGGCCGCCGGGCAGGCCTGGCCGGCCGTGGAGTGGCTGGATGCGCTGCCCGATGCGCCGCTCGATGGCGTCGTCATCGCCAACGAGGTGGCGGACGCGCTGCCGGTCAGCCGCTTCACCATCTGCGATGGCGCGGCGCAGGCCCTCGGGGTGTGCGCGACGCCTGGCGGCTTCGGCTGGGCCGCGCGCCCGGCCAGGCCCGCGCTGGCTGCCGCCGTATCGCGCCTGCTGCCCGGTGGGACCGGTGCTTTCGCGGAGGGTTACACCAGCGAGATCAGCCAGCGGCTTCCGGGCTGGATCGCGGCGCTGGCAGCAGCCTTGGGCGCGGGCGCGCTGCTTCTCTGCGACTACGGCATGGCACGCAGCGAGTACTACCACCCGCAGCGGTCACAGGGAACGCTGGGCTGCCACTACCGCCATCGTTTTCACGATGATCCGTTTCATCTCCCGGGCCTGCAGGACATCACTGCCTGGGTGGATTTCACGGCCGTGGCGGAGGCGGCGCAGGCGAGCGGGCTGGAGGTGGCCGGCTACGCCACGCAGGCCCATTTCCTGCTCGATGCCGGGCTCGACCTCGAATTGGCCGGCGACGGTGATGCGGTGCCGCTGCGGCTCGCGCAGCAGGCCAAGACCCTGCTGCTCCCCGGCGAGATGGGCGAGCGCTTCAAGGTGATGGCGCTGACGCGCGGCACGGTGCCCATGCGCGGCTTCGGTTTCCGCGATCTGCGCCACAGCCTCTGAGCAGGACCCTGGCCCGGGGATGGTTCAATCCTGCAGGCATGCGGCGATGGCCCGCGTCCGGGCCTCCCGCAGGGCCTCGCGCAGCGCTTCCGCAGCGAGGCCGGCGGAGACCAGTGACGCGGCATCCACGGCCTGCGCAGCCTGCAGGCAGCGTCGCAGCAGTGCCGCCTGCGGATAGGGGGTATCGGCGCGGCCGCTGCGGCCACGCGCATCGGCCTCGCAGGCCAGCAGGAAATCCTCGAAACGCCCGGCGCGGCGCCAGGCGTCGACGCCCTCGAGCAGCCGGAGAATCGTCGGCGGCCGCAGTTCCAGCGCGCGATGGCAGAGCCCGTGCCAGCGTGCCATCGCGCAGCCGAGTTCGCGGAAGCGGTTGGGCGCGCCCAGGCGCCGGCAGAGTGCCTCGACCAGCGCCACGCCGCGCTCCTCGTGTCCGATGTGCCGCGGCCATTCCGCGGGAGGCGTGGTGCCCTTGCCGAGGTCGTGTACCAGCACCGCGAAGCGCACTTCGGCCCGCGGCGAGAGGCGTGCAGCCTGCTCGAGTGCCAGCAGCAGGTGGGTCCCGGTGTCCACTTCCGGATGCCAGTCTGCGACCTGCGGCACCCCCCAGAGTGCCGCCACTTCGGGGAAGATCACGGCCAGCGCGCCGCAATCCTTCAGGGTGGCGATGAACACGTCGGGCCGTGCACTGGAAAGGGCGCGCTCGGTTTCCTGCCAGACGCGCTCGGGTACCAGCGCGGCCGCCTCTCCGGCCGCCACCATTTCCCGCATGAGCTGCAGCGTCCCGGGCGCGACGCGGAAGCCGAGGGGCGCGAACCGCGCGGCGAAGCGCGCCACACGAAGGATGCGCACCGGATCCTCGCGGAAGGCGTCGGAGACATGGCGCAGCTGCCGGGCGGCGAGGTCCGCCTGGCCTCCGTAGGGATCGATGATGCCGCCGGCCGGATCCTCGGCCATGGCATTGATGGTGAGGTCGCGCCGCCGCAGGTCTTCCTCCAGCGTCACGCCCGGGTCGGCGTCGATGGCGAAGCCGCGGTAGCCGGGCCCTGTCTTGCGTTCGGTGCGCGCCAGCGCGTACTCCTCGCCCGTCACGGCATGCAGGAACACGGGGAAACTTGCGCCAACGCGGCGGAAACCCTGGGCCTCGAGTTCGGCTGGCGTCGCGCCCACCACCACCCAGTCGCGTTCGCGCACGGGCAGCCCGAGCAGCCGGTCGCGGACCGCACCACCCACGAGGTATGTCTGCATGGGCGCATTCTAGCGGTATCTTTGCCGCTCCATGGACCGTCACGGCTGGCCAGGACGTGTGCTCATCGCCGGCGCCGCCGCGCTGCAGGCCGCCTGCCATCCGCTGTACCTGGTGCAGGCGGCCGCCGGGCAGGTCGCCATCCTGGAGGCGCGACGGCCCGTGGCAGACGTGACAGCGGATGCTGCCACGCCCGACTGGCTGCGTGCCCGGCTCGCCCTGGCCGGCGAGGCGCTGGCCTTCGCGCACCAGGCCCTGGCGCTGCCTGACAACGGCAGCTACACGCAATACGTGGACCTTGGCCGCGAGTTCCCCGTCTGGAACGTGTTCGCCGCGCCCGAGTTCGATCTCAGGCTGCAGACCTGGTGCTTCCCCGTGGCCGGCTGCACGGCCTATCGCGGCTACTTCGACGAGGCGCGTGCCCGGGCATTTGCCGCCGGGCTGGCCGCACGCGGCGAGGATGTGTTCGTCGGCGGCGCCAGCGCCTACTCGACGCTCGGCTTCTTCCGCGATCCGCTCCTCAGCAGCGTGCTGGCCCTGCCGGACGATTCGCTGGTGGAGCTGCTGTTCCACGAGCTGGCGCACCAGCAGTTCTACGTCGCAGGTGACACCGCCTTCAACGAGAGCTTTGCCACGCTGGTGGCGCAGGAGGGCATGGTGCGCTGGTTCAGCGCGCGGGGCGATGCGGCAGGCCTGTGCCGGTTCCTCGTTGGCCTGGATCGCGAGCGCCAGGTCCATCACCTGCTCGACGAGGCGCGGGCAGGCCTGCGCGCCGCCTATGCTTCGGGAGCTGACGATGGATCACGGCGCGCCGCCAAGGCGGCTGTCATCGGGCAATTGCGCCAGCGCTATGCCACGCTTCGCGCCGGCTGGGGCGCACCGCCGTATTTCGACGGCTGGTTCACCGGAACCCTCAACAACGCACGGCTCGGTGCCATGGCGGCCTACGATCGCCATGTCGGCACCCTGCGGGTCATCCTCGAGAGCGAGGCCGGTGACCTGCCGACGTTCTACCGGCGCGTGGCCCGGCTCGGCGAGCTGCCGGCAGGCGACCGCGCCGAGGTGCTGCAGGAGATCCGGCGACCCAGCCTGCGCGGGCCCGATCCGGCCTGTGCGACGGGCCTCAGCGGACCTGCAGCAGCAGGTCCCGCGAGCCGCGGCGGATCGACAGGATGAGGAGTGACTGCTGGCTGGCTGCGGCCTGCAGCTCCTTCACCGTGCGCACCCGCACGCGGTTCACGGCGACGATGAGGTCATTGGGACGCAGGCCGCGTTCGGCGGCCGGGCTACCCGGTTCCACCGAGACGACCTGCACCGCCGGGCCGTTGAAGCCGCCGCCTTCGCCGCCGTAGTTGGCGAGCTCGGCGCCCTCCAGGCCGGAGTGGATATCCGCGGCGCCGACCTTCTCGGCGGCCTCGCGTTCGTCGAGCTGCGCGGTCACGCTGCGCTTCTTGCCGTCGCGCAGCAGGTCGAGCCGTACCTTTTCGCCACTGCGCTTCACGCCGATGGTCGCGCGCAGGTTCGAGGCACTGCGAATGGGCTCGCCATCCACCGCGACGATGACGTCGCCCACCTGCACGCCGGCCTTCTCGGCGGCGGAGCCCTGCGTCACTTCCTGCACCAGCGCTCCCTCGTGGGCATCGACGCCATAAGCCTTGGCGGTATCGACGCTGAAGTCGCTGATGCTGACGCCCAGCAGGCCGCGGCGGACTTTCCCGTACTGGAGGATCTGCGCCATGATCGATTTGGCGATGTTCACCGGGATGGCGAAGCCGATGCCGATGTTGCCGCCGCTGTTGGAGAAGATCGCCGAATTGATGCCCACCAGCTCGCCGCGCAGGTTGATGAGGGCGCCGCCGGAGTTTCCGGGATTGATGGAGGCGTCGGTCTGGATGAAATCCTCGTAGCCGTCGGGGCTGATGCCGCTGCGGCCGAGCGCGCTGACGATGCCCGAGGTGACGGTGTGCTGCAGCCCGAAGGGGTTGCCGATGGCCACCACGAAGTCGCCGACCTGCACCTGGTCGGAATTGCCGAGCGGAATCTGCGTCAGCTGGCCGGGTTCGGCAAGTTTCAGCACGGCGATGTCGGTGCCGTCGTCGGAGCCGACTACGGTTGCCTTCAGGCTGCGGTTGTCCTCGAGCACCACCTCGATCTCGTTGGCATTCTCGATGACGTGGTGGTTGGTGAGGACGTAGCCGTTGCGGGCATCGACGATGACTCCCGAGCCGGCGCTGCGAACCTCGCGCTTGCGTTCCTGCTGCTGGGGCGGCACGCCGAAGAAGCGGCGGAAGAAGGGGTCGTCCATCAGCGGGTTCGGCGGCGCGTTGATCGTGCCGCGGGTGGCGATGCTGACCACGGCGGGGGATACCTGCTTGACCAGTGGCGCCAGGGTCGGCATGGACTGGTCACCGACCACCGCCGGCATCGCCGCCGGGAGGAGCTGGGGCAGGGCGAGGCCGCTGGCCAGGACTATCGCCTTCATCCACTTCATGGTCATCGTGGTTCCTTCGGAAATGCGTGCGGCTGTCTGTCGGAGAGCCCGCGCATCATAAGCGCTTTCGCCGGGCGGGCAACGAGGGCGGGCGTGGCACGGGCGTTGCCTTTGTGGTGCGGTCGCCGGGGGGTGCCAGACGGTGAAAAACCTGTGGAAAGTGGGGGGATGTCCTGGGTACAGGAACCACAAGATATTGTGTTTTCCAGTCGCCGCAGGCAGTTAGGCGCACCCTGCTGATGATTTTTTGATCAACTTGAGACCGATTGTGCAAGTATCTGTATTTAAAGAATAAAATATGGCCTGTACGATGAGCTCGAATCCTTGACAGGCTTGTGGACCGGACATACCCTAGCTTTCGGCCGGCACAACATCTTGTGCCGCCGCTTCAGTGATCCCTTCCGTGGCCGGCGCCCTGCGCTGGCAGCCGGAAAGTCGCTGAAAGGCGGTGGCGGGACCGGCCGGGGGTGGATGCTGGCGGGGATGGTGCGGCGCGTGCCGCTTGTGCTCTCGGGGGTAAGAAGTCGCAATGAAAACGGCTGTCCAAATCGATCGTGCCAAGGCACCGGGCATCTCCTTCCAGGAGGCCTCGGTCGACATCTGGGACAAGAAGTACCGGCTCAAGTCGAAGACCGGCGAGGTCATCGACGAAACCATGGACGATACCTACAAGCGCATCGCCCTGGCGCTGGCCGGGGTGGAGCCCGAGGCCGGGCGGGAGCGCTGGTTCGAGGCCTTCCTCTGGGCCCTGCGTCGGGGAGCCATCCCGGCCGGGCGCATCGTTTCCAACGCCGGTGCCCGCGAGCACAAGCCGGCCACGTCCACCATCAACTGCACGGTGTCCGGCAGCATCGGCGACTCCATGCACACCATCCTGGAGAAGGTTCACGAGGCGGGCCTGACGCTCAAGGCGGGCTGTGGCATCGGTTACGAGTTCTCCACGCTGCGCCCGCGCGGGGCCTATGTCAGCGGCGCCGGGGCCTACACCTCGGGCCCGATGTCCTTCATGGATATCTACGACAAGATGTGCTTCACGGTGTCCTCGGCCGGCGGGCGGCGCGGCGCCCAGATGGGTACCTTCGACGTCGGTCATCCCGATGTCCTCGATTTCGTCCGCGCCAAGCGCGAGAACGGGCGGCTGCGGCAGTTCAACCTCTCGCTGCTGGTCACCGATGATTTCATCCGTGCCGTCAAGGCCAACCAGCCCTGGCCGCTGGTGTTCCCGCTGGACGCCCGGCAGCTCGGCCAGGAGGACCTGGACCTCAACGACCCGGAGCAGGTCGTCTGGCGTGACTGGCCGATCACCGAGGGCTATGTCACCAATGACCGGGGCGAGGTGGCCTGCCGCGTCTACAAGCGCCTGCCGGCGCAGCGTGTCTGGGACCTGATCATGGCCTCGACCTACGATTTCGCCGAACCAGGATTCGTGCTCGTCGACCGCGTCAACGAGATGAACAACAACTGGTTCGAAGAGACCATCCGCGCCACCAACCCCTGCGGCGAGCAACCCCTGCCGCCCTACGGCTCCTGCCTGCTGGGCTCGGTCAACCTCACCAAGTTCGTGCTCGATCCCTTCACCGAGACGGCCCGTTTCGACTGGGACGAGTTCCGTCGCGTCGTCTGCGTGTTCACCCGCATGCTGGACAACGTCGTGGAGATCAATGGTCTGCCGCTTCCGCAGCAGCGCGAGGAGATCCATCGCAAGCGCCGCCACGGCATGGGCTTCCTCGGCCTGGGCTCGGCCATGGCCATGCTTCGCCTGCGCTACGGCTCGCCGCAGTCCGTGCAGTTCACCGAGGATGTTTCGCGCGAGATGGCGCTCGCGGGCTGGGAGACCGCGCTGGAACTCGCCCGCGAGAAGGGGCCGGCGCCGATCATGCTGGAGGAGTTCACCGTCAGCCGCGAGATGCTGCGCAAGCGCCCGGAGATGGCCGCCGATGGCTGGAAGGCCGGCGACCGCATACCGGGCCGCATCCTCCATGCACGCTACAGCCGCTACATGCAGCGTCTCGCCCAGGTGGCGCCCGAGCTGGTGCGGGAGCTGGAGGAGACCGGGGCGCGCTTTACCCACCACAGCTCGATCGCGCCCACCGGCACCATTTCCCTGTCGCTGGCCAACAATGCCAGCAACGGCATCGAGCCGAGCTTCGCCCACCACTATTTCCGCAATGTCATCCGCGAGGGGCGCAAGACCAAGGAGAAGGTGGACGTGTTCTCTTTCGAGCTGCTGGCCTACCGCCAGCTCGTCAATCCCGACGCCATGCCGGGTTCGACCAGGACCGACGAGCGGCTGCCCGACTATTTCGTCGCCGCCGAGGAGGTCACCCCGGTGGAGCATGTGGACATCCAGGCCGCGGCGCAGAAGTGGGTGGATTCCTCCATTTCCAAGACGGCCAACGTGCCCACGGACTTTCCCTACGAGAAGTTCAAGGACATCTATCTGTATGCCTACGAGAAGGGCCTGAAGGGCTGCACCACCTTCCGCTTCAATCCCGAGGCGTTCCAGGGCGTGCTGGTCAAGGAGAAGGACCTGCAGAACACCCAGTACACCTTCGTGCTGGACGACGGCAGCGAGGTCACCCTGCGGGGTGACCAGGAAGTGGAGTACGACGGCGAGGTGCACACCGCCGCCAACCTGTTCGATGCCCTCAAGGAGGGCTACTACGGCAAGTTCTGAGCAACTGCCGCACAGCGCAACGGAGAGCAAATCATGTCGAAGATCAGCATCGACAAGAAGATCGTCGGTTACCGGGTGGAGGGTGCCGATGCCAGGGCCGCGGAGGCGAAGGCCGCGAAGCCGGCCGTCCGCGAGGTCAGCGCCGACGGCAAGGTCGTGCGCATGCACGAGAAGCTGGAGCGCCCGGAGATGCTGCTCGGCTCCACCTACAAGGTGAAGACGCCGGTCTCCGACCACGCCATGTACGTGACCATCAACGACATCATCCTCAACCAGGGCACGGAGTACGAGCAGCGCCGGCCGTTCGAGATCTTCATCAACTCGAAAAACCTCGACCACTACCAGTGGATCGTCGCGCTCACCCGGCTCATGTCCGCGGTGTTCCGCAAGGGCGGCGACGTGACGTTCATGGTGGACGAGCTCAAGGCGGTTTTCGACCCGCGCGGTGGCTACTGGCAGCCTGGTGGCAAGTTCATGCCGTCGATCATTGCCGAGCTGGGCCATATCGTCGAGCGGCACCTCAGGTCGATCGGCCTGTTGCCCGCGGACTCGCTCGACGAGCAGCAGAAGCGCCTGGTGGAGATGAAGCGCAAGGAGTACGAGGAGCGCAATCGCCAGCAGGATGCCTTTTCCAAGGGGCACCATCCCGACGGCGCCCAGCTCTGCAAGGTCTGCAACACCACCGCCGTGGTGATGATGGACGGCTGCCTCACCTGCCTCGCCTGCGGCGACTCGAAATGCGGGTGAGCGCGGCAGTGGCGGGGCCGGGGAGGCCTCCGAAGTCGCTCCTCGTTATTCGCTTTGTTCGGAGGCCTCCCCGGCCCCGCTTCAGCGCCTTCATGGCCGTGCTTCACGCCGTCGCGGATCGCCCGGAGGCAGGGTCCTCCGAACAAAGCGAATAACGAGGAGCGACTTCGGAGGGCCCCGCCGCAAGGGCGCCACGATCCCACGGCCCCTGTAGACTAGGCCCATGCCCGCTCCGACCCGCACACCATGAGCCTCGCCATCCCCGACTTCTCCACCGTCCGGGCACTGGTCGCCGGCGACGTCATGCTCGACCAGTACTGGTTCGGGCCCACCTCGAGGATCTCCCCCGAAGCCCCCGTGCCGGTGGTCAAGGTCACGCAATCCCAGGCGCGGCCCGGCGGCGCGGCCAACGTCGCCGTCAACCTCGCCAGCCTCGGCGTGCGGACCACGCTCGCGGGCGTCGTCGGCCAGGATGCGGGCGGCGGCCTGTTGCGCCAGGCACTCGGTGAACGTGGCATCGCTCTGGACTTCGTCGAGTCGGGCGCCCGTCCCACCATCACCAAGCTGCGCGTGCTGAGCCGCAATCAGCAGCTGATCCGCCTCGATACGGAAGACGCTTTCGGCCCGGAGGAGTCCCGCCTGCTGCTGGAGCGCGTGCGCAGGGGAGCCGCCGCGGCCTCCGTGTGCATCCTTTCCGATTACGGCAAGGGCAGCCTGCTCGAGATGACCGCGCTGGTTGACGTGGCGCGAGCGGCACGGCTGCCGGTGCTGGTGGACCCGAAGGGCACCGATTTCGCGCGCTACCGTGGCGCCACGCTGCTGACCCCCAACCTGGCGGAGTTCGAGGCCGTGGCCGGGACGGCCAGCTCGGATGCGGACCTGGCCGCGCGCGCTCGCCGCATGCGCGGCGATCTGGGGCTGGAGGCGCTGGTGGTCACCCTGGGCGAGCGCGGCATGATGGTGGTCACCGGCGCGGCCGAGGCCGTGTTCATGCCGGCCCGCGCCCGCGAGGTGTTCGATGTCACGGGCGCCGGCGATACCGTGATCGCCGCGCTGGCGGCCGGCCTCGGCGCTGGCATGACGCTGACGGACGCGGCGGCGCTCGCCAACGTCGCCGCCGGCATCGTCGTGCGCAAGATCGGCGTTGCCTCGGCGACGCCGATGGAACTGCGCCAGGAACTGCACGAGCACGGGCTGGGTGGCCGCGGCATCGTCGCTCGCGAGGACATCGCCCGCACCATCGGCGAAGCCCGTGCCCGGGGCGAGCGCCTGGTGATGACCAACGGCGTCTTCGACATCCTGCATGCCGGCCATGTGGGTTACCTCGAGGAGGCCAAGGCCCGCGGCGATCGGCTGCTGGTCGCGGTCAACGACGATGAGTCCGTGCGCCGCCTCAAGGGCCCGGAACGGCCCGTCAATCCGCTGGCGGACCGCATGGCGGTGCTGGCGGCCCTGGCCGCTGTGGACTGGGTGGTGCCGTTCAGCGAGGACACACCGGCCGCCCTCATCGGCGAGGTGTTGCCCGACGTCCTGGTCAAGGGTGGCGACTACCGGCCTGAGGACATCGCCGGCGGGCCGGCGGTCATCGCCCATGGCGGGCGGGTCGAGGTGTTGCCGTTCCGGGAGGGCCGCTCGACGACGCGCATCCTGGAAGCCATCCGCAAGCGGCGCTGAACCCCGCACCGTGCGCCTGGCCTACATCCTGCTGTCCTGGCTGCTGGCGCCGGTGTTCGTCGGGCACCTGTTGTGGCGCAGCCTGAGCCAGCCCGGCTACCGGCGGCGCATCGGCGAGCGTTTCGGCTTCGGCTTCGAGCGGCTCCCTGCGCCGAGCATCTGGATCCATGCGGTGTCCGTGGGCGAGGTCACGGCGGCCGCACCGCTGCTGCGGACGCTGCGGCAGCGCTTCCCGGCCACGCCCATCGTCGTCACGACCATGACGCCCACCGGCTCGCAGCGGGCCCGCGACCTGTTCGGCAGCACGGTCACCCACTGCTACGTTCCCTACGATGCCCCCGGGTCGGTACGCCGCTTCTTCGACTGGGCGCGGCCCGAGCTGGCGGTGGTGCTGGAAACCGAGATCTGGCCGAACCTCTACTCCGAGTGCGGCCGGCGCTCGGTGCCGCTGGTGCTGGCCAGCGCGCGGGTCTCGGTGAAGTCGCTGCGCCGCTACCGCATCCTGTTCGGCCTGATCCGCGACACCCTGGCCCATGGCATCGTCATCGGCGCGCAGAGCGTGGCAGACGCCGAGCGCTTCCGTGCGCTGGGCGCCAACCGCGACCGCACCCACGTGACCGGCAACATCAAGTTCGATTTCGAACTGGGCCCGGCCGTGGCCGGGCGCGGTCGCGAATTCCGCGCACTGCATGCGCCGGGCCGGGCGGTGTGGATCGGCGCCAGCACGCACCAGGACGAGGAGCAGGTGCTGATCGAGGCACATCGTGAAGTGCTGCGCCAGGATCCGTCCGCGCTGCTGATCCTGGTGCCGCGCCACCCGGAGCGCTTCGTTGCGGTCGCGGCGTTGCTGGAGCGCGCGGGGCTGGCGACCGTTACGCGCAGCAGCGGGCTGACCTGCGCCCCGGAGACCCAGGTCTTCCTCGGCGACAGCATGGGCGAGCTGACCCTGCTCTATGCCGCCTCGGACGTGGCCTTCGTCGGCGGCAGCCTGGTGCAGGTCGGCGGCCACAACCTGCTGGAGCCGGCAGCGCTGGGCCTGCCTTCCATCACCGGGCCCTACAACTTCAACGCGCCGGACATCGCCGACCTGCTGATGGAACGCGGTGCGACGACGGTGGCACGGGATGCCGGCGGGATTGCCAGGGAGGTCCTCGCATTGCTGGCGGACCCGGCCGAGCGCAGCCGGCGCGGGCAGGCGGGCCTGGATGCCCTGGCCAGCAACCGGGGCGCGGTCAACCGCCTGCTGGCCCTGGTGGAGCCGCTGGCGGTACCGCCGGCCGACGGCTGAAGGGCGCTATTGCTGCTGGGCAGGGGCCGCGGCGGGCGCCGGGGTCGCCTCCGCCGGCGCGGGTGCCGACGACAGCCAGGCGTTGGCCCGCTGCACGTCTTCGTCGCCGAGCGTACCCGCCGCCTGCTTCAGCTTCAGGACGTCGACGATGTAGTCGTAGCGGCTGCGGGCGTAATTCGTCTCGGCCTGGTAGAGCAGGCGGCGCGCATCGAGGACATCGACGGTCGTGCGGGTGCCGACCTCGAAGCCGGCTTCCGTGGCCTGCAGCGCCGTCTGGGCTGATTTCAATGCCTGCTGCAGCGCCTTTACTCCGGAGATGTCGGTGATCACCGCCTGGTAGGCATCGCGCGTCGAGCGCTCGGTCTCGCGTGCCGTGCGCTCCAGCCGTTCCTTGGAGGCGCGGTGCTGATACACCGCCTGCTGCACCTTCGAGCTGGTGGCGCCGCCGCTGAAGATCGGCAGGGTGGCCTGCAGGCTGATGAGGTCGGAGGTCTGGTCGAAGGATGTCGAGCCAATGCTCAGGCTGGTGTTGTTGTTGCTGGTGAAGCTGCCGTTGGTCTTGCCGTCCTGGCTGCTGTCGCTGCGACTCATCACCAGATCCACCGTCGGCAGGTGCCCGGAGCGGGCGATGCTGATGTTGTCGCGCGCGATGTCGGCGCCGAGCTGTGCCGACTGCAGGCCCAGGTTCTGCTGCAGGGCAACCTCGACCCACTGGTTCTCGTCGGCCGGATCGGGCGGGATCAGCGGCAGGTCGTCCTTCGGCTTGGCGAGTACGCCGGGAGAATCACCGACGATCTCGCGCAGCGCCTCCTTGCTGTTGGCAAGCTGGCGCTTGGCGACGATCTCGGCGGCCACCGCCTGGTCGTATCCCGCCTGCGCTTCCTGCACGTCGGTGATGGCGATCAACCCGACCTCGAAGCGCTTCTGGGCCTGCTCCAGCTGGCGGCCAATGGCTTCGCGGGCGGCGACATTGGCCGCCAGGGTGTCTTCCGCGGCCAGCACGTTGAAGTAGGCATCGGCCACCCGGGTGTACAGGGCGAGCTCGGCCACCCGGTAGTCCATGTCGGCCTGCAGCGACTGCTTGTCGGCCTGGCGGTAGCGCACCCACTGGTCCCAGCGGAACACGGTCTGGCGCAGCTGCAGGCCCCAGTCGGTCTGGTCCGTGCGGGTGTTGGAAATCGTGGTGCCGAAGATCGAGCCGAAGGACACACCGCTGCGGTCGCCATTGGTCTGGGTCTGCCCGAAGTCACCCGTGGCCGAGAGCTGCGGCAGCAGGGCACCCAGCGCCTGGGGCTTGCCCTCGCGGGTGGCCATCCGGGTGGCTTCGGCCTCCCGCAGCTGCGGGTCGTTCTGGCGGGCGAGCTGGTAGACCTCCCAGAGGGTGTCGCCCCGGGCGAAGGGTGCGATGAGGAGGAGGGCGCAAAGCCCGAGACCGCTGATTCTGGATGCCATGTTCACTATTCCGCGTGCCGGGCCTGGCGGGATGCGCCCTGCGAGCGACACAGACTAAAGGAATCCCCGCCGGGCTCCGAGTCCCATACTGTAACGTTTTGTAACGGCGGGCGGGCAACCGATCCGCCGCAAGTCTCCGGCCTGCCCGGCGGCACCCGGGAGGTCAGAAGGCGAAACGGTCGGGGCGCGGCGCGTGGTCCAGCGGCGGCAGGCTGGTCTCGAAGAGCGATTCGCCGAGCACGGTGCCGTGTTCCTCGCGCTTCAGCAGCCAGGCTTCCATGGCCGGCGGCTCGCCGACGACGACGAACATGCGCCCGCCCGGCGCCAGCCACTCCTGGAAGCGTGTATCGGGAAGGGGCAGCGAGCCGGTGACGGCGATGCAGTCGAACGGGCCCGGTGGTTGCCAGGCAAAGGCATCCTGCGTCAGGACTTCGCAGTTGGTGGCACCTGCGCCGTGCAGGGCCCGGCGCGCCGCATCGGCCAGCTCGTGGCGGATTTCCAGGCTGGTTACCTGCGCCCCGAGGCGGGCCAGGCAGGCGCTGAGGAAGCCACTGCCGGTGCCGATCTCGAGGATGCGGTCCGCCGGGGTGATGGCCAGTGCCTGCAGGATGCGGCCGGCGACCTGTGGCGTGAGCATCTCCTGGCCGCCCGGCAGCGGTATGGCCGTATCGGCAAAGGCCACGCGGCGGTAGGCGGCGGGCACGAAGCGTTCGCGCGGCACCTCGCTCATGACCTGCAGGACCTGCGCATCGAGCACCGATCCGGCACGGACCTGCTGGCTGATCATCTGCTGGCGGGCTGCGTCATTCATCGTCGATGGCGCCGGGAGTCGCGCTGGGTCGCCGGGAGGCCGCAAGGGTAAGGAGTTTGGTCGTTGCAGACAAGGCGTAGGCCACCATCGATTATGGTGAAAACCGCCGGTGCCTGCCGGCGGCCATGGGCTATGCTGTCGGAAAACCAAGGCCGGACAGGATGTTCGGCGTCACGAACCCCATGACAAGGCCGGAACACGGCGACAGGCGGCAGTGGTGGCTGCAATGACCGATTTCTGGCTGGTCGGCTCGCTGGCACTCGGCTGCGTCGGCCTCGCCGGCATCGCCGGCGTGCTCTGGCTGGCGCTGCGCCGCCAGGCCAGCCACCTCGCGGCCCTGCAGAAGGACGTCATGGATGTCGCCGAGACGGCATCCTTCGGCAAGCGGGTGGACTACCCGCGCAACATCCCCGGCCTCGCCGGCCTCGGCGAGACCATCAACCGCCTGTTCGACGCGCTGCAGACGCGCGACCGGCAGGTGAGGGAGCGCGAGGTGCTGTTCGCGGACCTCGCCAATACCATGCCCGAGGCCGTGGTCGTGCACCGCGAGCGCATCATCTTCGCCAATCGCGTCGCGGCGGGATTGCTCGGCGTCACGCCCGAACAGCTGGTGGGCCGCCCGGTGACCGATCTGGTGCGCCCGGCCTACCGTGCGATGACCCGCAGCGCCGTCACCCGGCGCCTGGCCGGGGAGATCCTCCCGGAGAACATGGAGGTGCAGCTGATCAATGGCGAGGAGGCCGGGATGTGGGCCGAAGTCAGCGGTGGCGTCATCGACTACCGCGGCCAGCGCGCCATCCTCACCATTGCCCGCGACATCAGCTACCGGAAGAACCTCGAGACCAGCCTGGGGCGCGGCAAGCAGCAGGCGCAGGTCACCCTGGAGTCCATCGGCGAGGGCGTCATCACCGCGGATGCCAGCGGCCTCATCGACTACATGAACACGGCGGCGGAGAAGCTCACCGGCATCGCCCGCGAGCTCGCCATCGGCCGGCGCATGCCGGACATCGTCAAGCTGGTCGACGAGGCCGACCGGCGCGATCTCGGCGACCCCATCCAGCGCTGCCTCAGCGACCGCCGCCGCGTGAACATGGGCCGGCGCGCCATGATGCTCTCGACCGCCGGCGGCAAGGAGCTGTCCATCGAGCTGACCGCCTCGCCCATCAAGGGGCCCGGGGAGGTCATCGCCGGCGCGGTGGTGATCATGCACGACGTGTCCGAGATGCGCGGCCTCACCAAGCGCATGAGCTACCAGGCTACGCATGACGCATTGACCGGCCTGATGAACCGCCGCGAATTCGAGCGGCGCCTGGAGGAGGCGCTGCAGTCGGTGCGCGAGCAGGATGTGACCCACGTGCTCTGCTATCTCGACCTCGACCGCTTCAAGCCGGTCAACGACAGCTGCGGCCATGTCGCCGGCGACGCCCTGCTGCGGGCCATCGCCGCGCTGATCCGCGACAAGGTGCGCGAATCCGACGCCGTGGCGCGGCTGGGTGGTGACGAATTCGGCGTGCTGCTGCTCGGCTGCCCGCTGGAGAAGGCCCGCCAGATCGCCGACGATGTCTGCACCGCGGTGCGCGACTACCGCTTCACCTGGCAGGACAAGGTCTTCCAGATCGGCGTCAGCATCGGCCTGGTGGAGATCGGCCGCGACAGCGCCTCCATCGAGGACATCCTCGGCGCGGCGGATTCCGCCTGCTATGTCGCCAAGCAGGAGGGTCGCGGCCAGGTGCACGTCTATTCCGCCCGTGACGAGGTATCCGCGCGGCAGCGGGGCGAGATCTACTGGCTGCGGCAGCTGCAGGCGGCCCTCAAGGAGAATCGCCTGGAACTGCATGTGCAGCCGGTCCTGTCAGTGGCCGGCAAGCCGGCGCAGGGGCCGGCCATGGAGGTGTTCCTGCGCCTCACCGACGAGACGGGCAAGCTGGTGCAGCCGCGCGAGTTCCTGCAGGCTGCCGAGCGCTACCACCTCATGGGCAGCCTCGACCGCTGGGTGGTGCGCACCACGCTGGCAGCGATGGGCCAGGGGACGATCCGCGTGCCCGAGAACCGCAGCTGTTCCATCAACCTGTCGGGGCAGAGCCTGGGCGAGGATGATTTCCTCGAGTTCGTGGTCGAGTGCCTGGACCACAGCCAGGTGCCGCCGTCACAGCTGTGCTTCGAGGTGACGGAAACCGCGCTCATGGCCGATCCGGAGCGGGCCGCGCGCTTCGCCAGCGTGCTGCACGGCATGGGCTGCCAGTTCGGCCTCGACGACTTCGGCAGCGGCGTCGGCGCGCTGGCCAGCCTGCGCGGGCTGGACATCGACTACCTGAAGATCGACGGTGCCTACACGCGCGAATTGCGCGGCGATACCGTCAACGGCCAGGTGGTGGCGGCGATCACCCGGCTGGCGCGCACCATCGGCTTCAAGGTGGTCGCCGAGCAGGTGGAGACACAGGCCGACTTCGACGCCCTGCGCGAGATGGGCGTGGACTTCATCCAGGGGTACTACATCGAGCGGCCGCAGCGCATCGGCGAGGCCGGGGCAGTGAGCATGGCTGTCCACTGACCCGGCCGGCCGGCGGCGCGGGGCGCAGGCGCTCCCTCAGGAGCGGTGCAGCGACTTGACGTACTCGGCGAGCGACTGCAGCTGGTCCGGGGAGATCATCGGCCAGGGGGCCATCAGCGGCGAGCCGCCGTGCTTGGCGGCGCCGTCGTGGACGATGGCCTTGATGTCGGCGATGTCACCCTTGCTGCCATTGCCGTCGACGTCGTACTTGAACATGGCATCGGCGAAGTCCGCCGGCTTGGGATTGAGGCCCGCCGACGCCGGGCCATCGCCCTTGCCGGTGGTGCCGTGGCAGCTGACGCAATAGGTCTGGAAGACCTTCTCGCCCTCGGCGGTCGACGTAGCCGTGGTCGCGGCGGGTGCCGGCGAACTGGCGGTGTCGGTTGCAGCCGGCGTCTGGGCCGGAGCCGGCGCTGCGGCCGGGGCACTGGCGGCAGGGGGCGCGTCGGCGGGTTTCTTCGGTGCGCAGCCCGGTGCAACGACCAGTGCGGCCAGCGCAAACGGCAGCATCATGCCGTGGGTACGGAAAGTCATGGCTTGCTCCTCGATTACGGGACGGGGTGCGGGTGAATCGGGAATCGAACCACCCGTGGCTGCATAGTCTGCGCCAAATCCGCGGCAGCGTAAATTTCCCGTGCGCGGATCTGCTTCAGCGCGGCTTGCCGGCGGGCGCGTCCAGCGCGGGGGCCGTGCCGCGGGGCAGGCCCTGGTCGGCGGAGTAGACGAGGACCTCGCGCTGCGCGACCGGCATGGTGATGCCGGCCTCGCGGAACAGGCGCCAGATCGCCCGGTTGACGTCCGAGCGCACGTTGTTGACGCCGTTCTGCGGGTCGGAGATCCAGAAGCGCAGCTCCAGGTCCATGCCGATCTCGTTGAACTGCATCAGCCGCGATACCGGTGCCGGCTCGTGCAGCACGCGCCGGTGGCCCGCCGTGGCGCGCAGCAGGATCTCCAGCGCCAGCTCCGGATCGTCGCGGTAGCTGATGCGCACCGGCAGCTTGAGCCGGATGCGACGGTCCGAGTAACTCCAGTTGATCACCGGATTCATGATCAGCTGCTGGTTCGGCACCAGCGTCTCGACGCCATCGCGGTCCCGCACCACGACATAGCGGCCGCGCAGCGCCTCCACCCAGCCGAAGTTCTCGGTGCTGGTGCCGGTATGCCCGGTGAAGCTGATGACGTCGCCCGGCTTGATGGACTTGTCCATCAGCAGCACGAAGCCGCTGACGAAGTTGCTGGCGATGGCCTGCAGACCGAAGCCCAGGCCGAGGCCGATGGCGCCGGTCAGCACGGTGAGCGCCGTGAGGTCGACGCCCGCGGCGTTGATGCCCAGCATGACGCCGAGTCCGACCAGCGAGAAATACGTGGACTTGGTGATGCCGATGCGGGTGGAGATGGCGAGGCTCTCGATGCGCATGACACGCTGCTCGATGGCCCGCGCCACCACCGAGGCGATCAGCGCGAAGCCGCCGATGACCACCAGCCCCTTGAGCAGCGCCCATAGCGTGAACTGCGCCTTGCCGGGCAGGAGGTCGATGGCGTCGAGGACGCTCTCCAGCATGCCGAACCAGCCGACCAGCTGCGAGGCGACCACCAGCCACAGCACCGCGGTGACGCGCAGCTCCCAGGCCCGCACCCAGCCACGATCGCCGAACAGCAGGCGCAGCAGGTAGACACCGAGGCGCACCAGCATCAGCGCCGCCAGCAGCTGCAGCGCGGTGTCGATCAGGCGCGTGCCGAGGCCGCCCGCGGCCAGCGCGGCGCGCGCGGTGAGCATCAGCAGCAGCGCGGCCAGGAAGCCGGCCTGCATCGCCAGGCCCTCGACCAGCCGTGCACGCCAGCGGACCGCGTCAGGCCTGCGCGCGCGGCGCTGCTGCCAGCGATGCGCGGCGCGGGAGGCAACCAGCGCGGCGATCACGGCCACCACCAGCGTCACCAGCTGCGTGAGCGCCAGTGGCTCGGTCCATCGGTCGAAAAAAGCCTGCAGCGTATCGGCGCTGGCGTCCATCGGTTCCTGTGCCCGGGGCAATGGTCAGCGGGACGATGCCGGCCGATAGCTTAGCGAAGCCGTCCTGAGGGCACCATGGGCGAAGCGGCGCGGGTCACGACGCTGCCGGAGGGTGCAAGCGCAGGATGGGCCGCGTGTGCGGGCTCCAGCCGAAGTGGACGAAGGGCGCGGTGCTGAACAGCGAGAGCTGCAGTCCACCGGCGACGAGGAAGGTGGCGCTCGCCAGCCTGCGGATACCGAGGCGCCGGTGCGCCGCGAGCGAGCCCGGGTTGAACGCCGAGATCCGCGACAGGCTCCAGCGCACGCCGCCGGCGGCGAGGTGGATATTGGCGCCTTCCCAGAGCCGGGCGAAGGCGCGGCTGAGGCGGAACGCGGGTTCGACGTGGACGTCGAAGTCCCACGCGCATTGCCCGGGATCACGCAGCTCGTAGCGGCAACGCACCTCGTCTTCCTCGTAGTGCCGCCGGGCGATCCACAGGAATCCGGCGAAGCGTCCCCGGCTCTCGGCGACGAGGCATTCGGCGCCGTCGGCGAAGCGGCGCGCGATGACCGCCCGTTCGCGTGGAAACTGCCCGGTCACCGGATCACCGGCAGCGACGAGCCGCACTGCCAGCGAGGCATTCGGCGGCGGTGGCGCGGGCCGTGGAACCGGCTGGGCGACGATGTGGTAGCGGACCAGGCGGCAGCGGCCGCGGCTGATCCGGTCGAGCAGGCCGGAGGCGAGGTACAGGCAGCCCTCGAACAGGCCGAACTCGCGCAAGGCGCCCGTCAGGCGCTGCAGGAGCGGAGTTGCCGGCGCTGGCTGAATCGGGCGGTCCCCGCTGCCGTACCGCTCAGCGAGAAGCCCCGCGGCGCGGGGCCCCTGCACCTGCCGGCCACACCAGGCCCCGCAGCCCGCGCGGGGGCCTCACAGCAACGGCACCAGCAGCAGCGCCACGATGTTGATGATCTTGATCAGCGGGTTGATGGCCGGGCCGGCGGTGTCCTTGTAGGGATCGCCGACGGTGTCGCCGGTGACCGCGGCCTTGTGGGTGTCCGAGCCCTTGCCGCCGAAGTTGCCTTCCTCGATGTACTTCTTGGCATTGTCCCAGGCACCGCCGCCGGTGCACATGGAGATGGCGACGAACAGGCCCGTGACGATGGTGCCGATCAGCATGCCGCCGAGTGCGCGGATGCCGGCGCCCGGACCCATCGCCAGGTTGACCAGCATCGCCAGGGCCACCGGCACCAGGATCGGCAGCACCGAGGGCACCACCATTTCCTTGATCGCCGCGCGGGTGAGCAGGTCCACCGCCTTGGAGTAGTCGGGTTTGGCCTTGCCCTCCATGATGCCCTTGATCTCGCGGAACTGGCGGCGGACCTCGGTCACCACCGAGCCTGCGGCACGGCCTACGGCCTCCATGGCCATGGCGCCGAACAGGTAGGGCACCAGGCCGCCGATGAACAGGCCGATGATCACCGCCGGGTCGGACAGGCTGAAGGCCTGCAGCTTGCCCTCGATCTCCAGCTTGTGCGTGTAGTCGGCGAACAGCACCAGCGCGGCGAGGCCGGCCGAGCCGATGGCGTAGCCCTTGGTCACCGCCTTGGTGGTGTTGCCGACGGCGTCGAGCGCGTCGGTGATGGTGCGCACGCTCTTCGGCAGGCCGGACATCTCGGCGATGCCGCCGCCGTTGTCGGTGATCGGGCCGTAGGCGTCGAGCGCGACGATCATGCCCGTCATCGACAGCATGGCGGTGGCGGCAGTGGCGATGCCGTAGAGGCCGCCCAGGGTGTAGGCGCCCCAGATGGCGGCACAGACTGCGAGCACGGGCAGCGCGGTGGACTTCATGGAGACAGCCAGCCCCGCGATGATGTTGGTGGCGTGGCCCGTCTGCGAAGCCGATGCGACGTAGCGCACCGGGGCGTACTCGGTGGCGGTGTAGTACTCGGTGATCCAGATCAGCACGCCCGTCAGCACCAGGCCGATGACCGCGCAGCCGAACAGGGCACCGGCCTTGGCACCCATCATGGCGGTGGTCACCGGGTAGAAGGCGATGAGGGCGATGACGCCGGAGACGATCACGCCGCGGTAGAGCGCGTTCATGATCTTGCCGCCCTCGGCGGCCTTGACGAAGAAGGTGCCGATGATCGAGGCGACGATCGATACCGCGCCCAGCACCAGCGGGTAGGCGATGTAGGCCAGGTCCAGCGAGCCGTCGGCGGTCTTGAACAGCAGGCCGCCCAGCACCATGGTGGCAACCAGCGTCACGGCGTAGGTCTCGAAGAGGTCGGCCGCCATGCCGGCGCAGTCGCCCACGTTGTCGCCCACGTTGTCGGCGATGACCGCCGGGTTGCGCGGGTCGTCCTCGGGAATGCCGGCCTCGACCTTGCCCACCAGGTCGGCGCCGACGTCGGCGCCCTTGGTGAAGATGCCGCCGCCGAGCCGGGCGAAGATCGAGATCAGCGAGCCGCCGAAGGCCAGGCCCACCAGCGCATGCAGCGCATGCTCGTCGCCGACCATGCCGCGCAACACGGCAAAGTAGCCGGCGACGCCCAGCAGGCCCAGGCCCACCACCAGCATGCCGGTGATGGCGCCGCCGCGGAAGGCGATCTGCAGCGCCGGGTTGAGCCCCACGCTCGCCGCCTGCGCGGTGCGTACGTTGGCGCGCACCGAGATGTTCATGCCGATGTAGCCGGCGGCGCCGGAGAGCACCGCGCCCACCACGAAGCCGACCGCCGTCGGCGCATCCAGGGCGATGCCGAGCAGGATGGCCAGCACCACGCCGACCACCGCGATGGTCATGTACTGCCGGTTGAGGTAGGCCGCAGCGCCCGCCTGGATGGCGCTGGCGATCTCCTGCATGCGCTCGGAGCCGGCGGACTGCGCCAGGATCCAGCGGACCGAGAAGATCCCGTAGAGGATCGCCAGGATGCCGGCGCCGATGGCCAGCCAGAGAGCCAGTTCAGTGGACATTCGGTATCACTCCCCAAAAATGCGGGTTTCCGCTTCTGCGAGCGGTTGCGGCGCGGCCGCGAAAAAGGCGCGGCATCATAGCATCAGTGCCCCCTGACGCAAAAAACCGGCCGGCCTTCCCGGACCCTGCCCCGGTCCTTCCCGGGGCTGCGCTCAGCCCCGGGGCGGCAGCTTCTTCGGTACCGGGATGTTGCGCAGCCTGACGTAATCGGGCAGGCCGTCGCGATAGGGCGGGTAGTCCTCGCCCCGCACCAGGGGGGCGAGGTAGCGGCGGGCCGCAGCCGTGATGCCGAAGCCGTCCGCCGTGATGAAGTGCCTCGGCATCATCTTCTCGCGGTTGGCGACGCGGGCCAGCGGAGCGGTGCCGATGGTCCAGCGGTAGGGCCGGTCGGATTTGCGGACGATGGTGGGCATGACGGCATTGTGGCCGCCGAGCGCCAGCTCGACCGCGGCCTTGCCCACGGCGTAGGCCTGCTCCACGTCCACCTTCGAGGCGATGTGCCGTGCCGAGCGCTGCAGGTAGTCGGCGATGGCGTAGTGGTACTTGAGCTTGAGCTCGCTGCGTACCAGCTCCGCGACCACCGCGGCCACGCCGCCGAGCTGCTTGTGGCCGAAGGCGTCGGTGGTGCCGGCATCGGCAAGGAACTGGCCGTCCGGGTTGCGTGCGCCTTCGCTGACGACGATCACGCAATACTCGTGGCGCGACACGCATTCGCGGACCCGGGCGAGGAATGCCGCCCTGTCGAAGGGGATCTCCGGGAACAGGATGATGTGCGGTGGCTCGCCGGCACCGCTGCCGGCGAGCCCGGCAGCCGCGGCGATCCAGCCGGCATGCCGGCCCATGACCTCGAGGATGAAGACCCGGGTGGAGGTCTTCGCCATGGAGGCGACGTCCAGCGCTGCCTCGCGGGTGGATACCGCCACGTACTTCGCCACCGAGCCGAAGCCGGGGCAGGTGTCGGTGAGGGGCAGGTCGTTGTCCACCGTCTTCGGCACATGGATGGCGGTGATGGGAAATCCCAGCTTCGCGCCGAGCTGCGAGATCTTCAGGCATGTGTCGGCCGAGTCGCCGCCGCCGTTGTAGAAGAAGTAGCCGATGTCGTGGGCGCGGAACACCGCGATCAGCCGTTCGTACTCGGCGCGGTTCTGCTCGAGGCCCTTGAGCTTGTAGCGGGCCGAGCCGAAGGCGCCCCCGGGGGTGTGCCTGAGGGCGGCGATCGCCCGCGCGCTCTCCCTGCCGGTGTCGATCAGCTCCTCGTCGAGCGCGCCCAGGATGCCGTTGCGCCCCGCATAGACCCGGCCGATGCGCGAGCGGTGGCGGCGCGCCGTCTCGATCACCCCGCAGGCGCTGGCGTTGATGACGGCGGTGACTCCGCCGGACTGGGCGTAGAAGGCATTCTTCTTCGGCATGGTGCTGGTGCCCGGGCTGCCGCTGGGGTCGGTCAGCACCTTAGCACAGTGCCCGGCGCGTTTGACCCGGCCGGGGCGGGGCGCTACGGTGACGCCGTTTCCACGTCAGCTTTGTCCAGGCGGAGAGTCATGCGCATCGTCTTCCTCGGTCCTCCCGGTGCCGGCAAGGGCACGCAGGCCCAGCGCCTCATGGCCGAGCACGGCATGGTGCAGGTGTCCACCGGCGACCTGCTGCGCGATGCGGTCAGGCGCGGCACGCCGGCGGGCCTCAGGGCCAAGGCGAAGATGGACGCCGGCGCCCTGGTGTCCGACGACATCGTGCTGGAACTCATTCGCGAGCGGCTGGCTGCGCCCGATACACGCCGCGGCTTCATCCTCGACGGTTTTCCGCGCAACCTGGCGCAGGCCGAGGCGCTGGGTCCGGAACTCGCCGGTATCGGCCAGTCGCTCGATGCCGTGGTGCTGCTCGACGTCGACCTCGACATCCTCAGGAAGCGCATCACCGGGCGGCGCACCTGTTCGCTGACCGGCAAGCTGCTCAACATCCACTTCTCGCCGCAGGCCGAGCTCGATGCCTGCACCGGCGCCGGTGGCACGCTGGTGCAGCGCGCCGATGACAACGAGGCCACCATCGACAACCGCCTCAGGGTCTATCGCGAGCAGACCGAGCAGCTGGTGCCCTACTACGAGAAGCAGGGCCTGCTGCGCCGGGTGGCCGGCGAAGGTGGCATGGACGAGGTGTACGCACGCCTGACGCGCGCCCTCGGCCTCGCCGCCTGAATCAGGGCAGCGCCGCCAGCAGCGCGTCGCCGATGATGGCGCGGCGCCAGCCGCGCAACGGCCGCAGCTCGCGCGAGCCGCGAAGCAGCGCCGCCAGGTCGCCGCGCGTGGCGAGGATCTCCGGCGCGATGCCGAGTTCTCCCGCGACCTTCTGCACCACCGCCGCCAGCCGCTTCACCTGGCCGTTGTCCGCCGGCGCCGGCCGCGCCTGCTGCACGGGAGCCGGCAGCAGGCCATCGGCCAGCCCGGCGTCGGCGCGATCGAGCTCGGCGAGGATCGCCGCACCGGAATTCCGCACCAGCCCCGGCGGCAGGCCCAGCGCTTCCAGGCCGGCCGCATCACGCACGCTGGCCGCGGCCAGCGCCATCAGCGCGGCGTCGGCCAGGATCCACTGCCGCGGGCGGTCGCTGTCGTCGGCGCGCTGCTCGCGCCAGGCGGCCAGTCGCCGGGCGCGAGCCTGCACCGCCGCGGGCAGGTATTCCAGGCCGCCGAGCCGCTCCCAGGCCCGCTCCGGGCGCAGGCTGTAGAGGCCGGGATCGAGCAGCGCCGCGCTGTCCTCCAGCGCCCAGCTTTCGCGGCCGGCCGCCACCAGCCGCTGGCGCAGGCGCCCGGCCAGCTCGGGCAGCCAGGCGACGTCGTTGGCGGCGTAGTCGACCTGCGCCGGCGTCAGCGGCCGGCGCGTCCAGTCGGTGCGTGTCTGCGACTTGTCGAGCCGCAGGCCGAGTTCCGCCTCCACCAGGCTGGCGTATCCGGCCTGGGGCGGGTGGCCGAGCAGGCCGGCGGCGACCTGCGTATCGAACAGCGGGCCCGGCGGTGCGCCGAAGCACTGCAGGAGCACTTCGATGTCCTGCTTGGCCGCGTGCATCACCTTCTCGCGCCCGGATGCCGCGATGGCCTGCCAGAGTGCCGCGAGGTCGAGACCGGCCAGCGTGTCGATGCAGAAGGCGCCGGCGGGCGTGCCGACCTGGATCAGGCAAAGCCGTGCCCGGAAGGTGTCGGTGCGGGCGAACTCGGTGTCGATCGGCAGGCTGGCGGACTGCGAGATGGCGACGCAGGCCTCGTCGAGGCCGGCCTGGCTGGCCACGAAGCGGACGGCGATGTCAGGGGTTGGCATGGGCGGAAGTGTAGAGGATCATGTCCGCCACTCAACACTTTGCCGTCCGTGATCCATGCTTGCGCTGCTCGAGGCATTCCTCCAGATCGTCTTGCGCCGGCGTGGCCCGGAAGACCTCCCGGACTCCCGATTCCTGCTGGGCCTCACGCTCGCGGCCTACGTGCTCGCCCAGCTGCCGGTCGCCGGGATCATCTTCGGCCCGACGGCCACGGCCGCCGCCGCCATCGCCGTGGACTGTGCGCTGCTGTCCGGAGTCTTCTGGGCGCTGCTGCGCTTCACGGGCCATGCGCCGCGCTATCGCCAGACGCTGACGGCGCTGGCCGGCACCGGCGCCCTGCTGGCGCTGGCCCAGGCGCCACTCGTGTACCTGACCAAGCTGGCCGGAGCCGCAGGGCAGACCGCGGCGGGTCCCAGCCTGGGCCTGCTGGCGCTGCTGCTCTGGTCCATCATCGTGCAGGCGCACATCGCTGCGCGTGCCCTGTCGGGCGGCTACGGGGTCGGGCTCGCCGTCGCGCTGGTGTATTTCATCCTGAGCTACGAGGTATCGGGGATGTTCGCGCCCCCGTCCGGCTGATGCACGTCCACATCCTCGGCATCTGCGGCACGTTCATGGCAGGAGTGGCGGCCATCGCCCGCGAGGCGGGCCATCGCGTCACCGGCTCGGATCGTGGCGTCTATCCGCCGATGAGCGACCAGCTGGCCGCCCTGGGCATCGCGGTGACCGAGGGCTACGCCGCGGGGCAACTGACGCCGCGGCCGGACATGGTCGTCGTCGGCAACGTGATGACGCGCGGGATGCCCGTGGTGGAGGAACTGCTCGACAGCGGCATTCCCTACAGCTCGGGTCCGGAATGGCTGGCCCGCGAGGTGCTGCGCACGCGCCACGTGATCGCCATCTCCGGCACGCATGGCAAGACCACCACCACCAGCCTCGCCGCCTGGATCCTCAGCGAGGCCGGCCAGGAGCCGGGCTTCCTCATCGGCGGCGTGACGCCCGATCTCGGTGTCTCGGCGCGGCTCGGCCGGGGGCCGGCCTTCGTCATCGAGGCCGACGAATACGACACCGCGTTCTTCGACAAGGGCGCCAAGTTCCTGCACTACCGGCCGCGCACCCTGGTGATCAACAACCTCGAATACGACCACGCCGACATCTACCCGGACCTCGCCGCCATCCAGCGGCAGTTCCACCAGCTGGTGCGCACCGTACCGGGCAGCGGCACCATCATTCACCGTGCGCAGGATGCCAACGTGGCCGAGGTGCTGGCCCGCGGCTGCTGGACGCCGCTCGAGACCTTCTCGAGCCAGGCCGGGGTCGACGCCGGCTGGACCGGCATCGCCGACGACACGGGCTTCCGGCTGCAGCGCCGCGGGGCACCGCAGGGCGCCACGGCCTGGAGCCTCGCGGGCGACCACAATGCCGAGAACGCCACCGCGGCGATACTGGCCGCCCGTGCGGCCGGCGTCGATGTCGCCACCGCGCTGGCGGCCGTCGGCCGCTTCCGCGGCGTCAAGCGGCGCCTGGAACTGCTCGGCCGCTGGGGTGGGGTAAGCCTGTACGACGACTTCGCCCACCACCCGACGGCCATCACCCGCACGCTGTCCGCGGTGCGCCGGTCGCTGCGACCGCAGCGCGTGCTGGTGGTGACCGAACCGCGATCGAACACCATGAAGCTCGGCGCGCAGCGTGCCGAGCTGGCGCCGGCCCTGGCGCTGGCCGACCAGAGCTGGGTGCTGGAGCCGGAGGGCCTCTCCTGGGACCTGGCCGAGGCCCTGGCGCCGACGCCCACGGCGCGCCTGTGCCGCGATACGGCCGGCATCGTCGCCGCCGTCACCGCCGAGGCGCGGGCGGGTGACGCCATCGTGATCATGAGCAACGGCGGCTTCCAGGGCATCCGCGCCGCGCTGGCTGCCGCGCTGGCGGCGCGTTTCGTTGCGGATTGACGGCCGCTGGTACGCCGGGAGACAAGCCTATGAGCAACGCCGGACCACCGGGCAAGCGCAACTGGATGTGTCTCACCTGCGGGTATGTCTACGACGAGGCAGTCGGCGATCCCGCCCGTGGCCATCCCCCGGGTACGCGCTTCGAGGACCTGCCCCTGTCCTGGCGCTGCCCGGACTGCGGCGCCGGCAAGGAAGACTTCGACCTGGTGGTGGACTGAGCGGCGCGCTGCTCAGTCCGCCGGTCCGGCGGCCGGCACCACCACCTGCCGCGGTGCGTAACCCGCGCGCTCCAGCATGCCGATGAGGCTGTCGGGTCCGACCAGGTGCAGGGTGCCGACCACCACCAGGTAGTCGTGGCGGTCGCTCAGCAGCACCTTGAGCCGGGTGGCCCAGCTGCGGTTGCGATCCACGACGATGCGCCGGTAGAGGTCGGGCTGCTCCTTCAGTCCGTGGAGGAACTCGGATTCCAGCGCACGGGTGTCGCCCTTCTTCCAGGCGGCGACGATGGCATCGACCTGGTCGGCCATCGTGGCGGCATCATCCAGGGTCTCGAGCAGGAAGGCGCTTTGCGCGGCCGGTGGCAGCGAGTCCATGGCGGCGAACTGCTGCTCCACGGTTTCCAGGCCGCGGATCTCCTTGCGGTCCCGCTGCGCCATCTCCAGCAGCTGGCGCTCGACGCCCGAGTCCGCGTCATAGCCGAGCCGCTCGAGCTGCAGCTGGGTCACGGTGATCGCGGCGAGCCAGGGCTCGAAGCCCTGGAGCAGGGTGAGCTCGATGCCCGCCGCCCGGGCGCTGGCCTGCGCGGCCCCGTAGGCGCGCGGTCCCAGCAGTTCCTCTAGCGTGCGGCCCCGCGGGTCGATGCCGAGGCGCTGCAGGCTGGCCTGGGCGGCGGCCGGATCGAGGTCGTCGAGGTCGATCTCCATGACCACGACATCCGCGTTGCGGTAGGCCTCGACCACCGCCGGCGGCAGCGGATCGCGGCCCGGCTTGAGGAAGTGGATCGAGCCGAGGATGGCCACGCGGTTCGCCGCGCCCTGGACTTCCCACATCGGCAGGGCATCCGCGCGCGCAGCAGGGACCTGGAACAGCAGGATCGCCGCCGCCAGCAGGGCGGCCGGGTATCGCAGCGGGTGGCTCATCGCGGGGCCCTTCGCGTCCATGGCGCAATGGGCGCAGGGTACACCAGCCGGTCGCTGCCGCGACGGCCGCGCGACGCTGCGCCCGTGCCGGCGCTACTGCGGTGGCTCGATCCAGGCCACCGTGGTGTCGAGGCGTCCGTCCGCATGCAGCTCCAGCCATCGGTAGCCGGGAGGGCGCCTGTCCACGGCGAAGGTGGCGGCCTCCGGCAGGAACTGGAAGCAGGTCGAGGGCGTGGTGAGGAAATGCACGCCGGCGCGATCGATGTCGGAGGCCTGGTGCACATGGCCGGCCACCACGGCCCGCAGCTGCGGCGCGCGGTCGATGATCGCCAGCAGCTCGGCGGCGTTGGCCAGCCCCAGCTCGTCCAGCCAGCGGCTCTGCAGCGGCAACACGTGGTGGTGCAGGGCGATCAGGACGTGGCGCTGGCGGTGCTCTTCGAGCGCGTCGGCGAGCCAGGCGAGTTGTGCGCGTGAGAGCCGGCCGCCGTGCTCGCCCGGGATGCAGCTGTCGAGCAGCAGGATGGCCCAGCTGCCCGCGACCACGGCGCCGCCGACCTGGAAGGGCGGGCCGGCGAGTGCGTCGGCCAGACGTGCCGGTGCATCGTGGTTGCCGGGCAGGCACCAGACGGGAACGCCGAGCGGCGCCAGCATCCCGCGGAACCGCTGGTAGGCGCCGGCGCTCTCGTCCTGGCTCAGGTCACCGCTGGCGAGGATGGCGTCCGCGGGCCAGGGGCCGGAGGTGGCGGCCTCCAGCACGGCCTGCAGGCTGCTGCAGGTGTCCACGCCGCGCAACCGCCCGTCCGCCTCGGCGAACAGGTGGGTGTCGGTGATGTGCAGGATTCTGAGCGCCGGGTGGGCCACGGTATGTTTGTCTGGCCGCCTGCGGGCTGGCCGTTCTTGTCGGATGCCGGGAGCGACTATAGCCAGTCGCGACCGCCGCGTCCGGCCGCAGTTCTCAGCCCGGACGACCGGGCGCCGCATTAAGTCGCACGCCCGGCGGCGGGCGACTCAGTAGCGGTAATGCTCGGGCTTGTACGGACCTTCCAGCGGCACGCCGATGTAGTCGGCCTGGGCCTGGGTCAGCGTGGTGAGCGCGGCGCCGATCTTCTTCAGGTGCAGCCGCGCCACCTTCTCGTCCAGGTGCTTGGGCAGCACGTAGACCTTGCGCTCGTACTTCGAGGCGCTGTTCCACAGGTCGATCTGCGCCAGCACCTGGTTGGTGAAGGAGTTCGACATCACGAACGAAGGGTGGCCGGTGGCACAGCCGAGGTTCACCAGGCGACCCTCGGCCAGCAGGATGAGGCGACGCCCGTCCGGGAAGATGATGTGGTCGACCTGCGGCTTGATGTTCTCCCACTTGTACTTGCGCAGAGAGGCGACGTCGATCTCGCTGTCGAAGTGGCCGATGTTGCAGACGATCGCCTGGTCCTTCATCTGCTTCAGGTGTTCGTGCGTGATGACATGGAAGTTGCCGGTGGCGGTGACGAAGATGTCCGCCTTGCCGGCGGCCTGGTCCATGGTGACCACGCGGTAGCCTTCCATCGCCGCCTGCAGGGCATTGATCGGGTCGATCTCGGTGACCCACACCGTGGCGCCCAGCCCGCGCAGCGACTGCGCGCAACCCTTGCCGACATCGCCATAGCCGGCGATCACGGCGATCTTGCCGGCGATCATCACGTCGGTGGCACGCTTGATGCCGTCCACCAGCGACTCACGGCAGCCGTAGAGGTTGTCGAACTTGCTCTTGGTCACCGAGTCGTTGACGTTGATGGCGGGGCAGGCCAGCGTGCCGGCCTTCGCCATGTCGTAGAGGCGCTTCACGCCGGTGGTGGTTTCCTCGGAGATGCCGCGCACCTGCTTCATGAGCTCGGGATACTTGTCGTGCATGATGGCGGTGAGGTCGCCGCCATCGTCGAGGATCATGTTGGGGCGCCAGCCGTCTGGCCCGAGGATGGTTTGTTCCACGCACCACCAGTACTCCTCCTCGGTCTCGCCCTTCCAGGCAAACACGGGGATGCCGGCGGCGGCGATGGCGGAGGCGGCGTGGTCCTGCGTGGAAAAGATGTTGCACGAGGACCAGCGGATCTGCGCGCCGAGTTCCACCAGGGTCTCGATCAGCACCGCCGTCTGGATGGTCATGTGCAGGCAGCCGGCGATGCGCGCGCCCTTCAGCGGCTTCGCGGCCCGGTACTCCTCGCGCACCGCCATCAGGCCCGGCATCTCCGTCTCGGCGATGCGGATTTCCTTGCGGCCCCATTCGGCGAGTCCGATGTCGGCGACCTTGTGGTCGGCCTGGAGGGCTACTGCGGGCTTGCTGCTCATGTATGGTCCTCTCGATGCGTTCTTGGGGCACCGTCCTCGCGGACGGCCCGCCCGGCGGTCCTCAGCGGCGGATGCCGGCCGCCTCGTGCAGCGCGGCGGCCTTGTCGGTGCGCTCCCAGGGGAACTTCGCGTCGTCGCGGCCGAAGTGGCCGTAGGCTGCGGTGGCCCGGTAGATCGGCCGGTGCAGATCGAGCATCTCGCGGATGCCGTATGGCGTCAGGTCGAAGTGCCGGCGTACCAGTGCGGTGACGCGCTCGGCGGGGATCGCGCTGGTGCCGAAGGTCTCCACCGCCACCGAGGTGGGCTCGGCCACGCCGATGGCATACGACAGCTGCACCTCGCAGCGCGCGGCGATGCCGGCGGCGACGATGTTCTTGGCGACGTAGCGCGCCGCGTAGGCCGCGGAACGGTCGACCTTGGTGGGGTCCTTGCCGGAAAAGGCGCCGCCGCCATGGCGGGCCATGCCACCGTAGGTGTCGACGATGATCTTGCGGCCGGTGAGCCCGCAGTCACCCGTGGGCCCGCCGATGACGAAGCGGCCGGTCGGGTTGATGTGGAACTTCGTGCCCTTGTGGACGAGCTTCTTCGGCAGCACCGGCTTGATGATGAGGTCCATCACCGCCTCGCGCAGCGTCTTCTGGCTGACTTCCGGCGAATGCTGGGTCGAGAGCACCACGGCGTCGATGGCCACGGGCCTGCCGTCCTCGTAGCGCATGGTCACCTGGCTCTTGGCATCGGGCCGCAGCCAGCCGGGCTTGCCCTTCCTGCGCACCTCGGACTGCTTCTTCACCAGGCGGTGGGCCAGGGTGATGGGTGCCGGCATCAGCACCTCGGTCTCGTTGGTGGCGTAGCCGAACATCATGCCCTGGTCACCGGCGCCCTGCTTGCGGGGGTCCTTGCGGTCCACGCCCTGGGCGATGTCGCCCGACTGCTTGCCGATGGCATTGAGCACCGCGCAGGCATTGCCGTCGAAGCCGAGATCGGAGTGGTCGTAGCCGATGTCGCAGACCACCTCGCGCACCAGCGGCTCGAGGTCCACCCAGGCCGAGGTGGTGATCTCGCCGGCCAGCAGCACGAAGCCCGTCTTCACCAGCGTTTCGCAGGCGACGCGGGCCGCCGGATCCTGCTTGATGATGGCGTCGAGCACGGCGTCCGAGATCTGGTCCGCCATCTTGTCCGGGTGGCCCTCGGATACCGACTCCGAGGTGAACAGGCTGCTGCTGGGCATGGAAAGGTCCGCTATGGCTGCCGAAGGCCGAGCATTATAGGGTGCCGGCTGGAAGGTTCGAAGTTTTTCGCTGCCACGGGGCGCCCTGGCCCCCGGGGTGCTGCGCCCGCTGCCGGCCTCAGGCGGCGTGCTGGCGCTTCTCGGTATTGCCTGTCATCACCCGGTCCGTCCAGGCCACCCCCAGCGCCGAGAGGATGAAGGTGCAGTGGATGATGGTCTGCCACAGCACGCCCAGGTGGCTGGCCCGGCTGCAAGAGGTCGTGGTGGCCGGCACACCCGGCTGGCATGGCGGCAGCCCGAGCTGGCCCGCCTCGATGAAGGTCTTCAGCAGGTGGATGGAGGAGATGCCGATGATCGCCATGGCCAGCTTCACCTTGAGCACGCTGGCGTTCACGTGGCTCAGCCACTCGGGCTGGTCCGGATGGCCCTGGAGGCGCAACCGGGAAACGAAGGTCTCGTAGCCGCCGACGATGACCATGACCAGCAGGTTGGAGATCATTACCACGTCGATCAGGCCGAGCACGATCAGCATGATGCCCTGCTCGCTGAGCGACTCGGCATCGTGGATCAGGTGCCACAGTTCCTTGAGGAACAGGTAGACGTACACCCCCTGGGCGAGGATCAGGCCCAGATAAAGCGGAAGCTGCAGCCATCGCGAGAAGAAGATGAGGCTGGGCAGGGGCTTGAGCTTGTGCGTCGGCATGGGCGGATGTTCAGGAAGGGCGCGCTAGCTTAGCGATGCCCCGCGGACCTGCCAAGGCGGCCGGGCGCCCTGCCGTTTGCCGTCCGGGCCGGCCGCGGGATCCACCGATAGCGGCCCGGCGCTTCGAAACTCCGACCCGGCACGCTACAATCCGCGGCTCGCAGCCCGGTCCGGGAAGCCGATGAGCACCACGAACGACAAGACCGGCGCCTCCGGGCGCCGTGACCTCGCCAACGCCATCCGCGCGCTGGCCATGGATGCCGTGCAGCAGGCCAATTCGGGCCATCCGGGCATGCCCATGGGCATGGCGGACATCGCCGAGGTGCTGTGGAACGACTTCCTGCGCCACAACCCCGGCAACCCCGGCTGGGCCAACCGCGACCGCTTCGTGCTCTCCAACGGGCACGGCTCGATGCTGCTGTACGCCGTCCTGCACCTGACGGGCTATCCGCTGTCGATGGACGACTTGCGCCACTTCCGCCAGCTGGGTTCGCCGACCGCCGGGCACCCCGAGCGCAGTCCTGCGCATGGCATCGAGACCACCACCGGCCCGCTGGGACAGGGCCTGGCCAACGCGGTGGGCATGGCGCTGGCCGAGAAGGTGCTCGCCGTGCACTTCAACCAGCCCGGCTTTCCGGTGGTCGACCACCATACCTACGTGTTCCTCGGCGATGGCTGCCTGATGGAAGGCATCTCGCACGAGGCCTGCTCGCTCGCCGGCACGCTCAAGCTCGGCAAGCTGATCTGCTTCTACGACCACAACGGCATATCCATCGACGGCCACGTCGATGGCTGGTTCGCCGACGACACCGCGGCGCGTTTCCGCGCCTACGGCTGGCAGGTCATCCCCGATGTCGACGGTCATGACCCGCAGGCCATCCGCGCCGCAGTCATCGCCGCACGGCAGAACACCGAGGCACCGACCCTGATCTGCTGTCGCACGATCATCGGCTTCGGCGCACCCAACCTGCAGGGCACCGAGGCCACCCACGGCAGCCCGCTGGGTGCGGCCGAGGTGGCCGCCGCGCGCGAGCGCCTGGGCTGGACCTCACCGCCCTTCGTCATCCCGGACGCCATCCGCGCCGGCTGGGATGCCCGTGGCCGCGGCGAACGCCAGGAGGCGGGGTGGCGCGCGCTGTTCGGCCGCTATGCGGCCGAGCACCCGGAGCTGGCCCGCGAGTTCGAGCGGCGCATGCGCGGGGAACTACCCGACGGCTGGGCGGCAACCGCCGCCGATGCCCTGGCGCGCGCCGCAGCCGACACGGCCGCCAAGGCCACCCGCAAGGCCTCTCTCGAGGTGCTCAACGTGCTCGGCCCCGCATTGCCCGAGCTCATCGGCGGCTCGGCGGACCTCACCGGCTCGAACCTGACGCTGCACGTCGCCTCGGTGCCCATCACGGCGCAAAGCGCGGCGGGCAACTACATCCACTACGGCGTGCGCGAGTTCGGCATGAGCGCCATGCTCAACGGGCTGAACCTGCACGGCGGCTTCATCGCCTACGGCGGCACCTTCCTCGTGTTCTCCGACTATGCGCGCAACGCGCTGCGCATGGCGGCGCTGATGAAGGTCGGCAGCATCTTCGTGCTGACGCATGACTCCATCGGCCTCGGCGAGGACGGCCCGACCCACCAGCCGGTGGAACATGTCGCCAGCCTGCAGCTGATACCGAACATGCGCGTATGGCGTCCCTGCGATACCGCCGAGACGGCGGTGGCCTGGCGCGATGCGGTGGAGCGGCGCGACGGGCCGAGCAGCCTGGTGCTCAGCCGGCAGAACCTGCCGGCGCAGGCGCGAAGCGCCGGGCAGCTGGATGCCATCCGGCGTGGTGGCTACGTATTAATGGATGCGGCAAACCCTGACATCATCCTCATGGCCTCGGGTTCCGAGGTGGCGCTGGCAATGGCGGCGGCCGCGCAGCTCGCGGCCTCCGGCTGCCGGGCGCGGGTGGTGTCGATGCCCTGTGCGCCGCTGTTCGCGGCCCAGGACGCCGCCTGGCAGGAGGCCGTGCTGCCGGCCGCGGTGACGCGACGGATCGCCATCGAGGCCGGCGTCACCGACCTCTGGTACCGCTTCGTCGGGCCCGCCGGGCGGGTGATCGGCATGCATGGCTTCGGCGAGTCGGCGCCGGCGAAGGCGCTGTTCGAACATTTCGGCCTGACGGCCGACCACATCGTGCGGCTGGCCCGGGAACTGGGCGCCGTCACGGCAGCATCTGGCAAGTGAGGTAACCATGGCAGTCAAAGTCGCGATCAACGGATATGGCCGCATTGGCCGCAACGTCCTCCGGGCCCTGTACGAGTCGGGTCGCAACCGCGAGATCAGCATCGTCGCCGTCAACGATCTCGGCGACTCGAAGACCAATGCCCACCTGACCCGCCACGACACCGCCCATGGCCGCTTCCCGGGCACGGTTGCCGTGGATGGCGACCACATGGTCGTCAACGGCGACCGCATCCGCGTGCTGGCCATGCGCAACCCGGCCGAGCTTCCCTGGAAGGATCTCGGCGTCGACGTGGTGCTCGAGTGTACGGGGCTGTTCACCAGCAAGGAAAAGGCCTCGGCCCACCTCAAGGGCGGGGCGAAGAAGGTGATCATCTCCGCGCCGGGCGGCAAGGACGTGGACGCCACCATCGTCTACGGCGTGAACCACCAGAAGCTCAAGGCCTCCGATACGGTCATCTCCAACGCTTCCTGCACCACCAACTGCCTGGCGCCGCTGGTCCAGCCGCTGCACGACAAGCTGGGCGTGCTCCATGGCCTGATGACCACCATCCACGCCTACACCAACGACCAGGTCCTCACCGATGTCTACCACGAGGACCTGCGCCGTGCCCGTTCGGCCACCCAGTCGATGATCCCCACCAAGACCGGCGCCGCCGCGGCGGTGGGTCTGGTGCTGCCGGAGCTCAACGGCAAGCTCGACGGCTTCGCCATGCGCGTGCCGACCATCAATGTCTCGGTGGTCGACCTGACCTTCACCGCCGCCAGGCCGACCAGCGTCGACGAGGTCAACGGCATCCTCAGGGCCGCCTCGGAGGGCGGGCTCAAGGGCATCCTCGGCTACAACACCGAGCCGCTGGTCTCCATCGATTTCAACCACGACCCCCGCAGCTCCATCTTCGATGCCACCCAGACCCGCGTCATCGGCGGCACGCTGGTGAAGGTGCTGGCCTGGTACGACAACGAGTGGGGCTTCTCCAACCGCATGCTCGACACCACGCTGGCGCTGGTCAACGCACGCTGAACACGGAGGCAGGCCGGGGAGGGAGCGCCGAGATGCACGTGCTGAAGATGTCGGAACAGGACCTGGCGGGCAAGCGGGTCCTGATCCGCGCCGACCTGAACGTGCCCGTCAGGGACGGTCGTGTCACCAGCGATGCGCGCATCGTCGCCACGCTTCCCACCGTGAAGCAGGCGCTGCAGAAGGGCGCCGCGATCATCCTGCTCTCGCACCTCGGGCGGCCCACCGAGGGCCAGTACGCCGAGGAGTTCTCGCTGAAGCCGGTGGCGGACCATCTCGGCGGGCTGCTGGGGCGCGAGGTGCGGCTGCTGCGCGACTGGCTCGATGGCGTGGACGTGAAGCCCGGTGAAGTCGTGCTTTGCGAGAACGTGCGCTTCAACAAGGGCGAGAAAAAGGACAACGAGGATCTGGCGCGCCGCATGGCCGCGCTCTGCGATGTCTTCGTCATGGATGCCTTCGGCACGGCGCACCGCGCCGAGGCCAGCACCCACGGTGTCGCGCGCTTCGCCCGCATCGCCTGCGCCGGCCCGCTGCTGGTGGCCGAGCTGGAGGCGCTGGGCAAGGCGCTGCGGGAGCCGAAGCGGCCGGTGGTTGCCATCGTCGGCGGCTCGAAGGTCTCCACCAAGCTCTCCGTGCTGGAGAATCTCGTCACCCGCGTCGACACGCTGATCGTCGGCGGTGGCATCGCCAACACCTTCATCGCCGCCGCCGGCCATGCCGTCGGCAAGTCGCTGCACGAGGCCGAGCTCGTCGCCGAGGCGCGCCGGCTCGCGCTGCCGGGCCCCGGCCGGGCGCGCATCCCGCTGCCCACCGACGTGGTGGTGGCGAGCGAATTCAGCGAGTCGGCGCAGGCCGTCAGCCGCCCGGTGTCCGGCGTGCAGCCCGGCGAGATGATCCTCGACATCGGCCCGGCCACGGCAGCCGCCTATGCGGCCATCGTCGGGGATGCCGGCACCATCGTCTGGAACGGGCCGGTGGGCGTGTTCGAGATCGAGCAGTTCGGCGCCGGCACGCGCCAGCTTGCCGCGGCCGTGGCGGCCAGCCCGGCCTTCAGCATCGCCGGCGGCGGCGACACGCTTGCCGCGCTCGACAAATATGGCCTCACCAGCCGCATTTCCTACGTATCCACCGGCGGTGGCGCCTTCCTCGAGTTCCTCGAGGGCAAGACGCTGCCCGCCGTGGCCATCCTCGAAGAGCGCGCCCGCGGCTGAGCCGCCGGCACGGGACATTCCCATGCGCAGAACCAAGATCATCGCCACGCTCGGCCCGGCCACCGACAAGC
>JAANMW010000333.1_pt1 | contig 53704 bp, 58 predicted proteins | sample 7279671 | NCBI WGS metagenome assembly JAANMW01 (sample SAMN14094541, study PRJNA606508) | bioreactor metagenome | isolation source: A lab-scale SPAN reactor treating ammonium-rich wastewater day 247 | place: Ireland: Galway | collected 2017-09-19 | reverse complement strand
TGATCGGCTGATCTTGCCGCCAGCGCCAAGTTATTGTGCCGTTGCCGTTATTCGCTGTGCCGATGAGCTTGCCGTTGGAGGCGGCAGCATAGCCGGTTGGAATGGTGATATTCAATTCCGCGGTAGCCTTCTCCCACGGCTCATCATAGCACGGAAACCAGAATCGTGCATCGGAGGGTTCGGAGAATGTGTATCCGAGATTCGACGGCAATCCGATGGTGTCACGGAAGAAGTAGAACCCCCGGCGCGAGCTTGGCCGAGGATAGCCGGGGATACGATGATAGTCAATGTCAATCTGAAGTGTTTCACCCGCAGTTCTCGTTCCGTTGAAGTGAATGGTAAATGACTCGGTTGCAGAATCTCTTGATGTTGATTTGAGAACCCCGTCAACACGAACTGTATCAAGTGATAACCCGACGGAATGCAAGACGAGAGAGTCTGCATTCTCTTTCAATCTCATCAACATTCTCACACTGCCCTCCAACGCATCGACAGTCATGGGAAGGTTGATATCGAGCCTATAGTGAAGCATATCGAACGGCTGCGGACCTTCGTACGCGTCAATCCCGCGTGCGGATGATAAGGTAAAGCGCTGCTCAGGAGCAATGAATCGGCCTTCTTTCTCAAATGCAAATTGCCCCAGCTGGGCAAATGCTGACATAGAATAGCAAACCGCCAAGACACAAAGGCACCAAGAAATGTATTTGCAGAAAACCCTTCGCAACTTCGTGTCTTCGCGGTTTTCTTGTGTGAAGCTATCCCACCGATTCACTCATCCTCCGATAAAAAGCCTTGCCATTTGCGATCAACAATCCGACAAGAACGCATGCCGCGCCGATAAACACGTTCGTCTCCAACTTCTCTCCCAACACTACTGCTCCAAGAATTACTGCCACAATAGGCGTAATGAAACTGATCAACGACAAATACACAGCCTCGACCCGCTTCAGCAGCCAAAAATACGCTACAAAAACCAGCACAGAACCAATAGTTGAAAGATAGATGATTGAACCGATTGCCGCTGTGTCCCACACAATACTTACATGCGATTCAACGGCAAAACTCAGCCCGATCAGCGCCGCGCCGCTCCAGAACATCCCGACAAGATTCACGGCAAACGGACTTAACGGCTGGCCAAACTTCTTCACCAGCACGAGACAATATGCCTGCATAAGTGAATTTGCCAGAATCAGTCCCATCGCTATTACGGACCGGGGCTCGGACACATGAATGTCGCCGGCAAAGATCACGACAATGCCGATGAAGCCGAGAACGATTCCCGTTACCTTGAATAAATTGAGACTCTCGCTTTTCAACATGATCTGGGAAAAGATGGCAACAAAGAACGGATACGCCGCAAACAGGATGCTCGCAAGTCCTGTTGCGATATGCTGTTGAGCCCAGTACACAAATGCAAACGGAAGAGTGTAGGCAAAAAGAATAAGAACCAAGTAGACTTTCTTTGCATCGGCCGTCATCGGTACTTCGATGCGTCTTGTTCTCACAATCACGAACAGGAGCACCGAGGCAATCGAGAAACGGAGTCCGGCGCCAAGAAACGGCGGAATGCTGGTAAGCCCGATCTTGATGGCAAGCCACGTCGATCCCCATACAAGACAAGCGGTGACGAAAGCCAGATAGATTTTTATGCGTTCGGAGTTCAGCGAATGATACGTGATTCGTGAATAGAGTTTGGGAATAAGTTACGAAGAATGTGCGAGCGAGGAAAGCTATTTGTTGATTGGGTCTGAGATTAAGGATATATTTTGCAACGCATTTTATCAGCATTGTATGGAGAATCAGATGAGTTCTCTCTTTGAAGCAGCGACAAAACGTTCTCTCAACTATCTTCAATCTATTCAAACCCGCAACGTCGGGCCTACGGCAGAGGCTGTTGCAAATCTGAGACTGTTCGATGAACCGCTGCCGGAGAATCCGACCGAGCCGGAAAAGGTTCTGCAACAACTCGACGAAATCGGTTCGCCTGCCACAATGGGCATTGCCGGACCCCGGTTTTTTGGATTTGTCATCGGCGGGTCGTTGCCTGTTTCTCTCGCTGCCAACTGGCTTGCGGGCGCGTGGGATCAGAACACGGGGCTCTTCAATATCACTCCCGCAACGGCCTATCTCGAACAGGTTGCTCTCCGCTGGCTCGTCGATATCTTGAAATTACCACCGGAAACGGGATGCGGTTTTGTTACTGGGGCCACTGTAGCAAACTTCACGTGCCTCGCTGCGGCACGTCATTTTGTTCTCAAGCAAGCTGGATGGAATGTTGAAGCAGACGGACTTTTCGGCGCTCCGCCCATCACTGTCGCAATCGGCGCCGAGGCACATCCTACTCTTATCAAATCGTTGGGCCTGCTTGGACTCGGACGGAATAGAGTCGTGAAGATTCCCGTGGATGATCAGGGCCGAATGATTGCCGAGGCGTTGCCTGAATTTTCCGGCCCGACAATCATTTGCGCGCAAGTCGGAAACGTCAATACCGGAGCGTGTGACCCGGTGGATCTGATCTGCAAACGGGCTAAGAAGTCGGGGGCGTGGGTTCACGTCGACGGAGCGTTCGGCTTGTGGGCATCAACTGCTCCTGCACGGGCACATCTTGTTTCAGGAATAGAGAAAGCAGATTCATGGGCAACCGATGCCCACAAATGGCTGAACGTCCCATACGATTGTGGCATTGCATTCGTTCGGAACAAGGAGGCTCTCAGGGCGGCAATGGCAATCACCGCCGAGTACTTGCCAACAGAAACAGAGCATAGAAATCCCTCCGACTACACACCCGAACTGTCGCGTCGGGCACGCGGCGTTGAGGTTTGGGCAGTGCTGCGTTCGCTGGGCCGTTCCGGCGTTGCAGAAATGATCGAACGAACCTGCCGTCATGCACGGAGATTTGCCGATGGATTCTCACAAGCGGGCTTCGAAATTCTGAACGATGTCGTTCTGAATCAAGTATTAGTGTCGTTCGGCGATCCTTCGAAAACCAATCGGATTATTGAGCAGATTCAGCGTGATGGAACCTGCTGGTGTGGAGGAACCGTCTGGCAAGGCAAGACCGCCATGCGCATTAGCGTATCGTCGTGGGCAACAACCGACGAGGATGTTGAAATGAGTCTTACCGCCATGTTGAGAATTGCTACAGAGCACACGTAGGAGGAAGCAACTCCCCAAAGCCCGCATTCCTGCATGAAATTGTTGTACAATCATAAGTAACTCATCTGTTGTTTTTTTGTCGAAATTCTGCTTGCAATACTCATCCGCCTGATTTATTTTGTTGGAGGGAGCCTGCCGGGGACCGAGGGGATCGAATCTTTCATCTACGCTTTCAAAGTTCTTTCTAAATCACGCGTCGCATGCAGCCTGCGAGTCAATTTCACGACAACAGTTGCTGGAGAGCAGATGTTTCGAACTGTACGATTGTTTGTTGCAAGTGTAATCTTCTCGTTGCTGCTTGGCGAGCTGATGGTCCGTGTGTTCATTCCCGTTCGCAACGTCGGGCCAACCTTCAGTGAATACGACCCGGAGTACGGGAAGCGATTGAAGGCGAATCTGTCGTGTGTTCGCATCGCGCCGGAGTTCCGCATGCAATTCACCACAAATTCTCTCGGCTTTCGCGGACCTGAGCCGTCATCTTTTCCCGAACGCGGCATCTTGTTCTTGGGAGATTCATTCACGGAAGGCTACGGCGTCAATGACGGCGAAGAATTTCCCGACCTGGTTCGCAGCACGTTGGCCAAGCAGAATACCGCCCGACCAATTCCCGTTGTTAATGCCGGCATCGGCAACTTGGGCAACGGCAGATGGGTGAAGTTCCTGAGAAACGAGGGCAAGCGATACAACCCGCGGCTTGTCGTGCTTCAGCTTTCTGATAACGATTTCTACGACAATTTAGCCGAAGGACTGTTCCACCTTGCTGATAACGATTCGCTTGTGGAGAACTCTCCCCGTTCACCCGGCTCGCTCCGTCATGTTCAAAAAATAATTGATGCAGTCCCCGGACTCGCGTATTCGTACCTGATTTGCCTCGTCAGGGATGTTATGTCGTTCACCGCCGCAGCACCGCAAGCGATGCCAAGCGAGGAGGAAGTACAGCGCAATAACCAACTTACCTACCGCTTGATTCACGAAATTGTCGCTATCTGCGAGCGTAACGGTTGGCCGATTGTTCTCCTGAGCGCAGACCTGAATGAACACCAACTCAACGAGTTGGAAGTGGTGGTGGCCGAATACAAAACACCCATCATCCGCATTCCCTCACGGGAGACTCACCCCGAATTAAATTTTGAGATAGATGGACATTGGAATGCCAAAGGCCACGAATACGTTGCCTATCAGGTTCTGGAACACCTGAAAGGCTACGACTTTGCCTCACATGAGTAAGCAGGACATCCCTGTAACGCAAGCCATCCGCTTTCTTCGAAACAAGAACATTCCCTTCATCCCTCACTTCTACACGTACCAAGAACATGGTGGAACGACACTCTCCTCGAAATCGCTCGGCGTTCCTGAACACAATGTTATCAAGACGATTGTTCTCGAAACACATGAGAAGAATCCGCTGATTGTGCTGATGCACGGCGATTGTGAAATCTCCACGAAATCTCTCGCCCGCATTCTCGATGTCAAGAGTGTTTCTCCCTGCAATCCGCAGACCGCTCAGCGACACACAGGGTACATGGTGGGAGGAACGAGCCCGTTCGGGACTCTCAAGCCGTTGCCGGTGTATGCAGAGAAAACAATCTTCGATCTCGACAACATTTTCATCAACGGAGGAAAGCGGGGATTCCTCGTTGAAATATCTCCTACCGATCTCCTTGCCTGCCTCGAGGTTCATAGAATTTCGGTCGCGGTGAAAGAAACCTGAGACAGTTTGTTTTTTGCCTCATCTCCCTTACCTTGATACCCAAGAACGACTCTCCAAGTGAAAATGCTTGACACCTTCTGGGTAACGCTTCTTCTCTTTCTTGCCGGTGCAGCAGCCGGACTTGTTGATTCCATCGCAGGCGGCGGCGGACTGATTACGCTTCCCGTTTTGTTGGGCATCGGACTTCCTCCCCAAGTTGCGCTCGGTACGAACAAGTTCCAATCAAGCTTCGGCAGCTTCACAGCAACAGCCTATCATGTTCGCAAGAGGAACATTGATTTGCGTACGGCGCGCAGCGGCATCATCAGCACGCTTGTTGGTGCCGCGCTTGGCGCGTGGGCTGTTCAGCAAATTGATGCGGCTATCCTCGGCAAAGTCATCCCGTTTATGCTGGCGGGGATTTTGATCTATACATTCTTCACTCCGAAATTGGGAGAAATCGATCAGCGACCGAGGATGTCAAACAATCCCGCATTTATTCTCACCGGAGTCTGCTTCGGATTCTACGACGGATTCTTCGGGCCCGGCGTCGGTTCGTTTTGGGCAATCTCGTTCGTGGTCCTGCTCGGGTTCAATCTCGCAAAAGCGACGGGCTACACAAAGTTGATGAACTTCACCAGTAATATTGTCTCGCTTGTTGTGTTTGCCATCGGCGGACATGTATGGTTCACGTCCGGACTTGCAATGGCGGCAGGGCAGATTCTCGGCGCACGACTCGGTTCGGGATTAGTAATTAAACGAGGCGCATCTTTCGTACGCCCGATTTTCTTAACGGTCGTGATTGTAATGATCCTGAAACTCTTCTACGATAATTTCGTTGCCGGATAGTCCATATGAAACAGAACCTTGACTACACGCAACTTCTCTCTGTTGCGATGGATGAAGCCCGGCTCGGTTTGCAAGAGGGAGGAATCCCTATCGGCGCCGCGCTGTTCGACGGCGACGGTACTCTGCTCGGCAAGGGGCACAACCGTCGCATACAGGAAAACGACCCGTCCGTTCATGGCGAGACGGATGCGTTCCGCAAAGCAGGCAGGCAGCGAACGTATCGGGATAAGATTATGGTGACGACTCTTGCTCCGTGCTGGTATTGTTCCGGTTTAATCCGCCAATTCAACATCGGGAAAGTCATCGTCGGAGAGTCGGTGAATTTTTCGGGCGGGATTGAGTGGTTGCGCGAGAACGGCGTGGAAGTGATTGACATCAGTTCTCAAGAATGTATCGACATGCTTTCGGCATACATCAAACAACACCCGGCAATTTGGAATGAAGATATTGGAGAGGAGTGAAACCTCATCGTTGGCTTTCCTTGTGAAACTTTGAGCCTTGGTGACTTGGTGGCAAGATCTTTCTAACAGGAGGAAAAATGGAAATCAGAAAAGAGATCATCCGTAACGGCGTCAGCTTCGGCACGGCGCTTTCGATTTGCATCTCGTGGTCGTTGCACAAATCCGTGCTGTGGGCGATTGTGCACGGATTTTTCTCGTGGCTGTATGTGGTGTATTATCTGATTTTTGAGCGGTAGCGAACGGTTCACTGAGATTTGTAGCCAAGGCGACCGAGCGCGGCGGCGTTCTCACGCCACTCCTTTTGCACTTTCACATGCAGTTCGAGAAACACGGGGTGTTGCAAGAACTCTTCAATGCTCTTCCGCGCCTTCGCCCCAATCTCCTTCAGCATCGCCCCCTTCTTGCCGATGAGGATTCCTTTCTGTGAATCGCGCTCGACGTAAATTTCCGCGCTGATGAATGTCTTCCCTGCTTCCCGTTCCTTGAACTCAATAATCTCCACCGCCGTCGAGTAGGGAATCTCCTCCTTCGTACAGAGAAATATCTTCTCCCGGATAATCTCGCTCACAAAAAACCGCTCGCTATGTTCACTCACAATATCGAGAGGATAGAACGGCGGGTGTTTCGGCAGCAAATGAGCCGCTGTTGCAAGCAACTCGTTTGTTCCCTCCGCCTTCAGGGCCGAGATCGGAAAAATCTCCTTGAAAGAAAAAGCCTTTGAATAGAAATCAATCACGGGCAGAACTTCACGCTTATCCACCGCATCGACTTTGTTAATAAGAAGGAAGACCGGCTTGTTCAGTCCCTCGAGCTTTCCAAACGCTTCCGCGTGTACAAGGTCGTCGTCAATGCCGGGCTTCGTCGCATCGATCATAAAGAATAACACGTCCGCATCCTGAATGGCCGAGGTGGCGAACTCCATCATCACTTCTTGAAGGAGGTACTTCGGCTTGATGATGCCCGGCGTATCGAGAAAGATCATTTGATACGCTTCGGTTGAGAGGATGCCCAGAATCTTGTGCCGCGTCGTCTGCGCCTTCGGCGTCACAATCGAGATTCTTTGCTGCAACAACGCATTCAGTAGCGTGGACTTGCCGACGTTCGGCTCGCCGATGATGGCAACGTAGCCACAGCGGAAATCTGCGGAGATGTTTTGCTCTTCATTCATGCGATTTCTGAAAACAAAAACCCCGTTGACTCAACGGGGCACCTGACCATGACTAATGACTGCTGACCTTATAATGCATCCTCTCCCGATTCTCCTGTTCGTACACGAATCACATCATCCACGGGATAGACGAAGATTTTCCCGTCGCCTACTTGCCCGGTTCGTGCGGCATTCATGATGGTGTCAACCACTTTGTCCGCCATTCCGTCAGCAACAATCACCTCGATTTTGATCTTTGGGAGAAAATCGATTTGATACTCAGAGCCGCGGTAGAGTTCGGTATGGCCTTTCTGTCGCCCATACCCTTTTACTTCGGTCAGCGTCATACCCTTGACGCCTATTTCGGCAAGCGCCTCGCGTACGTCGTCAATCCTAAACGGCCGGATGATGGCTTCGACTTTTTTCATCTGACATGAGCCTTATCGAATTGTCTCATTTGCCATGGCATTGCTTGTATTTTTTCCCGCTTCCGCACGGACACGGATCGTTGCGCCCGATCTTTTCTCCGACGTGAATCGGCTGGGGCTTGCCGGCCTTTGCTTCAGCCGGAGCCTGCGCTGCTCCGCCGGGAACCGGCTCGCGATTTCCCTGGAAGCCCATGCCGGTAGCCGCTTCATGACTTGTCCGCATCTGTTGCGGGCGTCGGGGTCCGCGCAACGGCAACTGCTGCTGTTCCACCGGAAACAGCTTGAAGGCCGTTGTAACGATTTCCGTGTTCACCTGATCGAGGAACTCCATGAACATGCGGAACGCCTCCGTCTTGTACTCCACGATCGGATCTTTCTGACCGTAGGCGCGCAGATGGATTCCCTCTTTCAGGTCATCCATTTCGCGCAGATGATCTTTCCATTTTTCGTCGATGACACGGAGAACAACCATCTTCTCGATTTGTGTCATCATTTCGACGCCGAGCTTCTCTTCCTTGCGCTTGTAGAACTCACGTGCAGCGTTGATGATCTCGTTCTTTACACCCTCTTTGCCGATATCCCGGAATCGTTGCGGCAGTATCTGGAAGTCAACAAGAAGTTGCGAGCGCAGATCGTTGACCAGACCTTCGATATCTCCTTCTTCGTAGTACGTATCAACAAGCTTTTGTGCCTGGTCATCAAGGAGATCGAGAATATCTTCTTTGATGCGATCACTCACCAGCGCCCTGCGACGGCGTGTATACACGACCTCGCGCTGTTGATTCATGACGTTGTCATATTCCAGCAATCGTTTGCGGATGCCGAAGTTGTTTTCCTCGACCTTCTTCTGCGCACGCTCAACGGATTTTGTGATGAGAGGATGGGTGATGACTTCGCCCTCCTCCAAACCCATCCGCTGCATAATGCTTGCGATGCGCTCACTTCCGAAGAGACGCATAAGATCATCTTCAAGAGAGAGGAAGAACAACGACGAGCCGGGATCGCCTTGCCTGCCTGCACGACCACGCAACTGCCTGTCAATGCGGCGCGCTTCGTGCCGCTCGGTGCCGATGATGTGCAACCCGCCCGCTTCGCGGACACCGGGCCCGAGTTTGATGTCCGTTCCGCGGCCTGCCATGTTCGTGGCAATCGTGATTGCGCCGGGGTTACCGGCATGCGACACAATTTCCGCTTCGCGCTGATGCTGTTTCGCGTTCAGCACGTTGTGCGGCACACCTTTGCGCTTCAACATGCGGCTGATGGTTTCGGATACTTCGACGCTGGTGGTTCCCACAAGAACGGGACGCTGCTTTGAACGCATCTCCTCAATATTCTCAAGAACGGCGTTGTATTTTTCGCGCTTCGTCTTGTAAACAAGATCGTTCATGTCCACGCGGATCATCGGCTTGTTTGTCGGAACAACGACAACGTCGAGTTTATAAATATCGAAAAACTCTCCCGCCTCCGTTTCTGCTGTACCCGTCATGCCCGCTAATTTCTTGTAGAGGCGGAAATAATTCTGTAGCGTGATTGTTGCAAGAGTCTGCATATCACGCTCAACCTTGACACCCTCTTTTGCTTCGATCGCCTGATGCAAACCATCCGAATAGCGGCGGCCGGGCAGAAGGCGTCCGGTAAACTCGTCAACAATTTGCACTTTCCCGTCGTCGGTAACGACATACTCGTCATCTCTTGCATAGAGGGAGTACGCCCGCAACAATTGCGTGACCGTGTGAATCCTGTCGCTGCGTTCAGCATACAAGCGATTCAGTTCATCCTTCTTCTGCTGACGTTGTTCCGGTGTCAACGAGTCGTCGTTTTCCAGAATGCTGAACTCCGTCCCCAAGTCGGGCAGCACAAAAAAGTCCTTGTCGGTCACCATCGGCGCGAGAAGCTCACGCCCCTTATCCGTCAAGTTGATCTGATGGTTCTTTTCATCGATTGCGTAATACAACTCGTCGTCAATTTCGTGCATGCGAGCCGATTGATCGCGCAAGTATTCCACCTCGGTGGTTTGAACGAGTCTCTTATGCGCGGGTTCTGACAGAACCTTCATCAAGCGCGGATGTTTCGGCAAGCCCCGGTTGGCCCGCAGCAACAATACGCCGGCTTCATCCTCTTTTCCCGCTTCGAGAAGTTTCTCGGCTTCAGCAACGATCTTTGATACGAAGGTGTGTTGTGCATTGACAAGCCGCTCGACTCGTGGTTTCATCTCGTCAAACTTATGATCTTCCTGCGAGGTCGGTCCGCTGATGATGAGAGGGGTTCTTGCCTCATCAATCAATACCGAGTCAACTTCGTCGACGATGGCGTAGTAGTATTCACGATGAACGAGATCGACTTTGTCCACCACCATGTTGTCGCGGAGATAGTCGAAACCGAATTCGTTGTTGGTTCCGTAAGTAATATCACAAGCATATTCCTTCCGCCGCTGGAAGGAATCCATCGTGTTCTGGATGCACCCGACGGTGAGTCCGAGAAACTCGTACACCTTCCCCATCCAGACGCTGTCGCGCTTGGCAAGGTAATCGTTCACTGTCACGATATGCACGCCGCGGCCCGGCAGGGCGTTAAGATATACGGGCATTGTTGCAACGAGGGTTTTTCCTTCACCTGTTGCCATTTCGGCTATTTTGCCCTGATGCAAAACCGCTCCGCCGATCAACTGCACGTCAAACGGGATCATGTCCCACACAACCGTGTTGCCCATGATGTCGAACTTCTGACCCACAAGCCTGCGGCAGGCATCCTTCACCGCCGCGAACGCTTCCGGAAGCATTTCATCCAGCGTGTCCGAGGTTATCTCGTCGCGTTCTTTTTCCAGTTCATCGAGCTTTGTGGCAACTGCTTCGCGCTCGGCACCTTCAAGTCCGGCGAGTTGCTGCTTGGTTGTTTCGATTTCTGCTTCGATATCTTTGATGGCTTCATGAATGCGGGCGCGGAATTCATCCGTCTTCGCCCGCAACTGGTTGTCAGAGAGCTTTTGATATTCTTCGTAGAAGGCGTTTATCTGCCCGACAAGCGGCTCAAGCGCCTTCACGTCCCGTTCGTGCTTACTCCCGAAAAGCTTCTTCAGAACACCAAGCATCACACACCACAGTTGTTAATGTTGAAAAATTCGACTAAATATAGACAGATTTTCAATGTCAAACAAGACGATTACGGGCTCGCCGAACATACTACACCTATGACCTCAACTCGATTAGTTGTGAGAGAATACAAAGCGTTCACAGGCGCTGCACTCTGCATATTTTTGATAGCGGGATGCTCGACCAAAACCCTGCAACGCGTTCCTCCACCTTCACCCCCGACGGGAGAAGACACAACAGCGATGCAGCTGATGCCCGAGTTCGCCATTGCCGAACCGGTGTTTGTCAAACCGAGCGCATTGACGACACTCAGCGGATCGGCGTATCAACACGTCAAGGCGAGAATTGACTCGTTGATACCGGATTCACTGTTTCCGCCCGCTCACATCGGGCTGAAGATCACATCGTTGCGAACAGGCGAAACGTTGTACGAACTTAACGCCAACTCGTTGTTCAATCCGGCATCAAATCAGAAGCTCTTCACATCTGCTGCGGCGCTGGCAATTCTTGATGATGACTTCTCCTTGCCGACTGTCGTCAGCGTTGATACTTCTTCCAATACCATTTTCATCAAAGGATTCGGCGATGCACTTTTTTCGATGAGAGATTTGGATTCACTCGCCCTGCTTACAGCATCCTCCCTCCCTCCAAAAAGAACGTGGAAAGTAGCGGGCGATGCATCATATTTCGACAGCGTGTATTGGGGGTACGGCTGGAATTGGGATGATGAGCCGGAACCGTATCAGGCCTTCATCAGTCCACTAATACTCAACGGGAATTCAATAAAACTGATTGCATCACCGGGAAATAGGCCCGGCGCCCCGCTTGCTGTACGGACGGAGCCTCCGACAGATTTTGTGGTGATCGAGAATAAAGGAATAACTGCAAGGGATTCATTGTCAATACCGTTGAAGCTGACACGAGTCTTGCGGGAGCGGCGGAATATCCTCACCGTTGAAGGTGAGATGTTGCCCGGCACACGGGAACAGACCGCGGAATTGAGCGTTCTGGAACCTGAGCGCTACACAACTCACGTGTTTGCCGGGCGATTGAGAAATCTCGGTATTGCTGTCTCTGAAATTGTCATCGACACCGTGACTGTGGAGGCTTCCGAAGTTGCCCGAATCTCCCGCCCTCTTGACACACTCATCGCTTACACTAACAAGGAAAGCGACAATCTTTCTGCGGAAGTATTGCTGAAGGTGTTAGGAGCGGAGTCGAAGGGATTGCCCGGCTCTGCTGCAAAGGGGGCGTCTGTTGTGAAGGAATTTCTTGCCGATCTCGACATCGACACCAACTTAATACGAATCGCCGATGGTTCGGGATTGTCGAGAATGAATCTTGCCTCGCCGGCTACAGTGGTACGATTGCTTGAGAAGATGTACGACTCGCCTCACTTCGAGCGTTTCAGCAACTCACTTTCGATTGCCGGAATTGACGGCACAACACGCGCACGCATGAGACGGACGTCCGCTCAAGGAAACATGCGTTCAAAGACCGGCACACTGACGGCAGTTACTGCACTTTCCGGCTACATGCTTACCGCCGACGGCGAGCCGCTGGCTTTTTCAATGATGATGATGAACTATCCTGCCGAATCCCAGACATACAGACGCGTGCAGGATCAAATTGGGGTCTTTCTAAGCCGGTTGAGACGGTCGGCTTTCTGAGAACAAGAAAGCCCGGCTCCTCACGAAACCGGGCTTGTTACTCTCGGAAAATCGCCGGATTCTACTCAAATCCCCGAATCCGGATATCACCGCCGGAAGTCCGTGCATGAATCGGGTTGCCGCCGCCGTTTACCGTTCCGCGAATCCGGCTGTCACTCATCTTGCCGGACATTGTAATCGGAAAGTCGCATGTCACATCACCGCCACTCGTCGAAGCATCAATCGTGGCGCTGACGTTTTTCGGCATCATGATATCAATGTTGCCGCCGGATGTTTCGGCAAACACTCCCTGATTCGATTCTTTCACTCTCACAGTGATGTTGCCACCTGACGTCTCTGGCCCGGACCTTCCCCTCGATCGTCGTGAGGATTACGTTGCCGCCGCTTGTATGCACGTTCACATCGCCTTTCACGTCGGAGATTTTGATGTCTCCACCCGACGTTTCCATCCGCAGCATGCCCTCAACCTTCTCTGCACGGATATTCCCACCCGAAGTCTCCAAATCAACCGAGCCGGCAATTTCGGCGAGCGAAATATCTCCGCCCGACGTACCGCCATTCAACTTGCCCTTGACGCTGTTGACGGTGATATTGCCGCCGGAGGTTTCCATTCTGAGATTGTATTCCCCCGGCACCTTGATGGTGTAGCGGACTTCAAGATCATTATTCCCCCAATTGAACCACCGGCCCGAACGGGGGGTTCTCCCGCGTACTTCAACGCCATCGGATGTTTGCGATGCCGTTATCTCAAATTCATCGACATCACGTTGCCGCCCGCGCAATGTTGCGTACACCGATACTTCCTTTGCATCCGTTCCGGCAATATCTACCGAACCGATGTCCGTCTTGATGATGAATGTGCCGCCCGGCGTTGCTGCAAACTTCTTGTCAAATGTCTTCTCCGCCGCGCAGGCATAGATGAAACTGACTGCATAGATGATGAGCATTGCCAATATGATTCGGACTGTTCTATTCATTGATCTCTCCTGAAAAGTCTGGATTGATTGGATGACGTCACTTTGTTAGACGGCACTTTTGGGGAAAAGGTTGCACCAGCGGACGCACATCTCGCACCAATTTGCATGATGAACACGAACCTTCTGATCCATTCGTGTTGATAGTGTAGATTCGCGGGCTGTTATTCTATTTCTCCGCTCTTTGCTTTTCCCCTGCTATTTCGGTACCATTTGAGAGAAATTGACCTTCTTTCTTGTACAGCAGGGATGAACCCCTCTTTGAAACGTAATCGGCTCTTGCTCATTGTTGTCGGCTTTCTTGCCGGCTGTAGTGCGGATTCTCCAAAACCGGAGTCGCCTCAACCACCACCTACCGCGGAAAAATCAGTGATTTCCATCCCACAGTTCAGCGGAACTCGCGCATTCGAGTATCTTGTGAAGCAGACTCAATTTGGCCCGCGCAATCCGAACTCGCCCGGACATGCGGCGTGTGTGATTTGGCTGGAACATACACTGCGGCAGTTTGCCGACGAAGTTGAACTCCAGAAATTCAAAGCCCAGGGGTACAACGAGACGCTTGCTCTCACAAACATTATTGCGCGCTTCAATTCGCAGGCAACGAGCCGCATTCTGCTCGCCGCGCATTGGGATACGCGTCCCCGTGCAGAACATGATGAAGATAAAAGCAGAAGAAACGAGCCGATCATCGGCGCCAACGACGGCGCAAGCGGAGTGGCGGTTTTGTTGGAAATCGCCTCACTGCTGAAGAGTCAGCCGCCTGCCATCGGGGTTGATATTGTTCTGTTCGATGGAGAAGACTACGGCTACGAAGGTGATCTTTCAAAGTACTTTCTCGGCTCACGCTATTTCGCCAACACAAAGCCGGCAGACTACAATCCGAGGTTCGGGATTTTGCTGGATATGGTAGGCGACACGTATCTTGAGATTCCGAAGGAACTGAATTCGATGAAGTACGCCCCCGACATTTTGAATCTTGTCTGGTCGAAGGCGAAAGAACTCGGGTACACGCAATTCGTGGACGAGCCGGGCGAGGAAATCAACGACGATCATCTCCAACTCAACATGGTCGGAATCAAAACCATCAACATCATCGACTTCAACTATCCCGACCCGTCACACCGCTTCTGGCACACACATCAGGATGTGCCGGAACATTGCAGCCCCGAAAGTCTTGAAGTTGTCGGAACTGTCGTCACACACGTTGTGTACACTCAGCAACCCTGACTCCCCTATGTCCGCCGCGTACACCGAACTTGAACTCGTTGCAGACGAGCAACTCCGCGAACAACTTGTCGGCATTCTCACGCAACTCGGCTTTGAAGGATTTTGGGAAGAAGGAAACGTCCTTCGATGTTACATGAACAAAGAACGGTGGAGTGACGGCCTGTTCGCTGAAGTTGAACGTGTCGTCAAGACTGTGCATCGGTCGGGCAATTCGGTTATTCCGACAATTTCCGTCAGGGAACTAGAAGCTAAGAACTGGAACGAGGAATGGGAAAAGACTATTCGGCCCATTCACGTCACGGATCGCATCGTTATCACACCGACGTGGCACAAGTACGAAGCACAGCTCGGCGAGCTTGTTCTCGTGATCGATCCGAAAATGTCCTTCGGCACGGGCTATCATGAAACAACGCGGCTCGTTCTGAAATTGATGGAACGGTACGTGAGGCAAGGAATCAGCTTACTGGATGTGGGAACGGGAACAGGTGTCCTGGCGATTGCAGGAATCAAACTCGGCGCATCGTCGGCCGTGGGTGTTGACAACGACGAATGGTCGTACAGCAACGCGCTTGAGAACCTTCAGCTCAATTGTGTTGAGAATCCGGTACGGATTATTCTCGGAGAACTCTCGTCCGTTCCCTCCGGCACGTTCGACTTGATTGTTGCCAACATCCAGCGGAACGTGATCGAGCCGTTGCTTCCGGAGATGACATTAAGATTGAAACCGGGAGGAACAATCATCCTTTCGGGCTTGCTGAATATTGATGAAGAACCCATGAAGAAAGCGATTGCGGATTACGGACTACAGATTGCGGAAACGCTTTCTGAGAACGAATGGATTGCGTTTGTCCTGCAAGCCGCAATCCCCAATCAGTAATCTGTACTCAGATGCGCATCGCCTCAATCGACATCGGCACCAACACCGTTCTCCTTCTTGTCGCGAATGTCGATAAGAATGGAGACATTCAGCGGCTTGCCTATGAACAGCGCATTCCTCGACTCGGCAAAGGCGTTGACGGCTCCAGAAATTTGCAAACCGACGCAATGCAACGCGTGATTGGCGTTTTGCAGGAATACAAATCCATCATTTCAACCTTCAACGTCGAAAAAACGGTCGTGTGCGGAACAAGCGCAGTTCGTGACGCGACCAACAGGCAAGCGTTTGCAGAACTCGTACACTCCCACACAGGATTCGAGCTTGAAGTGCTCAGCGGCGAGGATGAAGCGTACTGGACATATCGCGGAGCAATCAGCGGCATACCCGGAATCACGAAAGCAACGGTGGTTGATATTGGCGGTGGCAGCACAGAGATTACCATCGGTAACGATAAGACAATCATCGATTCCATCAGTCTCGACGTCGGCTCCGTTCGGGTCACCGAACGCTTCCTGAAGCACGATCCGCCGACGCATCCCGAACTGGAGGCATCTATTACGCTGGTTGAAGACGAGCTTGCCAAAGCAGGCCGGTTCGATTTCAAGGGCTCGACATTGGTGGGAGTAGCAGGAACAGCAACATCCCTTGCGATTCTTGCTCAAGGACTCAAGGAGTTTTCAATTGATGCCATAAGAAACTACAGACTCGATCTTGACACAGTGTATCTTCTGTTCAGAGCCTTGCGGGCAATGCCTTCGGGTGAAATTCTCGCACAATCGTCGTTCATGAAAGGCCGGCACGATGTGATTGTTGCGGGAGTGCTGATTCTCCGCGAGATTATGGCGCATTTCAAATTCAAAGAGATGATTGTGAGTGAACGGGGAGTACGGTATGGATTGGTATTGCGAGAATGGGAGAAGAATTCGAAATCCTAATGTCGAAACTCTAAACAAGCTCGAATGTCTGAAAAACCAAGTCCCAAACGATATGATCTCGAGGAACGAACCGAGGCGTTTGCAAAAAGGGTTGGAGGGTTTGTTGAAAGATTACAGAAGACAATGTCGAATCTTGAATATGGCAAGCAACTCATTCGCTCATCCGGTTCGGTTGGCGCAAATTACATTGAGGCAAACGAAGCATTAGGGAAAAAGGACTTTCTTATGAGAATTAAGATTTGCCGAAAGGGAGCAAAAGAAAGCGGCTATTGGCTTCGACTGACACAGTGCAACGAAGCCACAGAAGCAGAACGAGCGGCATTAATTCAAGAATCAACCGAATTGATGAAGATCTTTTGGCGCAATCTTGACCAAATCGCAGTAGAACCGGTTTTGTTGTTCAGGTTTTCTCATTTTGAATTTGTTTAGTATTTCGATATTTGATATTAGGATTTCAATCTAAGGAACACCATGAAACAATTTCGCGAACGTTTGGGCAAAGAAGTCATCCTCTTTGACGGGGGCGTCGGCACATACTTGTACGAAAAAGGAATCTTCATCAACACGTGCTTTGATGAACTGAATCTCATCAATCCCGACATCGTCAGCGAGGTGCATCGCGACTACGTGAACGCCGGCGCGGACGTGATCGAGACGAACACCTACGGCGCTAACCGCTTCAAACTTGCTGCACACGGACTCGAAACAAAAGTCCACGAAGTGAACCTCAAAGGCGCACAGATTGCAAAGAAGGTTGCCGGGGATTCCGTTCTCGTCGCGGGATCAGTCGGACCGTTGGGCGTGCAAATCGAGCCTCTTGGAAAACTCTCGTACGACGAAGCAAAGGATGTTTTCAAGGAACAGATCAAAGGCTTGCTCGACGGCGGCGTTGATTTGATTATTCTCGAAACATTCTCACTTGTCTCGGAGCTTGTCCAGGCAATCCGTGCAGTTAAGGAACTCAACCCCGACATTCCCATCATTGCCCAGGTCACCATCAACGACGACGGCAATTTGTTGAGCGGAGCGTCAATTCGGAGTTTCGTCGCCGGCGTTGCAGACTACAAGCTTGACGCCATCGGCATGAATTGTTCCGTCGGCCCGAAGACGATGCTCGATGCGCTTGAGCAGCTCAAGCCGCTTACTCGCTTGCCGATTTCCGTTCAGCCGAATGCGGGACTTCCGCAAAATGTCGGCGGAAGAAACATCTATATGACATCTCCCGAATACATTGCCGAATATTCGAAGCGATTTATTCAAACGGGCGCTGCGATTGTCGGCGGGTGTTGCGGAACAAATCCCGAACACATCAAAGCCATTCGCCGTGCCGTCAAGGCGCTTCAGCCCGTCAAGCGTGTCGAGATGCGTGTCGCCGATTTGAAAGTCACGGCGCCCGAGGCGGTGAAAGTCTACGAAATGAGCGAGAAATCCCGCCTCTCCAACAAATTGCTTCGCAAAGAATTTGTGACGCTGGTAGAACTCGTTTCACCCAAAGGTGTTCTGCCTGTGAAAGAAGTCGAGAAGGCGCGCAAGCTGTTTCACTTTGGCATTGACGCCATCAACATTCCTGACGGGCCCCGTGCAAGTGCCCGCATGTCGGCACTCGCTCTTGCAGTTACCATTCTTCAAAAAGTCGGCATTGAGCCTGTGTTGCATTTTGCCTGCCGCGACAGGAACGTGATCGGCATGCAGTCGGATTTGTTAGGCGCGTGGGCGCTCGGCGTCCGCAATCTCATCGCCATCACCGGCGACCCGCCGAAGTTGGGCAACTACCCCGACGCAACCGCTGTGTTCGATGTTGACGCAATCGGACTTGTCAACATCATCAATCGTCTCAATCACGGTCTCGATCTTGCCGGCAACCCGATCGGCGACCCGACGGGGTTCTGCACCGGCGTCGGATTCAACCCCGGCGCCATCAATCTTGATGAAGAAATCAGAAGATTGGATTGGAAGATTGAAGCCGGAGCCGAGTACATTGTAACGCAGCCCGTGTTCGACATTCGCATTCTCGAAAAAGCAATGAAGCGGATTGAATACGTGAAACTGCCTCTGTTGTGCGGCATTTGGCCGCTTGTCTCATACCGCAACGCCGAGTTCATGAACAACGAAGTCCCGGGCGCCAGCGTGCCGCCGGATATTATGGACCGCATGCGCAAGACAACGACGAAAGAAGAAGGTTTCGCCGAAGGCGTGAAGATTGCCCGCGAGACGTTTGAGCGTGTGAAGAATGAAGTCGCCGGCGTGCAACTTTCGGCGCCGATGGGCAGGATTGAGGGGATATTCTCGATCCTGAAAAAGTAAGTACACACATGAAGCCGATTAGACTCAGCAGACACGCAGCGGGTTACATCGAAAAGAGAGGCTTCACACTCTCGGAGGTCGAAGATGCCATCCGCACAACTCCGTGGGAACCTTCAGAACTGGGAAGATTGGAATGCAAAAAGAACTTTGCGTACAATAACGTGTGGAACGGTAAAGAATACGACACTAAGCAAGTAAGGCCCATTTTTGTTGAAGATGTGGGCGAAATTGTCGTAGTGACAGTTTATACCTACTATTTCTAACGGAGGATAAAAGTGAAGATAAGCTATGACGCAGAAGTTGATGCTCTCTCAATCACTTTTCGTGAGACAACAGTTACGCCTCACCACGTGGCGGAGGGAATCGCCTTCGACTACGACAGCGATGGAAAGCTCGCCGGTATCGAAATTCTTGATGCAATGAAGCGGTTCGGTAACAAGGAGACGCTGCGCAGGGTTGTACTTGAGGGAGTTGGGTTTGCTGGAGAAGAAAAGCAGTAGGCAACAGGGATACTCAGCATTTTGGCCAAATGAAAGATTAACCGTGAAGGCATGAGGAGTTTTCCGGGCTGTCACACAACCGCGAACTTTCCGAGAACCGTGGCAGCAACACTGTCCCCAACAGTACAAAAAGCGGCGTAGAACCCGTGATGAACCGCGCGAAAGGAACATCAGCCATGGAAGGTATCAATGTATGCATGTGACAAGATATGACCTCACATCGGGCTGAAGAGATTTTTCGAAAACTTCATCGCGAGTACCGACATCGATGGGTCATCTATGAGCAGACTGTTGCTTAGTACATTACCAAGGACATAATCTGGTTGGATATCGGATGCGGCAAGAACGAGAATATTGCGGATTTCGGACATTTGGCCAAGAAGGCCATCGGTATCGATGTACTCGACCATCCTGAGCGAGTTGAAGCACCATTTCTCCTCGCAGACATGCGCAGCATTCCGCTTCCTTCGGAGTATGCCGACCTTATCACATTGCGCTTTGTGGTGGAACACCTTCAGAAAATACCAGCAGATTTCTCGGAAGTGTTGCGGTTATTGAAACCGGGCGGAAATTTAATCATCTTGACAACCAACAGCTGGAGTCCCCTGATATTCCTCCCACGACTGGTTTCATTCCGAGTAAAACGTTGGGTCATTCAACACACATTTGGCGTGCAGAGTGACGACATTTTTGAGACGTACCATCGTTTCAACTCCTTTGGGATTATGAAACGTGGAGTCCCGCCACTAAGGCTGTCAAGGCTTGATTTCATTGAACAGGTCCCCTTTGACAAAGCGCTCCTTACCATCGTATTTGGACTTTGGTATTCGATGGTACGGTTCTCACCGCTCAAATACCTCAGAAGTAATCTTCTCGCGGTTTTTTCCATGAATTCACGGATTGACCACAGAATTCAAGAATAATACAGGATGGCTATTCCTCAATTCTGTACAGAGTACTTGTAAGACATTCCCGCTATCTATAGTACCCCCGCAGGGTCCAAGAAACCGTGACAGCAACAGTGTCGTCACGATGCCATCAGCGGACCGGATTCCGCAACGGCAAAGGAAAAAAAGTCACATCAAAAACATATGAAACACCATGATACCACAGACACTCGGCCCCATGTTTGCTGTGCTTGCTGCCGCATTGGTGCGGGCGGACAAACGCATTGTCCGGGAGCTTATGGATGCCGGCGCTACAAGCGCCGACCATGCGATCGCCCTTGATACGGCACGGCTTCGCCGCATACGCATTCCGCGTCTCACCAACGCCGGCGCATTGATACGTCTCGAAGACGGCCGTTACTATCTTGATGAAGCGGGTTGGCAGAAGTATCGCGTCGCCCGTAGAACGCGCATCGTGGTGGCTGCGATAACGGCAGTTTTCGTCGCAATGTGGTGGGCAGGCAGGTAGGTTGTTTCAGGCCCGCCCGGCCATGCGGCTTATAACATGCCGGAGTTTTGCCACAACGTACTCAACATCTTCCGTCGTGTTGCTTTTTCCAAATGCAAACCGCAGCGTCGCCCGTGCCGTCTTTCCGTCCCGTCCCATCGCCAGCAGAACATGCGAGGGCTGCATGCTTCCCGATGTACATGCCGACCCGCTCGTAACGGCGATTCCCTCCAAATCCATATTCATCACTAACATCTCCCCTTCAAGTTGAATCTTGCTGCTGTCGAATGAAATGTTGAGGATATTCGGAAGCCGTTCGGTCGGGTGGCCGTTGATGATTGCTGACGGGAACTGGTTGCTGATTGCGGATTGGAGATTGTCGCGAATCGTTGCAAGCCGTTTCATTTCAACTTCCATTTCGGAAACCGCAAGCTCAACGGCTTTCGCAAAACCAACCGCAAGAGGCACGTTCTCGGTTCCCGGACGCTTGCCTCGTTCTTGTCCGCCGCCGTGAAGCATCGGTTCAAGTTCAGTTCCCTTCTTCACATACAACGCCCCGATACCTTTCGGCCCGTACAATTTGTGGGCGGAAAGGGTCACTAAATCTACTCCCAACTCTGCAACATTCAGCGGAATCTTGCCCGGCGTCTGAACGGCGTCGGTGTGGAGGGGCAGGCCTTTCTCATGTACCGCTTCCGCTATTTCTTTGATTGGCGAGATGGAGCCGACTTCATTGTTCGCGTGCATGATCGTAACGAGGCAAGTCTTGCCGGTGATTGCCTGCTTCACCTGATCAGGAGAGACGATACCGTTCGCATCAACCGGCAGAACTGTTACATCAAATCCCTCCTCCCTCAACATCTCACACGGTTCCAGAACGGCAGGATGTTCAGCAGCCGATGTGATGATATGATTCTTCCCTTTCTTCAAACTCGCTTTTGCTATCCCTCGAATCGCAAAGTTGTCGGACTCGGTTCCGCCGCTTGTGAAGAACACTTCGCCGCTTTGCGCACCAATCGCTTTTGCGATCGTCTCCCGCGCCTTTTCTAACGCCGACTTTGCTTCTCTTCCAAACGAATGAACAGACGACGCGTTGCCGAACGCCTCCGAAAAGTAGGGACGCATTGCCTCGAAGACTCGTTCATCGAGCGGGGTAGTTGCGGTATGATCGAGATAGACGCGTTTCATCCTTGTTGCTGGCGGATTTGATTATACGGTGAATGCAACTTCACGGGCTCTGTTGTTTTCGAGCGGAGCCGGAGGTTCAGCATCTCGACAAACACGGAGAATGCCATTGCAAAGTACACGTACCCTTTTGAGATGTGCTGGTCAAATCCTTCAGCAATCAGCGTCACGCCAATCAGCAACAGAAAACTCAGCGCAAGCATTTTCACCGTCGGATGACGTTCGACAAAATTGCTGATAGCGCCCGCCGACAGCATCATCACAACAACGGCAATCACGACGGCCGCTATCATGATCTCGATATGTCGTGCCATACCGACTGCTGTGATCACCGAGTCAAGCGAGAAGACGATATCGAGGAGGAGAATCTGAATGATGATGCTCGAAAACTTCGCTTTCACCTTTCCGGTAGCTTTTCCCTCCGAGCCTTCAAGCTTGTCGTGAATCTCATGCGTGCTTTTCCCAATCAGAAACAATCCGCCCAGAAGGAGAATCAAATCCCTGCCGGAGATCTCGTTTCCGAGCACGGAAAACATCGGAGCCGTCAAGCTCATTACCCACGTGAGTGAAAGGAGAAGAAGAACACGCGTAATCGTCGCCAACGCCAGCCCGACCGTACGGGCTTTCGCCTGCTGCTCAACGGGAAGCTTGCCCGAGAGAATCGAAATGAAAATGATGTTGTCAATCCCCAACACAATTTCCAGAACAGTAAGCGTCACCAACGCGACCCACGCTTCAGGGCTTGTCAGTATTTCCATATAGAAGGAAAACCCTCCGTGTTGTTACTCGATATTGCCGGATTGCGCCAACTCCCGTATAAAATCTGTGATGCTGCCGTAGAACTTTGCCGAATCGGCAGTATGCGCAGTGTTGTGCCCTCCCGCGGTTTCGACGAAGAACTTCGGTTCCCGCGCCGCGTCAAACAATCGCCGCCCGAACTCAATTGGAATGATCTCATCATTGACTGCATGAAGAAATAGTGAAGGCTCGGCCACAGCGTGCATACGACTTTCAGAATCGAATCTGCTCTTCATCATCCGGTTAATGGGAAGAAAGGGATACCGCTCACGCCCGACGTCGACTGCCGAGGTGAAAGCCCCTTCGACAATAAGCCCTGCCGCGTCAACTTCTGAAGCAAGATGAATTGCAACTGCGGCACCAAGCGAATATCCGAAGATAATGATCCGGCGTGGCGAGATGTGCCGCTGATGGACGAGATACTCGAACGCGGCCCGCCCGTCAAGATAGAGTCCCTGCTCACTCGGCGAACCCTCGCTCAATCCGTATCCGCGATAATCGATTGCAAGTACGTTGAGTCCGAGATTTCGAAGCGCTTGATACTGCGCCACATATCCTCGGGACGAGATGTTGCCGCCGTTGCCGTGAAAATACAGCAGCCAGAACTGTGACGTATCCGGCATCAGTGACGGAACAATCCAGCCGACGAGTTTGACGCCGTCGCTTGTGTGAAATTCGACCGTTTCAATATTCATATCGAATTCATCCGCGCTGCGCAATCCTTGGCGGGGAAAGTAGAGAAATGAATCTTCTTTGACATAATACCATCCTATAATTCCGAAGTAGAGAACGATGATCGGAATTGTGAGATAGATGAGAGTACGTTTCCAGCGCGCCATTGTTGTTTTTCGTGGGATGTACTATTGATGTGAACTCTGCAACGATGCAAGCAGTTCCCTGATTTTCTGAAGGCGGGGCCGGTCAATTGCTACGCGTACCGGAAGGGTTGCGGCAAATTCCAGAACCCGGCGGGCTTCATCTTTCCTATCCCAATCAAGATAAAGAACGCCCAACTCGTAGTGATGTCGCATCACGTCCGGCGCAAGCGAAATGGCTTTCTTCAATGCAACTTCTCCTTCTTCAAATCCTCCCTCGGGAAGTGTGCCGAGAAACATCGATGCAAGCTGACGCTCAAACCAGCTCACATTGCCGAGAGCCCTGTAGAACGAACCGCGAATGGAATATGCCGCATCATCATCCGGATTGAGAGCAAGTGCTTTGTCGATTTCGGAATGTAACTCGTTCGTTAACCGGATTTGCTCTTTCATTCCGGCATTCAGCGCAAGGTAGCCGAGCGTGGCGGCAAGCCAAGTATGTCCCTCCGGCTTATCGGGAGCAAGGGTGATGCAGCGGCGCGCAAATGTTTCGGCTTCCCGGAAGTGCTTCTCGCCTTCGCCGTTTTCCTTCACTTCTCCCTCACACACATAGACTCGCGCAAGCCGCCAGAGAAGTTCCGAATCATCCGGATACGATTGCAGTTCGGCTTCGTACGCGGCAATAGCCGTAGGATAATCGATCCGGAAAAAGGCTGCGTCGCCAATGGAGACGTTGGCGGGCGGCGGGAAGAGGAGACCTGTTAGGATAAATGCGTAGAGAAAGAAGTTCAAATGAGTTCTTTGAATTGTTCGATAGTGAGTCCAGCATCCTTGACGATACCAGCCATCGTGTACGCATTGACGGGGTTGTTACGAGGGATAGTGAGAAACCGCGTACCGTTAGACATTATGATGTGCTTCCCCTGACGTACGATGCGGAATCCCGACTTTTCCAACGCCTTCACTGCTTGAAGGTGATTGATACCGGGAAGTTTGGGCATAACTCAGACTGTTACCTCAACAACACGAACTTCCTGATCTTCGAGCGAATCAGAAACCGCTGCAAGGTATTCTGCTATCGCCACTTTGATGTTCTCCAACGCCTCATGCTCCGTTTCGCCCTGCGACCAGCAACCCGGAAGTGCCGGACACGAAACGCTATAACCCTCCTCCGATCTTCGGAGCGCAATTCTATACTGCATAGTCATGTCAACCTCCTATCTCAAAAAAAATACACAATCCCGCGACGAAGTACAATCAATAGAGAGTCTGGCTCCAACTTACTTCCTCCGTTCGGTCGGTTTGCCTTCAATCACAATCACAAACTCACCCTTCATCTCTTTTGCTGAGAACCTCTTGTGCAACTCAACGGCATTACCGTAGAACATCTGCTCGTCGGGCATGGTGAGATTGAATGCAACACACATGCGCCGTGTGTTGGCAAACGTGTCGGCAAGATCTCTGAGCAGAGATACCAGCCTGTACGGCGTATCCATCAGAACGATTGTGCGTCGTTCTTGCATAAGCTGCTTCAACTCGGCGCGGCGCCGCTCTTTTTTGGGAGACAACCAACCGTAGAACACGAACTGATCGATCAAAAACCCGGACACAGTCAGCGCCGGCATGAGTGATGAAGCGCCGGGAATCGGTACAATTTTTACTTTCTGATCGATTGCTTTGCGGACAAGCAACTGCCCCGGATCGGAAAACACCGGCGTGCCACAGTCGGAAATGAGGGCTACGTTCTTGCCCGATGCGAGATGCTGAAGGATGTTATGCGATGCGGCAGCTTCGTTGTGTTCGTTGAGCTGTTCAACCGGTTTCTGAATCTGAAGGTGGCGAAGCAGGCGTTCTCCTTCTCGGCGTTCCTCACAGACAATCACATCGGCCGATTTCAATACGTTCAATGCACGAAACGTGATGTCGTCTACGTTGCCGATGGGTGTGGCAACAAGGTACAGTATCCCGCTCATCTATGCTACCTCATCCACCTTCACAGGCTCTTCAGCATGCCGGGCTGCCAGCCATTCGTTCAGTGCCGCCATGATCAGCGCCGTCGCCGGCACCGCAATCAACAATCCCACAAATCCAAGAAAGTAGCCGAACACCAACAGGCAGAGAATCAACAGCACGGGATGCAGCCCGACTTGCGTGCCGATGATTTTCGGAGCAAGAACTGTCGCTTCGAGAAGTTTCTGCGAGAGATAGAGAATAACGACGCCGAGGATCTTAGCCAGAACGGCTCCACCACTGAACGCAGCAACAAGCGACGAAACGACAAGACTCGTGATGAGTCCGACGTACGGAATGAAATTCAGCAAGCCGGTCATTATTCCAAGAACCAGCGCGTACTTCACGCCTAAGAACCAGAGTACAACTCCCGAAAGGCTACCCTGAAGGATCGCCACAATAATGGCCCCGCGAAGATATTTCCCGATAATGCGGTCTATTTTCTGCAGCGTATTGACAACCCCGTCCCGTTTGCTTGCAGGAATGAGAGCCAGCGCATTCTCAGAAAGCGCCGGCAGATCTTTCAGCAAATAGAACATAATGAACGGGATGATGACTGCGTTGATGATGTGAAACACCAGCGACGAAAATCCGCTCACGAATCCGAAAATCCCCTCAAGCAAAGTCCGCAACAGGTCCGAGATGCGGGGGGAAATTTCCCTGCTGATAATCTCTTGTGCATCCTCAACCGAGACGCCGAACCGCGCAAAGACGGAAAGAAACTCGCCCGACTTCAGCCTCTCGGAGAACTCGGAGGCGATATGCGAGGCGACCGCAAGGATGTCCTCAAACTGCCGGATGGCAGGCGGGACAAAGAAGAGGATGGCGGCAGCTACAAGTCCAAACAACATTAGAACAGAGACGAGCGATGATGCCCAGCGCGGAATTGACCGTCGCTGCAGTTTCACCACTATCGGATTGATCATGTATGCGGCAAGAAAGGCGATGATAAACGGAACGAGAATGCCGATGATAGAGTAGAAGAACCAGAGAAGGAATACGAGGACGGAAAGCCACAGCAGTCTGCGGGCAAACTGTGATTGCCGGATCGGATAGAGAAGAAAGGCTAACGCGCCAATGATAACGAACGGAGAGACAACGGGTGCCACGCTGTAGCCCAGCGCAAGCAGCAGAATTACTGCCAGCACAAGAGTCAGAATCTCGGGGAGTTGTCGGGGTTGTTCGTTTTCCACTGCACCCTCATCTGCCGGTGTGACCAAAACCGCCGGCACCGCGTTGCGTCTCTTCGAGCGTCTCCCTCTCTTCCCATGTAATGCGCGAGTAGCGGGCAATTACCATTTGTGCAATGCGTTCGCCGCGTTTGATGACGAAATCCTGTTTGCCGAAATTTGTGAGAATGACTTTCACTTCGCCGCGATAATCGGCGTCGATGGTGCCGGGAGAGTTGAGAACTGTAATCCGGTGCTTGATTGCCAGCCCGCTACGCGGACGAATCTGTGCCTCGTATCCCTCAGGAAGGGCAATTGCGAAGCCGCTCGGAATGAGCGCCGTTTCGCCTGCGCGCAGCACAAATTCTCCCTCGACTGCGGCGCAGACGTCCATGCCTGCCGAGTGTTCGGTTGCGTAGTGAGGAAGAGGAATGTCTTCTGCACTGCCGTTAATCCGCGTAATCTGGACTTTGGGTTCTGACATAACGGGAGACTATAGTTGTGACGGGGAAAAAATGATGAGTCAATATATCCGATGCATGGTTGAGATGCAATCGATTGAGATCATGCTTTAGAATACGAAAGCCCCGCTCACACAGGGCTTTACAATAACAAGTCTATCTGATTTCAGAATCGTTTACCGCAATGCATGAACAATATCGGGCGATTTTCTCTTCGCTGTACCGTTAGATTTCATGACACGTTTCTCAAATTCGTCGCGGAACCGCTTGATCATGCTCTGCACCGGCCACGCCGCCGCATCACCGAGCGCGCAAATGGTATTGCCTTCGATGTTGTTGGCAACATCTAACAGCAAATCGATATCCTCCATCGTCGCTTCGCGGTTCTCAAAGCGCTTCAGAATCTTGAACATCCAGCCCGTTCCCTCGCGGCACGGCGTACACTGTCCGCACGATTCGTGATAGTAGAATTTCGTGATGCGGGTAATAACGCGAATCAAATCCGTATCTTCATCCATCACAATAAGTCCGGCGGTACCAACGGACGAACCTGCCGCCTTCAATCCGTCCGCATCCATCGTTACGCCTTCGATTGCATCACCCCGCATGATCATTGTTGATGAACCGCCCGGGATGATAGCTTTGATTTTCTTGTTGCCGGGAACGCCGCGCCCGTATTTTTCGCCGATGGACGGGTTTCCGTATATCAGATCCGTGATCAGAACGCCTGTCGGTACTTCATACACGCCGGGCGCATTGACGTGACCGCTGATGCCGACGAGGATCGGCCCGGGATGTTTCGGGTGACCGATCTTTGAATATGCTTCCCAGCCCATCCGCAGAATGAGCGGTACGTTGGCGATCGTTTCGACGTTGTTGATCGTCGTCGGGCACCCCCACAAGCCGAACTGTGCGGGAAACGGCGGCTTCACTCGCGGGTAGCCCCGTTCGCCTTCCAACGAATTCATGAGGGCCGATTCTTCTCCGCAGATGTATGCGCCAGCTCCGCGATGAATGTAGAAGTTCGTGCTGAAATTTGATCCGAGAATATTCTTGCCGATGTATCCCTTTGCGTACGCGTCGTCCACCGCCCTCTGCACCATCTTGATCCACTTATTGTACTCTCCTCGGATGTACAAGTAGATTGTCTGCACACCCATCGCGTACGCAGCGATCAATCCCCCTTCGATCATCAAATGAGGATTGTCTTCAAATATCTGCCGATCCTTGAATGTGCCCGGTTCACTCTCATCGCCGTTGATGCAGAGATATTTCGGCTTATCGGAGTTTTTAGGCATGAACGTCCACTTCAGCCCCGTGGGGAAACAGGCACCGCCTCGGCCGCGAAGATTGCTTTTCTTCACCTCGTCTGTCACTTCTTCAGGCTTCATGCCGAGGGCTTTGCGCAGCATCTGATAGCCGCCGTTGGCTTCGTAGACGTCAAGCTTGTGCAGATCAGGTATATTGGGAAGAATCAGTTTTTCCATCTCATCAACGTTAATTGCAGTTTAATTTTCGGTACCGCGTAACTCCGTAGTGTGCAAGCCGATTGTTCAACATGCTGCACAAAGGAACGATTTCAGGTTCTCACAGAAATAGTCTGCTTCCGTCAAGGTAAGGCTATTAATTTCTGACCCTCTTGCTCGCATCAAGAACAGTTATACCGACAACCTCCTCACCTTCGTAACGAATGATTATATTATCATCGGTTATTTCAGAATCATCGGCATGACTCGGCTTCTTGAAGCTGATATACAAAACGTCAGCCTCTTTGTCGTAAGAAGTCCATATTCTCGAATGCGGGACTTTCAAGAGTTCCGGCACAAGAGCCAGCACTTCTGCTATTTCTGTCGCTCCCATATCTTCTTTCTTCTTTCGAGCTGCTTCATTCGGCCTGTAAGAAAGGCCGTAATCACAAAGCCGTCGTTGGCATTACTTTCCCGGTAAACCACAACCAGATGTTTGTTGCGTTCAATGTGTCTAACGGCAAGGCACTCACCTGAACTTCCTTCAAATATGATATCCGGATCTGAAACAACTTCAAGAACTTCGTAATAGTAGCCGGCAAGTTCGGAGTGTTCTTCTGTTATGTGAATCCACCGTTCGCCCGGCAGCCTAATGGGAACATCCCGTTTTGACCTGACTATATCCACTGTTCCATCAGAGTTGTCGGTTCAAAAAAACAACTACTTCAGCTCACTCAAAATCCTGTCCACCTTTGCTTCGTCCAGATTCTCGTAGTACTCGTCGCCGCATTGCAGCATCGGAGCGTAGCCGCATGCGCCAAGACATTCCGCTTCCACCAGCGTGAAACGATTGTCGGGTGTTGTCTCACCCATTTTCACGTTCAACCTGTTCTCTAAATGCTTCACGATTTTGTCGCTGTTGCGCAGCATACAGGAAACATTCGTGCAGACTTCAATCTTGTGCCTGCCAACCGGTTTGCGGTTGAACATGGTGTAAAATGTAACGATGCCGTACACTTCATGCGGAGGCATGTTCACCAAACCCGCAACGTACTTCATTCCTTCTTCCGAAATCCAGCCGTGTTCATCCTGCCACATCCACAATGCGGCAAGCACAACCGGACGCGGATTGGGATAATGCGTTTTGAGTTCTTCTATTTTCTTGAGATTCTGTTCGGATAGCATAGTATGTTGGATTTCGAATTACGAATTGTGAATTGCGGATCGGTTCAATTCGACATTGAAAATCCGCAATTCGAAATTTACTTATCCGCTTCCCCCATCACCGGATCAATGCTGCCGATGATTGCCACGATATCGGAGATCATCCCTCCCTTGACCATCACCGGCAAGGCGGAGAGATTTACCATCGAGGGGCTGCGGATTTTCAACCGCCACGGATGCCCCGTCCCGTCGCTCACAAGATAGAAGCCCAGTTCACCTTTCGACGATTCGATGCCTTGATACACTTCGCCAACGGGCGGATCAATGCCAAGATTGATGAGCATAAAGTCGTGAATCAACTCTTCCATTTTCGTGTAGATGCGATCTTTCCGGGGAAGGACCTTCTTCGCCTCATTGGCATGAATGGGACCCTGCGGCATCTTCTGCAGGGCTTGGCGGAGAATTTTGGCACTCTCGCGAGCTTCGGAAAATCTCACATAGAATCGTGCAAGCGAATCGCTTTCCTTCGCCGTGATAACATCAAAATCAAGCTCGTTATAGACGAGATAGGGATTATCGCGACGCAAATCACGCGGCACGCCGGAAGCACGGAGAATCGGGCCCGTCATTCCGAGAGCAATACATTGCTCCTGTGAAATGAAGCCAACATCTTCACAACGGTCGATGAAGATTTTGTTGGTGAAGAGAAGGCCTTCCACTTCCTTCAACGACACATCAAACTCATCGAGGAACTTTGTGAGCATAGCGGTGCATGTGTCGGTCCAGTCTTGCTGCAGCCCGCCGATGCGGGTGTAGCTGGTTGTGAACCGGGCGCCGCAAAGCACATCGTAGATATCCAGCAACTTCTCGCGTTCCCGGAACGTCCACAGCAACACTGTCAGCGCGCCGACATCCATCGCCATGCTGCCGACGGCAACGAGATGTGAAGCGACGCGGGCCATTTCACAGATCAAGACACGGATATACTGCGCCCGCACCGGCACCTCAACACCGATCAGTTTCTCAACCGCAAGAACATATCCGACGTTGTTGGAAAGCGGTGAAAGATAGTCGAGCCGGTCTGTATGCGGAATGAACTCGTGATATGTCGAGTTCTCGCCAATCTTCTCATAGCCGCGGTGAAGGTATCCGAGCTCGGGCACAGAATTGACAACGGTTTCGCCGTCGAGTTTCACAAGCAACCGCAGCACGCCGTGCGTGGCGGGGTGTTGCGGCCCCATGTTGAGAACCATCGTGTTCTCAAGCGGATCTTCGATGGTTATCGTCGTGTCGGCATCTTCGAGGGCTTGGAGGATTTGACTTTTTTTCGGGTGGTCGGCAACGAACATAGCAATCGATTCAGGTTACTTTCTTGGAAGCGGGATCGAGTCAGGGATTCCCATCAGGGGAAAATCTTTGCGGAGCGGATAATACGCATATTCTTCCGGCATGTACATGCGGCGCAAGTCGGGGTGGCCGAAGAACTTCACGCCCATCATATCGTAGGTCTCGCGTTCGTGCCAGTTGGCCCCGGGCCAAACACCCGTTACCGTCGGAACAACACAATCATCCTCATCAACCAAAACCTTCAGCCTGACGTATTTGCTGTTCTTGATGGAGTAGATGTTATAGATAACTTCGAAGCGCCCCTCGGGCCTGTACATATCCACGCCAAGCAGGTCGATTATCAAATCAAATGAGAGTTCGGGATCGTTCTTGAGGAATTCGCCCACTTTGACAATATCGTTTTTTTTGACTTGAACCGTGAGGTCGCCACGGAATTCGCTTGTGCCTTCGATGCTGTCCGGAAATTTCTCTTTGAGTTTGCTGACTATGAGTTCGTTCATTGATTCAGATTTGGTATTGAAGGAAGAGAACCTTACGCAGCTACGTGAGCCTTTTCGATTTCTCCCGCTTCATTGATATTAATCGGCCCGCCGCTGATGAGATGTCCGAGCGTCCGGTCACCCTCAACTTTTCGTTGTAATGCTATAAGCGCATTCAACAGATTCTCGGGCCGTGGAGGACAACCCGCAACAAAGACATCAACCGGCATGAACTGATCGATGCCCTGAACAACAGAATACGAACGGAACATACCGCCGCTTGATGCGCAGGCTCCCATGGAAATTACCCACTTCGGGTCGGGCATTTGGTCGTAGATCTTGCGAACGACCTTGGCCATTTTGTATGTCACTGTCCCCGCCACTATCATGATATCACATTGGCGCGGAGTAAAACGCATTACTTCTGAGCCGAACCGCGAGATATCGAACCGTGGGGAGGCGGTTGCCATCATCTCAATAGCGCAGCACGAAATGCCCATCGGCATCGGCCAGAGGGAATTCTTGCGTGCCCAGTTGATGGCCGCGTCAAGCTTCGTGACCATGAAGCCGTCTTGTTCCAGTTTCTCTAATCCCATTTTAGCGCTCCTTTCCTCCATACATAAACAAATCCGACTACAAGAATCAGAATGAACACAGTCATCTCGACAAACCCGAACAACCCCAGCTCCTTGAATTTCACCGCCCAGGGATACATGAAAACGATTTCGATATCGAATACGATGAACAGCATCGCCACCATATAGAATTTGATCGAGAACCGTTCCCGCGCCGTTTTTACCGGCTCCATACCGCTTTCGTAGGTCGAGAGTTTTTCGTCGCTGGGACGCTTCGGCCCGATCCACTTGTTGATATTGGCTAACACAATACCGAACACGATGGCGACTACCATCATGATCCCGATGGGAACATACTGATCTATCATCTACAGACCTTAAACAACATACGAATAAGAAATATTCCGTGGAAAAACCTTAGAAAAGGTAGGCAAAACTGAGCGGAAAGGCAAGTTTTGGGCAAATTCACCGGATCTAAAGCCGCGGGTGCCGCCGTACATTGCTTAACAAACAACGGCACCCTGAGTATGTGCTGAACAACCTATTGCAAGCCTTGATACATCCCGTCGATGAGGTCGGCGAATTTCTCCTCAACAACTTTTCGTTTCACTTTTTGAGTTGGCGTTAGCTCGCCATCTTCGACAGTGAACGGCTTTGCAAGAAGAATGAATTTCCGGACGCGCTCGAAGTTCGCAAGGTCTCGCTGTATGCCCTCGATATCCTTTTCGATAAGTTGGTTGATTTCGGGATGACGGACGAGCTCGTGATTGTGAGCCAATGCGATCCCCTTCTCCTGAGCATACGTTTTCAATGCATCAAAATCGGGAACAACCAACGCTGTGCAGAACATCCTCCGGTCGCCAATCAGCACGAACTGTTCGATATACTTGCTTGTCAGGAACAGATTCTCAATCGGTTGCGGCGCTATGTTCTTTCCTCCCGAGCTGACGAACAAATGCTTCTTCCTGTCGGTAATCTTCAAGAACCCGTCATCATCAAATACGCCGATGTCGCCAGTATGGAACCATCCCTCATTGTCAATAACTTGAGCGGTTTCTTGCGGCAAGTTCCAGTATCCTTGCATGATGTTCGGGCCGCGGGAGAGGATTTCGCCATCGGGCGCAATCTTCACCTCAACATTCGGAATGGCCCTCCCGACTGTGCCGAAGCGGTACTCGTCGAGTCTGTTTGCCGAAATAACGGGCGATGTTTCCGTGAGCCCGTACCCTTCCAGAATCGTGATGCCAACGGCTTCAAAAAAATCGCCGAACTCCTTCGGGAGAGCTGCTCCTCCTGACACCATGAACTTCATTCTGCCGCCGAGCTTCGCCCGAATCTTGCTGAGAACGAGCTTGTCGGCAAGCGCATGTTTCGCCTTCAGAATCGGGGAGAATTTCCGGGCCTTGCGGGCGGCTGCAAACTGCCTGCCTGTTTCGATTGCCCAGAAAAACAACTTCTGCCGCTTCGGCGGAGCCGCATCCACCGCTTTCATTATGCGACTGTGCATGCGCTCAAAAAGGCGGGGAACTGTAGTGATGATATGAGGGCGGACTTCCGTCAGGTTGTTCTGGACTGTCTCTATGCTTTCAGCATAAGCTACAGTTGCGCCACAGGCCATTGCCGTATAGTTGCCAGCCATTCTCTCAAACGAGTGACTCAACGGGAGGAAGGAAAGCAGAATGTCGTTCTCTTCTATTTTGATACAGATTGCCGCGTCCCGGATGTTGCTGCAGAGATTCCAATGCGTCAGCATCACGCCCTTCGGATTGCCTGTGGTTCCGGACGTATAGATGAGCGTCAGCAGATCATCCTGCTTTACCAGTTTGCGCGATTTTTCGACAAGGTCGGGCTGCTTATTCTTCAGTTCCTCTCCGAGTGTGAGCAGATAGCCGAACGAGAGAACATTTGCGGCCCCGGCATCCACCCCCTCATTCATGACAATGACGTGTTTCAGCGTCGGAACGGATTCGAGCGACTTCAGTACTTTGTTGAGTTGAAACTGATTGGAAACGATAACCGCTTTCACGCCGGCATCGTTGAAAATGTACTCATTCTGCTTTGCTGTCATTGTCGGATAGACGGGAACGCTAACGGCTCCCAACGCCGCAATCGCCTGATCTGCGTAAGCCCATTCCGGCCGGTTCTCGGCAATAATGCTTATCATATCCCCCCGCTGAAGCCCGAGAGCGGCTAGCCCAAACGCCGTCAACTCGACTTTTCTGCGGACTTCTGCATAGCTGATTGGCTGATACGTCCCGTCCTTCTTTACCATTAGCATCGGACGGGTGGAGTTGGCGAATTTCGACGTGATCCTGTCGAACATTTCAGGAATAGTTGCAAACTGCACTACAACTGACATAGCTGACCCTTTTCTTGTTTGATTGAACTATCGGGTGGAGCGTTACAGCCGGGATGGTTATCGGGAGATGATAATTTCCGCACTCAATATATTCTCTCCCACATCAAAAAACAAGGTATACCGTCCAAAGTTCGCTGTAAGATTGGATTGTGGTGTAGCGGAGTCAGATTAGAGCATAGTGTAGGTTGATAAACCGATAGCTTGCGAAGTTGCATACTATTGTTCACTCATGTTCATATCGCAGTATTTTTCAGTTAGGCTAAGTGATTGATTTTATTGACGGAAAAATTTTGTTTGAAATTTTAACTTGACTTCGGCGTGTGGCGGTGTTATATTTTGACCCACCAAAAAGAAAACAACTCCTTCTACAACACAAGTTCTTTCTGTAACTTATTTATTGACAGCAAGTTGCGAGAACGGACTTAGAAAGTAGAAAGAAAATAAGAATCCCCTAAAAAGCCCGAAAATGAGCAGTAGAGACGGGCTTTCGTTTTTGCAAAATAACAGAAGTCAGCAACACTAGAATGAAGGGTCAGCCCATGGCGAACAAGGAGATATCCCCCGCTCCAACAGTTTCAACCAAACCCACCCAGACTCACGCAGCGAAAACATCACTCGACCCGAACATCACCGACCTTGCATTGGATGCAAAGGACTATTACGGCGATAACGATCTCGCCGCCGATGTTCTGCGTTCGAAATATCTCGCCCCGAACGAACAGGGCCCGATGCACATGTGGAGCCGCATAGCCCGCGCGCTTGCCTCCGTTGAAACAACGGAAGCGAGCAAGGAGTATTGGTACAACCAGTTTTTGAATTTGTTGTTCGATTTCAAGTTCGTCCCCGGGGGTCGCGTAATGCACGGCGCCGGACGCGAAGAGGCAAAGCGCCGCCCGACACTTTCCAATTGCTACGTCATCCCTATTGAAGAAGACAGTCTTGAAGGCATCTACCGCTGCATCACCGAATCGGCGATGGTGTACCGCACAGGCGGCGGCGTCGGAACGGATTTGTCGATTCTCCGTCCTGAAGGCGCTTCCGTCAACGCGACGATTGATCACTCGCCCGGCGCAACGGCGTTCATGAATCTCTTCAGCGAAAGCACAAACACCGTTTCACAAGCCGGACGCCGCGGCGCATTGATGCTGACGATTCGCGTCGACCATCCCGACGTCGAAAAGTTCATTACCATCAAGAACGATCCGCGACGCATCAAGGTGCAACATGCCAACATCAGCGTTTTGCTGACGCATGAGTTCATGAATGCCGTAATGAACGACGCCGATTTCGATCTCCGCTGGGGAGGCAAAGTCTATCGAACCGTGAAGGCAAAGGAGTTGTGGTATAAGATTATCAAGAATGCCCACGCTTCCGCCGAACCCGGAATTATCTTCTGGGATACGATGAAGGACTATCACAACGTCGAGTACGCGAACCCGCTCACAAGCACGAATCCCTGCGGCGAGCAGCCGTTGGCGTCGTACACAGCGTGCAATCTCGGCAATATCAATCTGGCAAAGTTCGTGGACGGGAAGGGCAATTTCATGTACGACGAGCTTGCCGAGGTAACACGCATCTCAACCCGCTTCATGGATAACGTGGTCGAGTACAACATGCAGAACCACGCCCTCGACAAAATAAAGAAAGCCGTCGGCTCCGACCGGCGTATCGGGTTGGGCATTACCGGACTTGCCGACGCGTTGGTGATGATGAAAATCAGATACGACTCGCAGGAAGCCCTCGATGCCACGGAAAAGATCATGCGCGTAATCCGCGACGAGTCGTACAAAACTTCCGTAGAGTTGGCGAAAGAAAAAGGCTCCTTCCCCCTCTACAAATGGGAAGGATATTCAAAGAGCAAGTTCATCCAGGCTCTCCCGAAGGAAATCAAGGATGCTATCAAGAAAAACGGCATCCGCAACAGCACGGTTATCACGGTGCCGCCGGTTGGTACGGGATCCATCGTGGCGCAGACAAGCTCCGGCATTGAGCCGATCTTCTGCACAAGCTATCGCCGAAAGGTAAAGAACCACGACGGCGACACGTACACCGAATACAAAGTCTATCATCCCCTCATTAAGAAGATGTTCGGGGATGATGAGAATCTGCCGGATTACGTGGTAACGGCACACGACATCGACCCCTACTTCCGAGTGAAAATGCAGGGAGTGATTCAGAAGTATGTGGATAGCTCAATCTCCTCGACGGTCAATCTTGCCGAAGACGTTAGCGTTGAAACCGTAGCCGACATTTACATGACGGCATACAAAGCCGGACTCAAAGGCATTACTGTTTACCGCGAGGGAAGTCGGGAAGGCATCTTGCAGACCGAGGAGTTTGCCAAGAAGAAAGAGAAAGGCTCGGCAGCCCCGGCATCTGTGCAGCGGGTTCCCCGCAACCGCCCGACACGAACCTACGGCGTTACCGAACGGGTAAAAACGGGCGAAGGCACGTTGTATGTGACCATTAATGAGGATGAAAACGGCATTTGTGAGGTATTTTCGGCAATTGGCAAGGCAGGCGGCAATGCAGCAGCACAAAGCGAGGCCATCAGCAGGCTGATTTCGCTGGCGTTGCGTTCGGGCATTGAGCCGCGTGAAGTAGTGAAGCATCTCAAAGGTATTTCAGGCCCGATGCCGGTGTGGGGCGGCAATGGCGAGCAGATTCTCTCAACTCCGGACGCCATCGGCAAGGTGCTTGAGCGCTACATCGAAGAACGGGAGCAAGAGGGAATGAGGCTTTATCGTGACGAGGGAGCCCCGGCGGTAAAGATCATGAAAGGCGTACCGAAGAAGTCAACTGCTTCCGATGCCACACCCAAGACGAGCATGGCTTGCCCCGAATGCGGAACCAACGTTGAACATGTCGGTGGCTGCGTACTGTGCCAGAACTGCGGGTGGAGTAAGTGTTAACATTTTGTAGGACGGTTAAATTAAACGCCTCTACAACACAAAGAATAACCCCGTTCGATCCTGACATGTAAGGATTGGGCGGGGTTCTGTATTTGTATTCTTGCGCCCCTCCGGGGCTTGGGTAAACTTCTTCTTGTTCGAACCCACTGCTTACGCAGTGGGTTATCGTTTGTCGTCCCTACGGGACTTGCGCACTTACATGCTGGATCCATCAAGCCAGGGGATGGCGAGAAGGTTCCAATACGCCACGAAGTTCGCCGAGACAACGCTAAACAGGCTGGGAGACCTCGCAGAGGCGGCAGAATGCCGCTGGCCTCATCACACCCGCAACCCGGAAACTGCTTCCGCTTCCCTCATCATCCAGAGAACTCCCTGTTGTTGCACCCTCAAGCCACGAAGTGGCGGGCAGACCTTAACCCACGACGAAGTCGTGGGAACGCGCTCAACACACACCGGAAAAGCCTCGGAGAGGCGAGAGAACGCTAAACAGGCTGGGAGACCTCACAGAGGCGGCAGAATGCCGCTGGCCTCATCACACCCACAACCCGGAAACTACTTCCGATTCCTCATCATCCAGAGAACTCCCTGGTGTTGCACCACCAAGCCACGGAAGTGGCGGGCAGATCTCAACCCACGACGAAGTCGTGGGAACGCGCTATACACACACGGTTGAGCCTCGGAGAGGCGAAAGAATGCCAGCCGAGCCCATCGAATCAATCACATCCCCCCAATCCTCTTCAAAAACTCATCCTTCCTCCGCGTTGAAACCTCCACCTCCGAGTTGTCGGTCATAGTGACGTATCCGCCAGTGCCTTTGTTGTACTTTTTGATATGCGAGAGATTGATGAGATGGGAGTTGTGAACGCGGAAGAAGTTGTACTCCGAGAGAAGTTCTTCAAACTCCTTCAGAGTCTTTGCCACCGTCAGCTTTTGCTTTCCTTTGAGGAAGATGCTGGTGTAGTTGACATCCGACTCGCAGCGAATGATATCGCCCACCTGCAGAAACTCGAATCCGTTAATCGTCGGAACACTGATTTTCTTCGAGGCGCCTTCAATCGTTTTCAGATTATGGAAAAGAACATCCAGCTTCTGCGACATTTCTTCTTTCGAAATTTTAGCCTTCAGCCGATCAACTGCCTGCAGCAGATCATCAGGGTCGACCGGCTTCAGCAGGTAGTCGGCTGCGCTGAATTTGATCGCTTGCACGGCATACTTCTCGAACGCCGTCGTGAAAATCACCTCGAAGCGAATCTCACCGATTTGCCGCAGTAGATCAAACCCTGTTTCGCTGCCAATCTGAACATCTAAAAAAACCAATCCGGGCTGCGTGCTGTGAATGGCCTGGATTCCTTTTGCTACCGAATCGGCAGTCCCCGCCAAGCGGATGGTTTCAGCACAATGGGTTTCCAGCAAGCCGCTTAAGCGGTCGATGCAGGATTGTTCGTCATCGATGATGATTGCAGATATCATGAGTCTTTCAGGAATAATACAATGCCACAGAGACACAAAGGGACAGAGGGCTCAAGATCGTATCCAACGTCTTCTTTGCTGATTCAATCGGTTGTAATAAGCGGCAGCTTCACTTCTACCCTCATTCCTTCCGGCAAATCGGATAACTCGACTGTTGCATCGGCTTGCTTGATCTGATTCAGAATATCAATGCGTGCCTTCGTGATTTTGATGCCGTACGATTGCTTCTTCTCCCCTTCCTGCACGAATGACTGCCGATTCCGCCCGATCCCGTTGTCCTCGACAATGCAATTGATTGATCCGTTCTGCCGCTCGATTTTTATCTTGATTTTTCCGCTGCCGTCCTTGTGGGCGATGCCGTGCCAGATGCTGTTTTCCACAAAGGGCTGAAGCAATAGCGGCGGGATGAGCGTTGTTTCCTTATCTATCGATTCATCAACATGCACTTCGTACACGAATTTGTTGTTAAGGCGCATCGCTTCGAGTTGCATGTAGAGTTCAAGAGCCTTGAGATCATCCGACAGAGGCACTTCCTTTTTCTCGGAATGTTCGAGGATAAGGCGCATCAGTTTGGCAAATTTCGTCAGGTAGTAATCCGCCATTTTAATGTCGTGTTTCGAGATGTAGTCGCTGATGGAGTTGAGTGAGTTGAAGATGAAATGCGGGTTCATCTGCGAGCGAAGGGCTTTCATTTCAGTTTCGGTTACCTGCATTCTGAACTCCGCTTCCTGTCTCCGCTGGTCGGCTTCGGTTCTTTTCTTGTAGAAAAGGAAGCTCGACACGCCTGCAACGAGAAGAATCGCCACTCCTCCCATAATTGAATTGTTTTGAATGCGTTGCTGCTTCAGTTTCTCAAAGGCTAATTCTTCCTTCTTGTTGTGTTCGGCTCTGAGAAGCGCCTCTCGTTTCTCGAACTCGTACTGAGCAGCCCTTACCTCTATTTGCGATCTGTTCTTTTCGCTTGCAACGCTGTCGCGTAACTCTACAGCCTTCTTGTATGCGCTGAGGGATTTGGAGAATTCGCCCTGAGCTTCATACGCAACGCTCAGTTCCTCCCACGCAAAGGACTCCCTGTGCACAGATCCAATCTCGCCCGACAGTTGTATTGAACGTTGCTGAAACGCAATAGCTTTTGCGTATCGCATAGACGCGGGTATTCCGCGTTCCGCCAAAAAACCTTCCGGCGCCATCCGATAGATTTTGCCGATCTCATACAGCGTCACGGCAAGGGCATTCTTGTCGGCGAGTTCTTCGTAGAGCTTGAGGGATTTTTCAAGATACTCGATGGCCTTCGGGTAGTTCCCGGCTCCGTTATAAATTATACCGATACTGTTGAAGTTATTTGCGACACCCTTTTTGCTGTTCAGCGACTGATTGAGCAGAAGAGCCCTGTGGTGGTACTCAAGAGCTCGTCTCGTGCTGTCAAGGTCGTCGTACACGTTGCCGATATTGCCAAAGGCATTCACAATGCCCCGGGTGTTGCTGGTCTCTTCATACAGCGGCAAGGCCCTGAGCAGAAACTCCAGCGCTTTGTGCGAATCGCCCATGTTCTTATAGACCAAGCCGATGTTCGAGAATACATTGGCGAGCCGCTTACTCCCGGTCTTCTCGTAGATGTGCATCGCTTTGAGATAGTATTCCAAAGCGTTTGCATAGTCGGACAAGCCGAGGTACACAACTCCGATGTTGTTAAACGTATCACCTTTGCCGTCTTCGTCACCGACGGTTTCATAAGTGTCAAGCGCTTTCAAATACATTTCCAACGCTTTGTCGTACTCGGAAAGTGACCAGTAGTTTATTCCTTTGCAGCGGTAAGCATAGGCGAGTTTTGCCGGATAAGAGAGTTGTTGAGCGAGAGAAATGGCAACGTCTGCCAGAACCAATCCCGAATCAGGATTTGAATAAGGGTAGTGTATGTACGCAAGTTCAGTGAGAAGATTGATCTTGATGGTGTCTTCGTGAGGATGGTTGCGGAGGGCAGTCAACAATGAATCGAGCCGGGCTTGCTGGGCAATGCCCGGTTGAACACAGAGACAGACAAGGACGAGTATTTTTCTCACGAAACCCTCCAGAATACAGAAGTTCAGAAATCCCCCTAAAAACACACGTCAAGGAACGAAAGCCGTTTCCGCGGATATCAGCCGTTTGCGGACGAATAATCAGTCAAAGCCACCATCCAATAGATGGTGATGGTAATCCCCTCCTTACCAATATATATTAGCCTCCGACAAACCGCCACCCACAACCCCTATAGGAGGCAGTATGAACAACAAATTCCTCGATCTCTACAAGCCGTTTCTCGAATACATTGATTCGGGAAAATTCTTTCGAACCCCGTTCGGCTGGCTTTACGCCATTCTGGCCGGATTCAATCTGCTGGTTCCGCTGGTGATTCTCTACATTGCCATCGACAATCAACTCTTCAGCATGGGCGCAGCGTTCTTCTTTGCGTTTCTGATTTTGTGGGTCGTAATTGCCGCAGCAAGCTGGCTCGGTTGCCAGATCTGGTGGAACCGCCGGCAGGTTTTGGCTGCGATGAGCAGTCCCGATTCGGAATTCGTTGCCACGCCCGTTTACGCGCATTTTCTCCAGACCTGCGGCGAGTGGTGCGGCAGCTGGATTGCCATTGTTGGCGCCGGTGCAGGGTTCGTAAGCGGTATCTTCCTGCGCGACGGCGGACTGGGCTACATGCTGCCGATTCCCTTCCTTTCGACAGGTGGATTCATGTCAGTCGTTATCATGCCCATTATCGGATTTCTCATCATCGTCTTAACGCGGGTTGTTGCCGAACAGGTCAGAGCGTTGGTGGCAATCGCAATCAACACAAAACGATAGAAAGTCGCAAGCTGAAGTAGAGAGGCTCTCCAAACTTCCTCTCTGCGGGTGAAATGGCAAGTTACATCTCAGATGTGGAACAGACACGAAAGATCAGATTATGACGAAGCATCCAATCCTCTTTTCATTGGTATTGTCTTGCATTTTCATCCTTGCCGCCTGCGACAGCAGCCTCAGCGGCACGTACACATCCCGCGGCGCGCTCATCAGCCAAAGCATGATGTTCAAGCCGGGAGGTAAAGTTGAAGTGACTGCAATGGGCATGACGCAGGAGGGCAATTACGAAGTCGAAGGCAAGAAGGTAAAAATCAGCATAGCCGGCTCGACGACGATTCTGACTATTGACGAGAAGGGCTGTCTCGACGCCGGCGGAATGGCGGGCACGTTCTGCAAGGACTAACCTGTATGTTCCCGATAATTCCCACAAAAGGAGCCAATAAAAGGAGAAAGAGAATGAAGAAGTTGTACGGAGGATTTGCAGCTCTGCTTACTATCCTGATAGTGTTGCCCCAAGCAGGGTTGAGTCAATGGGTTCAGGCAAACGGCCCGTACGGTGGCTGGGTTACTGCCGTTGGTGTGAATCCCAACACCGCGACACTATTCGTTGGAACACTCGGCGCAGGCAACTTCCGATCCACCAACAATGGCGCAAGCTGGACTGCTTCAAATGAGGGTTTGAGTTTTGGCGGATCCTATTTTGGAGGGGTTGCGTTCGCTGCAAAAGGGGCCAACATGTTTGCCGGAACAGCCGCCGGGATATATGTTACCACAAACAACGGCACAAGCTGGACCAGTACAACGGCGACGGGAGCACTCTCGCTCCTTGTGAATGGAAATGACATCTTTGCCGGGACCTCCAGCGGCGCCTTCCGCTCGACGAACGACGGAGCTTCATGGAACCCGATTAATACCGGATTGACCACGTCGCGGGTCAATGCGCTTGCGGCAATCGGTTCCAGTGTCTTTGCGGGAACACAGGGAGGCGGCGTATTCATCTCCACGAACAGCGGGGCGAACTGGTCGCCCGTTATTTCGGGCCTCACCAACCTGACAGTCAACTCGCTCGCCGTCAACGGGACAACACTCTTCGCAGGAACCCTGAGCGGAGTATTCCGGTCAACGAACAACGGAGGGAATTGGACAAGCGTGAGCGCGAATCTTACGACGGCGCTACTTGTATCGGGAGGGAGTATTTATGCTGGCGGCAGCGGGATTTCAGTTTCTACGAACAACGGCGATAGCTGGGCACCGGCGGGCACGGGGCTGACGTTTTCCCTCGTTTCGTGCCTTGCGGCAAGCGGCTCTACTCTGCTTGCAGGTGGCGGATCATATTTTGCCGGGCTGAATATTTCCACCAACGGCGGCGTCTCATGGAGTGAATCGAATACGGGTATTGCCGCAACGCACGTTCGTGCAGTAACTGCAAGGCCGAACGGAACCGGCGGGTTCGATCTCTTTGCCGGAACGAATGAGAACGGCATCCATCGTTCCACAGACGGCGGCAATACGTGGGTATCCTTCCGGACGGGGTTTAATGCTGCCGTCGTTAACGCCCTCGCACACAACGGGTCCACCATCTTTTCAGGGAGCTTTCTCGGCGTACAAACCTCAACCGACAACGGCGTAAGCTGGACGACGATGAATGCAGGTCTGCCCGGAAATGCAAGTACGAATGCGTTCACTGTTTTGGGATCGAACGTCTTTGCGGGAACCGCTTCGGGTGTGTACCTTACAACCAACAACGGCGCAAACTGGACCCAGCGCAACAGCGGTATCACGAGTACCGGCATCAACACGGTAACGGCTCTCGGACAGAACCTCTATGCGGCAGGAAACGGCGTGTTCTTTTCGACTAATGAGGGAGTCTCCTGGACGCCGATCGGATCGGGAGTGACAAGCACCAATACAAGGGCAATTGCATTCATCGGAACGGATATTTTTGCCGGAACGCAAAACGGCATCTTCCGCTCGACGAATAACGGGGCCAGCTGGACTTCTGCCAATACAGGACTGAACAGCACAAATATCTACTCGCTGGCTGCGTTCGGCACAAACCTCATTGCAGGAGCCGGATTCGGACTCTACATCTCTACCAACAGCGGAGGAAACTGGACTGCCATTAATACCGGATTGCCGGAGAATCTGGGGATTATCTTTCCCATTATCTACAACATTACTGTTGTCCCGTTTGCCACAGGCACGACGATCTTTGCCGGAACCGCAAGCATGGGCTTGTGGCGTCGGCAGGCATCGCAAGTGACAAGCGTTCAAACAGCTACCTCCGGAAGGCCCGAACAATTCAATCTTATGCAAAACTATCCCAATCCCTTCAATCCGACAACCACGATCGAATTTCAGATTGCAGAGGGAGGATTTGTTTCACTCAAAATTTTTGATGTCTTGGGTAGAGAAGTGAGTATTCTCGTGAACGAACATCTGAAGCCCGGAACATACAAGACAGAGTTCAACGCGGATGGACTTGCCGGCGGCATGTACTTCTACCGGCTCGAGTCGGGAGGTTTTACCCGGACGAGGAAACTGATTCTACAAAAATAGCGAGACGCGAAGAAATAGGTTCATGTTTTCCTTGCATGTCATCGAAAAAACCATAATTTGCAACTTAATTCACTCAACAAAACCTACAATCAATAAGGAGACTGCTGCCATGAAAAATCCCCTGTTCTTTCTCATCGCGCTGACGATGTTGCTCACGACGACCGTCTCTGCAAAGAGCGCCTACGACCAGAACGCCAAGGTCGCCCAATTCGGGATCGGCATCGGCGGACTTGGCGGATTCTACGGTACATCGAGCATTCCCGTTCTTTCGCTCGGCATGGATTTCGGGATTGACCACATGTTCTCCGTAGGAGGACGGGTGGGCTACACGTCCTCAAAATTTGAAAGCCCGCTTTTCATAGCCGGAACTCGATCGTCATACAGTTGGAAGTACACCTACATTACCGTTGCCGGCCGTGGTTCGTATCACTACCCCATCCAGCATGACAAGGTTGATGTGTACGGCGGATTGGACCTCGGTTACAATATTGTCTCGGCAAAGTATGAAGGAGACCCGGCACGCCAGGTGCTTGCGACCGGAGCATCGAGCAGCTACCTCTTTTGGGGTATTCACATCGGCGGCAGGTACTTCTTTTCGAAGAATTTTGCAGCGTTCGGTGAAATCGGCTACGGGTTCGGATTTCTGAATCTTGGCATATCGATGAAATTGTAAACAGTAGGCTGAATTATTGCTGCGATTGCGCCAAGTCACACTTGATGAACGGGTTTTCCGTAATTTTCTTGTGGATAAAACAATCGCCTTAGTCTCATCGGGTCCGCGGTGAGCAACATCATATCCATAAGTTACTTTCATCAAAATTCAAATATAAGGGGAGGTACTTTGTATGAAGCGTCATTTTTTGTTTGTTGCGCTCACTGTTCTGCTTGTGATGGGAACGCTCATAGTCGGATGTAAGAAAGATGATCCGGCCAATCCCGATGCCACATATCCGGTCACAGCACTTGTCTTGAATCCGCAGGGAGATCCGCAGGGTGGCGCCTTGCTGACATTGAAGAACCCGCCCTCGAACGACCCGAAGTTCTCCGCCTTCACGGATGCAGCCGGCATGGCAACAATACAGTCGCCTGCTGGACAACAGGTTCTTATTGCCTCCATCGGGTCGGCGTTTCTCGCCGAAATTCCTGTGAATGTCGCGGCAAATCCGGCGGGAACGAATGCCGGCACAATCAGGCTGGCTCAGAACACTACGGTCAGGGTTCTTGTCATAAAAGCGAGCGCCGAACAATTGGAAACTGTTCTTCGCATTGTTGGATTCAGTTCGTACGATTCCACAACAATTAATGCAATGCGGGATTCCGCTAACGTGGATTCCACACGATTCCTCAACTTCTTGAAGCAATACACACTGATCTTCTCGAATTGCCATGGCGGCACAGAGGGTGGCTCCGCCTATGCGTTGTTGTCCAGAGTGTACGGCAGGTACATTGAGAGCGGCGGAAAGATGTACGGTGGCCATTACAACTATTTCCACCTGCAGAGAATATGGTCAACATTCTACACACAGTTCAACAATCAAGGAAGCCCATCAACCGATACGCTGAAAATCATTGACGCCAATTTGTCGAATTTCGTCGGTTTCTCGGTGGCAAGCTGGGCAACCTCGCTCGATTCACGACGTCTATCGGGATATGAGAAATTCTCCAATCTCCCGACCAACGCAAAAGTATATGGCGTCATCAAGAATACGTCGCCTGAAGTCGGCGTCATTGTTGAGAATTACGTAGGTACGGGCAAATACTTGTGGACTGATTATCACAATCAGGACATCAGAAATTCTGCAACCCTTGTGAAACTTGTCCAGTACTTCCTATTGACGATGTAAGCAGAGATCTTGACCACTAAACAAAAAGCCGACCTTCGGGTCGGCTTTTCTGTTTCTAATCAACTCTGTTCAATCAAATCGGCTTGAAGCGCTCGAACGACTGTCGGCAATTGTCGCAGTAGTAAATTTGTTTGCAGAGTGTCGCCCCGAAAGGACTGTCGAGATGTGTGTGTGTGGAGTTGCAAAACGGGCATGCCACCGGCAATTGCAGTACTGCAACAAGTTCGCCTTCATTCTTCGGCGGAGGGGCAATGCCGAAAGCCCGCAACTTTTCCTTCACTTCCGGCTCCAGCATATCTGTTGACCACGGAGGCGTAAACGTCGTTTCTATCGAAACATTTTCGCAACCGAGAGCCGCAAGCACTGACCGGATTTCCCCCTTCATGTGTTCCATGGCCGGGCATCCGACGAACGTCGGTGAGATCACGACTTTCACCCCGTCTTCTGAAACCGCCACGCTGCGGATGACTTGCATCTCAACCAACGTAAGAACGGGTATCTCCGGATCGGTGATTTTGCCGAGTTCCTGCCAAATTGTAGTCTGATCAATCATCGCCTTTTCCATCACCACTTTGCTCCCGGTGCAATCCGGTATACCGATTGCAAATCTTCAACCAATTGCTGCAGATGTTCCGTGTGGTTCTTCTTTCTTCCACCAAAATCCGGCTGTGTGTGAGTATCGTATGCACCATTCATTTCCTTTGCAGGAACAAGAAGCGACGCGCCTGTCAAAACCGGAACAACACGCTTCAGCCATTCGGCCTGTAAGTCTTCGTTCCCTGGAAAAATCGCCGCCCTAACCAACTCATCTTCCCCGCCAATTTCCTCAAACATTCCCAGCGCTTGCGGAAATGCGGCATCAACCGCAGCTTGCATGCGTGCATGGCTCTCTTCGGTCGCATCGCCCAATCTCTCAACGAGTCCCTGTGCGTGCATGAGATGGTACGCCTCTTCACGCAATATCTTTGCCGAGGCTTCTCTCATTGGCAGATACGCGGAATGAGCCAGCGCTCGCAGACGAACCTGCTCTGCTTCATCGAACAAGTATTGCCGGACTACCGTATAGGCGAAATCGCCTTTCGGGTACGTTACAAACCTGCAGCACGTGAATTCATTCCACGATCGCTCAAAGGCCATTGCGTCGGGCGATTTGCCGCCAAGTTGCTCGTACAGACTGAACCATACAAGCGAATGCCCCAGTTCATCCTGTGAGATGTTGGAAAGTGCAATATCCTCTTCAAGAAGAGGGCCGTAGCCGGTCCATTCGGAATCGCGGTGACCCAACATCAGTTCGTCATCGGCGAGGGCAAGCAGAAACGTCTTCAACGCCTCGCGGGGAAATCCTGTTGCAGAGTCGTTCACCCCGGCATCTCCTCTTTCAGTGGCGCATCGAAATCTTTGGGGTCTCTGTAAGATTTGTCAAGAGTAATGTTGAAGAAGCGTTCGTCCTGATAGTCGGTTGCAATAACATGCTTGGAATTCACAACCCACAAACTGACGCACGGAAGACGGCGGGCGAATTGATCTCGTGCATATTGAAGCGCAATCTGCGGGTCAGGCGCATGCACGGAACCGACATGAATGTGCGGGTCTCCCTTCTTTTTCTGATGAAACACCTCGAACGTGTCAAACTGGGTGTCTGTCATGCAACTGCTTCCTTCTGACGTTGTTTTGCAGCCAGCGCCTCGCGTACCCACCTGCCATCTTCATGAGCCTTGCGTCGAACAGCAAGCCGTTCCTTGTTCATCGGCCCGTCACCGTTAACAACACGCCTCAACTCTTCCCAATCCGGTTGCGTGTAATGCCAGTGGCCGGATTTTTCATCATAGTGGCAGTTCTCATCAGGGACGGTGAGCCCGAGCGCCCGGATTTGCGGAACGATCAAATCAACATATTCCTGACGAACCTGCTCATTGGTTTTGGTTTTGATTCTCCACTTCATCGACTGCGCCGTGTGTGCCGAGAGATGATCGGGGGGACCGGACATCATGAGCGTCGGGTACCACCAGCGGTCGATTGCCTGCTGCACCATTGCTTTCTGTTCCGGCGTTCCTTTCGCAAGCGTAGCGACTAAATCATACCCCTGCTTGATGTGAAACGACTCTTCGTAACAGATGCGCTTCATTGCCCGAGCATAAGGGCCGTATGAAGACTGCTGAAGCATTGTTTGATTCACGACTGCTGCCATATCAACCAGCCAGCCGATCACACCGACATCGGCCCACGACGGCGTCGGATAGTTGAAAACATTCGCGTACTTTGCCTTGCCTGCAAGCAATTCCTCCAACATTTCCTCACGGGATTTTCCGAGAGTTTCTGCGGCGCGGTACAATAGCTGTCCGTGCCCGGCTTCGTCCTGCACTTTCGCAATCAGCGTCAGCTTGCGGCGGAATCCCGGCGCGTACGGAATCCATTTCCCTTCCGGCAACTGGCCCACGATTTCGCTGTGGGCATGTTGCCCGATCATGCGAATAAGCGTTTTGCGATAGTCGTCGGGCATCCAATCGCCGGGCTCGACTTTCTCGCCGCGGGCGACACGTGCTTCGAATTCTGCCAGCTTCTCTTCGTTGGATTTCTCGTTCATTGTTGGTTTGGGTAGATGGTTACGGAATGATTTGCTTCAATATACGATTTCCCGCGTATCGGTTCAACGAGAGTCTTGAGAAGAATTGGGAAAGAATGTTCGGCCAGCAAGCGATCTGAGCGGCATTCTCTGCAGCTAATCGTCGCCGCTGAGATCAAGCGTATATGTGTACTCTACCCCTAAGAGATAGGTGAGCGTAAGCTGAATGCCCTTGACATTTCTGTAAACCGGAAGCTGGGAAAACACACGCACAAACGACGGCCCGTCGTAATACACGATTGAAGGCAGAACGTCATGGTAGGTGCCGCCTGTTGCCGTCAGAACCCGGCGATTGGCGTAATCCAAACCCGCAAAGCGGCTTCGAAGCTGAATATGAAATCCGAAATTCTCGCCGGCCCGATACTCTCCGCCTAAAACTGTGAGAAGCTCATCGCCGACTCGATACCCGTCCAAATTCACTCCCGAATACTTGTACGTTGCCGTCGCCGACAACTGTATGCCTGCGTACTGAAAGAAATGCGAAGCATGAATCCAGCCAAGCAGTCCGATTGCACCGGTACCCGGCTGCAAGTCGATTGAAAGCTGAACACCGTTTCGTTCTTTCGTGAAGCTTCCCGTCGGCAAACTTGCGCCAGCGCCGATTGCCATCCCGAATGGCGACGTAATCGAAACGGGAATAAGTTGATACTTGAAGAGAAGTAGCATGTCGCCGAAACCTGAAGCACGAAACGTCGAAGTTTCGTCAAAGAGTGTCAGGCTGTTTCGTACCGTTATTTCACGGGACTTGTCGCTGAATCCGACACTGCCGAAGATTGAAACACGCTTACTCAATCCGTACTCGGCGGAGAGCGTGAAGTAGCTGACAGCCGCCGTACGCCGTAACGGATCGTCGATGCGAGCCCGTTCGTTGTACGTTGTTGTGAGGGAATTGTACTGATAGTTGACGCCGATGTTGAGCAGACCGGCATTCCACGCCCCACCCTCCAATCCCCTTAACGACGTTGCCGATGCCGTACAACACCCTTGAGCGGATGCGAGTTCAGGGGTTGCGAGAATTGAAATGAGAATGAGAAGAAAGAAAGAAGCCGATTTCAAAGCAGGGCCGGATGATGATTCAGTAGTTGATGAAGACGTCAACCTGTTGTGTTGTGCTGCCACCCGCGTTGTCCTTCACCGTCACTTGAACGTAGTTCGGTCCGCGGCAGCAGAACGAAGCGCTGAACCGAACTGACGCGCCTTCACCAATGATATCACCCGTTGAAGCAGACCATCTGTACGAAAGAGGTTGGTTCTCCGGATCAGTGGCAACAACAGTAATCGTGGAACTCGATCCAACATCAACTGATGAAGGAGATGCAGTAAGCGACTGAATAACTGGATTGCGATTTCCGGGGGCGTTCACGGCGTCATCGCCGGGCTGGACGCAGCCGGCAAGCATAACAATCAGAAACAGACTTGCGTATTTCATGACGCCGTTTCCCCGAACGATGAATTATAATAAACTCTTAACAATCTTTTCGAAATCAGGCTTGCTCAAATAGCCGATATGCTTTTTTGCAACGTTCCCCTGTTTGTCAACAATAAACGTTGCCGGAATCGCGTTGATTCCTCCGTACGCATCCGCCAATGCACCATCGCCAATAACTACCGGATAGGAAATCGGCATGCGGCCAAGATACGGCTTCACGACATCCCATCCATCTTGGTCGAGGGAAACGCCGACAATCTCGAGTCCCTTATCTTTGTAATCCTTGTACACTTCCATAAAACCGGGAATCTCTTTCCGGCAGGGGCCGCACCACGTTGCCCAGAAATTCACGACAACAACCTTGCCCTTCAGTTTTGCCAGCTCAACAACCTTTCCGTCTTGCGACTTCAGCTTGAAGTTGGGGGCTTTCTGTGCGTATAATTGGCTGAAAGCAAGCGCGATAAGCAGCAAAACAAAACCGATTATGTTGGTTGTTCTCATGAAATTCTCCGTGTTGAAAGATATGTTGACTGAGTCCTTGGAAAGTATAACAAAAATAGGCAAGAAATGTTCCCGACATGGTCACAAAAAGACTGCATGTCAGTTATTTGGGCAGCCCGTCAAACTTGTCTGTGTCTTTCGATAGCCCGGCAACATCAACAAGAGTTTTGTATGTGATGAATGAACGCCACCTTGCCTTGTCGAGAAGGGACGCCTCCGCTGCCACAGTCTTCGGTTCGAGCTGTTCCTTCATTTGCGCAGGATAGAATACCATGGTCCGCACCTCCCCTACATCATCGAATATTTCAACACGAGTTTCCGGTTCCAGACCGTAGAATCCCCTAAGCGCATCATACGTCGGATGAGTCATCATCACATACTCATGGGCGGGAATCGAGTTCTTCAGCAACTTATGAACAAGAATCACGTCAAACCCGAACAGCTTTTCGAATTGCTCAATCTGCTCAACCTCCACATTCCCTGCGTGAACAACCTGTTTGAGTTGAAGCCGTGAAACATGCTCACACGCATCACAGGGGCAGGTTTTGAGTGAATTGATTTGCGCAAGCTCGGACTCGAATGCTTTGAAGAATTCGACCATCTGGGATTTGATGTCTTCGGCAATGGTGGAGAGAGCACCATCGTTTGCGCGTGCGTAGAGGAATACCGCGTCTCCCTCAAGCTCGGCAACTTTGAGCGGCGCTTTCGAGGTTTGGATAATTGCCTTCAGCAAACGCACAATAATCTGCTTCGCATGACTGACCGAGATCGTGTGCTGCTTCATGAATTTCGTATAGCCGCTGATATCGGCAATCAGCAGAATGGTATCGGGGGTTTGTGGCATGAGGCTGCTCCTTTGGGAGAAGAAGCTACAGAATCGGGAGGGAATGTGCAACACGTGTCTGAAACATAAAAGGCGGCCCCTGTTTACCCGAAGCCGCCTCCCGTTCTTTCCAGAACATGATCATGCTCTGGCATCAACACGCTTGCCGACGCCCGGAGAGGATGCGGTTGACGGACTCGACTCAACGAGTTTTGTCACCATTTCCGCTTCACTTTCCATCTGATCCATCACCACTTTGGCAGCAATCCGTTGCTGCATGTGGCCGCTGGCGGCGCTTGTAAGCACGCCGAGTGCAGAGCTGCCGGAGATTCCGCTGATTGACATGTCTGCTCCTTGCATGATGTATGAATGAACAGGTCAACGACTCCGTTGAGGGGGAATCCCGTTATGGAGGTTATCGGAAGACTACAGGTGTTTCTTGAGTTGAAATGACTGTTGAATGTGCCACATGCTCATTTAGTTAGCAATAACTTCGTGACTTTGTTCAGTCTCATGTTTCCATTCCCATCGGTTGCCGTAAACCGCGCAAAGTACACACCACTGGCTACCTTCGACGCATCCCATGTTGCTGAGTGATACCCCGCTGCGTAGTGACCGTTGGCAATCTCGCTGACCTTCCTTCCTAATACATCAAACGCATTCAGGGATACGAAGCTATCCTCCGACAAATCGAACTTGATTTGTGTGGAAGGGTTGAAGGGATTGGGGAATGCTGGATGGAGAGCATAGACCCGGGGCTTGTTGCCTTGATCCGCGTTTGCTTTCCAAATGTCACTACCGAATGCGATCTGCACCACTGCGGAAGGGTCGGAGTAATGATCCTCTGCATCAAATGCCTTCACTCTGTACTCAGCAAGGCAGTTGTTTCCGCCCACGGTTGAAAGCTCATCGATATATTCCGTGGTTGACTCGTCGAGTTGTGCCAGCACATACCAGTTTCCGTTGCCGCACACGCCGGTGATGCGACGCTCCAGTGCGTAACCCGCGAGATCTCGTTCGATGTTGGCGCGCCACGTGATCTTTGCATCGTTGTAATTGCCGTAGCCCCTGGGAACAGAGATGGCACTTATTCCCAGTGGCGGGGCAGGTGCCGGGTTGCCTGCGTGCTTGAACAGATGTATCCTTCCTGTTGACCATTCATTCTGGAAGAAGCCACCACCGGCTATGGAAGCGATAACGCTTTGCCCGCCTTTGTTTTGAACATCTGCAATCTTTGTTTTGAACATCTGCAATCCTGATCTGCTTCAGCGATTCGTATCCGGAGACGCCAATGCTCTGTTCCTGGGCAAATTCCTCTTCAAAGTACGGTGAAGAGCCGGTATTGATGAGGATTCCTATTCGACCTTCATGAGAGCCAACAATAATGTCGTTCCAACTGTCGTTCCGAGTGCTGTCAGTATTGGGACCGCCAAAGTCAGCAATACCGACAAGGACATTGGTGTAACAGCAGGAAGCTTCAAATGAGTACGTTGGTGACGTTTCCAACCTACCGTATCCATCGTTCAAGAACACTTCAACTTGCGGGGTATATGAAAGGTATCCGATGACGAGATCATTCCATCCGTCATTATTGAGATCGCCGACCGCAATATCGCTTACGTCATCGCTTGCAGTAAGAAGCTGTAGAGTGTCGAAATCGTTGTTGTTGCTGTTGTAGTAGATGGACACTTCCTTGCCATCAAAACCGACAATATCGAAACGATCATTCTGGTTGGGATTGTTGAGATTCTGATTCATCTGTGCGACCACGATCTTGCTTGCCGACGCAGAGATGGTGATCAGAGGGGATGATATAAGAGTATCGGCATTGGAATTTCTATAGATTTTTATTTTGCTTCCCGTAGAAACTACGAGATCTTCCGAGGCGTCCTGCCAGTTTATCGGGCCCCAAACAATACTCGTTGCACCACGGCGAGTCGTTGCCACACAGAGGTTTCAATCTCGTCGTGGTCATTCCGGTGAATGTGAATGGAGTCCGAACGGGCAATCGCGAAGTCTTTCTTTTCGTTTTGCCGTAGCTGCCCGAACGAGTAGCCCACCTCCTTATATAATTTCCATCCTTATCGTAAGTTCGTATCAAATGACCATAGGAATATTTAGAATTAGCTATTTCCTTCACGAAAGGAGGATATTTCTATGGCGCTATCCAACCCGAGCAAA